>Ga0164241_10005690_pt1 | contig 11574 bp, 6 predicted proteins | sample OricomyardsoilBY_FD_108780 | JGI IMG/M metagenome (GOLD analysis project Ga0164241, IMG submission 108780) | Backyard soil microbial communities from Emeryville, California, USA - Original compost - Back yard soil (BY) | ecosystem: Environmental > Terrestrial > Soil > Unclassified | place: USA... | reverse complement strand
GTTGGCGAGCTCCTCGAGCGTGGTCAGACGGCGGAGGTGGGTCATGTTCTCGAGCTGCGCCTGAAACTGGGCCTGGCTGACGCCGAGGGCGCGCGCATAGCTCGCGAAGCTGTCGCGAATCGTGGATGTCTCCGGGATCGCGTTCGGCATCAAGCACACCGCCCGAACACCCTGCGGGCCGAGCTCGACCGACAGGCTGCGAGTCAGGGCCACCACCGCCGCGTACGCCGGCCCGGTGCCGCCGACATTCGCGAAGCCCATCCGACCGGGCGTGCCGCTGATCGTCAAGATGACGCCGGAGCGGCGCCGGACCATGTGCCGCGCCGCGGCGCGAGCGGTGATGAAGTTTGCGCGCGTGTAGGCGACGATCGGTAGGCAAAAGTGCTCGGCTGAGAGCTCGAGCAACGGCCCTTTGCCGGGCAGCGCCTTGGCGACCGAGATCGCGTTGAAAGAAATGTCGATTCGTTTCGTCTTTTCTGCGATGGCGCGGAGGTATTCGTCGACGGCGGGCTCGTCGAGCGCGTCGAGCTGCGCCGCTTCGGCGTGTCCGCCGCGTTCGGTGATCTTGGCCGCGATCGCCTGCACCGTCGGCAGGTTGCGGCCACTGAGGAAGAGCTTGGCGCCTTCGCGCGCGAACGCCTGCGCGACGGCGCCGCCGATGTCTCCTCCTGCTCCATGAATTACCGCGATCTTGTCGTCGAGCAGCATGTCGGTCGTCTCCTGGGTGGAACTGGTGTTACGAGTCACCCCGCTATGACGACGCGAGTCCGCGCGGATCATCGGGCTACGGTGAAAAACTTTCTTGTGGCATCCTGGGGCGGTGCCGGCCGCTGACACTGACGAGGCTTTCCGCGATCACTTCGAACCGCACCGGCGCCCGATCCTGCTGCATTGCTACAGGATGTTGGGCTCGCTGCAGGACGCGGAAGAGCTCGCGCAAGAGACGCTGCTTCGAGCTTGGCAACGGCGCGACGAGCTGCGGTCGGGCCGGGCGCTGCGAGCGTGGCTCTATCAGATCGCGACGAATGCGTGCCTCGATCAGCTGCTCAAGGCGCAGCGCCGGCGGGCTTTGCCGCATTTGCTCGCGACGCCGCCGAGCACCGCTGTTCGCTTCGGTCCGCCGACCGACGAACGGCTCTGGGTAGAGCCCGCGCCCGACACGCTGCTCGAGGTCGAAGACGACGCCGGTCAACGGCCCGACCAGCGCGCGGCGCGACGCGAGAGCATCGGCCTCGCGTTCATCATCGCCCTGCAGTCGCTCTCGCCGAAGCAACGCGCGGCGCTGCTGCTCGTCGACGTGCTGGGCTGGACGCCGTCCGAAGCCGCCGTCCTCCTCGAGACGAGCGTGGCGTCCGTCAACTCGCTGCTCCAACGCGCGCGTCAAAACGTGGCGCCTCGATCGGAAGACGCCGCGCCGCCGGAGGCCTCGACCTCGGAAGCGGCGCTGGTCCGCCGCTTCATTCAGGCGTGGGAAAGCGGCGATCTCGCGAGCTTCACCGCGCTCTTGGCTGAAGACGCGCTGCTCTCGATGCCGCCACAGACGGAGTGGTACGTCGGTCGCGAGGAGGTTGGACGATTCTTCGCCGCGGCGTGGGCGGCGCTGCCCGGTGAGCGCCGTCTCCTGCCGGTCGCGGCCAACGGTGCTGTTGCGCTGGCGGCGTACCGCCGCCCGCCGACGCCGGGCGCCGCGTTCGAGCCGTCCGCCATCACGCTGCTGACGCTGCGTGACGGGCAAATCGCGCAGCTGATTCGCTTCGCGTTTCCCCGGCTGTTCCCCCTGTTCGAGCTACCGCTTCACCTCACCGATTCGTGAGCGTCGACCTGAAAGTTAACTGCAGGCCTCGCCTCGCCTCGCCGTCTCGAACCGGCATTCATAGTCAGCTTGCCAGGGGGCGTGTTAGACGTCCGGCGCTGTGGGCTTTCATTTCAGGCTTGCCGTCTCGTCCGCGGCGCTGTGCCTCGTAGCGACTGCTCCGGCCGCCGCGCTCGACAAGCAGGGTAGCGCCCACGGCGGGCAGGTCGGCGGCGACGCGAAGCAGCTCAACGTCTCCGGCAGCGCGATGCTGGGAGCTTCGCTGTACAATCCGACCTACGCGGCGCGGCCGGACAACACCGGTCTGGCGCTGTTCCGCTACGCCTTGCACCTCGATGTCGATCTGCTCGGTCGCACGTTGTCGATACCGATCGACGTCAACGCGTTCACGGATCGTCAGCGCCGTAGGGCCGCCCTATTCGCGCCAACCGAGCTCGACCTGATCGCCGGTTTGACGTCGACCAACGGCTTGACGCGCGGTTTCGACTTGGAGGTGGGGGCGCGAGCCGAAACGGATCGGCCCGTCGATCGCGGCACCTTCGAGCAGACCTACGTCGACGCCCGCGCTCGGCTCCTGTATTCCGCCGCGGCGTTGTCGCCGGCCCTGGGGCGGAGCTTGAAAGATGGCGACATCTCAGGCTACGTCACGCTCGGGTGGTTCGCCGTCAACCGAAGCTACGCCGCACGCCCCGATAACACGGGACGCGCGCTACTGCGCTATGCGGCTCACAGCGAGGTCGCGTTGTGGCACCGGCACGCCGCGATCGCCATCGACGGAACGTTCTTCACCGACAAGCAGAGGTCCAACGTGGTGGCCCCGAGCGAGCTCGATGTGACGGGCGAGCTGATCGGTCGCTACGAGCCGTTCGAGCTGCACCTCGCGTACGAGCGCGACATGCCGATCGACCGCGGCGGCCTGGTGCAGTCGATTCTGTACGTGATCGCCGCCTACTCTTTCGACTTTCACGATCAGATTCATCCGCCGCCGCTCGACCCGCCGCCTCAATGACTCGCGGCGACCAGGCGCCTTTGCAAAAAGCGTCGCTCGATGTCGCTGCGCGCCAACGCCAGCGCGGCTGCGAAATGGCCACGCGCGGCCAGGTAGTTTCCGGTCCGTAGCTCGAGCTCGGCCCAGGTGGCGTGGAAAAAGGGGTAGGCCCGGAGCCGCTGACTATTTTCGAGCTCCGCCAGCTCTGCCAGCGCGGAGGAGGGACCGTCGCGTTCGCCCACGGCGATGGCTCGATTCAACGCGACGACCGGTGACGCTGCCACGCTCATCAACCGATCGTACAGGTCCACGATGCGGCCCCAGTCCGTCTCCGTGAAGCTCGGCGCGCTGGCGTGCGCGACAGCGATCGCCGCTTCGAGGTGGAACGCGCTCAGCGCGTCGCCGCTCGTGGCGCGCTCGAAGTGGTCGAGCCCGGCGTCGAGCAGCGCTGCGTCCCAGCGCGCGCGGTCTTGCTCCGAGAGCGGCAAGAGATCGCCGGCGCCGTCGACTCGCGCCGGCAATCGCGCCGCGTTGAGGCACATCAACGCTAGCAGGGCGTGGGTGGTGGGGGTCGCGGTCGGGCCGTAGTCGCACAACAGAGCGGTGAGCCGCATCGCCTCGTCGCACAGCTCTGGCCGGATCGCACCGGTGGGGGAGGCGCCGTGATAGCCCTCGTTGAACAGCAAGTACAAAGCCTGGCGCACGGCCGCGAGTCGGGGCTCGAGATCGGCGTGGCTCAGATCGAACGCCGAACGCTTGCTAGCGAGCACCTTCTTGCCACGCGAGATGCGCTTCTCGATGGCCGCACGTTGCTCGAGGCTGGCGCTCGCGATCTCCCCGGCGCCGAACCCGCACAAGATGTTCAAAATCAGCGCGATCTGCGCCTCGACCGGCAGCGCCGGGTGGGCGCACGAGAAGATCATACGCAGCTGCTCGTCGCGGATGGCGCTCGGCAGGAAGGCTCGCTCGACGGTGCTTTCGAGCTCGGCGTCGGCTTGACTCTGGTCTTCGAGCCGCGCCAGCTCCGGCGCGAAGCCGTGAGCCGTGCGCTCGCGACGCAGCACGTCGAGCGCGCGATGCTTGGCGGTGGCGAGCAGCCACGCCGAAGGATTGTCGGGGATGCCGCGGACCTTCCACACCTCGAGGGCACGGCACAAGGCGTGCTGGGCGACGTCTTGTGCCAGCTCCAATCGATGGACGCCGAACAGCCGAGTCAAGGCGGCAAGCAGCCGCCCCGACTCGTGCCTGAAGAAGTGCTCGCTGAATGGCAAAATGACGAGGCTAGGCGCGGGTATAGGTCAACATCACGGTGCCGGAGGCGAACGGCTCCGCTCGATCCAGCCGTAGCGCGACGCGGGTCTTCATGTCGCCGAGCAGCGTGCACCCGCGGCCGAGTAGAAGCGGGGACACGACCAAGCGGTACTCGTCGATCAGGCCGTGCTCGCTCAGCTGCGACACCAGCGACCCGCTGCCGAAGATCAGCAAATCGTTGCCGGGCCCGCGCTTGAGCGCCTGGATGGCGCGCGGGTCGAGCTCGGCGCACAGCTCGGAGTTGTGCCAATCGGCGCTTTTCAGTGTCCTGGAGAACACGATCTTGCGGGTGTCGTTCAGCCAGCGGGCCATGGCCACGAACGCCGGATCGGTTTTGGTCTCGCCGTGGGGGCCGGCAAGGCTCAGATCCTGAAGCGCTCGTGGCCAAAAGCTGGCGAACTGCTGGTACGTTCGCCTTCCGAACAACATGCAGTCGGTGCCCGGCATGCCGGCGACGGCACGGCGGTGAACCTCAGGCTCGGGGACTACCCAATCCACCCTGCCTTCGAGGTCCGAAAAGAACCCGTCCGCTGTCACCTGATTGAACATCACGAGGCGTCGCTCTGTCATCTGTCGTCTCCTTCGACCTCAAAGACGCGCGGGCACGGGACAACCGGACAGCTATTTCGTATCAGAACGGCGCCTCCATCACGGGACGGATCTCGACGGCGCCGCCTCCGAGCACCAACGGGCAGCCTTTGGCGATCTCGAGCGCGTGGTCCAGATCGCGCGCTTCGATCACGATGAAACCGAGGATGATATCTTTGGCTTCGGTGAACGGGCCGTCACTCACAGCCAGCTGTTTGCCACGGACCGACTTGCCGGTGCGCTCGAGCGGCAGGCCAGGGTTTTTGAGCTGCTGCCTGGCTTCGAGCTGCTCGATCCACGCGACCCAAGCCTGGAGGCTCTTTTGGGCGCGCTCGGGCGTGCCCATCGCCTGCTGGTAGTCTTCTTCTTGGCTACGAAGCAAAAATACGAAATCGCTCATGATTTCACCAAAGACGTTCGACCCGCCCGCCGCCGGACAATTCTTTTCGCATGCTCACGGCGCGCTCTCGGCTTCGTTCACCTCGCGCACGTCTACCTCGGCGTCGACCAAGACTTCGGCGTAGCGATCTGCCCATTTCAACGCCTCCGCTTTCGACGGCACCTGGAGCAGGGAAAACCCGGCGATGAGCTCCTTGGATTCGGCGAACGGGCCATCGACCCACACCGGTTTGGCGCCCTTCTCGACGGCGCGCAGGCGCGCGCCCTTGGCGCTCGGGGCGAGGCTGTCGGCGGCCAGCACCGCCGCGTTGCCCTGGAACGACGCGGCCAGTTTCTTCACCGCCGCGGCGTGCTTGGCCCCGCTCGCGGCGCTCTCGTCGGCGGCGCTGGCCTTGGTCAGGAGCAGGAAGCGCTCCGGTGCCTTCTCAGGCTTGGGTATCAGCCCCAAATCCCAGGCCTCGACCACGGGTCCGATCTCGATTTCGACGTCACCACCGAGCGAGCTCGCCAAGGTGCGGGCGTGGCCGATGGCGGCGTCCATCGACGCGGCGCTGATCATGGTGAAGGCAGCCACCAGCTCGTTCTGGCCGGCGTAGGGGCCCGTCGTCACCGTCGTTTCGCCTGCCTTTTGCTCGAGGCGAGCGCGACGGGCGCTGCGGTGCAGCCCCGCGCCGTTCAGGAACTCGCCTCGTTGCAGGCTGCCCTGCACCAACTCGCCCATGCGCGCGATGATGTCTTGGCTGGGCGGGCCGCCCGCCTCCATGTTGGCGTCGACCTTGTGCATGACCATGAAGCGCATCTTGGTATCCTCGGTTGGGGGCGCGCATCGTCACCAATCCGCGGCGTGAGGTGAAGGGGAAATTGGCCCAAGCTCGCCCCGTCCGCGCTCGTCTGCGCAAGCTCGCGCCACCGCCGGCCCGCGCCCCCCGCGATGAGCTCAGCGGTGGAGCCAGAGCCTCAGCGTCGCCAGCAGCTGATCGGTGTTGACGGGCTTGGCCAGGTAGTCGGAGGCGCCCGCGTCGAGGCACTTCTCGCGATCGCCTTTCATGGCCTTGGCGGTCAGCGCGACGATCGGCAAGCGCCGGAACTCGGCCTGCTTACGGATCAGGCCGATGGTTTGATAGCCGTCCATCTCCGGCATCATGATGTCCATCAGCACGATCGCGATATCGGCGGTCTGCTCCAGCCGCGAAATCGCTTCTTGGCCGGTCTGCGCCGTGATCACCTTCATGCCGTGGCGCTCCAGCACGCTGCCGAGCGCGAAAATGTTGCGCACGTCGTCGTCGACCACCAGCACGAGCTGGCCCTTCAGGTCTTCGTCCGAGCGATGAAGCCGCTCGAGCATCTGTTGCTTGTGGGGAGGGAGCTCCGCGATCACCCGGTGCAAAAACAGCGAGGTTTCGTCGAGCAAGCGCTCGGGCGATTCGACGCCCTTGATCACGACCTTGCGCGCCAGCTCCTGCAGCCGTCGTTCCTGGTCCGTCGAAAGATCTTTGCCGGTGAAGACGACGACGGGCAAATCGGGCAGCTCGAGCTCGCCATGCACGCGTGCCAGCACATCGAGCCCGGAGATGTCGGGCAGGCGCAGGTCGAGCACCATGCAATCGATGGTCTGCTCCTTCAAGATGGCGAGCGCGTCGGCGCCGTTCGTGGCCGTGACGACGTCGATGTCGTCGTGGCCGAGCAGCTCCTTGATGCTGAGCAGCTCCGCGTGGTTGTCCTCGACGATCAACAGGCGCTTGCGGCGCGGCCCCGCGTAGTCCTTGATCCGCGCGAAAGCTGCCTCCAGGCCCTCGGTGGTGGCGGGTTTGGTGATGAAGGAGAACGCGCCGCGCGACAAGCCGTGCTGGCGATTGTCGTCGAGCGTCACGATTTGCACCGGAATGTGGCGCAGCTCCGGATCTTGCTTGAAGTGGCTGAGCACCGTCCAGCCCAGCATGTCGGGCAGAAAGACGTCCAGCGACACCGCCGTCGGATGGAACTCACGCGCCAGGTCGAGCGCCTCCGTCCCGCGGTGGGCGACGAGCACCTTGAAGCCACGGTCGCGCGCCAGGTCGACCAATACGCGCGCGTAGTGCGGATCGTCTTCGACGATCAGTAGGCTCGAGTCTCCTGGGTGGAGGTCGACGCGGTCGTCGACCACGTGCTCGGGGGTGGCGTCGGCCACGCGCAGCACCGGCGAATGGGAGTGAGAATGGGGGGCCGGCTCGTGCTGCGGACGCGTCGCATCGCGCCAGCTCGCGGACGGTCCCTGGTAACGGAGCGGCAGGTACAGCGTGAAGGTGCTGCCCTTGCCGGGCTGGCTACGCAGCTGGATCTCGCCGCCGAGCAAGTTGGACAGCTCACGGCTGATGGCGAGCCCGAGGCCCGTTCCCCCGTATTTGCGGCTGGTTCCGGCGTCGGCCTGCTGGAAGGCCTCGAAGATGATCCGCTGTTTTTCGGCGGCGATGCCGATGCCGGTGTCGGAGACCTCGAACGCGACCACGGTACCGGCCTGGGAGAGGACGGGATGCTCCGGCGAATAGCCGGCCGCGACCGCCGAGACGTTGAGCCGGATGCCGCCGTGCTCGGTGAATTTGAAGGCGTTGGACAGCAGATTCTTGAGCACCTGCTGCAGGCGCTTCGAGTCGGTGACGATGGTGCGACCGAGCCGCGCGTCGAGCTGCACGTCGAACGTGAGACCCCGCGAGTCGGCGTCGTGGCGGAACGGGCGCGACACGCCCTCGAGCATCGTGCTGAAGAAGACCTCGGCCGGCTCCACCGTCACCGTGCCCGATTCGATCTTGGACAGGTCGAGGATGTCGCTGATCAGGTTCAGCAGGTCGGTGCCGGCGCTGTGGATGGTGCGGGCGAACTCCACCTGCTTCGGGCTCAGGTTCGCCTCCGGATTTTCGCTGAGCTGCTGGCCCAGGATCAGGATGCTGTTGAGCGGCGTACGCAGCTCGTGCGACATGTTGGCGAGGAACTCGGACTTGTACTTGGAGGTGAGCGCCAGCTCTTCTGCCTTCTCTTCGAGGGCGCGGCGCGCCTGCTCGATCTGCTGATTTTTGCGCTCGACCTCCGCGTTTTGCTCGGCCAATTGCTGAGCTTTCTGCCCGAGCTGGTCGTTGGTTTGCTGCAGCTCTTTCTGTTGGGTCTGCAGCTCCGTCGCGAGCTTCTGCGACTGCTCGAGCAAACCTTCCGTCTGCATGGTGGCCTCGATGCTGTTGAGCACGATGCCGATGCTGCTCGTCAGCTGATCGAGGAACGCCAGGTGCGAGGGCGTGTAGTTGCCGAGCGACGCGAGCTCGATGACGGCCTTGATCTGCTCTTCGAACAGGACCGGCAGCACGATCACGTTGCGCGGCAGCGCGCTGAACAGCCCCGAGCCGACCCGGATCGTGTTCGGCGGCAGCTCCGTGATCAGCATGCGGCGTCGCTCGACCGCGCACTGCCCGACGAGGCCTTCGCCGAAGCGCAGTGAGGGCGCGTGCCCCTCGTGGCCGTCGTCGGCGTAGGCAGCGAGCAGGCGCAGGGTGGGGGCGCTCCCCGCGTCGTCGGAGCGTTGGTAGAGCACGCCCTGATGTGCCCCGACGAGCGGCGCCAGCTCCGACAGCAGCATCTGGCCGACGCGCACCAGATCGCGCTGACCCTGGAGCATGCTCGTGAAGCGGGCAAGGTTGGTTTTGAGCCAATCTTGCTCGGTATTTCGCTCGGTGGTCAGGCGAAGGTTGTCAATCATCGTATTGATGTTGTCCTTCAGCTCCGCCACCTCACCGCGCGCCTCGACCTGCACCGACCTCGTCAAGTCGCCCTTGGTCACCGCCGTCGCGACCTCGGCGATCGCGCGAACCTGGCCCGTCAGGTTCGCGGCCAGCATGTTGACGTTACCGGTCAAGTCTTTCCAGGTGCCGGCGGCGCCGGGCACGTTGGCCTGCCCGCCGAGGCGGCCTTCCACCCCGACCTCGCGCGCGACCGTCGTCACCTGCTCGGCGAACGTCGCCAGCGTGCTGGTCATGTTGTTGATGGTGTCAGCGAGGGCCGCGACCTCGCCTTTCGACTTGATCGTGAAGTTTTGCTTCAAGTCGCCGCTGGCGACCGCCGTCACCACCTTGGCGATGCCGCGCACCTGCTCGGTGAGGTTGGCCCCCATCACGTTCACGGTGTCGGTCAGGTCTTTCCAGGTGCCGCCCACGCCCGGCACCTGCGCTTGACCGCCGAGCTTGCCTTCGGTGCCGACCTCGCGCGCGACGCGCGTCACCTCGCCGGCGAAGGCGTTGAGCTGGTCCACCATCGTATTTACGGTGTTCTTGAGCTCCAAGATCTCGCCGCGCGCGTCGACGGAGATCTTGCGCGAAAGGTCGCCGCTGGCGACGGCGGTCGTGACCTCGGCGATGTTGCGCACCTGCGTCGTCAGGTTACCGGCGAGCAAGTTCACGTTGTCGGTGAGGTCCTTCCAGGTGCCGGCGGCGCCGGGCACGTTGGCCTGCCCCCCGAGGCGGCCTTCGGTGCCGACCTCGCGCGCGACGCGCGTCACCTCACCGGCGAACGAGCGCAGCTGCTCGACCATCGTGTTGAGCGTCTCTTTGAGCACGAGCAGCTCGCCGCGCACGTCGACGGTGATCTTCTTGGAGAGGTCGCCGCTAGCGATCGAGGTCGCGACCTCGGCGATGTTGCGTACCTGATTGGTCAGGTTGGTCGCCATCGAGTTCACGTTGTCGGTCAAGTCTTTCCACGTGCCGGCGACGCCGGGCACCTCGGCTTGACCGCCGAGCTTGCCTTCGGTGCCGACCTCGCGCGCGACGCGCGTCACCTCGCTCGCGAAGGCGTTGAGCTGGTCGACCATCGTGTTGATGGTGTTTTTCAGCTCCAGAATCTCGCCCTTCACGTCGACGGTGATCTTGCGCGACAAATCGCCCTTGGCGACCGCGGTCGTGACCTCGGCGATGTTGCGCACCTGCGCCGTCAGGTTGCCGGCCATGAAGTTCACGCTGTCGGTCAACGACTTCCAGGTGCCGGCCACGCCCGGCACCTGGGCCTGCCCACCGAGCTTACCGTCGGTGCCGACCTCGCGTGCGACGCGCGTCACCTCGCCCGCGAAGGCGTTGAGCTGATCGACCATGGTGTTGATCGTCTCTTTCAGCTGCAAGATCTCGCCCCGCACGTCGACGGTGATCTTGCGCGACAGGTCGCCGCCGGCGATCGCGGTCGCGACCTCGGCGATGTTGCGCACCTGGCCGGTCAAGTTGCCCGCCATCGAGTTGACGTTGTCGGTCAGGTCTTTCCAGGTGCCGGCGACGCCGGGCACTTCCGCCTGGCCGCCGAGCTTGCCTTCGGTGCCGACCTCACGCGCGACGCGCGTCACCTCTGCCGCGAAGGCGTTGAGCTGATCGACCATGGTGTTGATGGTCTCCTTCAACTGCAGGATCTCGCCCTGCACGTCGACGGTGATTTTGCGCGACAAGTCTCCGAGCGCGACCGCGGTCGCGACCTCGGCGATGTTACGCACCTGGCCGGTGAGATTGCTGGCCATCGAGTTCACGGAGTCGGTCAAGTCTTTCCAGGTGCCGGCCACGCCGCGCACGACGGCCTGGCCGCCGAGCTTGCCTTCGGTGCCGACCTCGCGCGCGACGCGCGTCACCTCGCCGGCGAAGGCGTTGAGCTGGTCGACCATCGTGTTGATCGTCTGCTTCAGCTGCAAGATCTCGCCGCTGACGTCGACCGTGATCTTCTTCGAGAGGTCGCCGTTGGCGATCGCGGTCGACACCTCGGCGATGTTGCGCACCTGCGCCGTCAGGTTGTTGGCCATCGAGTTGACGGAGTCGGTCAGGTCCTTCCACGTACCGGCCACGCCCGGAACCTGCGCCTGACCGCCGAGCCGGCCTTCGGTGCCGACCTCGCGCGCGACGCGCGTCACTTCACCAGCGAACGCGTTGAGCTGATCGACCATCGTGTTGATGGTCTCTTTCAGCAGGAAGATCTCGCCGCTGACGTTGACGGTGATCTTGCGCGAAAGATCGCCGCCCGCGATCGCGGTCGCGACCTCGGCGATGTTGCGAACCTGGCCGGTCAGGTTCGAGGCCATGAAGTTGACGTTGTCGGTCAGGTCCTTCCAGGTGCCGGCCACGCCCGGAACCTGCGCCTGGCCGCCGAGCTTGCCGTCGGTGCCGACCTCGCGCGCGACGCGCGTCACCTCGCTCGCGAACGCGTTGAGCTGGTCGACCATGGTGTTCATGGTGTCTTTCAGCTCCAAGATCTCGCCGCGGACGTCGACGGTGATCTTGCGCGACAGGTCTCCGCGCGCGACCGCCGTCGTCACCTGCGCGATGTTACGCACCTGGTCGGTGAGGTTGCCGCACATCGCGTTGACCGAGTCGGTCAAATCTTTCCAGGTGCCGGCGACGCCGGGCACGATCGCCTGGCCGCCGAGCTTGCCGTCGGTGCCGACCTCGCGCGCGACGCGCGTCACCTCGCTCGCGAACCCGCGCAGCTGATC
>Ga0164241_10005689_pt1 | contig 11575 bp, 9 predicted proteins | sample OricomyardsoilBY_FD_108780 | JGI IMG/M metagenome (GOLD analysis project Ga0164241, IMG submission 108780) | Backyard soil microbial communities from Emeryville, California, USA - Original compost - Back yard soil (BY) | ecosystem: Environmental > Terrestrial > Soil > Unclassified | place: USA... | reverse complement strand
TCGCGCTGCTCGGCAGCGTCGCGCGCCGACCCATCGGCGTGTTGTGGAGCGCAGTGGCGCTGAACGAAGAACGGCTGCAGCTGCTGGGATACGCCACCGACCGGGTGAAGGCAGCAGCGTTCGCGTTGTCGGCCCTGGTGGCCGCCGCCGCCGGCGTCCTTTTCGCGGCCCATCAGGGCATCGTGACGCCGTTGGCGATGGGCTTCCTTATTTCGACGGAATTCGTCATCTGGGCCGCCGTCGGCGGCAAGGCCAGTGCATTGGGGGCGCTGGCCGGCGCGGTCGTCGTCGGCTACGCATCGTCGGAGCTGCGCGATCACTTCGCCTACTGGGAGGTGGGCGTCGCCGCGCTGTTCATCGTGGTGGTTCGCTTCCTCCCGCAGGGCATTGCCGGCGTATTCGCGCGGATGCCGGGGCTGCGCGAGAGCAGCGATCCGGGGTCGCCACTGCCGGCTCCGGCGCGGCAGCGGCGGCCGGCCGCGCCGTCGCTCAGCCTCGAGGCCGTCGCCACGGGCCAGGGCGGCGTCAGGATCCTCGACGGCCTGAGCTTGCGCGTAGCCGGACGGGGCATCGCTTGTGTCATCGGGCCCAATGGCGCCGGAAAGACGTCGATGTTCAACGTCATGACCGGCAAGCTGCCGGTTCGAGGCGGACGCATCGTTCTCGACGGGATCGACGTCTCCGGGGAAGGCGCCTGGCGGATGGCGCGTCGCGGGGTCGGCCGCAAGCTTCAAATCCCGTCGGTGTTCGCCACGCTGAGCGTGCGCCAGAACCTGCTGGTCGCACTGTGGTCCGGGCGCCTGGCGTTCGCGGCCTCGCTCGCGAGGTCGCCGCTGCGCTGGAGCGATCCGCTGCTCGAGCAACTGCTGAACCGCTACCCGGCGTTGCGCGAGAAGATGGAACAGCGCGCGGGGAGCCTGTCCCAGGGCCAGCGCCAGGCGCTGGAGTTCATCATGACGGTGCTTCCGCAGCCCCGCCATGTCCTGCTCGACGAGCCGTGCGCGGGGCTGTCACCTGCGGAGACCCATCAAATGGTGCAGGTGATCCAGGAGGCGATCGGCGCGCTGGACGCGTCTGCGCTGATCATCGAGCACGACATCAGCGCCGTGGCAACCTTCGGCGGCACGGTGTTCGTATTGCATCAGGGCCGGCTGCTGGCCCAAGGCACGCTGGCGGAAATCCAGGCCGACCCGCAGGTGCAGGCGGTCTATGCCGGAGGCCGCAAGTGAGCGATCGGCTGGTCTTCGAGGACGTCGTTTGCGGCTATGGCGACACCATGGTGCTGCGCCGCCTGTCGGGCTCGGTCGGACCCGGCCGGGTGCTGGGCGTGCTCGGCCGCAACGGGGTCGGGAAGACGACCCTGCTGCGGTTGCTGGCCGGTCAGCTGCCGCTGGCTCGAGGCCGGATGACATGGGGACAGGCCGACCTTTGCAAGCTGGCGGCGCACCAGCGCCTCGGCGTCGGCATTGCGTATGCCCCGCAAGAAGACGTCGTGTTCGGCGAACTCACCGTCGCCGAAAACCTGTGGCTGCACCTCGACGACAAGGACCCGGCGCGATACCGTCAATGCCTCGACCTCTTTCCGCGGCTGGCCGAGCGCATGTCGCAGCGCGCGGGCTCGCTCAGCGGCGGTGAGCGCAAGTTGCTGGCGTTCACGCGAACCATGGGCCTGCGCGCCCGGCTCAACCTGATCGACGAGCCGACCGAAGGCGTGCAGCCCGAGAACATCGAACGCATGGCGGCCGTGGTCCATCAACGCGCGGCACAGGGGGCCGCGTTCGTCATCGTCGAGCAGAATCTTTCGTTCCTGATGGCCGTCGCCCAGGACGTGCTCGTGCTGGACCACGGCGAGTGCGTCTTGCAAGGTAGCGTCGAGAACCTGACGCGATCGGATCTGGAATCCCACTTGCTCGTTTGAACCTGCTCGTCGAAAGGACGGGACGATCGCCGAACAGCTCGACCAGGGTGGTAGTCGGGCAATCGCGCAAGCCGCTGCGCGCTGCTGACGGCCAGGTCGGCCACGGTGCCGACGCCGCCGGACCATAGTTGAACTCGCCGGGCCGCATGCGCATGGCATCGACGGGTTGCGCAGCGGGCATGCCACGCCGATCAGGCAGGCGCCGTGCGAGCGGTCTTGTGGCGGATGCCGGCCTCGGCGAACTCCCAGTCGCCCACCACGGGCAGGTTCACGGCGCCCGGAATGTGATCTCCCCGAACCCATGCGGCGACCGGGCATCGATCGCCAGTGCGTAAGACGCGAACCCGCGCCGCCGGCTGATGCGGCCGACGCCGCTTCAGTGATAGTCGTCCTCGAGCTGGTGCCGCACCGCGAGGATCGTGACGGTCGAGGCATCCCCGATCTCGTACAGCGCCACGTAGCCGCTGCTGCCGAACGGAATGAGCGGTTCCGCCCAGGAACGGATCGGCGCCGGCCTTGCGGTAGATGAACAGCGAACGGTGCAACCCTTCCACGGCGCCGACGATCACGTCCAGCGCCTGTTCGGCGAGGTCCAGATCCTCCGCGGTGATCGCGCGTTCGAGCAGGCAGGCGTAAAGCCGCTTCAAATCGCCACGGGCCGCGGCGCTGTAGCGAACGCCGACTCAGGCACGCGCCTTCTTCTGAAGCTTCGCTCGGGCCTGGTCCAGCATCCTCGCCAGCTCGGCGTGCACCTTGCCGGCCTCGAAATACTCCCCGGTGCGCCGGGTTTCATCGCGGGAGGACAGGCCGCGCGCGATGAACTCGGCACGAATACGGCGCCGCTCGATCGGCTCGCGCACCGAGGCCTCGATGAAGCCGGACAGCGTCTCGCCTTCGTGCAGCACGCTCTCGACGGCTTCGCGCAGTGCCGGGTCGACGCGCAGCGAGGGCAAGGTGGCGATTTCATGGCGGAGCGCTCTGCCTTGCAATTGCGACGCAATGTAGTATGGGGACGGCTGTGGCGGTACCCAAAGGCGCGGCGCGACCCTGAGGGAACGTCGCGTCTCGTGGGCTGGTCGATGCGCGCGCAGGCTGGTCAGCGCGCGCCCGGATCGATCAAATCCGTCGCGGGCCAGCAAGACGATCCGGGCGCTCATGCCGCGCTCCCGAGCCATGGCAGCGCGACGCCAGACAGCGCCCGCAGCGCGTTGCTCACGCTGATCGGCGGCATGGCGGTGTGCTTGCCGCTCCACCCGGCACTGGGCGGGTAGGTCGCGCCACCGGCTCCGCGATATCGCCGTGCCGGCCCCGCAGGCAAATATCGTCAATTCCGACGATGTCGCTGGGCGTCGCGCGGCTAGATTCCTCACAGCCAACGCAACTTTTTGCCAACGCCGATGAAGCAAGTCGACCTGTACATTGACTACAAGAGTCCCTTCGCCTACCTCGTGGTCTCGGATGCCTACGACCTCGAGCGCGACTTCGAGGTCGAGGTGAACTGGCTGCCGTACTCGCTCAACATCCCTTCGTTCATGGGATCGGTCGAGGAGCGCACGCCGCACCAGTGGCGCCGCGTGCGGTACTCGTATGCCGACGCGCGCCGCCTCGCCAATCGCAAGGGCCTCACGGTGCGTGGCCCCGAGAAGGTCTACGACACCCGGCTGTGCCACATCGGCATGCTCTATGCGAAGGAGCAGGGCGTCTTCCGCGCCTACAACGACTACGTGTTCCCGCGCTTCTGGCGGCGCGAGTTCGCCATCGAGAGCCGCGAGGAGATCGAGCGCGCCCTGGCGGCCGCAGGTGCGGATGCCGCGGGCTTCGCCACGTATGCAGCAGGCCGTGGCGGCGAGCTGCATGACCGCATCACGGTCGAAGCGGAGGAGCGCGGTGTGTTCGGGGTTCCGATGTTCGTCGTTGGCTCCGAGCTTTACTGGGGCACGGACCGGCTGTACCTCGTCCGCGAACAGCTCGAGACGCAAGGATTGCGAAGAAGGCAAGCGGCGTAGGGCCACCATCCACGCTTCCATCAGCAGGAGTCAAGGAGACAACCATGGAATTCAAGCGCAGGGACATCCTCACGGCCGCCGCGGCGACGGCGGCCGCTTCGGCTACCGGCCTCGGCATGTCGGCTTTCGCGCAGCAGCGCAAGCCGCTGCGGCTGGGCGTCATCAACGACCAGACCGGCATGTTCGCCGCGGCGGGTGGCCCCGGCTGCGTGACGGCAGCGAAGATCGCTGCCGCAGAACTGGGCAACGCCGCCGCCGGCATGCCGGTGGAGATCCTGGTCGCCGACAACAAGAACAACCCCGACCTCACCTCGTCGATCGTGCGCGACTGGTTCGACAACAAGGGCGTGGACTGCGTTATCGACGGCGGCGTCTCGAGCTCGGCGCTGGCCATTCAGTACCTCGCGCGCGAACGTAAGAAGGTTTACCTGATTTCGGGCCCCGGCACGTCCGACCTCACGGAGAAGGAATGCGCGCCCTTCAGTTTCCACTTCACGCGCGACACCTACACGCTCGCACGCAGCACGGGCCTGGCGCTCACCAAGGAAGGCGGCGACAGCTGGTTCTTCATCACCTCCGACTACGCGTTCGGCCATGCGCTTGAGGCTGACACCGGGGCCTTCGTCAAGGCCGGCGGCGGCCGCGTCGTAGGCAGCGTCAGGCATCCGCTGAACACGCGCGACATGTCGAGCTTCCTGCTGCAGGCCAAGGCCTCCAAGGCCAAGATCATCGGCTTGGCGAACGCAGGTGCGGACACGCAGAACTGCATCAAGCAGGCGGCCGAGTTCGGCATCACGCAGGCGGGGCAGCGCCTGGCTGCGCTCAACATGTTCGAGTCCGACGTGCAGTCGGTGGGCCTGGACGCCGCACAGGGCCTGTACGTGACCGCGCCCTTCTATTGGGACCTGAATGACGGCTGCCGGGCCTTCTCCACGGCTTTCCGCCGTGAGATGCCCAACGTGCCGACCATGGTGCAGGCAGGCACCTATTCCGGCGTGCACCACTACCTACGGGGCGTGCAGGGCGCGGGCACGGCCGACCCGGTGGCGGTCTCCAAGTGGATGCGCGACAACCCGGTGAACGACTTCTACAACGAGAACGTGAAGATCCTGCGCAACGGCCTCGTCCTGCACAAGATCTACCTGTTCGAGGTGAAGAAGCCTTCCGTCTCCAGGCACAAGGACGACGTGTACCGCATGGTCTCGTTCGTGAATGGGCCCGAGGCGCACCGCAAGGAATCGGACAGCGTTTGCCCGCTGCTGAAGACCTGAGCGCCGCGCCACAGACGCAAGGACACCGATGAAAGCGGCCGTGTTTCACGGCGCGGGCGAAGGCCTGCGCATCGAGGATGTGCCGACGCCCGCGGCGCGCGCAGGCGAGATCGTGCTCAAGGTCGCCTACTGCGGCATCTGCGGCACCGATGTCCACGCCACCGAGGCGAGCGCCTTCACCTTGCCCGCAGGCACGGTGCTGGGCCACGAGTTCTCGGGCACCGTGGTCGAGTCGCAGTCGCCCGACTGGCGCGTGGGCGACCTGGCCATCGGCATCCCGCTGCTCGAATGCGACGCGTGCAAGCCGCTCGGCGAGTGCCGCAAGGGCCTGGGCATTTGCTGCGACAAGAATCGCATCGTGGGACTCGCGGCCACCGCGCCCGGCGCCTACGCCGAATACGTGCGACTGGGCGCCCGGCACGCGCTGCGCGTGCCGGCGTCGGTGGATCTGAAGCTCGCAGCGCTGGTCGAGCCGCTGGCCGTCGGCGCGCATGCCGTGCGTCTGGCCGGGCCGGTCGCGGGTCGGCGCGTGCTGGTAGTCGGGGCCGGTCCCATCGGCTTGTCGGTCACCTGCAGCGCGGTGGCCTGCGGCGCGGCGCACGTGACGGTCATCGAGCGCAGCGCCGCGCGCCGCGCGCATGCCGCCCGGCTCGGCGCCCACGTGGTGCTCACTGGCGAGGAAGACTGGAAGACCGCCACCGCGGGCGCCGGCGGCGCGCCACCCGACGTCATCTTCGAATGCACCGCGGTGCCGGGGATGATCCAGCGGTGTATCGACATGCTGGCGGTCCAGGGAATGATCGCCGTGGTGGGCGTCAACGTGCACCAGGACATCATCTACCCGCGGCTGGCCATGAACAAGGAAGTGCGCGTCGTCTTCCCGCGCGGCTACACGCCGGCCGACTTCGAATCCGCGCTCGCCATCGTGAGCGCCGGCAAGGTCGATCTTGGCGGGCTGGTGACGCGCGTCGTGCCGCTGGACGAATTGCCGCAGACCTTCGAGGAGCTGCGCGCGCCCACCGAACAGGTCAAGGTTCTCGTTTCGCTTTGATGCCGCCGCGGCGAAGGACTGGCAACATCATGGAAACGATCGATTGCGGGGATCGCACCATCCCGTTCTTCGTGCGGCGGCTTGCACGCGAGACGCCGCAGCAGCCGGTGCTGCACGTGGCCGGCCACGCGATCACCTGCGCTCAACTGGACGACGCCACCAGCCAGTTCGCCAACTTCATGATCTCCCTCGGTTTGGAGCCGGGCGAGAAGGCCGCAATCATGATGCCCAACTGCGCCGAGTTCGTCGTCGCGTGGTTCGGCATCTCCAAGGCGGGCGGCGTCTACGTGCCGATCAACACCGAGTACCGCGGCGCCATCCTGCAGTACCAACTGCTCAAGGCCGACGTCGCCTGCGTCGTCGTGGATGCCGAGTACCTGCATTGCATCGAGGAGGTCGCCGCCGAGCTGCCGCTGCTGCGCCAGGTGATCGTTCACGGGCCGTGCGGCGCTTCGGTGGCGGGCCTGCCAGCGCGGTCGTTCTTCGAAGCGAAGAGCTTCCCGGTCACGGACCCCCGGATTGCGCTGAAGCACTCCGACCCGCACGCGATCTCCTACACCTCGGGAACGACGGGCCCATCGAAAGGTGTCCTGGCCAGCCATTCGCATGTGATCACCTTCGCGCTCGACTGGATCCGTTGCTGCGAGTTCACCCGCGAGGACCGCCTGTACACCGGCATGCCGCTGTTCCACGCGCTCGGAGCATGGCTCGGCGTTCTGACCACCGTGATGGCGGGCGCGCAGATGCTGCTGGTGCCGCGCTTCTCGGCCAGCCGCTACTGGGACGACGTGCGCGAATTCGACGCGACCATCGGGCACGGCATCTTCTCTGTCGTGCCGATCCTGCTCAAACAGCCCGAACGGCCCGACGACCGGCAGCATCGCATGACCCGCTTCTACCTCGGTCAGGAGAACCGCGCCTTCGAGGAGCGTTTCGGCTGCCGCGTGATCGAGCCCTACGGGCAGACGGAAACGGGTTTCCTCACCTACACGCCGCTGCAAGAGCAGCGCCGGCCGGGTTCGTGCGGGCGCACGAACGCCCTGAACTTCGAAGTCAAGATCGTGGACGGCAACGACGAGGACTGCGCGCCTGGCGTCGTCGGCGAAGTGGTGGCGCGGCCCACGCATCCCTACGCGATGATGAGCGAATACCACAATGACAAGGCCGCGACGGTGGAGGCCTTCCGCAATCTGTGGTTCCACACCGGCGACTTTGCGCGCCGCGACGAGGACGGCTACTTCTACTACGTGGACCGCAAGAAGGACGCGATCCGCCGCCGCGGCCAGAACATCTCCTCGTTCGAGCTCGAGTATGCGATGAACCAGCACCCCAAGGTGCTGGAAAGCGCCGCGCTCGCCGTGCCCAGCGCGATGGGGGAGGACGAGGTGATGTTGGTCGTGGTCCCGCGCGATGGGCAATCGCTGGACCCGCAGGAGCTGTGGAGCTACTGCGACGGGCGCATGCCGAAGTTCTGGTGCCCACGCTTCCTGGAGATCCGCGCGGAAATGCCCAAGACGCCGACGCAGAAGATCCAGAAATACCTGCTGCGGCAGGACCGCGCGGATGCGGTCATCCACGACCGCGAAGCGAAGATGCGGGAATGAACGATCCCATACGCGTGTTCAGCATGGTGTCGTGCCCCTTCGCGCAGCGCACGCGCATCGTGCTGCGCGCCAAGGGTGTGCCATACGAACTCACCGAGATCGACCTGACGAAGCCGCGGACTCCGGAGTTCCTGGCGCTCAACCCGAGCGGCAAGGTGCCGGTCATCCTGCACGGGGCCCGCGCGCTGCACGAGTCGAGCATCATCAACGAGTACCTCGAAGAGGTGCTGCCGGAACCCCGCTTGTTCCCTGCAGGCCCCCACCAGCGGGCGCAGGCGAGGGTGCTCGTCGACTACTGCAACACCACGTTCGCGCCTCTCATGTACCGCGTGCTGATGGAACAGGAGGCGCAGCAGCGTGCCAAGGTGGTCCGCCGCGCCGACGACAGCTGGCGCTGGCTCGACGCGCGCCTTCGCGAAGTGGATCCGCAAGGCCCCCACGCCTTCGGCGCTTTCGGTATCGTCGAGGCTACGTACGCACCCTTCCTGCAGCGGTACGTGTTGAACGACTATTACTGGGGCTACACGGTCCCGCCGGGGCTGGATCGCTTGCAGGCTTGGCGCACGGCGGTGCTCGCCAACGCGCATGCCGCCGCCACGGCGATGGACGACCAGGACTGCATCAAGATGTACGCGGACTATTCGCGCGGCTACGGCATCGGCAAAATTCCGCCGGGCCAGGAGAGCAGTGCGCTCGACCTTTCCGTTCCGCTGGCACAGCGGCCCATGCCGGCCCGCCGGGCGGCTGCCGCATGAGCACTGCCGAAGCCATCGCAACCGAGTCCGCCGCCGCGGGCGCCAGCCGCCGATACATCCTCGAGGCCGAAGGGCTGGTCAAGGAGTTCCGCGGCTTTCGCGCCGTCGATGGTGTCTCGCTGGCCGTGCGCCGGGGTTCCATCCACGCGCTGATCGGACCGAACGGCGCGGGCAAGACGACGCTCTTCCATCTGCTAACCCGGTTCCTCGATCCCACCACCGGCACGATCCGCTTCGACGGGCACGACATCACGCGCACCGCGGCGGCCGAAGTCGCCCGCCAGGGGATGGTGCGCTCGTTCCAGATCTCGTCGGTGTTTCCGGATCTGCCGGTCCTCGACAACGTGCGGGTCGCGCTGCAACGCAAGAGATTCGGCGATTCGCTGGGATTCTGGCAGCCGGCCAAGCGGCTCGATGAGCTCCATGCCCGCGCCGAGGAACTGCTGCGCGCGGTGGGTCTCGCGCAGTTCGCCGCGCTGCGCGCCGGTGAGCTCTCCTACGGCAGGAAGCGCGCACTGGAGCTCGCGACCACGCTGGCGCTGGAGCCCAAGCTGCTGCTGCTCGACGAGCCCATGGCGGGCATGGGCGTGGGCGACATCGAGAGCACCACCGAAATGCTGCGCAGCATCCTCGGCGACCGCACCATCCTGATGGTGGAGCACAACCTGTCGGTCGTCGCCTCCTTGTCCGACCGCATCTCCGTGCTGGCGCGCGGCCAAGTGCTGGCCGAGGGCGACTACGACACCATTTCCGGGCACGAGGGCGTGATCCAGGCGTACATCGGCAGCGGCAAGGCCAGGACCATCGTGCCCGGCCTCGCTGCAAGCGCGTGCCCGCCGGCCGCGGACCTGCCGGCAACCCCACGCCTGAAGCTCGCCGGAGTCAACGGATGGTACGGCGAAGGCCACGTGCTGCATGGCATCGCGCTCGACGTGCGCGAGGGCGAGCTGGTGACGCTGCTGGGCCGCAACGGCGCGGGCAAGACGACCACGCTGCGCGCGATCATGGGGCTGTTGGCTCGGCGTAGCGGCTCGATCGTCCTCGACGGCCGCGAGATCGCGGGCCTGCGCTCGCGCGAGATCGCGCGGCTTGGCGTAGGCTATGTTCCCGAAGAGCGCGGTATCTTCGCCAGCCTGAGCGTCGCGGAGAACCTTACGCTGCCGCCCGTCGTGCAGGGCAACGGCATGAGCGTCGAAGCCATCCACGGGTTGTTCCCGGCGCTGAAGCTGCGGGCCGCGAGCCAGGGGACCAAGCTCTCCGGTGGCGAGCAGCAGATGCTCTCCATCGCGCGTGTCCTGCGCGCCGGCGCCCGGCTGCTGCTGCTCGACGAGCCCACCGAAGGCCTGGCGCCCATCATCGTGGAGCAGATCGGCAAGATCATCGCCTACCTCAAGTCGCAGGGCTACACCATCGTGCTCGTCGAGCAGAACCTCGGCTTCGTCGAGGCGCTAGCCGACCGGCACTTCATCCTGGAGCAGGGCCGGGTCGTCGACCAGATCGCGGGCGAGGATTTCGCCGCCGACGGTGCGCAAGTGCGCCGCTACCTCGGAGTCTGAGCCATGAGTGCATTCGGCATCCCCCTGGAGGCCTTCCTCGGCCAGCTGCTGCTGGGCGTGATGAACGGCGCCTTCTACGCCGTGCTATCGCTCGGGCTGGCCGTGATCTTCGGCCTGCTCAACATCGTGAACTTCGCGCAAGGCGCCATGTACATGATGGGCGCCTTCGTCGCCTGGATGCTGCTGCACTACGCGGGCGCTGGCTACTGGTGGTCGTTGCTGCTCGCGCCGCTGATCGTGGGGGCGTTCGGCGTGCTGATGGAGCGGTTCGTCATCGCGCGCCTGCACGGACAGGACCACGTCTACGGCCTGCTGCTCACCTACGGCATCGCGCTGGCCCTGCAGGGCATCTTCCGCCAGGCCTATGGCGTGTCCGGCCTGCCCTATTCCGTTCCGCCCGAACTGGCGGGCGGGCAGAACCTGCCCTTTATGTTCCTGCCCAACTACCGCGCCTGGGTGATCCTGGTGTCGCTCGTCGCCTGCCTTGCCACCTGGGCGGTAGTCGAGAAGACCAAGGTGGGCGCCTACCTGCGCGCCTCCACCGAGAACGCGACGCTGGTCGAGGCGTTCGGCGTGAACGTGCCCCTCATCGTCACTGTCACCTACGGCTTCGGCGTCGCGCTGGCCGGCTTCGCAGGTGTCCTGGGCGCGCCGCTGTACTCGGTGCACCCCGGCATGGGCGACGACGTGATCATCGTGATCTTCGCCGTCGTGGTCATCGGCGGCATGGGCTCCATCCTCGGTGCGGTGTTCACGGGCTTCGCGCTCGGGCTGGCCGAGGGCGCGGCCAAGGTGTTCTATCCCGAAGGCGCCGGCATGGCGGTCTTCGTGATCATGGTCCTGGTGCTGCTGGTGCGGCCCACGGGCATCTTCTCCATGGCGAAATGAAGGCGCGCAGCATGCTCAACCCCATCGCGGCGCCGCAGGCGCATCCCCTGCCGGATGGTGCGACGGCCAAGGTGCACGCGCGGCTGGACCGCCGCACGATGGTCATCGCCGGCCTGGCGCTGACGGTCGTCGCGGCGCCGCTGATGCTGTACCCCGTGTTCCTGATGAAGGTGATGTGCTTTAGCATTTTCGCCCTGTCGTTCTCGCTCCTGTTCGGCCACGGCGGGCTGCTGTGCTTCGGGCACGCCGCATTCTTCGGCTTCGCGAGCTACCTCACGGCGCATGCGTTGAAGGTGTGGGCGTGGCCGCCCGAGGCCGCGGTGCTGTTCTCGGTGGCGGTAGCGCTCGCCATGGGCCTGGTGTTCGGCGCGCTGTCGATCAAGCGCGAGGGCTTGTACTTCTCCATGATCACCCTGGCGCTAGCGCAGATGGTCTATTTCATCTGCCTGCGTTCCCCGTTCACCCGTGGCGAAGACGGCATCCAGGCCGTGCCGCGTGGCAGGCTCCTTGGCGTCTTCGACCTGGA
>Ga0164241_10005688_pt1 | contig 11578 bp, 6 predicted proteins | sample OricomyardsoilBY_FD_108780 | JGI IMG/M metagenome (GOLD analysis project Ga0164241, IMG submission 108780) | Backyard soil microbial communities from Emeryville, California, USA - Original compost - Back yard soil (BY) | ecosystem: Environmental > Terrestrial > Soil > Unclassified | place: USA... | reverse complement strand
CGATCCCGACGAAGTCGTCGCGCGTCAGATCGCCGTCACCGAGCTCAGGCCGATGGTCGACTTTCGCGAATCGCTCGCGGTGACCGCGGCCGACGTGCATGTCGGCCGCACCAGTGCGCTCGCGCGCTGGGCCAGTCTGGAAACACCGCCCTTTCCCGCGTGGACGACAGCGCTGTTCCTGGCGCTGTCGGCGGCCGGCATCGCCATTCTTGTCGCCGTCGGACTGCGCCGGATTCCGCTCGGCGTGGCCTTCCTGTGGCTGGGCCTCCAACTCGGGATCACGTTGCTGTGGCGCAGCCGCTCCGCCGAGGCCTTCGCGGCCATGGACGATGCGGCGGCAGACTTGTCGCTGCTGAAAGTGCTGCTCGAACGGCTCGAGTCGCAGGGGTTCACGGCGCCACGATTGAACGCGATTCGCGACTCGCTCCCCGCCGACGGCCAGCTCGCCTCGCAAAGCATCGCGAGCCTTCAGCGACTGGTCACCGCGCTCGATTCCTGTCGCAATCAGGTCTTCGCGCCCATCGCCGTCTACTTTCAGATTGCGAGCCTCCTGATGCTCGCCATCGCCCGATGGCGAACCGTGCACGGCCCCGCGATTGCGTCCTGGCTGCATGCCGTGGGAGAGGCCGAAGCGTTCGCCGCGCTGGCGACGTTTGCGTACGAACATCCGGCGAATCCCTTCCCGGAGATCGACGCCACGCGACCGCTGTTCGAGGCGACCGCGCTGGCGCACCCGCTGATTCACTCATCGGCTGCGATCGCCAACGACGTCGCGCTCGGCGGCGATGCCCCCCATGTTTTGATGGTCAGCGGCTCCAACATGTCGGGGAAGAGCACGCTCCTCCGCGCGATCGGCGTCAACGTCGTCCTGGCGCTGGCGGGCGCGCCCGTACAGGCGCGGCGCCTCCGGATGTCACCCCTGGTGCTCGGGGTATCGCTCCGGGTCGAAGACTCGCTGCAGGGCGGTCACTCGCGGTTCTACGCCGAAATTCTCCGGCTACGGTCCGTGGTGGACCTCACACGCGGCCCGATCCCGCTGCTGTTCATGCTCGACGAGATTCTGGCCGGGACGAACTCGTTCGACCGGCGCATCGGCGCCGAGGCCATCGTCCGCTCGCTCGCCCACGCGGGCGCCATTGGATTGGTCACCACGCACGACCTGGCGCTGACCGAGGTCGTCCAGGATCTCGGCGTGCCGGCCGCCAACGTGCATTTCGAGGACCGGATCGAGGACGGCAAGATGGTCTTCGACTACCAGATGCGCCCCGGTGTGGTCGAGCGCAGCAATGCCATCGCCCTGATGCGGGCGATTGGCCTCGACGTCTAGCGGAAAAAAAGATTCGGTCGGGCGTGTAAAACCTCAAACCGGTGGCCGTCATGGTCGGTGCATGGAACCGCGGGCCTGGAATGTGGAACTGGTCGTGGCGTCTGATGTCGACACGCGCAACGCGGTGTATCAATTCCGCCTGGGCCTGGCGGCCGAGCGCGGGACCGCCGTCGATGTGCTGCCCGGCGCCTACCTGTTGCGCAACGCCATCGGGCTCCAGGACCTGCTGGACCCGTGTGCGATCGTGGCAGCGGCCATCGATCGCTCCTCCAACGCGATTGTCGGCGCGGCGCGCACGAACCACCTTCGAGAGGGCTCGATTCCGGTCTACCCGGAACTGTACGAACTGCGCACGCTGCCGGCCACGACCTGGAACGCCAGCTCGGTCACCACCTGCTGGACGATGGCGCCGGCGTTTGCGTGCGCCAAGGCGGTGACTCAGGACCATCCGGCGATGCGCCTGGCCTGGACGCTCTACGACATCGCCCTCCAGCAGCGGATCTGCCACGACTTTCTCGACTGCAGCGATGAAGACGTCCGGTTCTTCGCGCGCCTGGGGTACCGGCTGGTCCGCGAGATTCAGCATCCGGTGCGCGGCCGGTCCAATCTGATGCGGCTCGACATCTATGACTGGTCGTATCTGGCGGAGATCGAGTCGCCGTTTCTCGCACTCGCGCGGGGCGTCGCATGATGATTCATAATGCTGTCGGCAACCTTGGCAGACGCGAGCGAGTTGTATCTTCGTCACCGCGACGAGATCGATCGTGCCGTCACAGCGGTGTGCCGGCGCAATCACGTGTCGCATGCCGACGCGGACGATTTCCGATCGGTGACACATCTGCATGTGATCGACCACGACTATGCGGTGCTTCGCGCGTATCAGGGGCGCGCCGAGATCGGCGCGTTTCTTCACGCGGTGGTGCGACGTCTGTTCCAGGACTGGCGCAACGCGACCTGGGGCCGATGGCGTCCGTCGATCGCCGCCCGGCGCGAGGGCGCCGTCGCCATGTTGCTCGAGACCGTGCTCGTTCGCGACAAGCGCCCCATGCAGGAGGCGATTGAAGTGTTGCGCACCAACCACGGCGTGACGACGTCGCCGGCCGACCTGGAGCTGATGGCCGCGCGGTTCCCCGTGCGCGCCCCGCGCGCGTTGACGAGCCTGACGGACGTGACGGAACCGGCGGATGAATCGGCGACGGAATTTTCCAGCGCGTCAGCCAGCCTCGACCGGCGGGAAGCCGAATCCTCGGCCGAGCGCGTCGGGGCCGAACTGGACCGGATCCTGAACGCGCTGCCGCCGCAGGATCAGTTGATCTTGCGCATGCGCTTCGAGAGCGGCGCGCCCATTTCCACGATCAGCCGCGTGCTGGGGCTGCCGCAGCCGCCGCTCTATCGACGGGTCGATCGGTTGCTGGCCGCCGTTCGTGCATCACTGGAAGCGGCCGGTGTGGACGCCGACGCCGCGCGAGACGTGATCCATCGCCGCGGCTTTCATCTGATCGAAACGAGGTCGACATGACGCGCGAACCTGACGCTCGGCCGTGCTTGTCCGCGGAAACGCTGGCGCTTCTGGCGGCGGGCACGCTGCACGGCACTGAACGCGCCGCCGCGGAGTCGCACCTGGCGGAGTGCCGCGACTGCTACGAAGTACTGATGGACCTGGCCGCGGAGCCTGCGGCGGCGGCAGACGCTCCTCAGACCGGCAACATCATCGTCTGGAGCCGCGCGTCGAAGATCATCGTGTGGAGCCGGACGCGCAAGATCATTGTGTGGAGCGGCATCGCCGCCAGCCTCCTCGTGGCGGCGGCGTTCTCCATGAAGTTCCTGGGTGGACCGGACCGGCAGATCACGACGGCGGTCACCAGCCTCGCGCGAGCCGTCGGGCCCGAACGGCCGTCGATGGGCCGTCTGAACGGCGGGTTCGAGTACGGCGCGGCGCCAGCGATCACCCGCGGAACCGTCCGCGTCGATCTGCCGCTCGCGGTGCAGGACGCGGTGCTGACGATCAGGAAGTTGGCGGCCACGTCGAAGACGGCCCGCTCACTCGACGCGGTCGGCGTCGCCAACCTCGTCAGCGGCGATATTCAGGCGAGCCTCGACGCCCTCGATGAAGCGGTGACGCTCGATCCCGCCGACGCGCGCGTGCGCGCGGACCTGGCGGCGGCACGGCTGGAAAAATGGCGTCGTTCGCAGGCGCCTGTCGACGCGACATCGGCGCTCGACGCCGCCGAACACGCGTTGCTCATTGCGCCGGGCGATCCGGTGTCGCGATTCAATCACGCCCTGGCTGTTGAGGCCCTTGGCATGGTCGGCGCGGCGAAAGCCAGCTGGCAGGCCTATCTCACGCTGGACGCGACTTCGAAGTGGGCCGATGAAGCGCGTGCGCATCTGACGCGGCTCGGTGGCGAAAAACCTGGCGCCGGGTTGCCGACCGACACGGGACGGGACCGCTATCTTCCGGACCTCACGGCTGCGTTGGGCTCGGCCACCGCCAATTCTCGCCAGGCGCAGTGTCTGGCACGGGGCCGACAGGCGATTGAAGATTCGCGGGCGGCGTTCGATGCGTCGAAAACGGTCGACGCCGAGCGACTGGCCCAGGCCGCTCGCGCCGCGTTCGTCTGCGGCGGCGTTCCCACGTTTGAAGCCGACGCGCAGATTGTCTGGACCCACTATTTTCTGGGCACCGCCAGCGAGGCGCCCGGCCTCGCGCGCCTCGCCGCCGACGCCCGGCAGCATGGCTATTTGCGCGCGTCCGGCCGCGTGCAGTACGCCCGTGGCCGACTGGCCGACAACGCCGGACGCTACTCCGACGCGCAGGCGTTCTTCGGCGATGCGCTGAACGCGTTCGAACAGGCCGGCGATCTGGAACTGATTGCGTCGACCTCCGTGCAGATGGCCGAGATCACCCGCGATTTCGGCGACGACGCCGGAACGTGGTCGCTCCTCTCGACGGCCATCCGCGCACTGCCGGCACTGGCACCACGGCGGCAGCACATGACGCTGGTCAGCGCCTCCTACACGTCAAACCAGTTCGGCCTCGACGGCGCGTCGAGGTTTTTCGCCGACGCGCTCGTCGCCGCCGATCTCATCAACAGCACCGACGCCGTCCTGCGGACAGGTGCCTACTTGCGCAGTGCCCGAGCGGCCCTCGAACTGGGTGACGAGGCGGGCGCGCTCAAACAGATCGCCCTCCTGAAGCCGTCGCGTGACGAGATCGCGGATACCGCGTTGCGCACGCAATACACCGCCGAGATCGACGAACTCGAAGGCGCGCTTTTCATCAGTCGCGAGCCGACCCACGCGATCGACAGCCTGTCGTCGGCGATGGACATCTTTGGCCGCGAGGGCCGGCCGCTGCGACGCGCCAAACTGCTGCTCCTGCGCGGTCGCGCGCATCGCGCCGCCGGTGACCGCGCGGCCGCCGAACGAGACTGGGTTGAAGGCGCCGAGATGTTCGAAGATCAGCGCCCGGAAATCCGTGACGCCCAGCAGCAGATTGGCCGCTTCGATCAACTGTGGGACCTCTTTCGTGAACTGATGGTGGCGCGTGCGGACAACGCCGTCGCGTCACTGGAAGTGGCCGAACGTTTTCGGGGCCGCGCGCTGCTCGACGCCCTGTCGAACGACCGGCAATCCGCGCCGCTCGCCGGAGACGCGATGTATCGCTGGCTACCGGCCCGCGTCGCCGTCGTCGCCTACGCCGTGATGCCCGACCAGTTGTTTCGATGGACGATCACGCGCGACGGCGTGTCGCTCGAGCCGTTGAAGGTCGACGCGAAGGAACTGGCCCGCCTCGTCGATCGGCACCGCGCCGCGATGTCCGGCCGCGGCGACGAGACGGATGCGGACTCGCGGCGCCTCGCGTCGTGGCTGCTGCCGGCGTCGCTCGATCCTCAACGCGTGACGCGCGTGGTCTTTCTGCCGGATGGCCCGCTGTTCGGTGTGCCGTTCGCGACCCTGCCCCTGCCCGGCGATGCGTCGCACTGGCTCGTCGACGATTTCATCCCCTCGGTGGCGCCGAGTCTGACCGTTCTGAAGAATGCTCCGCAGCGCACGGCCGTCGCCAACGCGCTCTTGATCTCTGTGGGTGAAGCGAACGCCGACGAGGGACTGCCGGCCTTGCCCGGCGCCGCCGCCGAAATTGCCGCGATCGCGCCGGCCTATCGGGGTATCACGCGGTTATCGGGCGCCGCCGCCACGCCGGCCGCCATCCTGACGGCGATGCCGTCGGCTAACGTCATGCACTTTGCCGGTCACGCCATCGCCGATGCCGCCGACTCCCGGCGCTCGCGGCTGATCGCGTCCAGCGCATCGGGCGCAGACGCCGTCACGTTCGACGATCTGCGCCGCACGCGCCTCCGTCCGGGCGCCGTCGTCGTGCTGTCGGCCTGTGACGGCGCGCGCGGCCGCGTCTTTCATGGCGAAGGCGCCGTCGGCCTGACCTATCCGTTTCTCGCCAACGGCGCGTCCGCCGTGGTCGCCGCGCTCTGGCAAATCGACGATGCAACGCCGGTGGCGTTGTGGCACAGTTTCCACTCGCGCGTGAGTGCCGGCGCTCCCCCCGATGCCGCACTCGCCGAAAGTCAACGCCTGAGCCGCCAGAGCGGCGCGCCGCCTTCGGCATGGGCGGCGTTTGAAACTATTGGAGGCCTGTCCGGCCAATGAGTGAACTGACCATCGAATTCCGGCAGATGTTTCTGCTCGTCAACCGAACGAATGGCGCGACCGTTCTGCTCCCGTCCTCGGGACATTCCGCGCAACTGAGCGGATCGATCATCGATGCCGTCATCCCGCTCGAGCAGGCGGATGTGATCGTGCGTCGCGACGGCGCAGACATGGCCGACATGCCCACGCTGCGCCCCGGCGCCAAGTACCTGCCCTATCTCGACTATGTGTTCCACACGAACATCGCGCCGTTGCCGGAATCCACCAAGGGGCTGGTGCCGCCGACGGTGAATGCGCGCGTTCTGCTGGCGGGGGGCTTCCTCACCGAACTGCCGGCGACCAACCAGAACTACGCCGACGTGATGTGGACGTTCCTCAAACCCGACGGCAAGTCGACGTTGACACAGCAGTTGACCGATCGCTTGCTGTTTACGCTGCCGATGGAAGACGGCGTCGGGTACGAGCTGATCGTGCGGTCAGGCGGCAACGAGCAGAAGTTCGCGGTCCCCGCGGACGGCGCCAATTTCACGATCCTCAATGAAGATACCGGCCGCGTCAAAACCCGGCGCGCGGACGGCGAGACGCAACTGATCGAGTACGCCATCCTCTACAACCTGACCAGCGCGTCCAAGTTCCTCACGCTGTACCCGTTCCCCACCGCGAACCTGGGCTTCATGGACGACGCGGAACTTGTCGGCGGCGGTGACGAGCCCGTGTGCGGCGGCGGCCAGAGTGACGGCGATGACGATCCGCCTCCGGGGTTCTAAGCGGCTTACTTACACGCCTGGCACTTGTGGTTGTTCTTCGCGCCCATGCCTTCGAGCAGCGCGATCGTCTCGGGAAACGGCTGCGTGCGCTGTTCCGGGCTGTTCGCCATGTCCACGGTCGTCTGGCCCGCGCGATTGACGGCCATCACGTCGGCGCCTTTGCTCACGAGGTACTTGATCATCTCGTTGTCGCCGCGGGCGGCCGCCAGATGCAGCGCCGTAAAGCCATCGGCGTCGCGCATGTTGACGTCCACTTTCAGTTCCTCGAGGAAGTACTTGGCAGCCGGCATCCAGCCGTCCGGCACGTGCCGGTGCTGCTGCGCCACGCGCGACGTGCCGTAGCCAACACCGCTGGCGGCGTGGAACGGCGGCACGTGCGGGCCACCCGGCGGAACCGCTTCGAGGCCGGACGCATCGGTCGGCCGCTTCTGCGCGCCGTAGCTCTTGGTCGCGATGTTCGGATCGGCGCCGTAGGTCACGAGCAAACGCATCGCGTTGACATCGAGCGCGTAGGCTGCGCGCCAGAACGGCGTCGCGCCCGAGAAATCCACGCCCATGCGGCCGGTGTTGTATGAGGCGTACCAAATGTGCGACATCGTGCGCGCATTCGGGTCCGCGCCCTTCTTGAGCAAACCCTCGACGACGGTGAGGTAGGACGCGTGCTGCTGCGTGCCGGCGGTCGGCTGCGGATACCAGGTCCGGAGCGCCCACTCGTTGTTGATCGTCGCAAACAGCGGCGCCACGCCATCGTCATTCGCGAGGTTCGGATCGGCGCCGTGTTCGAGCAGCGCGAGTTCCAGGTCGTACTGGCCGTTGATGGCGGCGACGATGAGCGGGGTGGATTTGTCGCCGTCCGATGGCCGGTTGACGTTGGCTTTCGCGTCGATCAGCACCATCGCCGCGTCGGCGTACCCGTCGCGCACCGCGTAGTGGAGCGCCGTGAATCCGCCCTGATTGCCGATGGTTTCGATGTCGGACGGCGGTCGCGGGCCCGAGGCGCCGCCGCGCCCGCGTCCGCCGCCGCCACGCGCGCCGGCCGCGGCTGCGGCCGCCTGCGGATCGTAGTTCGGGTCGTTCGGGTCGAGGGAGCCGCCGCGGCCGCCGAGCGAGGTCTTGCCGAGCGACGCGGCCAGCGCCTTGTCGCGCGCCTGGCGGTCGGCACTGTCCTCTTTCGAGCGGGCGATGTAGTCGATCACTTTGGTCGCCGCCTGCACGTTGGCGCCCTTCGCGATGAGGAGCCGCATCACGTCCACACGGTCGGCCGATGTCGCGAAGATCAGCGGCGTCCGTTCGTAGGTGCCGTCTTTCACGTCGACGTTGGCGCCGCGATCGAGCAGAGCCTGAACGGCGGTCACGCTGCCGGCTTCGGCGGCGAGGTGAATGGGCTGCACGCCGGTCGTGGTCATCAGGGTGGCGTTGCTGCCGGCGGCCAGAAGGTGCACGACGGCGTCGCCGTTCGCCCGGCGGCTCGCCAGATGTAGCGGCGTGTAGCCGCCGAGGCGCGTCAGCGGATCGACATTGGCCTTGGCGGCGATCAGCAGATCCAGCGTCTTCACGTCGCCGTTAAGTGCGGACCAGTGGAGCGCGGTCATGCCGTCGGCTTGCGCCGCGTTCACGTCGGCGTGACGACGGATGAGGTCCTGCACGGTGACGGTGTCGCCGCGTTCGGCGGCATCGGCGATGGGCGACGGCGTGACGGCCTCGGGCGCGACGAACGCGGCGAGGACGGCGGCAACAACAGCGACGGCGAAGAAATGTTTACGCATGGGCGCGGCTCCGTGGTTCGTTATTCGGTGGCGAACGAAAATTCGCCCGTGCTGTCGCCGAACTCTGTGATGTTGTCCATGCCGAGCTTGTGCATCATCGTCAGCATCACGTTGGCCATCGGCGTGTCATCGGCCGCCTTCACGTGCACGCCGCCCTGGTGGGCGCCGTTGCCGCCGCCGAGCAGCAGCAGCGGGCAGTTGCGATGGTTGTGCACGTTGCTGTTGGCCATCGGGGAACCGTAGAAGATGAGCGTCTTGTCGAGTAACGACGCGTCGCCTTCCATCGTCGTCTGCAGCTTCTCGAGGAAGTAGGGCAGCATCGACACGTGGAATTTGTTGATCTCGGCGAAGTCGCGGATGGTTTTTTCCGCCGCGCCGAAGTGGGACGCGTTGTGAAAGCCGGTGTCGATGCCGCTGCCCGGGTAGACGCGGGCCGAGCCGTCACGGCCGAGTTTGAACGAGAAGACGCGCGTGGTGTCTGAGGCGAAGGCGAGGAGCTGCAGGTCGAACATCAGCTTCACGTGTTCATCCCACGAATCCGGTACGCCGGCCGGCGCGCCCGGCAGGGCGCGGGTTTCGCCGCTGAGGTTGCGCGCTTCGATCTTCTGGATGCGCTGTTCGACCTCGCGGATATTGGTGGCGTATTGATCGAGCCGCTGCATGTCGGTCGGCCCGATGGAGCGGCGGAGACTCGCGAGTTCGGTCGTCAGCATGTCGAGGATGCTGCGGTCGGTGGCGCGGCGGGCGGCGCGCTGTTCTTCGGTGCCGCCGGCGCCGAACAGCAGTTCGAAGACCATGCGCGGGTCGCGAACCATCGGCAGCGGCTGATCGGGCGCCGCCCAGCTGATCGTGTCGGTGTAGACGCAGGCGTACCCGTACGCGCAGCCGCCTGACTGGTCGACCGGCTCGATCGTGAGTTGCATGGACGGAATCGGCGTGTCCTGTCCGTACCGCTGCACGTAGAGCTGATCGAGCGACGTGCCGACGTGGACGTCGGAGCCTTCGGTGAGCTTCGGGTGCACGTGGGTATACATGACGGCGCTCGAACGGAAGTGATCGCCGCCGACTTCGGCCGGCGCCATGGCTTCGGCCATCTTCGCGTCGGTGTTGCTGACGATCGTGAGGTGTTTGCGGAACGGTTCGAGCGGCGCGAGGCTGCTCTGGCTGAGATCGAATGCCCGGCCGGTCTTTTCGGGATTCCAGAGAAAGTGTTCCTTGCCGAACGGGCTGCACCCGGCCGCGCCGTGCACCTGCTCGATGCAGACGAGGCGCGTCTTTTCGGCAGCGGCGGACTTGGCGAAGACCCGCGTCGACGGAATCATCGAATCGAGCAACGGAAGCGCCACGGTCACGCCGAGGCCCTTGAGAGCGGTACGTCGCGAGAGATGTTTACCGGTCAGGATCATCTGTGTCTCCTACTGCTTGCTGTCGTCGAGCGCTTCGGCTCGCGCCGTACGGAACGCGGCACTCTTGGCCACGCCCAGAATCAAGTCGGACATGCGGTACTCGTGCGCCGCCGCGGTTTTCACGATCTGGCGGATCGTCGGCATGTCGTAATACTCGACGCGCCGGCCCACGGCGTAGGCCATGAGCATTTCCGTGAAGTGCGACACGATCACATCGGAGCGTTTGGTCAGCGCCGCGCGCAGATCCGCGGCGTCCTTGAGCTTCGTGCCGTCGTAGAGCTCGCCGTTGGTGTTCACCGGGTTGCCGCGGTCTTTGATGCGCCACGCGCCCGTCACGTCGAAGTGGTCGAGCGACAGGCCGATCGGGTCGATCACGATGTGGCACGACTGACCGGCCGGATCGGAGCGATGCATCTTCATCTGCTCGGCGACCGACAACAGATGGCCGTCCTTGGCGTCGCTGGTCTTTTCGAGATCGGGCACGTTCGGCGGCGGCGGCGGGGGCGGGCTGCCGAGGAGCACTTCGAGGACCCATTTGCCGCGGAGCACCGGCGACGTGCGATTGCCGTGCGAAGTGAGCGTCAGGATGCTGCCCTGACCGAGCAAGCCGCGACGCGTCTCATCCGGGTAGGACACCTGACGGAACGTCGGGCCGCTCACGCCGGCGATGCCGTAATGGCGCGCGAGCCGCTCGTTGACGAACGTGTAGTCGGCGTTCAGCAGTTCGAGCATCGGGCGATCGGCGCGCACGACGTGATCGAACAGCAATTGGGTTTCGCGCGTCATCGCCTCGGCGAGCGTCTCGTCGTAGTACGGGAACGACAACGCGTCGGGCTCGATCTTCTGCAGGTCCTGCAGGCGCAGCCACTGCGAGGCAAAGCGCGTCGAGAGCGCCTCCGAGCGGGGATCGGCCAGCATGCGCCGCACTTCACGCTCGAAGACGTCCGGTTTGGAGAGCGCGCCGCGGCCCGCCAGGTCGATCAGTGCGCGGTCGGGAATCGTGCCCCAGAGAAAGAACGACAGGCGCGACGCGAGGTCGACGTCGCTGATGTTGTACACGGTGTTGGGTTTGACGCCGGCCGGCGTCTCTTCCACGCGGAAGATGAAGTGCAGACTCGAGAGCATGCCCTGCAGGGCGGTGCGCACGCCGCCGTCGAATCCGCCGCTGACCGCACCCTGCCGGTAGAGCGGCATCAACTGATCGATGTCGGCCGCCGTGACGGGACGCCGGTAGGCTTCCGTCGCGAGACGCTCGAGGATCTGACGCGCGCAGGCGACGTCGCTGAGTGTCGCCGAGGGCCGGCAGGAAAAGACCCGGGCCCGCACCGGATTCTCGGAGACGCCCGTGACATTGGCCGGTCCGACGATGGCGAAGTTGCGGAGATGGGCGAGCGTGGTCACGCCGTAGCCCGTGCCGATCTGCGTGTCGGCGAGCGTGTGCTCGATCGGCTTCATCAGATCGTCTTCTTCGCCTTCGAACTCCCGCACGAACGCGGCGGCCACACGGTGCGGACCCGCAGTGACCTTGATCGGATCGGTGGTGAGCATCAGGCCGTCTTTGTCGGCTTCGGTCAGCCAACGGTCGACCGTGAGCGTGGCCACGCTCTCGCCGTCGATCGACACGTCCATCTGGATCTTCCGCTGCGT
>Ga0164241_10005687_pt1 | contig 11580 bp, 8 predicted proteins | sample OricomyardsoilBY_FD_108780 | JGI IMG/M metagenome (GOLD analysis project Ga0164241, IMG submission 108780) | Backyard soil microbial communities from Emeryville, California, USA - Original compost - Back yard soil (BY) | ecosystem: Environmental > Terrestrial > Soil > Unclassified | place: USA... | reverse complement strand
GTGGCCGGGCTCGCTCTCGAGCCAGATCTTGCCACCCATTTTTTCCGCGAAGCCCTTGCACAGCGCGAGGCCCAGGCCAGTGCCCGGCACGCGGCCGTGCTGGGCCGCGGCGCCGCGCTCGAAGCGCTTGAAGAGTTTCTTCTGCTCCTCCTCCGAAATCCCCGGGCCGTCGTCGGAAATGGCGAAGATCACCTCGGTCCGGTCGGGCGTGGCCGCCGGCTTGCACCACACCGTGAGGTCAACCTGGCCCCGCCCGGAAAATTTCAGGCCGTTGTTGACGAAATTGAGCAGGATCTGGCGGATGCGCCGCGGGTCGCCCTGCAGGTAGCGCGGCACGCCCGGCGAGATGGCGGCTTCCACCGGGATGCCGCGTTTCTCGCTGTCGGCGGCGGTCATGGCGAGCACGGCATCGACAAGTTCGTTCAGGTCGAACGGCTTCACCTCCAGTTCGATCACGCCCGCCTGGATCTTGGAAACGTCGAGGATGTCCTCGAGCAGCGCGGACAGGTGGCTGGCGCACTGCCGGAGCAGGCCGAACTTGCGCCGGCTCTCGGCATCGAGCCCGCCGGTCTTGAGCGACTCGGAAATGCCGATGACGCCGTTCATCGGGTTGCGGATCTCGTGGCTCACGCCGGCGAGGAACTCGTCCTTCGCGGCATTGGCGCGGACGAGTTCGCTGGTGCGGACGTCGACGAGTTGCTCGAGCCGCTCGTTCCGCGCGCGGATCTGGCGCTCGCGGAAACGGATCAAGCCCCAGACGCCGAGCGCCAGCGCGAGGGCATAGCCGGCGTAGGCGCGGTTGGAGCGATACCAGGGCGGCAGAATTTGGAACGAGAAGACGGCGGGTTCGCTGGCCAGGCCCGTGGCATTGATGGTGCGCGCCTCGAAGCGATACTGGCCCTCCGAAAGATTGGCGAATTCGAAGCTTCGCCGGTTGTCGGGCGGGGACCACTCGCCCCCTTCGCGTACCAGCCGGGTTTCGACCCGCCATTCCTTGCTGCGCGAATACTCACCGGTGAAGAGACGGAAAACCAAGCGGTGTTCCTTGAAGGGAAAAGAGAGCACGCCGGCCTGTTCCGGCGCGCTGGAATTCTGGGTATCCAGCACGATGGAGGGCGTGTCGGGCTTGGGCACGCGGACCAGCATGTCGTAATCGAGGCGCAGCAATTTTTCGGTGCCTCCCAGCCAGAGGATGCGTTTGCCGTTTTCGTTTGAGAAGCGAAGCGATTGAACAAAACCGATGCTGTCCAAAGCCTGGATATCGAGCTCATGCCAGTCGCTGCCGCCATCGGCGTTGAGCTGCAGCACGCCCACGCCCTGGCCCCAGGAAGAAGAGCTGGACCCGTCGAGACGCTTGAACGCCAGCACATACGAGTTGGTCCCACCGATTCCGGCGAGCAGCCGGGATTGAATTCCCGGCAGTTTGCGCAGTACGTGCAGGTCGGTGCCGTCGGGATGAGCGCGGAGAAATTTCTCACCGGCAAAAATGAGTAGATCGGGGGTGGTGTTCTCCAAAGCGACGAAGCCGACGAAGGGCCGCTTGGTTTCCGGGTCCAACACCGGTTCGGTTATCCCCTTTTTGAAATCGTGGAAAAACAGGCCTTTTTCGTCGGTGCCGAACCACAGCCGCCCCGTGCTGTCTTCGTGCAGCCCGCCATAAGGCGAAGCGGCCGCCAGCGTGAGTACGTGATCGTGGGCAAATGAGCCGTCCCCTTTGGCGGCAAGGCGCGCGATCCCGTAGAATTCCTCGACCCAGTAAAGGGATGCATCCAATCGGGAGGGGCTGATGCGGTTTACGCCATTGGCATCGAGCGAATACAGGTTCGTGACCGTTTTGCCGTCGAAGGCATCCACCCCGCCGTGCCGGCCCAGCACCAGTCCTTGCGGATAAGCCGCCACCGCCCAATAGCCTCCACTCAACGGCTCGGGCACCGTCAAGCGGGCACCGCGGCCGGCATCGGCTTCCAGCCGATGGACCCCCGAGGGATTGGCGATGAGAACGTCCTCGCCCGCCAAATCGATATTCTTGGCGGCCGCATCCAGGCCGTTTCGAGGGTCGAAAAGCGTGGTGATTCCTCGGGCTTCAAAACGATAGATGCCGTCATTGGCGGAACACCAAATATAGCCAGCGGCATCCTCGTTGATGGAAAAGACCGCGTTGTCGGGCAGCCCATTGCTGTGGTCGAGCTGGCGCAGGAGGCGCCCATCCCGGTCGAGCAACATGAGTCCGCCATAAAGAGTGCCGACCGCATGAACGCCATCGCGCAGCGTGGCGTAGCAGGCGAGTTTGTTGTCAGCGATGAAACGGTTGACCTGGGGATCGAACTCGGGGCTGGCGGGGAGACCGGGTCGGAAGAAACCGTTACTACTTACCAGTAAGAGCCCCTTGGTGTCTTTGCTCAGCCCCATGATTGCCGCCCCTTGCGGTAGGCGGGTCCGGTCAAACTCAAGATGAGGGCCATCCTCGGTTAGGCGGTACAAGCCCGTTTCCAGATGATGCACCCAAAGCTCCCCATCGAACATTACCGGGAACAACCGGCTCTTGCTGGGATACTCCCACGTCTGGAATTGATGACCGTCCCAACCATACAGCCGGTATTTCCCGACAAAATAGAATTTGGACCCCACTACGCCGGAAGCCCATATTTCCCCCACCTCGCGATCTTTCTGGGGCAGCTGCGGGATGAGGGAATGATAACGGAAAGTGCCGATCGAAGGTTCGTCGAAGTAACCCATTTCATTGCCGCCGGTGACCCACAGTCGATCATCGACAAACTGCATGGTGCGAATCGAAGACGCCGCGCCCGCCGACAAACCTTTCCAAGTCTGTCCGTCGAAAACGAACAGGCCGATGCCACCGACGAAGACGCGGCCTTTCTTGTCCTGCAGCAGCGTCCACTGATTGTTGTCCATGCCCAGCTCCCGGGCGGAGAAATGCTGCAACACCGGCAGACCAGCGCTCTGGTCCAGCCATGCGGCTTGTGCCAGGATGGTACAACCTAGGGCGAAGGCATAAAATAATGGTTTGGCCTTCATCGAATTTGAGCGGGCCAAGGGTTAGTATCCCTCGGGGCTGCAGGCAATTGGCAAAACGCACCTGCAATTAGGTGGCGGGGACCCGGAATTACTGGGTCTGCCTCCCCTGCAGAAGAGGTCTTTTGCGTGATCACACTCGAGCAAGAATTGGGCGATAGTAGGAACGATGAAATCAATCACTCCCACCCTTAGCGGGCTCGCTTCGAGCCTTTTCCTGAACGTCGGCCTTACCGGTTTCGCTGAAAAACTCGATCCGGTGACCGGCACCAAATCCGAACTGATTCGCAAAGGCGAAGGCCTCGCGTCGGGCACCTGTGTGGTTCCCTGTGCCTTCCCGGATCGTTCACGCTGACCTCTGAGGGTACGCGACCGTGCTCAACCTGGCTGCATTTCGCTACCGCCACGCTCTGGCCGCCTCTGGCGGACCGATCGAGCGCTTGGAGTTGGCGGATGCGGTCGTGTTGGGGCGGCGGGAGTTTCTCGCCAACGCCTTCCTGCGGGAAGGCTTGGTGAACACTTCTTGGAAGTCGGAGGTTTTCAGCCCCGCCAACGGCAGCGGCGTGGCCGCGTCCCCCATGGTGGCGCGTTTCATGGCAATTTCCGAGGCCATGGAGCGGTGGGCGCATTGGCAGACGCATACCGGGCCGGACCGCTCGCGTTACGGCTTCGATGTCGATCCCTCCTCCAATGGCATGGCCGCGTTTCCCGGCTTGAGGAAACGCCAGGCCCGCCCCGGCGCACTGATGGAAGCCGGCGAGCGCTTCAATCTCCTGAATTGGTGGGAAGGACGGCTGCCGGCGGCGGAAGCGGCCACCGAGTGGGCCGGGGTCCGCGCCGCGGTGATTTGCTCTTCGGTGCCGGGCGTCACGGTCATTCTTTTCCGCCGGACGCCCGAAGGCTTCGTGGCGTATGGCCACGGTTCCGCGCTGGATTATGCCGGTGCCTGTCGGAAAGCGGCCGTCGAGATGGAGCGTCATGCCATCGTGCTGTCACGTTTCGCCCTGGCGCACGCCGGTCGCATCACGTCGCAGTTGTCGTCCCGCGCCCATCCGGTCGAGCGCCGCAGTATTTTCTTCGCCACGGAAGCCGGCCACGAGCTTTTCCTGGAACGCCTGCGTTCGAGTCCGCGCAAGTCGCCGGCCAAGCCGCGGCTGGTGTTCGATGGGGCGATCCCCGGGCCATGGACGCGCTACGCGGATGTCTGGCGCGTGGTCTACGAACCGCCCAGCGATCGCTTCCTTGGGGTTGAGGAGAACTACTTCCTCTGGTAAATCCGGTTTAAAACCGCGCGGCCAAAAACCCGCCGGGGAGTGGAGCGGCTAGTCGGAATCGAACCGACGACACCATTCACTTCCGAAAAGGAGGGTCTTTTAGCTGCTAGATTGGACATCGGGAAACGTCGTTGACATCCCGAATTGTTATGACTTTGTTATGACTCCTTTTGGAGCATGGCGAGCATTCACAGAGACGCTAGAAACAGGTCACCTTTCTGGTATGCCGCGTTCACCCTCCCTGATGGGACGCGTCGCTCCAAAACCACTAAGCTGACCGACCGTAAAAAGGCGTTGGCGATGGCAATTGATTTGGAACGGAGTGCTCGTGACTTGGCAGAGCAAGACCCGACTGGTGCCCAAATCGCGAAGATTAATCGGGAGATTTATGAACGAACCACGGGTAAGCGGCTAGATGTTACCCTTGTCGGACCATATCTCCGCACTTGGGCGGACCGGACTGGCAATCTTAAGTCGAAGCGGACCGCAGAGCGTTACCAGCAAGTCGTTGACGATTTTTTGTCTCACCTTGGCAAGATTCGAGAGAAGTCGGCCCTCGGTTCCGTGACGACAAACGACGTGGAGGCGTTTGTAGCGAAGGAGCTCACGTCTGGGAAATCCCCGACAACAGTGGCGGTTAGTCGTGCCAGATGCAGTTGAGGATAAGCACACGCTTATCAAGCCAACGGCTGTTGCTGATGGTCTGCTTCCCAAGCCATTCGGAGGGTATCCGTCTATTGTCGAATTGCTCAGCGACCTTGCTGACCCTCGCTACGATGCAGAAAAGCCAATGACCGAATATCGCCTTCCTCCGCAGAACGCATTTCAACGTCGTTTGCGGACGACGCTTGCGGGCAAAGTTATGGGTAAGGGGGCTAAGTTGACCGAGCAGGAATATTCGGACCATGCACCTCGAATTCGGGAGAAGTTCGAATACATGATAGCGAACAACAGCGAAATTCCTGAGCACATGCAGACCAAGAAGTTTGCTCAACGGGTGCTGCCCAAAAAATGGGGCCCGAATGGTCCCTCCATCACTGCGACCTCTTTGCCGGATGACTACGTTCACTATTTGCAGCCTCGAATCCTGACGGTTCGTGAGTGGGCACGTCTCCAAATGTTTCCCGATTGGTATCTTTTCAAGGGGCCGCGTACCACAGGCGGGCGTCGTCGGGCCGGAGACCCATCCGCAGGCATTTGGGACCGGGATGTGCCACGCTATACCCAGATTGGAAATGCCGTTCCTGTAGAGCTTGCCCGCAACGTGGGCCTTCACCTAGCTTCCTTGCTTAAACAGCATGGGACTAATCGAACAGGTAAGGTCGGTCGCGGTAGAGCACTTACTGTCGCTGCCGACGTTTGAGTGTGACTGGCCCCAGAGGCGGGATTTAATCCGTTCGCGATTTGCTAATCCAGATGCTCCTACACGCACCGAATTGATTCGGTTGGGCGAGCACCTGTCCCCGATTTTCCAGTTAGTTGGTCGAGGCCAACGCTCGAACGCAGATGTTGGGGCTGGTGGTGCCGTATGGGGGGCGTTGGTGACTTGGTATCTCAACTTGGGTTATGCAGGAACCGATGCCATTGCCTTCTGTGCGGGCAAATTTGCACCTGAGCCGCTTAAGGATGCGATGTCGGTGACATATCAGAACACATCCCTTCGTTCTGATACTGATGTTATCGTTCTTTCGCTACCGGGGTTGTCAAAGGAGCCCGCTGCTTCCACCCAGAAGGCGGCTTTGGAGAAACTCACGGAAATTGTGGGTAATCGCTTCGACGAATGCGGGCTGGTGAATGTGCAGTGCAAGACGACTTGGAACGACAACGCTCAAATCCCGATGCTGTGGAATTTGATATTCCAGCAGGCGGTGGCTGGCACCAATCCACCAACGGGCTTTTTGCTCGGGAAAAACGGGTTTAGTGTTCGGAACCTTGCCCACTTCTCGTATGCCTTTGCGACGGTCCCAACGGTCACAAAAGGCCCACTGGGCATCACGGCGACAGGAATGCCAGTTCGCCGCGTCGCGTCCCTTTCCGGGGGTGCCTATTGGGGGCATCCCACTCGCCAAGGAATCTGTCGTTCACTCGGAGAGTTCTTTGGTCACCAGTTCGCGTCCAACGGTACAGTGATGCCAAACGTGAATCGGGCTGGCGTTGGCTATGTTGCCTCGCTTGCGACCGCCTCGCCAGTGAGCGTTCCAGTGTTTGGGATTTCGTGAGTAGTTAAACTGACTCGCTATGCCGGGGAAGTAAGGTAGCCCAAGGCAATGGCGAACACTCGGTCGCTATCTGCATCGGAACAGGAGAATCTGTCTGCCCTTAAGACTAAGGGCGACCACGCCCTTTTGTTCGTTACCGGTACGCAGCTTCGAAAAGGCATTCTAGATGCAACCCAGCCAATTCGGGCTCTTCTCAAGCGGCATCGGATATCCCAACTTGTTCAGAACGTATCGAGCGGTGTAGACGACGAGCGTGACAATCACCGAGGCTGCAGAAACCCAAGCCATCACCAAGGCGGGGGTTTGAAGCTGCCCCAGCTTCCAATATTCAGAGGCTCCCAAAGCGAGAAAACTCACGATTAAAACCCACAGGTTCTGATTGAGGTTTATTTTGAAGTTGGAAGCGGGGTCAGCCATGCAAGGGACGCTGACTGTTCAGCAAGGGAAACGCAACCTTCGCCGGCTTATTCGCAAGAGCGGTGGAATGCATCATGTTTCACAATGCTGCAATGAACGGAGGTGCTCTACCAACGCATCGTAGGCAATGAGGCGAGTTCCCCGACTTGCTCCGCGTCTCCTGAGACAGACAGAACGGACGGGCGGTTTGAAGCCGTTGACCTCGGAAGGAAGAATCAGGTTGTTGAGCCCTGACCTTGAAAGCCCGGTGTGGGGACAACGAGTTCCCGGCTTAGGTAGCCGGATAAACTCGGGCGGGGTTTGGGTTGAGACCGAGACACAAGGCGGTTGGTCGGTGATATTGGTGGATGAATTCTGCATGCCACCATTTTCCAAACTATGGCGAAATCACCTAGAGATTTTTTCAAAAACCTTATTCGCGAATTCTTTTTCGCGTTTCAAGTTTTGGGTAACTGACATGGCAACGAATGTGAGTCGGCCATGCTGAATTGGGGCACGCGATTGCGTTTCCAAAACATCCCGAAACATCCTCGAATTTCGGGGGATTTCGGTGTGCCTGTTATGAATACGTTATGAAAAAAGCACCTTCTGACGCACCTCTAAAGCTCATTCTCCCTATGAGAATCGAAGGCTGGAGCGGCTAGTCGGAATCGAACCGACGACACCTGCTTGGAAGGCAGAGGTTTTACCATTAAACTATAGCCGCAATCGCGTCGGCGATGGTGTTCCCGGCTCTTTGGTGTTCAAGCTTTTGTTCCGCCCCGGCGGGCTGGAGCGCGGCGCAAATCGAGATTGCCGCCGTGCCGGTAATGCGCCTTGCTGGCGCCCAACATGGCGACCCCTGCAACGTCGGCGAAACCCCAATCGAACGTCCGCGCGGCCCAAGCGATGGCCAAGCAGAAGGCCCTCGAGAAGAAAGCCAAGACGTACAAGCTCGACCTCGGCGAACTCGCCCTTTTCACCAGCCAGCTCGCGTCGCTCCTCCAGGCCGGTTTGCCGCTGGTTTCCTGCTTGGAGGCCTTGCAGGACCAGACCGAGGACCAGGTCTTCCGCATCGTCATCCGCGACGTGCGCAACGACATCTCCACCGGCACCTCCTTCTCCCAGGCGGTCAAAAAATTCCCGGCGTCCTTCAACTCGCTGTTCATCTCGATGGTGGAAGCCGGTGAAGCGTCCGGCGGTCTCGCGGAAATTCTCGGCAAGGTTGCCGGCTACTTCGAGTCGACCGTCAAGCTGACCAAGAAGGTCAAGTCCGCCATGACCTACCCGGTCGCGGTCATCGGCCTCGCTGTCGCACTGGTCAACGTGCTGCTCATCTTCGTCATCCCGGTGTTCGCCGCCATGTTCGCGGATTTCGGCGCCAAGCTGCCGATGCCGACGCAGCTGCTCATCGACCTCAGTAATTTCATGAAGGCCTGGTGGTGGGCGCTCGCCCTCGGGGCTTACGCCATCTTCTACTTCGGCAGCAAGTACGTCGCGACGCCCAACGGCCGCCGCCAGAAGGACGTCTTCCTGATTCGCGCCCCCATCTTCGGCAACCTCGTCCACAAGATCGCGCTCTCCCGTTTCTGCCGCACCTACGCCACGCTCATGCGCTCCGGCGTGCCGATCCTGCGCACGCTCGAAATCGTCGCGGCGGCCAGCGGCAAGGTGCAGGTCGAGGACGCCTGTGCCGAAATCGCCAAGCACGTCAGCCAGGGCGGCCAGGTCTCCGACATCATGGCGGCCAATCCCTTTTTCCCGCCGATGATGAAGCACATGGTCAAGGCCGGTGAAACCACCGGCAACGTCGACGGCATGATGAACAAGATCGCGGACTTCTACGACACCGAGTGCGACGCCACCGTGTCCGCGCTCACCTCCCTGATCGAGCCCATGCTCATCGTCTTTCTCGGCGTGGTGGTCGGCGGCATCGTCATGGCGATGTTCCTCCCGATCTTCCAGCTCGGTGCGGTGGCCGGCGGCCTGCAATAATCCTTTCCGCTGTTTAAAGCCACTTGCGTGCCGATGATGAGGCCGGCAAGTTGCCGCTCCTTTTCCCATGGCCTCCATCCTCATCGTCGACGACCTCATCTCGATTCACGAGATGCTGGAGGCTGTGATCCATCCGACGGGTCACAAGACGTCCTTCGCGACTGATGGCGAGAAGGGGCTGGCGCGCTACAAGGCCGAGAAATTCGACCTGGTGCTCTGCGACATCGACATGAAGCCGATGGACGGCATCACGCTCCTCAAGCAGCTCAAGCAATACGACCCGGGCGCGGTGGTGATCATCATGACCGCGTACGCCAGCACCGAGAGCGCGATCCAGGCGCTGAAGTACGGCGCCTTCGACTACCTGCAGAAGCCCTTCAAGGTCGACGAGCTGATGCAGGCGCTGAAGCGCAGCCTGGAATTCCGCCAGGCCGTGGCCGAGCGCGAGGCGCTGGGCGGCATTCCCGCGGTCAAGGCGGGAGACTTCGAGGCGAGGCTCGTCGGCGAAAGCCCGAAGATCAAGCGCGTGATCAGCCAGCTGAAGAAACTGGCGACCGCGCATACGCCCGTCCTCATTTCCGGCGAACCCGGCACCGGCCACGAGATCGCCGCCGAGTTGCTGCACGCCGCCCGCAACACCGCCGACAGCCCGCTCATCCGCATCGACTGCCGGCTCAGCTCGGAGGCCAGCCTCCGCACCGGCCTGCTGGGCGAGAACGGCGCGGGTGGCACCTGGGTCCAGCAGGCCAAGGGCGGCACGTTGTTTCTTTCGCACCTGCAGAGCCTGCCGAAGTCCATCCAAGCCGAGCTGGTCTCGGTGTTGCGCAACACCGCCCACGTCTGCCGGCTCATCTGCACCACGGAGGACGACCTCGAGAAACTTTCCGAGGACGGCACCTTCAACGAGGAGCTTTTCTACCGCGTGGCCGCCCTGCCGGTGGAAATGCCGCCGTTGCGCGAGCGCCCGGAGGACATTCCGGCGCTGCTCAAGAGCATCGCGGCCAAGGTCAGCAACCCGCAGTTCGACGCCCGCCAGCTGGAGTTCACGGCGGACGCGCTCGCCACGCTCAAGGCCTACGCCTGGCCGGGTAACCTGGACGAGTTCAACCAGGTCATCTCGCAGGTCATCATGGCCACCGAGTCCCGGGTCATCACCTCGGCCCAGCTGCCGCTCCGGGTCCATGAATTGAAGGACTGGCCGCCGCTGGCGGAGTACCTGGCCGGGCAGGAAAAGCAGTACATTGCCCGCGTCCTGCACGCCTCCGGCGGGGACAAAGTCCGGGCGGCCAAGGCCCTCGGGGTCGATCCGACCCGCCTCGCCTGAGCGGTTTTGCCGCCGGCGCCCCGCCGTGCGCGTCATTGATGCTTTACCGCTTGCCCCGCCATAGGGGGGTGGCAAGCCTCGCGGGCGCTCACGCCCATGCCCAAACGCACAGACCTCGAGTCCATCCTGATCATCGGCGCCGGCCCCATTGTCATCGGCCAGGCCTGCGAATTCGACTATTCCGGCACCCAAGCCTGCAAAGCCCTGCGTGAAGAGGGTTATCGCGTCGTCCTGGTGAATTCCAACCCGGCGACGATCATGACGGACCCGGAATTCGCCGATGCCACCTACATCGAGCCGCTGACGGTTGAGATTTTGGAGAAGATTATCGCGAAGGAACGTCCTTCGGCGCTGCTTCCGACCCTGGGCGGCCAGACCGCGCTGAACCTTTCGATGGACCTGCACCACGCCGGCATTCTCGAGAAGTACGGCGTCGAAATGATCGGCGCCCGCCCGGATGCGATCAAGAAGGGCGAGGACCGCGAGCTCTTCAAGCAGTGCATGCTCAAGATCGGCCTCGACGTCGCCAAGTCGAAGACCGTCCACAGCCTTGCCGAAGCGCGGGAGGCCGCCGACTACATCGGCACCATGCCGCTCATCATCCGCCCGAGCTTCACGCTCGGCGGATCCGGCGGTGGCATCGCCTACAATCGCGAGGAATTCGAGCAGATCGTGAACAACGGTCTCGAAATCTCCCCGGTCCACGAGGTGCTCGTTGAGGAATGCCTCCTCGGCTGGAAGGAGTACGAGATGGAGGTCATGCGCGACCACAAGGACCAGTGTGTGGTGATCTGCTCGATCGAGAATTTCGACCCGATGGGCGTGCACACCGGTGATTCGATCACGGTCGCGCCCGCGATGACGCTCACCGACAAGGAATTCCAGGTGATGCGCGACGCGTCCTTCGCCGTGATCCGCGAGATCGGCGTGGCGACGGGCGGCTCCAACATCCAGTTCTCCATCGATCCGCTGACCGGCCGCCAGGTTGTCATCGAGATGAACCCGCGCGTGTCGCGCTCGTCCGCGCTCGCCTCGAAGGCCACCGGTTTCCCGATCGCCAAGATCGCCGCCAAGCTCGCCATCGGCTACACGCTCGACGAGCTGCGCAACGACATCACGCGCCTCACGCCCGCCAGCTTCGAGCCGACGATCGACTACGTCGTCACCAAGATCCCGCGCTTCACCTTCGAGAAGTTCCCCGGCGCCAACACCACGCTGACCTCCGCGATGAAGTCGGTGGGCGAGGCGATGGCCATCGGCCGCACCTTCAAGGAGTCGTTCCAGAAGTGCCTGCGCTCGCTCGAGACCGGCGCGCGCGGCTTCGGCGGCGGCGGCAAGT
>Ga0164241_10005686_pt1 | contig 11580 bp, 10 predicted proteins | sample OricomyardsoilBY_FD_108780 | JGI IMG/M metagenome (GOLD analysis project Ga0164241, IMG submission 108780) | Backyard soil microbial communities from Emeryville, California, USA - Original compost - Back yard soil (BY) | ecosystem: Environmental > Terrestrial > Soil > Unclassified | place: USA... | reverse complement strand
TTTTTCCATGGGCGCACACATGGGTGCGCCCCTACAAATTCTTCCATGTTTCCTTGCCAAGAACAGGATGACATTACTGTGAGCTGCCCTTAACTTAATGGCAGTGGGACTGAGCTGATACCTTTTGGCTTGCTGACGTTATTTCGTTACACCATGTTCTTTGGAACTGATGAAGCTATTGCTCATCCAGTTTTTGTTATGGTGTTATAGCATTCAATAGCTGATTCCACATCCCCATCAAATAATTTAACTCCATGATCGATGACTATAGCTCTGTTGCATAATGAGCGTACGGAAGAAAAATCATGAGAGGCGAGAATCATCATTTCTGAATTTTGAATTAATTCGTTAATGCGGGCGCGGGATTTTTGCATAAAGTTGGCGTCACCTGCAGCAATAATTTCGTCAAGCAATAAAATGTCTCCTGGAATTGCAGTCGATATTGCAAATGCAAGTCTGACTAACATACCAGCAGAGTAAGTTTTAATGGGATAATCAATAAAGTGACCAATATCAGTAAACTCAATAATTTCTTCTGTCACTTTTTTTATAAAATTGGGTTTTTGCCCAAGTAATAATCCACGATAGAGAATATTTTCGCGGCCAGTGGCTTCATATTCAAAACCTAAACTTAATTCAAACAAAGCACGAATTTTTCCTTGAACAATGCGTTTGCCAGAAGAAAGTGGGTAAAGACCAGCGATGGTTTTTAGCAGAGTACTTTTTCCTGCGCCATTGTGACCAATTAATGCAACACGTTCACCGGCTTCTATTCTAAGTTCGAAATTTTTCAATGCGTGTACATTGGCGAGCGGTTTTTTATGTTTAAGACCGAATGTTTTAAACACATAAGCTTTCAATGAAGTCTCACGAAAGGCTAATGAGGAGTAGTGTAAATTAACATTTTGTAGGTTAATTAAGTTCACGTTAAATCTCTTATAAATAGAAAATGACTGATTTTTCATGACGTCTAGCAAAAGACCAGACAATAAGCCACATGATTGCGCTAGCAAGTACCACGTACATATAATCGTTTAAGCTAGGCAATTTTCCTTCTAGCAAGGGCATACGAAATAAATTTAAGAAATGATAAATAGGGTTATATTCAATGAGAAAACCTAGATGTGATGAAATAAATAATTTAGGTAGAAAAAATATCGGTGAAATATAGTAAACAATTTGCAGCGCAATTAAAATTAGCTGCGAAAAATCGCGGAAGCGGACGCCGATAAATGCGGTAATCGCACAAAGTGGCCATGCAAAGAAAAAAATCACAGGAAACGATACAAAGAACGATAACCAACTCCAGCCAAAATTACTGGGATTCCAACAGAGTACCCATAAAATAATGCCGCTGAATGCGCATAGAAGATTAATCATACAAGGAATGACATTGCGCAGTGGATAGATCAGTAGAGGATGATGAAATTGTTTAATATAACCTTCGGCATTAATGAAAGAGGTACATCCGGCGACTGCGGATGCGGTAATAAATTCCCAGAAAATTAAGCCAGAAAAAATAAAGGGGGCATAATCATTCATGGGAGAATGAAAGAAATGTCCCATGATGAATGAAAGTAATAGTGTCAATGATAGTGGTTGAATCAAAGCCCACGCTAAACCTAACAAAGATCTGCGATATTTAGTGCGGATATCGGCAAGAGCCAGATGAATCCAGAAATAACGGGATTCCCAGATGTTTTTTAGGTATGTCGGATTCGCATTCAAGCAAAGTACTCCCGAATCATGCTAATGATTTTGTTTGTCTGTTCACGAGTCATCCCGGGCCAGCTTGGCAGATTAATTCCTCTGCTGCCTAAAGATTCTGCTATGGGGTGTTCCTCTTTCTGTTTTTCATACATTGACATCAGATGCGCTGGATAAAAAAGAGGGCGTGTTTCGATATGAGCTGCTTTTAAATGTTCGCGCAACGGATCACGATCTTTTGCTTCATTTAATAAAATGGAACACATCCAGAAGGAATGGCGCACATTGCCGATTTCTTCATGTGTTTTCAATGGAAGATTTTTTAAACCTTCTTTATACCATTCCGCCAGTTGACGTTTTTTGGCAAGAATTTCATCTACTTTTTCTAATTGTGCTAAGCCAATGGCCGCACAAATATTTGTCATGCGATAATTATAGCCAACAATGTCATGCCAGTATTGAATGTTGGACGAAACACCTTGGTTTTTTAAATGTGCTGCACGGGCATATAGACTTTTGTCTTTCATAGTAACCATGCCGCCTTCGCCAGTCGTTAAGGTTTTGTTACCAAAAAAACTGAATGTGGCAACATCACCAAATGTTCCAACATGCTGATCGTGATAATAAGTGCCGAATGCTTCCGCACAATCTTCAATTAAAAGCAAACCGTATTCTTTGCAAATCGACATGAGCGACTTCATCTCGCATGGGTGACCATATAAATGAACTGCCATCACTGCGCGAGTTTTTGGCGTGATTTTGCGGCGTACATCTTCAGGGTCGATTTGCCAGGTGTCAGCCACTGAATCAACAAATACGGGCTTTGCTCAAGCTTGTAAGATGGTATTGACTGAGGCAACGTATGTTAAGGTGGGAACGATAATTTCGTCACCTGCTTGAATGTCTAGTGCGAGTAACGCTAAATGCAGCGCGACAGTTCCATTGCAGACTGAAGTAGCATATTGCGTACCAATGTACTGGGCGAATTTTTCTTCAAATTCACCAATAAATTTGCCTTTTGAAGAAATCCAACTGGAATCCAAACATTGGTTTACATACAGTTTTTCATTTCCATGAAAGTAGGGCTGATAAACAGGTATTTGCATAGGGCACCGTTTTATTCGTGATAGGCAAAATGTTTATGACCGTGTTGCATCACTAAGTAATCGCGTTTCGCTTCTTGGTAATCTGCACGAACCATTTCTACAACTAATTCGTTAAAACTCGTGGTGGGAACCCAGCCTAATTTCTTTTTTGCATTTGTTGGATCGCCTAATAAGGTTTCTACTTCAGAGGGGCGGAAATATCGTGGATCGACTTCAATAATACATTTCCCTGTTTTGCTGTCGTAACCTTTCTCATGAACTCCTTCGCCGCGCCATTCTATCTTAATATCTAATTCGGCTGCTGCCAGTGTAGCAAATTCTCTAACGCTATGCTGTTCGCCCGTTGCAATAACGAAATCTTCAGGTTTGTTTTGTTGCAACATCAACCATTGCATTTCCACGTAATCACGTGCATGTCCCCAATCGCGCAATGCTGACAAATTACCGAGGTATAAACGTTCTTGTAGACCTATTTTAATGCGAGCTAAACCACGAGTGATTTTTCGTGTGACGAATGTTTCGCCGCGCATCGGTGATTCATGATTAAATAAGATCCCATTGCAGGCATACATGCCATATGCTTCACGGTAATTCACGGTAATCCAATAGGCATAAAGTTTTGCAACGGCATAAGGAGAACGTGGATAAAATGGAGTTGTTTCTTTCTGCGGCGTTTCTTGCACCAAACCATATAATTCGGACGTGGATGCTTGGTAAAAACGAGTTTTTTGGGTCAAATCTAAAATGCGAATGGCTTCTAAAATACGTAAAGCCCCCAATGCATCGGAATTTGCGGTATATTCGGGTTCTTCAAAGGAGACAGCTACGTGACTTTGCGCAGCGAGATTATAAATTTCATCGGGCTGAACTTGTTGAATCACGCGCATTAAGCTGGTTGAATCGGTCAAATCACCGTAATGCAGAAACAATTGACAACCTTTTTCATGCGGATCTTGATAAAGATGATCAATTCGATCTGTATTGAATAGTGATGAACGACGACGAATGCCGTGTATTTCATAACCTTTGGCGAGTAAGAGCTCTGCCAAATATGCACCGTCTTGACCTGTAATGCCTGTGATTAATGCCACTTTCTTTTTCATTCAAACTCCGATATTCGCTTGCTGATTTTTCTAAACAATTTGAGGAACACGACCATATTTGTCTTCGAATCTGACAATATCATCTTCGCCTAAATAGGCGCCGCTTTGTACTTCAACAATGACTAGATCAATTTTGCCTGGATTTTCTAAGCGATGTTGATGTCCTGCTGGAATAAAAGTGGATTCATTGGCATTGACAATGAATTGACGGTCGCCATTGACCACTAATGCTGTACCGCTGACAACAATCCAATGTTCGCTGCGGTGATAATGCATTTGCAATGATAAGGATGCACCGGGTTTTACTTTAATTCGTTTCATTTTGAAGTTTTCACCTTCATCTAAAACAGTGTAAGAACCCCATGGACGGTGAACTTCACGGTGTAATTTCACCACTTCATTTCCCATATGTTTTAAGCGCTGGACAACATATTTTACTTCTTGTGCGCGATTACGATCTGCAATCAGTAAAGCATCAGGCATGTCTACGATCACAAGATTGTCTAGTCCGACGGTGCCGATGACGCGGTCGCTGCCATGGATATAGCAGTTAGCAGTATCGTGTAATACGCTGTCGCCTAAAATGCGATTGCCTGCGCTATCTGCTTGAGTTAATTCGCTTAAGGCATTCCATGAACCGATATCATTCCAGCCAATATCACAGGCTACTGCGGCGACATGGTTGGATTTTTCCATTAGCGCATAATCGATAGAAATATCTGGAACGCGCGCAAATGAGTTGCTATCTAATTCGAGATAATTGCCTGGCTTTTGCATTTTTTGTGAAATAGCAATAGATTCTATTACGCTATTTAATATTTTAGGCGCATGCTGATTCATTTCATTGAGAAATGTTTCGATGCTAAAACAGAACATGCCAGAGTTCCAAAAATGATTACCCGAATCAACATACTGGCGAGCTAAGTCGGCATGAGGTTTTTCAATAAATTTTAATACTTGATAAGTGGAGATATCGGGTGATGCAATTTTTAATAATTCTTGGCTGCCATCGACTTCCAGATAGCCGTAACCTGTTTCTGGAAGTAACGGTCTCATACCAAAAGTTACCAAATGACCTTCTGCAGCGAGACGAATGGCTTGCTCTGCAGCAAGCACAAAATTTTGCTGATCATGAATCAAATGATCAGCAGGCAAAATAAGTAAAATAGTATTTTTATCGTAGCTGTTCGCTAAATATAATGCAGCCGCGGCGATAGCAGGGGCGGTATTTCGACCGATTGGCTCAAGGATATAAGAGGTTTTGATGTTCGGGTTGACGGCTTTGTATTCATCTTGTGTGTGAAAAAATACTTCGCGATTGGTTACCGTTAAAATTTCTTCTACATGAGGAACCGTTCCGGCTCGAATAAATGTTTTTTGTAACAGGCTTTGCCCATCGGCTAATTTAATGAAGGGTTTGGGGTGTGCTTCGCGAGATAAAGGCCATAAACGGCTGCCGGCACCGCCTGATATAATGACGGGGATTACTGATTGAAGTCCTGTTTTCATAATCGTAAAATCGCCTTAAGTTTCAAAAGCGGCTATTTATATCATAATTTTTAGCTTTGGTACACGGTTACAAATTTTTGTTGTCAGTGTTTAGATATCATAGTTGAGAAAGCCTTCCCGGCAGGGGAAGGTGCGCAACGCGCGGATGGGGGAGTTAAAAAAATGTAAAGAGAATTTTTCTATTCCCCCATCTGGCCTTTGGCCACCTTCTCCTGCTGGGAAGGCTTTCTCAGCAGCATTTTTTTCAATCCTCTGTTTTAAAAAATCCTTGCGAATAGATTAATTATCGATCAAGATGCTATAATTTGGGCTATTATTAAAAATCCGGCAAAACGAGAGGTTAGTATGAATTCATCCTGGAGCAGTTCTTCAAGCTCATCATCGAGTTCTTCTTCGAGATCTAGCACTTCTTCTAGCTCGAGCAGCGTATCATCGAGTTCTTCTGCACCAAGCACATCTTCCAGCGCACCGTCGTCTGCTACGGATGTTCCTGTTCTTACTAAAGAAGAATATGCGCTATATTTACTACCTGATAATGAGTTAGAAACAATTGCTAAGTCACATTTAGATATTCTAGGGGGTTACGCAGTTTTATTGTATCCTGATCGAGACCCTAGCAGCGATAGCAATGGATCAAGAAAATATAACGCTTGCTTTATTCAACAAGGTCAATGGCTCAGCGAAGGAAAAGGTGCAGAATTAAAATTAAAAGAAGTCTCGATTGGCAATCAGATAATTAATGGAAACGGTTTACTTTCCCCCGAAACAACACCAAACTATAAAAAAATTCTTGGTCTTGCTTTATCACAAATTCAGCTCATTCCATTAGTCAGTGATATATTGAAATTCACATTATTTGATTATTGTGATTTATCAGCAAAAGCCAAGCTTGGAACGTTTCCACAATTTTTTCAGTCACCTGAATATCAAAATGCACTCAAAGAGTATAATCAATTAGTTCATCAACTTCTTGAACACGTTGTTTGTGGACGACAACAAGAAGCAGAAGCACTGCTGCAAAAACATCCTGATTTGCTATTGGAAAAGGGAACAGTTGTTGATTACTCAGGCCGGACGATTGAAGGCACTCCTTTACAAATAGCACTCGGCGCTGAAGACATAAAATATCATGAAGACGAAGAATGCATGGTTGAAATGCTTCTGCGTCGTTTACGAAATTCAACATTATTTAGTAATAAAGCAGAAACGGAAGTGGAAATCACAAAGCAAATAAAAGAACAATTTCCGGATGGCTGGGAAAAAGACGAAGAAAAAAGAGAAAAAAGCGATTCAGCAGCACTTAAGAAAGTCATTGATGCAATTGCAACGGCTAATAAAAACGATAATTGTGAAGCAGCCCTTCAAAAATTTAGAGACCATTTAAAACCAAATGGTGTCATCAGAACAGGCAAACATTTTAATGCGAAACTTCTTCTGGAAGCGTTCGAATTATATAAAAAAAATTATGATCGTTTTGGTGGTTGGAATAGTGGTAAAAATAATTTGTTTTGGTGCAGAGTGATAGGATATATCCAGCGTTTTCTTCCTGCGTGTTATGCACAAGTATTTTGTGATTATGGGCCCTATAATATTGTCGAAAACAACAAAAAGTTAGACCGCTTCCTAAACTTAAAGTTTCGCTATTTGCCTACGGTGTCTTATTTTCCTTTGGATTCTAATCTTTATTTTCGTTTAGGTTTTGATTATGCGCCGATGCGGTTTGAGGGCAGGCCCGCAACGGCGGGGGGCCTGCCGAGTGTGGCGTCGGTCGCCGCGTTTTCGAAACTTATGTCAAGCAAAAACAGTTGCATTGCAAAACTTACGCAACCCCCAAAAGATTACTCGAAGATCACGCTGCCTGATAATGTAGCATTCCGTCGTAAGTCATAAATGATTGCGGCATTTTTTAGTTTCATCTGAACAGTTACTCGCACTGAGAAATAGCATGTAAATATTTGATTTTTATGATATTTTTTTGAAAATTGGCGCGTTGTTGCGTAAATCAAGCTTTAATTACCCTCTTTGAAAAAGAGGGTCGACGCACGTTCTTAGTGCGACGGGGAGATTTTTTTAATAAAGCGTTACAAACACACTAGAATTAAGCAGGGTATGGCACGCCATGCCATGCCCTTACAATAATAGCTAACGTTCATATTTTTCAGCCACCGATTTTTTAATTTTTTCGCGGAAAATATCGGGCGAAAATCGTGCAGCATTCACCACACAATAATCTATGGTGAATTGATCTCGAGAGGCTTCAAATTGTTTTACTGCTTCACAAATATCAGCAACTTCTTGTTTTAAGAAAAATAATCCAGTGGGATGAGTTTGACTAAGATCTCTTACGGTTTCTAGCGCGCCACCTTTCCCATAAGCAATCACGGGCGTGCCGCAAGCTTGAGCTTCTACGGGAATGATGCCGAAATCTTCTTCTGCAGCGAAGATAAAAGCATTCGCTCGCTGCATATAATCAATCAAAATGTTATTGGGTTGATAGCCAATCATTTGAGTATTGGATGCTGCTTTGGCTTTTATTTTTGCCATCTCTGGGCCATCGCCAATGACAACCAGCGTTTTGTCTGGCATTTGCGCGAAACTTTCTACAATTAAATCTATTTTTTTGTAAGGAACCATGCGTGATGCCGTTAAATAAAAATTTTCTTTTTTGCCTGCAGGTTTAAATAAATGTGTTTTGACGGGTGGATAGATAACCTCTGCTTCACGACGATAGGTTTTCCAAATACGGCGCGCAATGTACTGAGAATTTGCAATGAAATAATCTACGCCATTGGCTGTTCGTTGATCCCACATTCGCATTTTATGCAATAAACGCTGGGCCAAATAACCTTTTATTCCTTTGTCTAAACCACTTTCTTTTAAATATTGATGCTGCAAATCCCAAGCATAACGCATGGGGGAGTGCACATAACTTATGTGGACTTGATTGGGCCCGGTGATCACGCCTTTGGCGACAGCATGAGAACTGGAAATCACCAAATCGTAAGCTGACACATCGATTTGCTCAATGGCTAAAGGCATCCAGCTTAAATAAAGTCGATAATGTTTTTTGGCAAATGGAAGATGTTGAATAAACGTGGTTTTAACGGGTTTGTTTTGTAAAAAATGCCGGTCTTTCGGTTCGAGAAAATCCACTACGGCAAAAATATCCGCTTCTGGAAAACAAGTTAAAAGTTCTTCGAGGAAGCGTTCGGCTCCCGCATACGTGATTAGCCAGTCACAGACTATAGCGATTTTCATAGATGAGTTTGACAATCCAATCAACAGGAGGAGAAGGGTATCATATTTTTATATAAAAAAATTAACTTTCATCCGGTTTCATCAAATCTAATTGCTTAATGGTAGCATCATAGCCAATTTGTACTAACTTTTCGGCTTGTTTAGGATTGGATTGTAGTAGTCTGAATTTGTTTAAATCTAAATTGACTAATACATTCGCTGCTAAACCATTTTGTACGGATTTTAATAGTGAACCCATAAAAATTCCGCGAATGAATGTATCGATAAACCGCGGAAAATGATAGTTTTCCAGCGTGAATCCCATTTTGGCAAGCAAAGCTTGCTTAAATGTTAAGATAGGCGGAAACATATATTTGTGACGATCATGTGCAAAATTATTTAAGTCAACAGCAATGATTTTTGCTTTTTTTCCTAAAAAAGCGCGAGCCACATCTACGGGTAAATTATTTAATAGACCGCCGTCAAAGTGCAATTCATTGTTAATGACCATCGGTGGAATAATGCCAGGAATAGATGAACTAGCACGCGTTCTTTGCCATAAAAGACCTTGGCGATGAATTTCTTCACTATTATTGGCTAAATTACATGAGATGCAGAAAAACGGTAACCATAAATCTTCGATTTTAATATCTTCGAAAGCTTGCATGAGTGACAGCGTAAAATTTTTTGCATTAAAAATAGAAATGGCTGGCCACGTCAAGCTGCGCCATGACACAGATTTTGCAGATTCCACAATGATTTTATAGAATCGTTCATAAGCATCTTCGTATGATTCATGAACGGCATAACAGCCTGCGATAATGGCTCCCACACTGGTGCCGCCAATCATGTCAATCGGGATTTTTCTTTCACGCAAGGCTTTAATGGCACCGAGATGAGCCCATCCGCGAGTACCGCCGCCGCTTAAGATGACGCCAACCGCTTTGCCGCGAACAAAACGTAATAATCGCAGATAATCTTTTGTCACACTCATTCGTACATGATGATAAGTGTCAAACGGCATTAAGGACAGCCAATTGGCAGAATTATGCGGCATGACAGTGCTTTCAGTGTGCAACAAAATCAGTGCTGCTTCTGGTTTAAAATTAATGCGATGAATTTGAAATCTTTCTATTAACAGTTTATCTATTCTGGGAGTAGCATGATTATAAGCGGTAATATAAATAATATTGGCTTTGCGTAAGGCAATTTTTGCAAGCGGCGTGTCATATGATTTGAGCAAGTACAAAAATTTATGCGATTTCTTTTTATTTTTTTCTAGCGCAACAATATTTTCTTTTAAGGTTTCTTGTGTCATTTTCTGATTATTAAAATCAGGATGATAATCAGAAAGTAAAACGAGACTAGGGTAATTTTCTACATATTCTTGCAGTTTTTTCGCAAAATGTTCCAGCGAAATATCTTTGTTGGCAGGTGCAATGACAATATGACGATTAATTTTTTCCGAAGATAAAAGTTGAATAATGCTGCGAGAGCGCGCAATCACCGGGTGGATAGTCGCAAACATGAGTGCGGGATACTGATGACATAATTCAATGAAATCTTTACTGGATAGTCGATAGAGAATAGAGTTTTCCACGGCTTTAATGGTCAATGCGCGTGGCTCAGTGGTGAGTGCACCCGATTCACCGACGGCTTCACCGGGTCCAATATATCCAATAATACGAGTTTCACCGGTGGCATTTGTCAGTGCGGCAGAGAGTTTGCCGCTGACTAGTAAATAAATATTATCTGACGGGTCACCTTGATAGAAAAGTGTTTCTGATGGACTGAGTTCCATTTTAGTAAATTTAACTAATACTTTCTGCACGCCTTCTTCGTTTAAAGAAGAAAAAATTTTGTTGTTTTTAATGGCATTAATTAAATCGTCTTGCATATTGAGTTGTGTCCCTTCGTGCTTCGTAATGGAAGCTAAATGCTTTTTAAACAGCTCAAATCCATTGTTAATTGTACCTGATATTATCGCATGACTAGAGCCTACTTTCTAAGTTTTTAAGGTATAATAACCTCAGTTATGGACAAGAATGCCGTTTTACTGACATTCTTATCCATAACTAAGGTTATAATAAAAAAACAGTTCTCAAAAAGGAAAACAAGCATGACATTCAATTGGGTCGATTATCTTCTCCTCGCAGTATTTTTTATTTCCGTTGTAGGCGGCCTGATGCGTGGTGGCGTGAGGGAAGTCATGTCCTTGCTTACCTGGATTGCGGCATTTATTGTTGCAAGCTTATTTGCCAAACCGGTTGCAAGTTATTTTGCAGGTTCTCAGTCAGCGCAGTCTCTTATTTCTTCTGCTTCAACGGGTTCTTTTGGGATGTCAGCGGGAAGCCAGGTTTCATTATTTGCTCTTGGTGTTAGTTTCACCGTGTTATTTTTTGCAACGATTATTGCTGGCTCTTTACTGGGGTATTTTGCCAACCGTATTGTAGAAGGTGGCGGCATCAGTATTGTTAATCGGGTGTTGGGTGGAACTTTTGGCTTTGTACGCGGTTATTTGATTGATTTATTAATTATTTTTATTGTGCAATTAACCCCATTTTCGCAGGAAAATTATTGGATTCAATCTTCAATAGTCGCTGGCTTCCAACCTACTGTTCAGTGGTTGGGTAACAAAGTACAGCCAGGTTTCGAGTCATTAAAATCTAGGATGGGGCAAACGTTAGAAGATATGACCTCTGGAGCAGAAGGTTCCATCATGGGTGTTTATCAAAGACAATAGCAACTGTTCACACCTCTATCTAAAAAGCTCATTTACTGCGGATTTGTAGGGGCGCACCCGAGTGTGCGCCCACGAGGTAACTTCAGGTGAGGTATCTTTTTATTCTTGTAATCGTTCACGCTCTTGTCTAAGAAGCTCATTTGCGGCCAAGATTTTGTGAAAAATTTCCTCAAAA
>Ga0164241_10005685_pt1 | contig 11581 bp, 13 predicted proteins | sample OricomyardsoilBY_FD_108780 | JGI IMG/M metagenome (GOLD analysis project Ga0164241, IMG submission 108780) | Backyard soil microbial communities from Emeryville, California, USA - Original compost - Back yard soil (BY) | ecosystem: Environmental > Terrestrial > Soil > Unclassified | place: USA... | reverse complement strand
GTCGGCCGCAAGGTGAACATGATGGAGCAGGTGATCGATATTCCGGGGCAGGAAATCATCACCAAGGACAATGCGATGATCTCCACCGATGGCGTGGTGTTCTTCCAGGTCCTCGATGCCGCCAAGGCCGCGTACGAAGTGTCGGACCTGTACGTCGCGCTGCTCCAGCTGACGACGACGAACCTGCGCACCGTGATGGGCTCGATGGACCTCGATGAGACGCTGTCGAAGCGCGACGAGATCAACGCGCGGCTGCTGTCGGTGGTCGATCATGCGACGACCCCGTGGGGCGTGAAGATCACCCGCGTCGAGATCAAGGACATCCGCCCGCCCGCCGATATCGTCAACGCGATGGGCCGTCAGATGAAGGCCGAGCGTGAAAAGCGCGCCAACATCCTCGAAGCCGAAGGCACCCGCGCTTCGGAGATCCTGCGCGCCGAGGGCCAGAAACAGTCGAAGATCCTCGAAGCCGAAGGCCGCCGCGAAGCCGCATTCCGCGACGCGGAGGCCCGCGAACGCGCCGCACAGGCCGAGGCGACCGCGACTCAGCTCGTGTCGGACGCGATCGAGGGCGGCAGCACTCAGGCGATCAACTATTTCATCGCGCAGAAATATGTCGAGGCGATTGGCAAGTTCGCGACGTCGCCCAACGCCAAGACCATCCTGTTCCCCGTCGAAGCGACTCAGCTGATGGGCACGCTGGGCGGGATCGGCGAACTGACGAAGGAAGTGCTGAGCGGGCCCAGCTCGCCGCCCTCCCCGCCGGCCACGCCCCGCACGCGGCCCGCGCCCTTTACGCCGGGAGCGCAGGGATGAGCATCGACACGATCCTCGCTCACCCCGCGCTCAGCTGGTTCGCCTTCGCGGCGATCCTGGCGATCGTCGAATTGCTGCTGCCCGGCATCTTCCTCGTCTTCATCGCGGCGGGCGCGGCGCTGACCGGCGTGGTGGTGTTGCTGTTCCCCGAACTCGCGATCTTCGCGCAGGTCGGCATTTTCGCGGTCGCTTCGGCGGTGTCGGTCGCGCTGGGGCGGCGCTGGTATCTCAAAAACCCGGTCGAGAGCAGCGATCCGTTGCTCAATGACCGCGTCGCGCGGCTGATCGGCGAAGTGGTGACCGTCGCCAATCCGATCGTCGCGGGCGAAGGCCGGGTGCGCGTGGGCGACAGCGAATGGACCGCGCGCGGGCCGGATGCCCCCGCCGGCGCACTCGTCCGCATCACCGGCGCCCGGGGCAACACGCTTGTGGTGGAACCCACAAACTAAGACCTTCATGCGATGGAGCCGCGACATGTGCCAGGCGCTGATCGGTTTAATGGGTGCCCTTGTTGGCGCAGCCGCGGTCATCACATCGATCTTCGTAAAGCACTGGCTCGATCTTAAAGAGCGAGAGAAGGTTGATGCGCCTCGCAAAAGAATGCTGCTTCAGATGTTGAAAAACCCTCCGCCCGGAACAGAATGGCGCAAGTTTGAAACGCTATCCCGCGTCATTGGAGCAAGCCGGGAGGATACAACGAGGTTGCTGATAAGCGTCGGCGCTCGCGGCAACGAAAAGGAAAGTGATGTGTGGGCTCTCGAGTCGGACCACCCGCTCCTGTAGGCCCAAGTCAAATCAAATTACGTATTTGGAGAGTCCTTGAATGCGTACCAATCGCCGCGACCTGCTGATCGGAGCGGGTGCCACTGCCGCGCTTTCCGCCCTCCCCGCGCGCGCTTTCGCCGGCTCGACCGAGGAGCAAAAGGCGCAGGCGCTGATCGACCGGGTGGCCGAACAACTGCTGAAGGACGGGCCCGAGGGCGCGACTTCGCTGGGGATCGACAAGGACAAGCGCGCGCGGCTCAAGCACCGGCTGGGCGACCGCTCGGTCAAGGGCCAGCAGGCAGTCGCCGCGCACCTCGCCAAGGCGGTGCAGGAGATCGGCGCGCTCGACATGAATGCGCTGAGCCACCCGATGCGGGTCAATGTCGATGTCGTGAAGACCGCCTTCGAGTCCGCGCTCAAGGGCTTCAAGTTCGGCTATGGCGATGTCGCGGTCGGCGGGTGGCGGAATTCGCCCTATGTCGTCGTCCAGAATGTCGGCGCCTTCCTCGATACGCCGCAGATGCTCGACACCGATCACACCGTTGAGACTCGCGACGACGCCGAGGCCTATATCGACCGGCTGGCCGCCTATGCCGGCCAGCTCGACGGCGAGACCCAGCGGCTGAGGATCGCCGCGGACAGGGGCGTGATCGCGCCCGATTTTCTGCTCGATAAATGCCTCAAGCAGATCAGACTCGCGCGGAGCGGCCAGATCGCGGGCTGGGGACTCGTGACGTCGCTCGCCAACCGCACCGCGGGGATGAAGGGCGATTACGGCCAGCGCGCCTTCGACATCTGCACCCAGGTCGTCGCGCCGGCGCTCGACCGCCAGATCGCCGAACTCGAAAAGCACCGCGCCAGGGCCACCAGCGACGCCGGCGTGTGGAAATTCCCCGATGGCGACGCCTATTACGCCTGGGCGCTGAGCGCTGGCACCACCACGACGCGCTCACCGGAAGAGGTTCACAAGCAGGGCCTCGCCGAGCTGGCCGATTTGCAGGCGCGGATGGACGTGATCCTGCGCAAGGAAGGCTATACCAGCGGTAGCGTCGGCGAGCGGATGACCGCGCTGGGCAAGGACCCGCGCTTCAAATTCCCCGATAACGACGCCGGCCGCGCCGAGATCATGACGCTGCTGCGCACTCGCATCGACGATATCCGCAGCCGCATGCCCCAGGCGTTCCACACGCTGGTGAAGGGCAATGTCGAAGTGAAGCGGATGGCGCCCGAGGTCGAGCCCGGCGCGCCCGGCGCCTATGGCGGCCCCGGATCGATCGACGGCAAGATTCCCGGCAAGTTCTGGATCAACCTGGGCACCACCGAGCTGCACCGGCGCTACAGCCTGCCCGATCTCGCCTATCATGAGAGCATCCCCGGACATTGCTGGCAGGGCGAATACACGTTCAAGCTTCCGCTGGTCCGCTCGCTGCTCCAGTTCAACGCCTATTCGGAAGGCTGGGCGCTCTATGCCGAGCAGCTGGCCGACGAGTTGGGCGTGTACGAGGCCAATCCGGTCGAACGGCTCGGCTACCTCCAGGGAATCGCCTTTCGCGCGTGCCGGCTGGTGGTCGATACCGGGCTCCACGCCAAGCGCTGGACGCGGCAACAGGCGATCGAATGGTTCGCGACGACCAACGGTTCGGGGATCGAGGAAGTCACCAGCGAAGTCGATCGCTATTGCTCATGGCCGGGCCAGGCGTGCGGCTACAAGGTCGGGCATAGCGAGATCAACCGGCTGCGCGAGCACAGCAAGACCGCGCTGGGCGACCGTTACGACTTCAAGGCGTATAACGACGCCGTGGTTCTGGGCGGCAATGTGCCGATGACGGTGCTCGGGCGCGTCATCGATGCGCATATCGCCGAGAAGAAGGGCTGAGCCCCGCGCCCAGCGCTATTTGGCGAGGAATTCCTGCACTGCGGCCAGCCCCTCGGGGCTCGCCACCGCAAGATCGATCGGGCGGCCGCCGAGCGTGTCGTCATGCGTGTTCATGAAGTCCTTCACCTTGGCGAAGTCCTTGAACTTGTCGAACGCGAGCGACGCGACCTTGCCCTGGCGCTCGGCAGCCTGCGGATCGAGGCGCGGCGCGTTGAACGGACGGCGAAAGCGCTTGTAGCCGGGCTTTTCGGGCGCGGCGGCTTCGGCTTCCGGCGCGGGCGTTTCGTCGCTCATCGACGCGCGCCCTTGCGCTGGTTGAAGTTACCGGTGCTCTGGACGCGCTCGCGATAGACGAGGCGGGCCTTGTCCAGATCATAGGGCGACATCTCGACCTGAACGCGGTCGCCCGCGAGCGTGCGGATGCGGAAGCGCCGCATCTTGCCGGCGGTATAGGCGATCACGCGATGATCGTTTTCGAGGCAGACGCGGAAGCGGCCATCGGGCAGCACTTCCTCGACGAGGCCGTCGAGCGTCATGAGTTCTTCCTTGGCCATCAGGCGGCCACGCTGCTGCTGGAGAATTGGGTCAGACGGGTGCTCCTGGAGCTGTAAGCGGGAGTGCAAAATCTCCCAGTCGCGGGCGCCTACGAGGGAAAAATGCCACGCGATAGCGCGCATATAGGGTGTGAGTGGCCGAATAGCCACCCACCCAGATCAATCAGGGCAAGGGCGCGCGATCCGGGGGCACGAACCCCATCCGCGCGGGCACCGAGAACAGCAGTTCGCGGCTGTAGAAGCCAAGCGGCCATTCGCGGCGCCCCACCGGCGAGAGCAGCAGCGCGTTCACCTGGTCCTTCAAGCCGGCCTCTCGACTCTGACGGAGGAAGAGCCGGACCCCCGCGACATAGGCGTGGGTGATCGTGTCGTGATAGCCCTGGGTCTCGTCATTCACCCCGCCGACGCTTTCGTTGAAGCGCGAGATGATCCCGGCGATCCGGGCGTCGACATCCACATCGGGTCGCCGCGTGAGCAGATAGAGGCACGAGGCAAGGTGCGCTTCATGCGTCCATTCGGGGCGCTCGAGCGTGCAGGCGAGCAGCCCTTCGCCGAGATGTTCGATCTCGGCGTCGGCGGTAAACAATCGGGGAGTATGGTCGGTCATCGGATCGGGCTTTCTTCGGGCCCGACCTTCGGACCGGGATTATACGGGTTCGGTGGTCCGGGGCGCCGCTTGCCGCACGCCCTCGTCGACATGCTCGGCGAACTCGGCGAAGTTCTCGACGAACGCATCGACCAGATTGGCCGCGGTCGCGTCATATTCCGCCTTGTTCGCCCAGGTTTGCCGCGGATCGAGGATCGCGGTGTCGACGCCGGGCGCGCTGGTGGGGACCATGAACCCGAAATTGGGGTCCCGGCGGTATTCGACGCTGTCGAGCCCGCCGTCCAGCGCCGCGTTGAGCAGCGCGCGAGTCGCCTTGATCGGCATGCGCTTGCCGACGCCATATTTGCCGCCGGTCCAGCCGGTGTTGACCAGCCAGCACTTCACCCCGCCCTTGGCGATCCGGCTCTTGAGCAGATTGCCATAGACCGAGGGGTGACGCGGCATGAACGCGGCGCCGAAGCAGGTCGAGAAGGTCGCCGAGGGCTCGACCACGCCGATCTCGGTGCCCGCGACCTTGGCGGTGTAGCCCGAGAGGAAGTGATACATCGCCTGTTCGGGCGTCAGCTTCGCGATCGGCGGGAGCACGCCGTAAGCGTCGGCGGTCAGGAAGATGATGTTCTGCGGCACCGGGCCGAGATTCTTCTCGGTCGTGTTCGGGATGAACTCGATCGGATAGGCCCCGCGGCTATTCTCGGCGAGGCTGTTGTCGTTGAAATCCAGCTCGCGCGCCTCGTTCATCACGACGTTTTCGAGCACGGTGCCGAAACGCTTCGAGGTCGCGAAGATCTCGGGCTCGGCCTCGGGCGACAGGTTGATCATCTTGGCGTAGCAGCCGCCTTCGAAATTGAAGACCGCGGTGTCCGACCAGCCATGCTCGTCATCGCCGATCAGCGTGCGCGATGCATCGGCGCTGAGCGTGGTCTTGCCGGTGCCCGACAAGCCGAAGAACACCGCCGTGTCGCCGTTGGGGCCGATATTGGCCGAACAATGCATCGGCATGATCCCATCGACCGGCAGCAGATAGTTGAGCAGGCCGAACACGCTCTTCTTCATCTCGCCCGCATAGGCGGTGCCGCCGATCAGGATCAGCTTCTCGGTGAAGTTGACTGCGATCACGGTCTCGCCGCGCGTGCCGTGGCGCGCCGGATCGGCGCGGAAGCTGGGCAGGTCGATGATGGTATATTCGGGGACGAAGCCCGCCAGCTCGGACGCTTCCGGGCGAACCAGCAGCGTGCGGATGAAGAGATTGTGCCAGGCAAGCTCGTTGATCACGCGCACCTGAACGCGATGTTCGGGCTGCGAACCGCCGAACAGATCCTGCACGAACAATTCGTCGCGCTGGGCCACCTCGGCAAGGAAGTCGGCCTTGAGCGCGGCGAAATGCTCCGGGCTCATGCCCTTGTTCACGTCGCCCCACCACACGCTGTCCTCGGTCGTCGCGTCGCGGACGATGAACTTGTCCTTGGCCGAGCGGCCGGTGTGCTTGCCGGTGGTGACGACCAGCGGGCCGTCCTTGGCGAGCTTGCCCTCGCCCCGGCGCACTGCGTGCTCGACCAAAGGCGCGGTGATCAGGTTCCAGTGGATCTGGGCCTCGGTCGCAATGCGCTGGGCGTCAAGACCATGGCTGGGCACACGCTCACTCACGAATATTCTCCCGCCGGCGCACGGGTTGGCGCCGTTTGCCCGGCTGCAACCATCCCGGAAAAGCCAAGTCAACACGGGCAACGTTGTCATCCGCAAGGTAACCGGTGGCATCGAATTGCGACAGGCGAATCCGCCATCCCGCCGCGTCCGCGGCCGCCACCGATTCGCCCGGTTCTCGCCCGGATCAGGGTTCACCCCCATGGACATTGAGGGGCGAGGGAGTTTGGTATAACCATCATGGCAATGGTATTTGCACAGGTTCAGGCCGCCCGATGACGGCGACAATCGCGCTGGTCGATGACGACCGCAACATCCTGACTTCGGTCTCGATCGCCCTCCAGACCGAGGGTTTTCTCACGCGCGTCTACTCGGATGGGGAGAGCGCGCTGAAGGCACTGGTCGAGAACCCGCCCGATCTCGCGGTGCTCGACATCAAGATGCCGAAGATGGACGGGCTCGAGCTGCTGCGGCGGCTGCGCGAAAAGAGCGCGATCCCGGTGATCTTCCTGACCTCCAAGGACGACGAGCTCGATGAGGCGCTCGGCCTGGCGATGGGCGCGGACGATTACATCGCCAAGCCATTCAGCCAGCGGCTGCTGATCGCCCGCATCCGCGCCATCCTGCGCCGTACCGAGGCCGCGCTTCCCCCGGCCGAGGGCGGCGAGGAAGCGCCGATCGCCGAGAGCCTGGAGCGCGGGCGGCTGACGATGGATCCGGCGCGCCACCGCGTCACCTGGGGCGGCACCAACGTCACGCTGACGGTCACCGAATTCCTGATCCTCGAGACGCTGGCGCAGCGGCCCGGGATCGTGAAGACCCGCAACCAGCTGATGGATGCCGCCTATCAGGACGACATCTACGTCGATGACCGCACCATCGACAGCCACATCAAGCGCGTTCGCCGCAAGTTCCGGCAGATCGATCCCGAGTTCGATGCTATCGAAACACTCTATGGCGCCGGATACCGTTTCTCGGACGAGTGAAGAGCGCGAGCTGGCGCTCAAATGGTCGAACCGCGTCTCGCTGACGCCACGCATCCTCGCGGTGAACATCTTCGCGCTGGCGCTGCTGGCCGGGGGCTTCTCGTACCTCGATTCGTACCGCAGCCGGATCGTCGACAGCCGAGTGGCGCAGGCGAGCCGCGAGACCAAGCTGATCGCCCAGGCCATCGCCTCCGCCGGCACCTCGGACAAGACCAAGGAGACGCGCCAGCTGCTGGTCCTCAGCCTGGCGCGCGATACGGGATCGCGCATCCGCCTCTATGACGAGCAGGGCAAGCTGCTCGCCGACAGCCGCGCACTGGGGCTGCGCAACAATCTCCTGCGCGATCCGACCAAGGATCCCGCCGGCCAGTCGATCGCGCGCTTCCTCGATGCGGTGATCGATCAGGTCGCGCGGGCGGAATGGGTGCCGCTCTATCGCGACCACGGAGGCGATCACGGCCTGGACTGGCCCGATGTGCGGACCGCGCGGGCGACGCATGGCGCGCCGGCGACCGTCTGGCGCGCGCCCGATCGCACCCCGGTCATCACCGCCGCCGCGCCGATCGCCGGGCTCGGCGTGGTGATGACCACGGTCAATGCGCGTGACATCACCCAGACGGTGCGGTCCGAACGCTACCGGCTGGGCATCGTGCTGCTGATCGTATCCGTCGCGTCGATCCTGATCTCGCTGTTCCTCGCGCGCACCATCGTCAGGCCGCTGCGCCACCTCGCCCGTGCCGCGATCCGCGTGCGGCTGGGGCGTGCGCGCGAAGTGGTGGTCCCTCGCCTCCCCAGCCGCATGGACGAGATCGGGCTGCTGGCACGGGCGCTGTCGGACATGAGCAGTGCGCTCCGCGCCCGCATCGACGCGACCGAAAGCTTCGCGGCGGACGTGACGCATGAACTCAAAAACCCCCTCGCCTCGCTGCGCAGCGCGGTCGAAGGGCTGACCCGCGTGAAGAAGAAGGAGCAACGCGATCTGCTGCTCGAGATCGTCCGCGAGGATGTCCATCGGCTCGACCGGTTGATCACCGATATTTCGGAGGCGTCGCGCCTCGACGCGCAATTGAGCCGCGCCAAGTTCGAACCCGTCGATGTCGGCATGATGATCGAGGCGCTGATCGAGCAGCGCGAGACGCGCGGGCTGCCGCGCGAGGTGCGGCTGGTGTTCGATCGTGCGGCCGGGGCGCGGCTGGAAGTGCTCGGCGAAGGAGCGCGGCTGGAACGGGTGTTCGAGAACCTCATCGAAAACGCGATCTCCTTTTCGCCCCATGGCGGGCTGATCACGATCGCCGCGAGCAGCGACTCCCGCATGCTCACCATCCGCGTCGAGGACGAGGGGCCCGGCATCGCCGAGGACGCGCGCGAGGACGTGTTCCGCCGCTTCCATTCGGTGCGGCCCGAAAGCGAGGCGTTCGGCCAGCATTCGGGGCTGGGGCTTGCCATCGCCCGCACGATTGTCGAAGGCCATCAGGGGAGCATCGCGATTGAATCGCGAGAGGATCGATTGGGGGGTGCGCGCTTCGTCGTCCGCCTCCCGCTGGCCGAGGGCAATTAATGGCTGAAATTCGGGTACCCGAGCTGTCGTTCGAGACGATCCATGCGAGTTGCGTCGCCATTGGCGGCCGCGCGGTGCTGATCGAGGGGCGTTCGGGCGAAGGCAAGAGCGATCTGGCGCTGCGGCTGATCGATCGCGGCGCCGTGCTCGTGTCGGACGATCAGACGATCTGCCAGCGCCAGAAGACCGGCCTGACCGCCTCCCCGCCCCCCACCATCGCCGGACGGATCGAAGTGCGGGGTTTGGGCATTGTCGAGCTGCCCCATGTCGAGCAGATGCCCGTGGACCTGCTGATCGTCATTCTCGATTCCCCGCCGCGCTTCCCCGAGGACCAGCGCACCCGGCGCGTGGCCGGGATCGACGTGCCCGTGCTGGCGCTCGCCGCGCTGGAACCCTCCGCCCCGATCAAGGTGGAGCTGGCGCTCAAACGACTCGCGAAATGAGCAAGAAGCGTCCCAAGCAGATCCTGCTTGTCACCGGCATGTCCGGCGCGGGCAAATCGACGGTGCTGCGCACGCTCGAGGATCTGGGCTGGGAAGTCGTCGACAACCTGCCGCTGCTGCTCCTCAACCGCCTGCTCGATACCGCCCCCGTCGAGGATAGCGACGACGATCGCCCGCTGGCGCTGGGCATCGGAGTGAGCACGCGCGGCTTCGACGCCGAGAGCATCGTGCGGCGCATCAGGAAGCTGCGCGAGGACCATGGCCATGACGTCGGCACGCTCTTCCTCGAATGTTCGGGCGCGGAGCTCGAGCGGCGCTATTCGGAGACGCGGCGGCGGCATCCGCTGGCGCAGGACCGCCCCGCGATCGACGGGATCGGGCGCGAACGCGAATTGCTGGGCCCGATCAAGGACTGGTCCAACCGGCTGATCGACACGACCGGCCTTTCCGCCAACGAACTGGCGCAACAGATACGCTCGACCTTTTCGGGCGAGCGACTCGGTGAGACCACGGTGTCGGTCATGTCCTTCGGCTATGCCCGCGGGCTGCCGAGCAATGCCGATCTGGTGTTCGACATGCGGTTCCTGCGCAATCCGCACTGGGACGAGGCGCTGCGGCCCGGCACCGGCAAGGATTCCGACGTCTCCGCCTATGTCGCCGCCGATCCCGCCTATGGACAGGCGATGGCGCAAATCGAATCGCTGCTTTTGCTCCTCCTCCCGCGCTATCAGGCGGAAGGAAAGGCTTATGTTACAATCGCTTTCGGCTGCACCGGGGGCCGCCACCGCTCCGTCCATGTCGCCGAACGGATGGCGTCGCGGTTGCGCGACGACGGATTTTCCCCCACGGTAACTCACCGGGATTTACAGACCGCACCGCAGGACTCACTAGAAGGAGCGCCGGTAGCAGGGTCAGGGGGCGGAGTTAGTCGATGATTGGTCTCGTTCTCGTGACGCACGGGCGGCTCGCCGATGAGTTCGTCGTCGCGATGGAGCATGTCGTGGGCAAGCAGGAGCGGATCGCGACGATCTGCATCGGCCCCGACGACGATATGGAGGAGCGCCGCGCCGACATCGCCAAGGCGATCGCGGCGGTCGAGGCGGGCCGTGGCGTGATCGTGCTGACCGACCTGTTCGGCGGCACGCCCTCGAACCTCGCAATCTCGCTGATGCAGGCGGGCAGTGTCGAAGTGATCGCCGGGATCAACCTGCCGATGCTGATCCGCCTCGACGGCGCGCGCAAGACGATGAAGGTCGCAGATGCGGTCGCCGCCGCGCGTGAGGCGGGCAAGAAATACATCACCGTCGCTTCCGAGGTCCTCGGCGAGGCCGCCGCGTGAGCGAATCGCGCTGCACCGTCCAGATCAGCAACCGCCGCGGGCTCCATGCCCGGGCGAGCGCCAAATTCGTCACGCTCGCCTCGTCGCAGCCGGTGCCGCTGACCGTCGAGAAGGACGGTTCGGCGGTCACGGCGACGTCGATCATGGGACTGATGATGCTGGGTGCCGCGATGGGCGACACGATCACGATCAGCGCGCGGGGCGACGGTGCCGAAGGCGCGGTTCAGGCGCTGGTGCAACTGGTTGAGGACCGGTTCGGGGAGGATTGACCCTCTTCGCCCCTCCCGCTTGCGGGAGGGGCCGGGGGAGGGCATGTGGGCGTGGTGGATATGGACAGCCCCTCCCCTAACCCCTCCCGCAAGCGGGAGGGGAACTAGATGCCCCGCGAAATCACCGCCTTTTCCAATCCCCTCATCAAGCGGGTCCGCAATCTGCGCGACAAAAGGCACCGGCGCGAGGAAGGGCTGTTCCTCGCCGAGGGGCTGCGCATCCTGACCGAAGCGCGCGAGGCCGGGCGGCTGCCGCACTATCTGTTCTACGCCGCCGACAGTGGCGGCCATCCCCTCACCCGCGCGCTCATCACCGCGACCGAAACGGCGGGTGGCGAAGCGATCGAGACCAACGCCGACATCCTCTCCAAGCTATCGGGCAAGGACAATCCGGGCGCGGTCGTGGGAGTCTATCCCGAATTCGCGGTCGGACTGGCTGATCTCGACCGGAGCAAGGCGGCGATCTGGCTGGTCGCCGAGCGGCTGCGCGATCCGGGCAATCTCGGGACGATCCTGCGCACCGCCGATGCGGTCGGCGCGGGCGGGCTGATCCTGCTCGACGAATGCGTCGATCCCTTCTCGGTCGAGGCGGTGCGGGCGAGCATGGGGGCGCTGTTCACCGTGCCGGTCGCGCGCGCCTCGTGGGACGAGTTCCGCGCCTGGCTGCGCGCCGGGCCGGGGCTGCTGGTCGGGCTGAGCCTCGATACCGACAGCGACTATCGCGCGG
>Ga0164241_10005684_pt1 | contig 11581 bp, 13 predicted proteins | sample OricomyardsoilBY_FD_108780 | JGI IMG/M metagenome (GOLD analysis project Ga0164241, IMG submission 108780) | Backyard soil microbial communities from Emeryville, California, USA - Original compost - Back yard soil (BY) | ecosystem: Environmental > Terrestrial > Soil > Unclassified | place: USA... | reverse complement strand
GGGATAATCACGACCGCCCTTGATGTTGTGATAGGGCGAATAGGCGTACAGGATTTTGAAATCCGCCGCTTTTTCGGGATAGCCGTAATCGTCGACCCAATAGCGGCCGGCGGTGAACTTGTCGAAGCGCAGCATGTCCATCACGCCGACCTGCGGCAGCGCGGCGGCGAACAGATCGGGGCGCTGGGTGGTGACGGCGCCGATCAGCAGGCCGCCGTTCGAGCCGCCCTGGATCGCGAGCTGGTCCTTGCCGGTATAACCTTGTGCCTTGAGATATTCGCCGGCGGCGATGAAATCATCGAACACGTTCTGCTTGTTGGCGAGGCGGCCGGCATCGTGCCACGCCTTGCCATATTCGCCGCCGCCGCGGATGTTGGCCACGGCATAGACGCCGCCCTGCTCCATCCACGCCACCGCCGCGGTGGAGAAATAGGGCGTGATCGAGATGTTGAACCCACCGTAGGCGTAGAGCAGCGTCGGCGCGGGGCCGGTGACGCTTTTCTTGCGCACGATGAACATCGGGATCTTGGTGCCGTCCTTCGATGCGTAGAAGACCTGCCGCACGTCATATTTGGCGGGGTCGAACGCCACCTTGGGCGCGGCCCAGACGGTCGATGTATCGGTGTCCACGTCGTAGCGGTAGATCGTGGTGGGCGTGGCGAAGCTGGTGAAGGCGTAGAACGTCTCCGGGTCCTTCTCGTCCCCGCCGCCGCCGGCCACCGAACCGATGCCGGGAAGCTTGACGCTGCCCTCGGGCTTGCCGTCGAGCCCGTAGCGCCGCACCTCGGATTTCACGTCGACCAGATAATCGGCGATGATCTTGCCGCCGAGGATCGAGGCGCTTTCGAGCACCGCGCCCTTGGGATCCTCGGGCACCACTTCACTCACCGGCGGGTAGAGCGAGCGCGCGAGCAGGTTGGTCGAGACGATCCGCTCGCGCGGCGCATCCTTGTTGGTCGACCAGTAGAAGGTGGCGCCTTCGTTGCCGACGAGCGACCAGTCGTTCTCCAGCCCGGGGAAGATCACCCGCGGCTTGGCATTGGGCTGGGTGAGATCGACCACGGCCACTTCGTAGCGGTTGTCGGTGCCTTCGGTGGTGGTGATGACCAGCCACTTGCCGTCATCGGTCACCTGCACGCCGTGCCCGCGCTTGGGCTGATCGGGGGTCGCGTAGATCAATGTATCGGCCGATTGCGGCGTGCCGAGCTTATGGAAATAGACCGCCTGGTTCTCGTTGGTCGACTGGAACTTCTCGCCCTTGGGCGGCTCGGGGAAGCGCGAATAATAAAAGCCGCTGCCGTCCTTGGCCCAGGCCAGCGCGGAGAATTTCACCCACTCGATCGTGTCGGGCAGCAATTGCCCGGACGTCACGTCGAGCACCTTGACGGTGCGCCAGTCGGTGCCGCCGTCCTGGATGGTGTAGAGCAACTTGCTCCCGTCTTCGCTCGGCGCCCATTCGGCGAGCGCGGTGGCGCCGTCCTTCGACCAGATGTTGGGATCGATCAGCTGGCGGCCCGGACCATCCACACTGTCACGCACGAACAGCACCGCCTGATTCTGCAGGCCTTCGTTGTGCATGTAGAAATAGCGCCCGCCCTTCTTCACCGGCACGCCGAAGCGCTCATAGTTGAGCAGCGTCTTGAGTCGCGCGGCGAACACGTCGCGGCCGGGAAGCGTGGCGAGATAGGATTGCGTCACCTGGTTCTCGGCGGCGACCCACGCCTCGACCTGCTTGTCGGTGCGCACGTCATTCTCGAGCCAGCGATAGGGATCGGCGACTTTGGTGCCGAAATAATCGTCGACGACATCGCCGCGCGCGGCATCGGGATAATGGATCGGCGCGGTCATCGCGGGCGCGGACTCCTGCTGGCTGGTCTGGGCGTGGACTGGGCAAGTGGTGGCGAGCAGGATCGGCAGCAAGGCGCGGCGCATGATGGTCCCCCGAGAAGAAGAAGGCCCCATCCTATCGTCCCGCACGGTAATGCCAAGCGGGGTCGATCACGTTCGTTATTGGTGCAGGATATATCCTACTGCATCGAGATCGGGCGATCCGCCCGGCTTCACCATCTCGCCGCGCAGGCAATCCTCATGGCGCTGCAACGCGTCGAGGCCACAGCGATCATATTTGCTCAGGCCCTCCGGTCTCACATGTCGAAACTGCGCCGAATGGGGAAGATCCTTGTCGCTCGGGCCGACCAGCAGGCCGATCTTCTGCGAGATTGCATTCTGGTCGGCCTGATCGAAGAAGGGTTTCAGCGACGCAGGCACCGAACTGCGATCGGTCGCTGAAGCGGAACTCGCCGTCAGCGCGAGACCCAAGCAGAGAATAGCCGCCAAGAACCGCATCACGCCGACTCCTTACGATCGCGCCGATCCTAGGTGGGCTGACATGTCCTTGCAATGAACACGAAAAAGGGCCGCACGCTCAATAGCGCGCAGCCCCTTTTTCGAAACCCGGTCTTCGGATCAGGCGGCCTGATCGAAATCCTCGTCGCTCATCAGCGGACCCGAATCCTGGCCCTTGGCCGAGACGTCGCGATCGACGAACTCGATGATCGCCATCGGCGAGGCGTCCGAGGCGCGGATGCCCGCCTTGATGACGCGGGTATAGCCGCCGTTGCGACCCTTGTAGCGATCGGCCAGCACGTCGAACAGCTTGGTCAGTTGCGCGTCGTCGAGCAGGCGCGCGTAAGCAAGGCGGCGGTTCGACAGGCCGCCCTTCTTGGCGAGCGTGATCAGCTTCTCCACGTACGGGCGAAGCTCCTTCGCCTTGGCGACGGTGGTGGTGATCTGCTCGTGCTTGATCAGCGCGGCGCTCATGTTGCGGAAGAGGGCCGTGCGATGGGCCGAAGTGCGCTGCAGCTTACGGCCGCCAACCTTGTGACGCATGGGTATTTCCTTCGTTCGTCAGGGGGCCGTGTGAGGTACCCCGGGCCAGGTCGAGACGGTGGCCGACCGTTAAACCGTCATCCCGGCGAAGGCCGGGACCCACTCATCCACCAGTGCCTAGGCCCGGTAGGCCCCGGCCTTCGCCGGGGTGACGAGAAGCGGGTTGAGCCGAAGGCTCAACCCATAATCTCCTGCTCGAGCTTCTTGGCCATCTCTTCGATATTCTCGGGCGGCCAGCCGGGAATTTCCATGCCGAGGCGCAGGCCCATGCTCGACAGCACTTCCTTGATCTCGTTCAAGGACTTGCGGCCGAAGTTCGGCGTACGCAGCATCTCGGCCTCGGTCTTCTGGACCAGATCGCCGATATAGATGATGTTGTCGTTCTTCAGGCAATTGGCCGAACGCACCGACAATTCGAGCTCGTCGACCTTCTTGAGCAGGTAACGGTTGATCTGCTGCGTATCGCCTGCGGCGCCCGCTTCGGCGGCCGGCGCGGCATGGCCGACCGGGGCCGAGCGCGTGATCGCCGAATCGTCGAAATGGACGAACAAGGCGAGCTGGTCCTGCAGGATGCGCGCGGCATAGGCCACCGCGTCCTCGGGAGTCACCGTGCCGTCGGTCTCGACCGTCAGCGTCAGCTTGTCGTAATCCAGGTCCTGCCCGACGCGGGTCGGATCGACCTTGTACGACACCTGGCGCACCGGCGAGTAGAGCGCGTCGACCGGGATCAGGCCGATCGGCGCATCCACCGGACGGTTGGCGACCGCGGCGACATAGCCTTTACCGACATCGGCGGTGAGTTCCATGTTGAGCGTCGCGCCGTCGTCGAGATGGCAGATGATCAGATCGGGGTTCATCACCTCGATATCGCCCGAGACGGCGATGTCGCCGGCCTTCACCTCGCCGGGGCCGGTGGCCGACAGCTGGAGGCGCTTCGGGCCTTCGCCCTGCATCTTGAGCGCGATCTGCTTCACGTTGAGCACGATGTCGGTCACGTCCTCGCGGACGCCCGCCAGCGAGCTGAACTCGTGGAGCACGTTCTCGATCTTGATCGAGGTGACCGCCGCGCCCTGCAGCGACGACAGCAGCACGCGACGCAGCGCGTTGCCGAGGGTCAGGCCGAAGCCGCGCTCGAGCGGCTCGGCGACGAAGGTCGCCCGGCGCTTACCGTCGCCGCCCTTCTTTTCGAGGCCGCTGGGCTTCTTCAGTTCCTGCCAGTTCTTTGCATTGACAGACAAGATCTCGTCCCCTGGTGTTGGGCCCGCGCCGGGGAAGCGCGCGGCCGTGGAGAAAAACGCACCCGCTCGTCAGCGGACGCGCGGAGTAAAATCAGACGCGGCGGCGCTTCGAAGGCCGCACGCCATTGTGCGGGATCGACGTCACGTCGCGGATCGAGGTGATCTGGAAACCGACCGCCTGCAGCGCGCGAAGCGCCGACTCGCGGCCCGAACCCGGACCCTTGACCTCGACCTCGAGCGTGCGGACGCCGTGCTCGGCGGCCTTCTTGCCCGCGTCTTCCGCCGCGACCTGCGCCGCATACGGGGTCGACTTGCGCGATCCCTTGAACCCCATCATGCCCGCGCTGGACCAGCTGATCGCATTGCCCTGCGCATCGGTGATGGTGATCATGGTATTGTTGAAGCTGGCGTTCACGTGCGCGACGCCCGCGGTGATGTTCTTGCGTTCGCGCCGACGAAGGCGCTGCGGAGCCTGAGCCATGTGGTGTTCCTGACCTGAATCTCAAGTGACGCCGGACCAGCCGGCGGAGAAGAAAGCGAAACGCTTACTTCTTCTTGCCGGCGATCGGCTTCGCCTTGCCCTTGCGGGTGCGCGCATTGGTGTGCGTGCGCTGGCCGCGGACCGGCAGGCCCTTGCGATGGCGCAGCCCACGATAGCAGGCGAGATCCATCAGCCGCTTGATGTTCATCGCGGTCTCGCGACGAAGATCGCCTTCCACGGTGTGATCGGCGTCGATCGACTCGCGGATCTGCAGCACTTCCTGATCGGTCAGGTCCTGCACACGACGCTCGGGGGCGATGCTCAGCTTTTCGGTGATCTGCTTGGCCTTGGCCGGGCCGATCCCGTGGATATATTGCAGCGCGATCACTACGCGCTTGTTGGTCGGGATGTTGACACCCGCAATACGTGCCATGAACTATGTTCTCCTAGCTCCACGGGGCTGGCATGGCCGCACACGCCCCATCTCATCGCGTTGATCCGAAACGCCTGTTCCTGAACGCATAAGCGCGGCGAGCGCACAAAAGCGCCGCCGGGAACCGGTGTGTCGGAGTGAGTCGGCAGTTAGGAGCGCGCGGCGGCGCTGTCAAGCGCCAGCCCATCTCCCGATCCGCGCGATCATGCCGGCACCCTGATCCGTGCGATCAGCCCCGGCGCGTTGTCGTCGAGCTCGAAGGAGCCGCCGTGGAGCTGCGCCACCGCCTGGATCAGCGACAGGCCGAGCCCGGCGCCGGGCGTGGTCCGCGCGCTATCGAGGCGGCCGAAGCGGCGCAGCGCCTGCTCGCGATCCGCCTCGGCGATGCCGGGACCACGATCCTCGACCTGAAAGACCAGCGCGCCGCGTTCCTGGACCAGCCGCAACAGGATCTCGCGGCCCGCCGCAGCATGGCGCAGCGCGTTGTCGATCAGATTGGTGAGCGCCTGCGTCATCAGTTCGCGGTGCAGCGCGAGCGGGCGTGGCTCGCCCTCGATCGCGACCGACAGATGCACCCCGGCATCCTCGGCGACCGGCTCGTACAGTTCCCCGATCTCCTCGATCAGCGCGGCCGGATCGACTTCGGTGAAGCGCTCGCGCGAGACCGCCTCCGAGCGGCTGATCTCGATCAGCATCGAGAGCATCCGCATGATGATGTCGGTCTCGGCGAGCAGCCCGGAGAGCGCAGCGTCGCGTTGCTCGGATTCGGGCAGCAACAGCGCGTTCTCGGTCCGCGTGCGCAGCCGCGCGAGCGGCGAGCGCAGATCGTGCGCCAGACTGTCGGTGACGATGCGCAGCTCGGCCATCAGCCGTTCGAGCTTGTCGAGCATCGCATTCAATTGCCGCGCGAGGCGGTCGAAGGCGTCGCCGCCAGCGGTATCGGGCGCGCGCCGCGACAAATCGCCCTCGGCGACCCCGGCGATGGTGTCGGCCAGCCGGTCGAGGCGCCCGACCACGTAGCGCGTGACAACCAACCCGGCGACGATCCCGAGCGCCAGCGACAGAGCCAGCGCCAATAGCAGCGCCCGCTCGATGCCTTGCTGTTCCGCCTCCCAGTCGGCCAGCATCCGTCCGGCAAGCAACCAGTCACGCCCGATCGGCCGCAACGTATAGCCGGTCTCGACCTGCGCCCAGCGGCCCCTCTTCCCGATCCTGCCGATATGGAAGACGATCTCCGTCTGCGGCTGGGGGCTGACGTCGGCGGGCGCATCACCGATCAGGTTATGGCCGCTGGCGTCCAGCACCGCGAGCACCAGCGTGGGATCGGGCGGCGATTCGGCATCCGTGATCGCCTGGCGCACCGCATACAAGCCACCGCTGCGATAGACCGCGACCAGGGTATCCGCCTGCTCGGTCGCGTCGCGACGCAATGCGGCGATTGCATTCCGGTGCAGTTGCTGCCGCACGAACAGCACCAACGCCGCATTGGTGACGAGCGCGAGTGCGATCGACAGAAGCGCGATCCGCGCCGTGACGGAGAGGCGTATCACGCCTCGGGCGATAGCCGGTATCCCGCGCCGCGCACAGTGTGCAGGATCGGCCCGGAGAATCCCTCCTCCAACTTGCGGCGCAAGCGGCCGATATGCACGTCGACCACGTTCGAGCCGGGATCGAAATGATAGTTCCAGATCTTCTCGAGCATCATCGTGCGCGTCACGACCTGCCCGGCATGGCGCGCGAGATATTCGAGCAGGTTGAACTCGCGCGCACCGAGCGGGATCGCCTTGCCGGCGCGCGTCACCGCACGCGCGAGCAGATCGATCTCGAGGTCGCCGACGTTCAGCCGCGTCTGCTGCTTTTCGGACGCCGCGCGATCCTCGCGGCGCAGCAGCGCCTCGATCCGGGCGGAAAGCTCGGCGAAGGAAAAGGGTTTGCAGAGATAATCGTCGGCGCCGGCCTTCAGCCCATCGACGCGGTCGTCGACCGTGGCGAGCGCGGACAGCACGATGGCCGGGGTGCGGATGCCCGCGGCGCGGATCGCATTGATCATGGTGAGCCCGTCGAGCCCGGGCAGCATGCGATCGGCGATAACGAGGTCGAAAATCCCCTCGCTCGCCAGGAACAGCCCGTCACGGCCGTCGCGCGCCGTCTCGGTCGCGTAGCCGGCCTCGATCAGGCCCTTGGACAGATAGCCGGCCGTCGCGATGTCGTCTTCGACAATCAGGATCTTGCGGGTCATGGCGAAGTCCAGGATCGACGTGCCCCTAGAAGATATCGGCCGGCGGAAAGCAAGCCTTCCGCCGGCCGCGGCACCCCCGGGAGTTGTTCGGGCGCCGATCCGTGAAACTCGGTGTCGGCTGGAAAAAGGGTGAACCAGCCGACACGCCGTGGATACGGATCAGTGCCCCCGCGCAGCGATGACGCCGACATGAAGAATTTGTCATAAGCCAAGCCGCACGCGATCAGCCAAGCTGATCCCGAGACGACGCAGAGCCCGGCCGGCGGGCGCTGGCCCGACCGACGACGCGGCTTGCCGCGCCGATTCCGGATTCACCAGTGGATAGCGGACGCGCTTCCTCAGCCGAGGAGCGTCTCGATCGCCCTGGTCACATGGTCGATCTCGCCCATGCCATCGACGCGGGAGAGAATCCCGCGCGCTTCGTAGATCGGGATGATCGGCGCGGTCTTGGCGCGATATTCGGCCATGCGCGTGCGCACGGTTTCCTCATTGTCGTCGGCGCGGCGCTTGAAGTCGTGGCTGCCGCAGACATCGCAGGTGCCGGGCACCCTGGGCTGCTTGAAGGTATCGTGATAGCCCGCGCCGCACTTGGCGCAGGTGTAGCGGCCGACAATGCGCTCGACGAGCGCGTCCTCGTCCACATCGAGCTCGATCACGCGGTCGAGTTGGCGGCCGTTCGCCGCGAGCAGGCCGTCGAGCGCCGTGGCCTGCGCGGCGGTGCGCGGATAGCCGTCGAAGATCACGCCCTGATCGGGGCGCAGCCGCTTGAGGTTCTCGTCGATCAGGCTGGAGACGATGGCGTCCGAGACGAGCTCGCCCGCGTCCATCACCGCCTTGATGCGGTTGCCGAGCTCGGTGCCGGCATTCTTCTCGGCGCGCAGCATGTCGCCGGTCGAAAGCTGCACCATGCCGCGATCAGCGACCAGCCGTTCGGCCTGGGTGCCCTTGCCGGCGCCCGGAGGGCCGAGGAGAATGATGTTCACGCCCGAAAAACTCCCCTTTTCCGGCGCGCCCCTTTTAGCGGAGGCGCCCACCCTTCAGCTTCGCCTTCTTGATCAGATCGCCATATTGGTGCGCCAGCAAATGCGACTGGATCTGCGTTACGGTATCCATCGTAACGTTGACCACGATCAGCAGGCTAGTGCCACCAAGGTAGAACGGAATCGACAGCGCCGAGACGAGATATTCGGGCACCAGGCAGATGATCGCGAGATAGGCCGCGCCGACCACGGTGATGCGCGTCAGCACGTAATCGAAATACATCTCGGTGTTCTTGCCCGGGCGAATGCCGGGAATGAACCCGCCATAGCGCTTGAGATTGTCCGCGGTCTCCTCGGGATTGAACACCACCGCGGTGTAGAAGAACGCGAAGAAGATGATGCCGATGCCGTAAAGCGCCATGTACACCAGCGAGCCGTGCTGGAGATACTGGTTCATGGTGATGACCAGATTGCCCCACCAGGAATCCGAGCTGGCGGCGTTCTTGCCCAGGAACTGGGTGATGGTCAGCGGCATCAGCAGCAGCGACGAGGCGAAGATCGGCGGGATCACGTTCGCGGTGTTGAGCTTGAGCGGCAGGTGGCTGCGATCCGCCTGCATGCCGCGCTGCGTCTGGCGTTTGGGATATTGGATCAGGATGCGGCGCTGCGCCAGCTCCATGAAGCAGATGAACAGCACGATCACCGCGACCGCGACGATGATGCCGATCAGCCGGCCCGGATCGATCGAGCCCGAGCGTCCCCCTTCCAGCAGGTTGACGATCACCGTCGGCAAATTGGCGACGATGCCGGCCATGATGATCAGCGACACGCCGTTGCCGATACCGCGGCTGGTGATCTGCTCGCCCAGCCACATCAGGAACATGGTGCCGCCAACCAGGCTGATCACCGCGACGACGCGGAACAGCATCCCCGGCACGATCACCGCCTGCACGCCCGAATTGGCGCCCATCGCCTCGACGCCGACGGCGATGAAATAGCCCTGCACGACGGTCAGCGCGACGGTGCCGTAGCGCGTATACTGGTTAAGCCGCTTGCGCCCGCTCTCCCCCTCTTTCTTGATCGCGGCGAGCGTCGGCGACAGCGAGGTCGCGAGCTGAATCACGATCGAGGCGGTGATGTAGGGCATCACGCCCAGCGCGATCAGCGACATGCGCTTGAGCGAGCCGCCCGAAAAGGCGTTGAAGAAATCGAGCACGCCGCCCGAGGTCTGCTTCGACAGCAGGCCCAAAGCAGTCGGATCGATCCCCGGCAGCGGCACGTAGCTGAGCATGCGGAACACGATCAGCGCGCCGATGGTGAACCACAGCCGCTTCTTGAGATCGGTCGCCTGCGCGAACTTCGAAAGATTGAGGCCGGAGGCGAGTTGGTCGGCTGCGGATGCCATCGATGCTGGTGCCCTGGAAAACGAGAACGGCGGCGAGCGCTTAGCATCGCCCCCCGCCGCTCATATAGTCACGCTTCGAGTGTTGTCTAACCTTCCGAAGCAAATCGGTTCCCGAAAAGGGGCCGAAGGATCAGGCCTTGGCCGCCTTCTTGGCTTCCTTGTCGGCGAGACGCGCCTTGCGCGCGACGCCCTTCTTGGCCGCGGCCTTCTCGGCAGCCGGCACGATCTCGGGGATCGTCACGCTGCCGCCGGCCTTCTCGATCGCCTCGCGCGCCGCCTTGGACGCACCCGCGACGGTGAAGCTCAGCTTGGCCTTGAATTCGCCCTTGGCGAGGATGCGCACGCCATGCTTGCCGCCGCGCGCCAGGCCCGCTTCCTTCAGCGCGGCGTGATCGACGTCGCCCTTGAGCTTGCCGGCATCGACCGCCTTCTGGATCGCGCCAAGGTTCACCTCGGCATAATCCTTGGCGAAGATGTTGTTAAGCCGCGCTTCGGCAGCCGCATGTGGAGCGGCATCTGGCCGCCTTCGAAGCCCGCGATCGAGACGCCTTCGCGGCTCTTCTGGCCCTTCTGGCCCCGGCCCGCGGTCTTGCCCTTGCCCGAGCCGATGCCCCGGCCGACGCGCATGCGCCGGTGGCGCGCGCCTGCATTGTCCTTGAGTTCGTTCAGCTTCATGTCGTGCACTCGCTTTCGCTTTTGTCGCGCTATTCACAAATCCTCTCCCATTTCGGGAGAGGACAGCCGACCGCCAGGTCGGCAGGAGAGGGCTAGGTCGTAGGTGGTCGTGGCTCGGCCCGACAATCCTACCAACACCTACGACCTAGCCCTCTCCCGGCCTTCTCCGCTACGCGGAGGCGGCCACCCTCTCCCGAAAGGGAGAGGATAAAGAGTTTACTCGCCCACGCTCACCATGTGAGCGACCTTGCGGATCATGCCGCGCACCTCGGGGGTGTCCTTCAGCTCGACCGTCCGGTGCATCTTGTTGAGGCCCAGGCCGATCAACGTCGCGCGCTGGTCCTTGGTGCGGCGAATCGGCGAGCCGGTCTGGGTGATCTTCACCGTGCCGGCCTGCGCGCCCGCGTCTTTCTTCTTGGCTGCCATCGCGCCTTACTCCGTGACGGCCGCGGCATCGGCCTCGGCGGTCTGCGACCCACCGCGGCCGAGCAGGTCGGCGATCTTCTTGCCGCGCCGCTGCGCCACCGACTTCGGCGAAGTCTGGGTGGTCAGCGCCTCGAAGGTGGCGCGGATCATGTTGTAGGGATTGGACGTGCCGACCGACTTGGTCACCACGTCGGCGACGCCGAGCGATTCGAACACCGCGCGCATCGGACCGCCGGCGATGATGCCGGTGCCCTGCGGCGCCGAACGCACCGTCACGCGGCCCGCGCCGAAATGGCCGTTGCCGTCATGATGCAGCGTGCGGCCTTCGCGCAGCGGCACGCGGACCATCGCCTTCTTCGCGGCCGCGGTGGCCTTGGAGATGGCTTCCGGCACTTCGCGCGCCTTGCCGTGACCGAAGCCGACCCGGCCCTTGCCGTCGCCGACGACGACCAGAGCCGCGAACCCGAAGCGCTTGCCGCCCTTCACCGTCTTCGACACGCGATTGATGTGGACGAGCTTTTCGATCAGCTCCTCACCGCCATCCTCGGCGCCCTGCCCGCGACGATCGTCGCGACGGCCACGGCCGCCGTCACGGCCGCCACGATTGCCGCCGCCGGGGCCGCCACGGCCACGGCCGCCACGCGGACCACGGCCAGCACCCGGGCCCTGGGGCGCGTCCTGCCGCGCGGTATCGACCGCCGCCGGAGCGCCGTCCTGCGCCTGGATTTCGTTGCTATCGGCCATTCTTAGAACTCCAGTCCGCTCTCGCGAGCGGCATCGGCCAGCGCCTTGACGCGACCGTGATAGAGGAAGCC
>Ga0164241_10005683_pt1 | contig 11584 bp, 6 predicted proteins | sample OricomyardsoilBY_FD_108780 | JGI IMG/M metagenome (GOLD analysis project Ga0164241, IMG submission 108780) | Backyard soil microbial communities from Emeryville, California, USA - Original compost - Back yard soil (BY) | ecosystem: Environmental > Terrestrial > Soil > Unclassified | place: USA... | reverse complement strand
GTCCTGGATGTGGTGAAGTGTGAGCGGGTGATTATGAAGAGCGTGGCTACGGGAGTGGCCGTGATTGCTTCACACACCTGGGCCGCCATGCAGGGGAAGAAGGCGCTGCGTGTCACTTTTAAGACTAATAAACCGGAGCTGAGCAGCCAGCGCTATGTGGACGACATGTATGCGGCTGCGAAGAATGTCGGCCCTGTGCACGAGTCTACAGGAAATTTTGATTCTGCATATAGCGATGCCGTGGCAAAACACGAAGCTATTTACGAGAGCAACTTTGTTTCGCACGCTATGCTCGAGCCCGAGAACGTAATTGCTGACGTGCGCTCCGACGGGACGGTTGAAGTGTGGGTACCGTACCAATCGCCGGAGTGGGCCAAGGATGCGGTGGCAAAATATCTTAACGTGGCACCGGAGAACGTGAAGATCAACATCACGCTGATGGGTGGATCGTTTGGTCGCAAGGCCTACGCTGACTTTCTATTGGAAGCGTGCTTTCTGTCGAGGCAGTTGAGAAAGCCTGTGAAGGTGCTCTGGTCGCGTGAGGACAGCATGACACAAGGTCCATACCGTCCGGCGATGCTCAGTCAGCTGCGCGGAATTTCCTCCGGCAAAAAAATCACGGGTTTGCATCATCATGCCCTGGGAGAAACGTTCGGCGCGCAAATGCATGGTACGCTCAAGGCGGGAGAGCCAGATGCCGGACTTTGCGGTGAGATCAGTTTCTCCAACAGCAAGTACATCTTTCAGCACAGTAAGATCAGTCATACGCGCGTGGCGACGGATATACCGATCCTGTGGTGGCGTTCGGTGTGGGCCGCGAATTTCGCATGGGGACAAGAATGTTTTCTCGATGAACTGGCGCATAACGCCGGCGTGGATCCGCTGCAGGCCAGGTTTGATTTGCTCGAAGACGCGCGATATATCAATGTGCTGAAAGAGTTGGAGCGCCATAGCCAATACCATGAGCGCCTGGCAAAAGATACCGCGATAGGTATAGCGATGTGGAAATCATTTAACAGCATCGCTGCCGCATGCGTTACGGTGGCGCGAGTGAAGGGCAAGGTAAGCATTACCAAGGTGGTGTCTGTGCTGGATTGTGGAATCTATGTGAACCCGGATATGGTGAAGGCACAAATGGAAGGATGTGTGGTGATGGGATTGAGTGCGGCTACGAAGGAGCGGATTACATTTGCCGGGAATCATTGCGAGCAAAGTAATTTTAATCAGTATGCGATGCTTCGGATCGACGAGGCGCCCGTGATCGAGACGCACATTATTGCTCACGGAACGACACCTGGTGGTGTTGGTGAGCCAGGACTTCCGCCAATAGCCCCGGCGTTGGGCAATGCGATCTTTAATCTGACGGGCAAACGGGTTCGGAAACTGCCGATAGATTTGAAGGAACTTTGAAGGCGAATTCGGTGAAGAGCAGGTGTTGAAATCCATTTAGACGCAGAAAAGCGCAGAAGAAGACATAGAAATCGCAGCGAGACTCTGCTCCTTCTGCGGTCACTGCGTCTAAATGGATTTTATTTACTCATATCACGTGCCTTAAGAATTTGCTTCCGATAACCCTGAGGGGTAAGTTTTACTTCCTTTTTACAGGCCTCGTATAGCGAAGAAAGACTGGAAAATCCAACGTCGCGCGCGATGCTTTCGACTTTGTCGTTGGCGCTTTCTAATTTATTCATCGCCTCCTGTACGCGATAACGGTTCACAAATTCATTGAAGTTAACACCGTGCTCCTGATTGATGGATTGTGAAATGAGATAGGATGGTCGATTAATCTGTTTCGCTACTTCGGCAATGGTTAGTCCTTTTGTGCGATAGATTTTCAACTCGGTGAACATTTTGTCAATTTCCGAGAGCACGCCAGACGAAGTGGTTTTGCTCACCCTTCTTGTATTTTTCGAAAGCGCTGAAAAGAAGTCCGACTCTCTAAGCAGAAAATAATTCACCACGTAAAGTGCGACGATGGCAACAACGACACCAATGGTATAGATCTCAATGCCTCCGACAAGCGCCTGAATGACAAAGCACAGGCCGATCAATCCAACAGCCAGCGCAAAGATGACAGTATGTTTGGGGATCGTTTCCAGCGTAGTGCGTTGCATGTGCCAGATCGCTATGCCGAAGTATAGAAACAGATGAAATATTCCGATGTAATAAATGTATTCGGTAGTACCTGTGATGAGTATCAGCAGAGCAGGAATAAAATGCAGCAGATAACGTAGGTTAGACTTCCGGCTGCTGTCGGTGGCATGCAGGATGTAGAAATAGAATGCCGGACCAATCATCCATAGTCCGGCACCCCCGGCCACAATTCCCCAATGTGGATATTTCTGAGGGATGAAAATGAAGTAGGATTTTGCCAGCCTGAAGGCGAGTCCGAAGAGCAGCACGCCTGCGTAGAATCTGGCGCCGAGGTTAACCTTGTCTCTTATAATCTGGCTGATGCCGAGGAAAACACTTTGCACGATCGCGAGACCACATACTACCGTCAGAATCAATTGCCATGCATTCATGAAGTTAAGTTACGAAAAGTGCAGCGCTTCGGTTCTGAGTGGCGGATGATTTATGTTGGGAGTCATATACATTCGAACAGGCGTCTTGAGCAGTCTGGTATTATCGTCGCGTCCGTGCCAAAGGATCACTGTGCTAAAATTATTGCGGAGAAGCTCGGAGTTATCAAAATTATAGCGACAATTACGCATTCGATCGGACGGGAATAAGGCACCTCATGCTGGGATGCGAGCGTTGAAGGAGAGGACAGGATGACCGGTTCCGAGTTGACAAAAAAACGAAAAATATGCGCCTGTTTTCATTTTGCCTCCTGGTTCTGGTGTCCATATCACTAACAAAGTCGCAGGCCGCCACAGTCGACTCGGTTGAAGTGTTCAGTGCAACGATGAAAAAAACGCTGAGGGCAGCCGTTGTGCTGCCAGACAGGTATAAAAAAGCGAAATCAAACTACCCTGTTCTATACCTGTTGCACGGCGGGCAGGGTAGCTTTCGCGATTGGCTGAAGTTAACACCTGATAAGACACTCCTTCATGGTCTCGCCGATCAGTACAATGTCATCATCGTAACGCCGGATGGAGGAACCACCAGTTATTATTTCGACAGCCCTTTGCAAAAGGAAAGCCAGTACGAGACTTTTATTTCCAACGAACTAATAGCCAAAATTGAAAGTGCGTATCGTGTGATTAGGGAGAAGAAGGGGCGGATCATCGCCGGGCTCTCTATGGGGGGACACGGTGCTATGTTCATAGCAGCGCGTCATCCTGAACTATATGCTGCTGCAGGAAGTATGAGCGGAGTGATGAACATCAACACCAAAACATGGAAAGTACCTGAAGCCTTTGCCAGGCTGAGGGCGGAAAACTTTGCGCGTCTGCTGGGCCCTCCCAAAGACACCCTTAATCCCTATCTGGACTATACGATTGTGGGCATGACGGACAAGTTGAAGGCCAATGATGTGAAACTTATTTTCGATGTCGGGGTAGACGACTTTCTTATCGACCCGAACCGTGAATTGCATCGTCTGCTGCTGGCTAACGGAACGCCACACGATTACATTGAGCGTCCCGGGCAACACGATTGGAGCTATTGGGAGAATGCACTGCCATTTCAGATGCTGTTCTTTGCCAAGGTGATGAAATCCAACGGTGTGCCTACTACACGCTAGATCCTTGTGGTTTCCATAGGTTGCCAGCGGGCACGCGTTATTTCTTTGTGCCAGATTGTGAATAGAAATCCCATTTTGAAAATGACTACTAACCAGACGCTTTCTTCGTTCGGAGGTCATTTGTCGCCGCAATCGTTCTATTGAAGCGAAAGGAGTCGCATTACCGCAATTGCCGAGCACTCAGTCAGGTGGGTATTATATTTGTTGCGGACGTTGGAGGAGCCCTCACTTTCAGTAAGTCAGAAATACCCTGTGCGAGGTCACTTGCCGGTACGGGCATGTGTCGTCGTAATCCGACATCCGAAACTTTTATGAACCCATGAGATTGTCTAAGATTTATTCGGGTCAGGTGTTGGGTAACGAGAAGCTCAGTGAGCTTGAGCTAAAGGAAACGACGCGAGGCATCTACGCATTCGCCGACAAGGTGAACGAATGGATGTTGGCCGTGATGTTTCTGTTCGGGATATTCATTGCATTTTTCTACGATACATGGCTGATAGGTGTTGGGGTTGGTGGACTCTGCCTGCTTGCCTACATCGTTGCAAAGAAAGTCTTACCTGGTTCAGATCTTTACCAGTATGTGCTCAGCGGAGTGTCGGCTGTTTTCGCTGCACAATTCATTTATCAGATGCACGGTATGGCCGAGATGCACTTTTGGGTTTTCATCAGTTCCACGATTTTGATCATCTATCAGAACTGGAAGCTACAGATGCCCCTGATAGTTATTGTCGTCATCCACCACGGTTCTTTCGCTTATCTTCAATACGCCGGCTACGATGGAGTTTACTTTACGCAGCTCGACTATATGGATCTGACGGCGTTTATTTTTCATGGTGTGCTGGCGGCGTGCGTTTGTGCCGTGTCCGCATACTGGAGTTACACGATTTATAAACGTACGCTTCAGGATGCCGTGAATCTGAAAACGCAGATGATATTACAACACGAGCTTCAGCAGATCAATGAAGAACTGCGCACGTCGGAGGAAGAACTTCGGGCCTCCCAGGAAGAGCTGATGGTGATCAACGAAAATCTGAATGGATTGGTGCAGGAGAGAACGTTGACGATCATCGATCAGAACAAGAAACTTGTGCACCACGCTTTCATCAACGCGCATAAAGTGAGAAGTCCGCTGGCACGTATTCAGGGACTGGTGAATTTACTTGGATACGAAACACACCAGCTGAATGACCATGGTAAAAACATGCTTCGTCTGCTGGGAGAGTCATCGGTTGAACTGGATGATATTTTGCGCGAAGTAAGGGTTAATCTCGATGCCGCAGAGTACAAGGATCTTCCGGAGCAGTTGGAGTGATCACGAATTGGTTCTAAATTGAATCGACAGCGTCTAAGGTACATTGCGTAGTGAAAATGCTCCAATGACAAGGACAGGCTGTCATTCACAGTACGCTACCGCTCCGTGATACTACAATGAAGTATAGAAAAGCTTACCCATCGAGAGACTACATGCGCTGCTCCCCGGCACGCTATATCGATTCTACTAATCAATTTTTTGATATCGATCGATTATAGCGATGTATTAGCTCCACGCTGCTGATGTCCTTACTCCGACCGTAGGCTCGTTACTGGATTAGCCCGGGCTGCCTTAATGGCTTGCGAACCTATCGTCAGTAACGCAATACTGATTGCAAGTCCTCCCGCCAGTACATATACCCACCATTCCACTTCAACATGATAGGCGTATTCCTGCAGCCACCTGTCTGTTGCCCACCACCCAATGGGGAACGCGATGGCACCTGCAATGAGCACCAATTTTAAGAAGTCGCGTGAAAGGAGTGTAACAAGGCCAGGCACCGATGCCCCCAGCACCTTTCTCACACCTATTTCTTTTATCCGCTGTTCGATGGAATAGGTGGCCAACCCGAACAGACCGAGGCAAGCAACGAAGATCGCAGCAACGGCTGTCCAGCTAAGCAGCGTTTGACGTCGTTCATCCTCAACATAGAACAGCGCCAGTTGGTCGTCGAGAAAATGGTATTCAAACGGATCCTCTGGATCGTTCCTGACCATGATCGCCTTGAGCTGATCGAGTGTAGTTTGTATACCTATCGGAGAAATCCGCGCAGAGTAATAGTCCATCACCTGTATGGGATTGTTGGTGTAGGCAAGAATGAGGGGCCGAATTTTCTCGTGCAGGGACTGAAAATGGAAGTCTTTTACAATGCCGATTACACGGGGTCTGAACGAGGCGTCGAGTGGCTGGAAAGTGGCGTTGTTGTGTCTCGCCCAGATGTCAACTGTCTGCCCGGCGACAGATTTGATGTTGAGCATCTTTGCGGCCGTTTCGTTTAAGAGGATAGCTGTGGAGTCGTGTGTATCCTGGAAGTTTCTACCGTCCAGTAACTTCAATTCAAAGCTGCTGATAAAATCGCGGTCTGCGCAGATAAAGAATGACTCTCCGTGTTCGTCATTATCTCCATCGTTCCGGACTTTTACCCTCCGGATCGATTTCCATTCGCCGGGCACGCGAGACGACACGGAGACGCTTTTTACAGACGACAATCGGGATATTTCATTCTTCACGGTTTCAAAATTGCTTCGTGCGAGGTCGGTGTTGACGTCAATCACCACCGTGAGGTCTTTGTGGAAGCCAAGATCGGTGTGGTTCAGGTAGTTCACCTGTAACAGCAAGACAATCGTGCCGACGATCATCACGATTGAAATAGTGAACTGGAACACGACAAGTGCTTTTCTGACGGAGAGTCCACCTACGCTTTGAAGTTTCAATCCCTTTAATAAGGCGACTGGCTTCAGACCTGAAAGCAGCAACGCGGAATAGCTGCCGGACGTAAGGCAGATAGTGACAATGGCAGCTATGACATATAGCCAGTAACGATGGTGAACTGTGAAGAGCGACAGTTGCTTGTTGACAAACAAATTAAAAGGGGGCAGTATGAGGCTCGTGATAACGATAGCCAGAACCAAAGATATGGTGGTCGTGAGTAAGGATTCGAAAAGGAATTGACCAACAAGATTACCACGTACCGCGCCTATGGATTTCCGCACGCCGATTTCCTTGACCCTGCTTGACGCGCGTGCAGTCGTCAGGTTGGTGTAGTTGATGCCTGCGATCAGCATAACAAATATCGCCACGTACGAAAATATGGTGACATAGAGCGGGTTCCCTTGAGGAATAGGATCAACGTTCGCATTTCTTGCTCCGTCGACGATGCCTTCTGATTTGAGGTGCATGTCTGTCAGTGGTTGAAGAGCGTATGAAATCCGGAGACCAGGTTCGCGTTCCATGTTGGAAGTGACAAGCCTGGTCATCTTTGCTGCCACGGAATCGGGATTTGACTGAGGACGCAGGAGGACATACACAGAGAAAGAGTTCGAGGCCCAGTCACTTGCCATAGTCTCCTTAAAATCGTCGTCGTTGTGAAACGTCGATTCCGACACAATGCAATTGAAGCTGAAACTGGAGTTGCGTGGAAGCTTCCTGAGGACGGCGGTGATCTTGAGGTTAAACTGGGGCATAGGACTGAATACTAACGTCCTGTTCAAGACATCAGTGCGACCGAAAATTCGCATAGCCAGCGCTTCATCAACAATGATTGAACCGGGTTCTTTCAGGGCAGTTCTTCGATCGCCCTCAACAAATGTGAAGTCGAACATTTGAAGTAGTTGGTCATCTGCTACCGTTACCGTCTCCTGGAAGGGGACCGGGTTTTGCGGGTCTACGAGGTTAGCGCGTCCTTGCCTCATCATACGGGTGGAAGCTTCAACTTCCGGTATCGCGTTAACGGATTCTTCGCTTAGCTTGTAGCCCGCCGCGGCAATTACAGTTGTTTCGCCTGTCAAGGTTCTATTTCCTATTACCCGATAGATGCGGTCAGCGTTGGCATGTTGCTGATCAAAAGTGAGTTCATCGAAAACGAAGAGCGAGATCAGCAGGAAGCAGACTATGCCGAAAGTGAGCCCTATAATATTCAATGAACTGTGGAGTTTGGCCCTCAGGAGATTTCTCCATCCGGTCGTAAAATAGTTTTTGAACATATCGGAGCTATTTAGTCGGTTGTACTTTGATCTTGATCGGATGATGCCAGGCCTGAAGAGCAGCAAGACATCGATCGCGAATTTCACATCGGCTTTTCGTTTGCCGTATTTCGCGTGAGCGCGACGATAGGCTTCCCAAAGATCACCTTCGATGTAGCTGTGCATCCTGGGGTCGCAGTACCATCGAAAGAATTTCAGGAAAAGGTTGGGAGGGCGTACCATGAGTTAACGTAGCGTGTTTACCTGCAGAACTGTCTTTGGAATTGCCTTCCACATTTCATCGCGCGCGTCTTTGGTGTATAGCATGGCTTTCTTTCCCATCGCAGTGATTTCGAAATATTGTCGTGGACGTCCCGCGCGATCTTCGGTAGATTCGCCGGTATATGATCGCAGAAAGCCTTTCTCTTCTAGTCGTTTCAGGGAAGCGTGCAGGGCGCCAAAACTCACTGTACGGGACAAACGCGATTCGATTTCATCTTTGATCGAGACGCTATAGGCCTTGTTGTTAAGGATGGCTATTGCCAGAATTACAAGTTCTTCGAATTCGCCGAGCTGGTATTTTTTCATGGATGATTTTTGAGGGAAAGACTGACATTGGTCCAACGCCGTCCGTAATATACTCTAAATGTAGGTATAATGGTGATAACCGCAAAATGTAAAACGCTAAACCGCAGGATGTAAAAAGTTAATGGCCAATGAACTGTTGGCCGAATGATTCATGTTGGCAACGCTAAAAATTGTTTACGATTGAGCCATTTCGAGTGAACTGATCGAAACTTTATGCCGTTTGCCACGCAGCTCGATCTCGCCGAGTGGAATGCGTTTGAAGTACTTTTCATAAGGCAGAATGGCTAACAATTCATCGGAACTGAGTATGCTAACACGGTATCCATTTCACTTGCCCTGGATTCTCGACACGGTGTTAAGTACATCGCCGGAATAAGTAATGTTTATAATGCCAATCTCTCCAGCAACCACATCACCGTAGTGAAGACCTGCTTTGAATGCGCTGCCATTAGGTGCTAGGCAGGGGAAGACCCTAACAAACGACGGATGACCTTTTGCGCAGCAATCCGGGCTTTTCGCCAAGGTATTTCGGTTTTCGGTCGATGGGCTAAATAACGTACTTGGTGTCTGGTTTGGACCGGACATTTATCTTCGTACGGAATGTTCTTCAGTTCTGGTTGATGTTTTCTAATTTAGTCGGACAAGGCTATCGCTTAATACCATCGTGCTAAATGTGCCCCTGCTGAATTGTAAAAGCTGGTAGAACATGCGACGACTTTGCTTTAGCTTTTGTACTTATAACAAAAGCTCAGGCAGCTGCCGTTGATTCTATTAATGCGTCGCGCATGGCAATCAGGAATAAAGTTTTAATAATGATAATACACGTCAAATGATATTCAGCTATTTTAGAATCGCGTACCGGCATTTGGTGCGCAGTAAAGTGTTGTCTTTTATCAACGTGCTCGGCTTATCGGTTGGAATTGCCTCTTTCTTCACCATCATCCAATATGTGAGCTTTGAAATGAGTTACGACCGATTCCTTGCTGATAACGAGCGGATTCACAGGGTGGCAATGAAGAGATATGAGAATGGAGTATTTCAGACTGCATCTTCCACGAACTTTGCGGGCCTGCGAAAGCTTTTGAGGGAAGATTTTTCGGAAGTAGATGCCGTCACTGGTTTTTATAAAACACCCGCCAATACTGGTGTTTATTTTGAATACCAGGGTCGGATGTTTAACGAACTGGGTGGTGAATTGAATGCGGACTCTTCGTTTTTCAAGGTTTTCGCCGGGTTGTTATTAAAAGGTGATGCAATGACCGCCCTTTCGGACCCTCACAGCATTGTGCTGACACAATCGATGGCTCGAAAAATCTTTGGTGATAAAGAACCTTTAGGGCAGGTTCTCCGAATGCCGAACGATGGCGACCGTGAGACTAACATCATGGTTACCGGCATCATAAGTGACTTTCCTGCCAACTCGCATCTTCATGCAAATTTCATCGTGCCATTGAGGTTTGACTGGACCCAACGAACAGCGTGGAGTCAGGACGCCCTTCACACTTACGTTTTGTTAAAAGAGGATAGCGATCCGAAAGAGTGCGAAGAGCACCTCAATCAGGTGTACGGACGGTTGGCATTGCTACATCCGGAGGTAAGCGGAGTTGAAAACATTCTTCAACCAATCACTTCCATTCACCTCAATTCACAGATGCCAGACGAGATCGAAATGAATGGCAGTAAGAGCCTCGTTTTCCTGGCCTCGGCGATAGGGCTGATTATCCTGGTAATCGCATGGATTAACTACGTGAATCTGGAAACAGCACGATTCGCGAGTCGGGCCCGTGAGGTGAGTGTAAGGCGTATCATTGGCTCCGGAAAATCGGACCTGGCAATTCAGTTCCTCGTGGAATATTGCTGTGTAATGTTAGTGTCCATTGGTTTGGCTGGTTTGTTCATTTCGCTCTTGATTCCGCATTACACTTATCTCATCGGGATTCCGATCGGTTCATTGCAATGGAGTGACCCTTTCGTCTGGGTAGTTGCCCTGATGATACTATTGATCGGCTCTTTTCTGGTTGGTATTTACCCAGCGTTGTTCCTGCTTCGGTTGAATCCAGTGGCCGCGTTGAAAGGAGGGGTTGCGGGCAGTAGCCGGGGACGTACCATGCGAAGGACGTTGATTGTAATTCAATTCTCCTCTTCGCTTATTCTGATTGCCTGCGTGTTGGTGATAAATAGTCAGCTGGACTTTATGCGTAACGCCGATAGAAAGTTCGATATGGATCATGTGGTGACGTTGAGAAATCCAACGGCCTATTCCAACGAAGAAGTGATTGATAAGCACTTGGCCTTCCGATCGTTGGAAAAAGAACTGATGGAAAATGCTTCGGTTCAAATGGTGACCAGTTCATCGGCAATTCCCGGTAGTGAAATCGGCTTTACATACGTAAACTTGCTGAAACGGAATGTAAATGATCCTTACGACCCCACGCCATTTAAAACTTTGTTCATTGATCAGAATTACATTCCGTTCTACGGTTTGAAGCTATTGGCAGGAAAAAATTTCAATCCACCCTCATCTGCTCAGAAATGGATAAATCCCTGGGAGGACAAAGACTGGCTTACACTTATACTTAACGAGAGTGCTATACGTGCACTTGGTTTTAACTCGCCAGAAGAAGCGGTTGACCAGGTCGTGGAGTTCGAAAATTTTGAGGATCACTTTCAAAAACACAAGATCATTGGTGTTGTAGAAGACTACCATCACGAAGCAGTCAAGAAGGAAATTTTTCCTATGATACTGTCTCCAAACTATGGAAGCTTTCAGCAGGTTTATTATTCTATTCGTTTACATCCGGCGAGCAGTTCTGAGCAGGCGGTTGAAGACATCAGGAGGAGTTGGAAATCCGCATTTCCCGACAAACCATTTGAGTATTCATTTCTCGACATTCATTACGGTCAACAGTTCAAATCGGAACTTTATACGAAGCGGGTTTTTTTTGCATTCGCTAGCATCGCGCTGTTTATCGCTTGTCTGGGGATACTGGGCATGACTTTGTTCGAGGCGAATGCAAGAATTAAGGAGATCAGCATTCGCAAAGTACTGGGAGCGTCGCCCGCAAACTTAATTGCTCTTTTGCAAAGAGATAATATCAGGTTAGTGTCGCTCTCAAGCGCTATTGCAACGCCTTTGATCTACATCATGATAGAGGAATTGTTGTCGGCGTACCCGGTGAGAATCGATATTTCGCCTATGTTCTTCGCGATTCCCATTGTGATTGTGCTTTTAGTTGTGGCTGGTACGAGTTCAGTACAAACTGTCAAAGCGGCCAATGGCAATCCGGTCGACCAGTTGAAGAGTGAATAGCCGTT
>Ga0164241_10005682_pt1 | contig 11584 bp, 7 predicted proteins | sample OricomyardsoilBY_FD_108780 | JGI IMG/M metagenome (GOLD analysis project Ga0164241, IMG submission 108780) | Backyard soil microbial communities from Emeryville, California, USA - Original compost - Back yard soil (BY) | ecosystem: Environmental > Terrestrial > Soil > Unclassified | place: USA... | reverse complement strand
GCTCGAGTTCGTCGCGCGCCACGCCAAGAAGGGCCGTGTGCTCATCGTCGGCAGCGCACGTGACGCCGACGGCACGGCCAGCACGCAGGCCACGCTCGGCCGCATCCAGCGCGACGCGCGGCGGATCGACGTGGCGCGCCTCGACCACGACGCGGTCGCCGTGCTCGTCGGCCGACGCGCGAGCGCGGCGCTGCGCACGCGCGTCTTCGAGCTCAGCGAGGGCAACCCGCTGTTCGTCGAGGAGCTGGTCGCCAGCCTGGCGAGCGGGTCCCTGCGCTTGCCCGCGGTCAGCGGCGTGCGCGTGCTCATCCGCGAGCGCGTCGCGCGCCTGCCGCCCGAGACGCATCGCCTGCTGCTCGTCGCCGCGTTGCTCGGCCGCGACTTTCGCGGCGTCATCGCGGCCACGGTCGCCGAGCTCGCGCCCGTTGTGCTGGCGGCGCGCCTCGAGCCGGCGCTCCGGGCAGGGCTCGTCATGAGCGTCGGCCCCGACCGCTACCGCTTCTCGCACGCGGTTGTCGCCGAGGCGCTCAGCGACGAGCTGGAGCCGACCGACAAGGCGCTGCTCCACCTCGCCGCAGCGCAGGCGATCGAGCACCACGAGGGCGACAGCGGCGCGCACGCGCACGCCCACCACCTGCTGGCGGCGGGGCACCTGGCAGCCGGCGCGGCGGTGCAGAGCGCGGCGAAGGCGGCGGCCGCGGCCATGCGCCAGCTCGCGTTCGAGGACGCCGCCATGCTGCTCGAGCGCGCGCTCGCGCTGGTCGCGCCCGACGAGCCGCAGCTGCGCGTGGACCTGCTGGTGCAGCGCGCCGAGGCCCTACAGCACGCCGGCCAGCACGTCGCCGGGCGCGCGACCTGCGACGAGGCGATGGCGCTCGCGACGCGCCTCGGCGTGCCGGAGCGGATGGCCGACGCGGCGCTCGCGCGTGGCCTGGAGTTCTCGTACGGCCGCACCGATCAGTCGCTCGTCGCGATGATCGGCGCCGCGCTCGCCGCCCAGCCCGCGGGTGACTCACCGCGGCGCGCGCGCCTGCTGGCCCGGCTGGCCGCCGCGGAGCAGCCGGCGCAGGACCCACGCCCACCGATCGCGCGCGCCCACGAGGCCATCGCGATGGCGCGCCGCCTGGGTGAGCCGCGCACGCTGCTCGAGGTCATCCACGTGGCCTTCGCGGCGCTCATCGAGTACGACTCGGCGAGCGCCCTGTCCGGCCTCGTGCACGAGCTGCTCGCGCTGGTCGGGCCGAGCGAGCCGCTCATCGCGCTGCGCGCCCAGCTCCGCCGCGCCTTCATCGCCATCGAGTGTCACGACTGGCCGGGCGCGCGCGCCGCCATCGCCGCCCACGCGGGCCTGCACGACAAGGTCGGCGTCACGCGCCTCGGCTGGCACGTGCACCTGCTCGACGCGCTCGTGTCGCTCACCGGGGGCCGCTTCGAGGACGCGCGCCGCGCCGCCGACGAGGCCGAGGCGAACCTCCTCGAGCACGCCAACGAGCAGGGCGTGCTGCCGCTGTGGATCCACCGCGCGGTGGCCGCGTGGACCCGCACGACGCCGCTGCCGACGCCGCCCGACATCCGCACGAGCTACCCGCTGGCATACGTGCCGTGCGCGTTGTGGGTGGCCGTCTCCCACGGCGACGTCGGCACCACGCGCACCTTCCTCGGCGAGCTGCTGCCCAACCTGCACGACGACTTCGGCCTGGTCGCGGCCAGCGCCGGCGCCATCGCGCTACGCGACCGCGCGAGCGCCGCGGTGCTCTACCCGCTAGTCGTGCAGCACGCCGGCGAGCTCGAGCTGTTCACCATGATGGGCTTTGGCGTGCTCGACTTCTATGATCGCCTGCTGGTCGGCCTGGCCGCGCTGACGAATCGTTGGGATCCCATGGATTCGCACGCGCGCTCCGCGCTGGCCTTGGCCGAGAAGCTCGCGGCGCGCCCGTGGATCGCGCGCATCAAGGCGGACTGGGCCGACGCGCTCGACCTGCGCCAGCGCGGCGACGACCGCGCGCAGGCGCGCGCGCTGCGCGCCGAGGCGCTGGCCGAGGCGCTCGTGCTCGACATGCCCGGGCTGATCGCGCGCTGCGCCGCGCCCGCCGCGGACCCGACCCCAGCGGCACGTTCATCAAGCACCTTGACCATCGTCGCGGAGGGGGGCCTGTGGCTCGTGCGCGGCGCGGGCGGCGAGGCGCGCATCAAGGACGGCCGCGGCGTGCAGATGCTGGCGCGGCTCGTCGCCGAGCCGGGCCGTGAGCTGCACGTGCTCGACCTCAACCTCATGGGGGCCGAAGGAGCCGACGATGGTGACGCGGGCGAGCTGCTCGATCAGCGTGCCCGTGAGGCCTACCGCACGCGCATCACCGACCTGCGCGAGGACCTCGCCGAGGCCGAAGCGCACCACGACAGCGGCCGCGCCGAGCGCGCGCAGGCCGAGCTCGAGCGGCTGACCGCCGAGCTCGCGCGCGGCTTCGGCCTCGGCGGGCGTGAGCGGCGCGCGGGTCAAGCCGCCGAGCGCGCGCGCAGCAACGTACAGCGGCGCGTGAGCCACGCCATCCAGCAGATCCGCGCCGCGTCGCCGCCGCTCGGCGCGCTGCTCGCCAAGACCATCCGCACGGGGCTCTTCTGCGCGTACGAGCCCGACGCGTGAGCGTGTATGCTGGCGGCGTGCTGCGCGTCACCGCCGCCCTCTCCGTGTTCGTCGCGACCAGCGCGCTCGCCCGCCCGCCGTTCCCGTACGAGGGTCGCCTGCGTGTGTCGTGCGCGCGCGCGGGCCTCGACTCGAGCGCGCACAGCTATGAGTCGACGACCTGCTTGGTCGGCGCCGACCTGTATCGCGCCGGCCCGGCGAGCTTGATCATCGACGTCGCCGGCTCGCAGATCCGCGACCTCGTCTTCGGCGCCACCCGCCCACGCAAGGAGCTCGAGCTCGGCAGCGTCGCCTTCGGCCTCGACCTCGACTTCGGGCGCGTGTCGGGTCACTTCGGCGTCGAGCTGCTCTATCGTATGGCGGTGATCGTCGCGCGCGAGGACAACACCTCGTTCAGCGACGCGCAGCCGTTCGCCTACGCGGGCGCCAAGATCGGCGTCGGCTGGCGCTGGCTCGAGCTCGGCGGCACGCCCTTCCCGCGTCCCGACGAGCCGCGCATCGCGCACATCGCGTACGGCCTCGACCTCAACGACTGGGTCGTCTTGTTCGGGCTCGGCCTGTTCGGCGCGACCGTGCTCGACGACGGCGCGCTCACGGTCCTGCCGCCCGAGTTCGCGACCTACGGCGAGCTGACCGGCCGGCTCGGCGCCTTCGACGTCGGTATGCGCGCGGCGCTCGGCGGCTTCCAGTCGCTCATGCTCACGGTCGGCTGGCGCATGGGGCTTCTGTAGTGGCTACACCGACTTCCGGTCAGGCCGCGGCGGCGACCTGCGCGTCCTTGCGCTTCTTGCGCCAGCGCAGCACCACGATGATCGCGGCCACGATGATGAGGCCGCCGATGAGGTAGTCGAACTTCTTCCAGACGTCGACGACGTCCTTCCAGTTCGCGCCGAGCAGGATGCCGATGGTCGCCAGGAACGCGTTCCAGATGGTCGAGCCGAGGAACGTCTGCAGCATGAACTTGCCGAGCGGCATCTGGCCGAGGCCGGCGACGAAGCTGATGAAGTGGCGGATGACCGGAATGAAGCGCGCGATGAACACCGTGAGGCGCCCGGGCTTGTGGAAGTAGGCCTCGGTCTTGTCGATGTCGGATGGCTTCACGAGGAACCACTTGCCGACCTTCAGGAGGATCGGCTTACCGCCACGCGCCCCGAACTGATAGAACAGGTAGCTGCCCACCAGCGCACCGGCCGACGTCGACAGCAGCACCAGCGGCAGCGACATCTTGCCGGCGAACACGAGGAAGCCCGCGAACGGCATCACCAGCACCGACGGGACAGGGATGAACGTGCTCTCGAACAACATGAGCAAGAAGAGGCCGGGGTAGCCGATGTTCTCGATGAAGTTCATGAGGGCTTGGGTGATGGCTTCGAGCATGCGCGGATTCCTGGCTCGGCGGCGAGCGGCGCGCACTATGCCGAGCGCCCCGGTCCCTGGAAAGGGCTTTCCGAGGGCCCGAGAGCGGCCCTGTGACAATCCTGTTGCTTGCACGCCACGCCCGCCCTCGGTAGAGACGCGCCCGTGAAGCCTCCGGTCCTGGTCCTACATGCACCTGGAACCAATCGCGATCGCGAGGTCGGGCGAGCGTTCGAGGTCGCCGGTGGCGCGCCCACCATCGCCACCATGAGCGCGCTCGAGGCGGACCCGCGCCCCCTCGCCGACGCCCGTGTCATCGTCTTGCCGGGTGGCTTCTCGTACGGCGACGACCTCGGCGCCGGCCGCGTGTGGGCGCTGCAGCTGCAGCCGGGCAGCGCCGTCGGCGACGCGCTCGCGCTGCACATCGAGCGCGGGCGGGTGGTCGTCGGCATCTGCAATGGCTTCCAAGCGCTGGTCAAGGCGGGCCTCCTGGGCACGCTCAGCGCGACCCTGACGCGCAACGCGCACAGCCGCTTCGTGTGCCACTGGGTCACGCTGCGCCCGAACCCGCGCTCGCCGTCGCCATTCATCCGCGAGCTGCGCGAGCCCATTCGATGCCCCATCGCGCACGGCGAGGGGCGCCTCGTCTTCGGTGACGCGAGCTCACGCGCGGCCGCCCGCGACGCGGCGCTCGGCGCCTTCAGCTACGGCGAGAACCCGAACGGGTCGGACGACGACCTCGCCGGACTGACGAACGCCGAGGGCAACGTGCTCGGGCTCATGCCGCACCCCGAGGACCACGTGCTCGCGCATCAGCACCCCGATCAGCACCGCGGCGGACGCGACGGCTCGGGCCTGCCATTGTTCTCGGCCATTCTTCGCCACGCCGCGACACTATGAATCATCAGGAGTCTTCGCCATGCCCGTGACTGCAGTCGTCGGCGCCCAGTGGGGCGATGAGGGAAAGGGCCGCATGGTCGACTTCCTCGCGCAGGAAGCCGACCTCGTCATCCGCTTCCAGGGCGGCGACAACGCCGGCCACACGGTCGTCAACGAGCACGGCAAGTTCGCGCTGCACCTCGTGCCGTCCGGCATCTTCAACCCTGCCACGGTCTGTATCGTCGGCGCCGGTACGGTGGTGTCGCCGTCCGGGATCCTCACCGAGATGAAGCAGCTGCGCGCGGCCGGAATCAGCCTCGACAACCTGTGGATCGAGAAGCGCGCGCACGTCGTGCTGCCGTACCACCGCCTGCTCGATGGGCTGCAAGAGCGCGCGCGCGGCGGCCAGGAGATCGGCACCACCAAGCGCGGCATCGGCCCCGCGTACGCGGACAAGGCGGCGCGCACGGGCATCCGCATGGGCGATCTCCTGCGCCCCGCGTATCTGCGCGAGCGCCTCGCCGCGGCGCTGCCCGGCAAGAACATGACGCTCGCGCACCACGGTGAGCCGCCGCTCGAGCTCGAGGCATTGATCGAAGAATGCATCGCCGCGGGCGAGGCACTCAAAGATAGAATCGTGGACACGCTGCCGATCGTGCACGACGCCGTGCGCGAGCGCCTGAACATCCTGCTCGAGGGCCAGCTCGGCGTGATGCGCGACCTCGACTGGGGCACCTACCCGTACGTCACCAGCAGCAACCCTTTGGTCGGCGCGGCCGGCGCCGGCATGCCACCGACGGCGGTCGACCGGGTCATTGGCGTCGTCAAGGCGTACTCGACCGCGGTTGGAGCCGGGCCATTCCCGACCGAGCTGAATGACGCGATCGGCGAGAAGCTGCGCACCGACGGCAGCGAGTTCGGCGCGACCACCGGGCGCCCGCGCCGCTGCGGCTGGTACGACGCCGTCGCGGTCGCGCACGGGGCCTGGCTCAACGGGTTCTCCAGCCTGGCCGTGACGAAGCTCGACGTGCTCGATCAGATGGAAGAGCTGAAGGTATGCGTCGCCTACGAGCTCGACGGCAAACAAGTATCCCCCGGGGCCGACGAAGGAGGCAGCCGGGGGCGTGCCGACCTCGATGCCACGCGCAGCGGGGCAGCGAACGGAGGCACGGGGGTACTGATCGACTATGTGCCCGACACGCCCGAGATGGCGACCGTGACGCCGGTCTACGAGACGTGGCCCGGCTGGCTCTCGTCGACCGCCGACGCACGCCGCTGGGACGATCTACCGAAGGCGGCGCGCGCCTACCTGCACCGCATCGCCGAGCTGGCCAAGGTGCCGATCGAGTTCGTGTCGGTCGGCCCCGAGCGCGCGCAGCTCCTCGAGCTGCACCTCTCCCCGGCGCTGCGCGGACGGCTCCAGCGATGAATGACGCAGAACTGGATCACGAGCGCTGGCTCTCGCCGCTGTCCTATCGCTACGGCTCGGACGCGATGCGCGCCGTCTGGAGCGAGGCCGAGAAGCGCCGCACCTGGCGCCGCGTGTGGCACGCGCTGGCGGTCGCGCAGTCCGAGGTCGGGCTCGTCTCCGCGCAGCAGGTCGCCGACGTCGCGGCGCACGTCAGCGACATCGACGTGGCGCGCGCCGAGGCGCTCGAGCGCGAGCTGCGCCACGACCTCGTCGCCGAGCTGCGCGTGTTCGCGGCGCAGTGCGACGAGCACGGCCATGGCGCGGGCGGCATCCTGCACCTCGGCGCGACGTCGATGGACATCGAGGACAACGCCGACGTCCTGCGCCTACGCGCCGCGCTGTTCCTGGTTCGGCGTCGCCTGCATGCGCTGATTCGTGCGCTGCTCGGGCGCATCGAGCAGACCGCCGACACCGCGACCATGGGCTTCACGCACCTGCAGCCGGCCGAGCCGACGACGCTCGGCTATCGCCTGGCGCAGGTCGCGCAAGACCTCGTCGAGGACGCGCGCGAGCTGTGGGCGGTCGGCCTCGATCTGCGCGGCAAGGGCATGAAGGGCGCGTGCGGCACGTCGGCGAGCTACGTCGAGCTGGTCGGCTCGATCGACGGCGCGCAGGCGCTCGAGCGGCGCGTGCTCGAGTACCTCGGGTTGCAGTCCTTCGCGGTCGCGACGCAGACCTATCCGCGTAAGCAGGACCTGCGCGTGGTGAATGCGCTCGCGAGCCTCGGCCAGTCACTCTACAAGTTCGCCTTCGATCTGCGGTTCCTGCAGACGCCAGCCATCGGTGAGCTGTCCGAGGCGTTCGGTCGGCACCAGGTCGGCAGCTCGGCGATGCCCTTCAAGCGCAACCCCATCGCGGCCGAGAACGTGTGCTCACTGGCGCGCCAGCTCGCCGCGCAGCCGCGCATCGCGTGGGACAACGCCGCCCACTCATTGCTCGAGCGCACGCTCGATGACTCGGCCAATCGCCGCTCACTCTTGCCCGAGTCATTCTTGCTCGCCGACGCATTGATCGCGCGTATGCAGGCTATCGTCGAAGGACTGGTCCACGACGCCGCGGCGTCGGAGCGGCTGCTCGAGACCTATGGTCAGTTCGCCGGCACCGAGCGTGTCTTGATGGCCGCGGTGAAGGCCGGCGGCGATCGCCAGGCGCTGCACGAGGTGCTGCGCGAGCACGCGCTGGCGGCCTGGCCCGACGTGCAAGCGGGGCGCCCGAACCCGCTGGCGCTGCGGCTCGCGCGCGATGCGCGGGTGTCCTCGCTGGTGCCCATCGAGGACATCGAGGCGCTGCTCGACGCGCGCCACCACATCGGCGACGCGGCGGTGCGCGCGCGCGACTTCGTGAGTCAGGCGACTGCAATCCTGGGCGAGCTGGAGGCGAGCAATCCATGCTGACGAATGATCAACTGACGGCGGCACTCTCCGAGACCCTCACCGGCATCACGCTGCCGAACCTCGGCGCGGCGCGCTCGGGCAAGGTGCGCGAGGCCTTCGACCTGGGCCGCGACAAGCTGGTGCTGGTCACGAGCGATCGGGTGTCGGCGTTCGACCGCGTGCTCGGCACCATTCCCTACAAGGGTCAGGTGCTGAATCAGCTGGCCGCGTGGTGGTTCGAGCGCACGCGCCACATCCTGCCGAATCACCTCGTCGCGCTGCCCGATCCGAACGTGGCGGTGGTGCGCAAGGCGCGGCCGCTGCCGGTCGAGATCGTGGTGCGTGGCTTCCTCACGGGCGTCACCTCGACGTCCTTGTGGACGATGTACTCGCAGGGCGTCGAGCGCCCGTACGGCCTCGAGCTGCCCCCGGGCATGCAGAAGAATGATCGCCTGCCGCGCCCGGTGATCACACCGACGACCAAGGCCGAGGCGGGCCTGCACGACGCGCCGCTGACCAGCGACGAGGTCGTGTCGCGGGGGCTCGTGTCCGCGGCCACCTGGGCGCGCGCGAGCGCGGCGGCGCTGGCGATCTTCGCCGAGGGGCAGGCGGTCGCCGAGCGCGCCGGGCTCTTGCTGGTCGACACCAAGTACGAGCTCGGCCTGGTCGATGGTCCCGACGGCGAGGAGCTGGTGCTGATCGACGAGGTCCACACGCCCGATTCATCGCGTTATTGGTCGAAGGCCGCGTGGGACAATGGCCAGGCCGAGCCGCTCGACAAGGAGCTCCTGCGCATCGCGCTCGCCAAGGACGGCTACCGCGGCGACGGGCCGCCGCCCGTGCTCTCGGACGCGCTGCGCGTGTCGCTGGCGCGAACCTACATCGAGCTCTTCGAGCGCCTCACGCAGACCGAGTTCGTGCCTGGTGAGCTGCCGGCCGAGGCGCGTATCCGCGCGCGCCTGTCGCGGCCGCTGGTGCCGATCCTGATGGGCTCGAAGTCCGACCTCGAGCACGCGCGGGCAGTCGAGAAGTCGCTCGCACACTTCGGCATCGACTCCGAGATCCGCGTGGCCTCGGCGCACAAGTCACCGGCCTACCTGATCGACGTGCTGAAGGGCTACGACGCCGACCCGCGCCCCAAGCTGTACGTGGCCATCGCGGGCCGCAGCAACGCGCTCTCGGGCATGCTGTGCGCGGCCGTGAGCGGCCCGGTGGTGAGCTGCCCGCCGTACTCGGACCGCTTCGGCGGCGCCGACATCTTCTCGTCCCTGCGCATGCCGAGCGGCGTCGCGCCGGCGCTGGTGCTCGACCCGGAGAACGCCGCGCTGTTCTGCGCGAAGCTCTTCGGCACCACTGACCCGAGCATCCGCGCGCAGGTCGAGGAGCTACAGCGGGGCTATCACGATCGGATCCTGCGCGACGATCGTGAGCTGAACGCCTGAGCGCGCCGGCCGACTACACGGTGCGAGTGGAGGTGGACGCGAACGCGCACGTGGCCCGGTCGCGGGTCGCGGCGGGCGCGGGAAGCGATGACGGGTCGCGGGCAGCGGTGGCCGCGCGCGCATCCGCCTCCCGGGTGCCGCGCGTCCACTTCCACGTCCACTCACACGAAGATCCCGCAGGGCAGCCTGCTCCGGAACCGGCGAGCAGCCGATGCGGCTGCTGTGGCCGGTTCTCTCCGCAGGCCTTCTGCGGAAGAACTTCGGGGCTCGCTCCGAGCCTCAGCCCTTCTTGAGCGAGTCGCGGATCTCACGCAGCAGCTTGACCTCCTCGCTCGGCTCCGGCGGCGCGACAGGCGCGGGCGCGGGCTCCTTCTTCATGCGCTCCTTCATGGCCTTCATCGGCAGGATGATCATGAAGTACACGGCGAACGCCACGAGCAGGAAGCTCACCAGCGCGTTCAGGAACGAGCCGATCTTCACCGGACCGGCGACGATCTCGCTGAAGTCCGGCTTACCGACGACGGCGCCGATGAGCGGCGTGATGACGTCGCCCACGAGTGACGTGACGACCGCGCCGAACGCTGCACCGATGATGACCGCCACGGCGAGCTCGATGACATTGCCGCGAAAGACGAAATCTTTGAATCCCTTGAGCATAGAACCTCCTTGGGCCGGACCGTCCTGTGCTTCTCCAGGTTCGTCAATAATCCTGTTGAGGTTCCCCCGCCTGCGGGTAACCCGATAGCCGCTCGGGGTCCGATTCTCGCCGCTCTGCCAGAGGGTAGAGAGCTCCATTGCGGCCGCTGGCGCACTGTGCCACGCCACCGACGGGCGAATCATTGGTGATCTGGATGGAGAACTGGAGCCGCGGTTCGAGGACCGGACAATCACGGGCGGATCAGTCGTCCTCCGACTGGCGCAGGCCATCGATGACGCCGCGCATGATAGACCAGCGCTGATCGATCATCGACTCGAGCCGCTCGACCTCCGCGGGCCAGTCGACCTCGGGCTGCCACGCCGCCAGATCCGGCACCGCGACGTAGGCGATCTCGGCCGCGCGCGCGGCGACCCACGCCTTCAGCGGCGCGGGCGCGAGCTCGGCGCCGAGCGCGCGGTCGTACTCGGCGAGGGCGCGCGTGCGCCAGCTCGGCACCGCGAAGAGGCGCGGCGCGAACCCGTCCGTGCCGAACCACGCGGTCTGGTCGCCGGGCAGGTCGTCACCATTCCACTCCAAGCCGAACACGCTGTCGGCGTCCCACGAGATGACTCGGAACGCGGCCGCGGCGCTGCCGAGCGGCGCGCGCAGGTCGTGATACAGGTAGTAGTTCTTGGTGAATGTGTCGCGATTGCCCATGAATGTATGGCAGCGCTGCCAGATCACGACGTCGTCGAGTGAGATGAGCGGAGCCACATTGTCTTCGAACGCGTCGTCATTCAATGGCGTCGCGCTGCACGCATGCAGCAGCGCGGCGAGGTCGCTGGCGTCGCCCTCGTCCTCGCCGATCTGCACGTCGTAGCCATCTTGCGGGTTGGCCTTCTCGACCCAGTTGGCCGCGTGGCTCTCGGCCTTGTAGAGGTGCAGGTGCTCGTCCTCAAGGCCCTGGCGATCGAGGTACGGCTTGTCGATGCGCTCGACCAGCAGGTAGAGCCCGAGCAGCTCGCCGTTGACGTGCAGCTCGGTGAACGAGGTGCGCGGCGCGAGCCCGCCGGAGTCGCGCACGAGCTTCATCGCGAGCGGCTCGCGCAGGAAGCTGCGATCGATCCAGCTCGCCTTCAAGACGAAGCGCCGCTGGCGCTCGGGGCCGTCGCCGAACAGATCGACGAACACGTCGGGCTCGTCGGGCAGGGTCACGCGATACGACTTCTTGGGCCACTCGCGCGCGATGCCGCCGTGCATCTCGATGGTGCTCCCGGGGATAGCCTGGCCGTCGAAGGTGAGCGTGATCGGGATGGTGATGGCGTCGTTCGGGCGCGCGTGCAGGCGCTCCCAGTCCGCGGCGTCGACGGCGATCGCCAGCGCGTGCACCGGTCCTTGGGTCTCCGGCACATCGGGCTCGGTGATGTCGGGCGAGGTGACGGTCGCGTCCGGCAGGACGACGTCGGGGTGCGGCGCGATCGAGGCGCCATCGTCGCCGCACGCGAGCACACCTGCCGGCGACCACGCGAAGTACTGGACGTCGCCGGCGTGGCCCGACAGCTCCGCGACGACCTGTCCGTCACGCGCGATCACGGCGGCCTCACCGTCGTCGCCGCCGACCGCGATCAGCGAGCCATCCGGCGACGGCCGCGCGGCGTGCGCCCTGCCCTTCGACGCGGTCCACACGGCACGTGGTGCGAACGCGGGCGGATCCCAGACGACGACGCGGCCGTCGTAGCCGGCGGTGACGAACGCTTCGCTTCCGGGGAACGCCTCGACCCAGTG
>Ga0164241_10005681_pt1 | contig 11585 bp, 9 predicted proteins | sample OricomyardsoilBY_FD_108780 | JGI IMG/M metagenome (GOLD analysis project Ga0164241, IMG submission 108780) | Backyard soil microbial communities from Emeryville, California, USA - Original compost - Back yard soil (BY) | ecosystem: Environmental > Terrestrial > Soil > Unclassified | place: USA... | reverse complement strand
GGGATGATTCTTTCCTTATTTCTTTTACCTAAAACTTTAATGGTTTGATCTCTTAAATTGATGTTGATGTCTTTTAAAGTAATCAGTTCAGATAAACGAATACCGGTGCCATAAAACAATTCAAGCATCAATTGGCTACGTAAGCCTTCATGATCATTTTTAAAGTCGGTGTTATTATCCAGAAGGCTTACCATCTCTGTTTCCTGGACAAAATGCGGTAACTTCTTTTTGGTTTTAAGCACCTTAATCTTCGTCATCGGATTCTTTTCAATGACTTCCTGCTTCAGGAGAAATTTATAGTATGAACGAAGGCAGGCAATTTTTCGGTTAACTGAAACAGCATCCAGTTCCTGTTCGACCAATTGAATAATCCAGGAACGAATCACACCGTAATCTGCTGTCTCTGGTGTGTAATCCCGGAAAATTTCTGTTATAAATTTTTGAAACTGGTTGAGGTCCGTGCTGTACGAAAGAACCGTTTTAGGGCTATATCGTTTTTCGAACTGAATATATTTGAGAAAGGAATCAACCATTGCTTATCTACACGCCCCTCAAATGTGTGTATAGCAATGTAAAAAAAATAACCCCAGCTGGAAACTCCGGCAGGGGTTATGTTGACAAAATGTCTACTGAATGTTAATAATTATCTGTCGCATACATTTTTTGCTTGTATGCAGCACGGATAATCTGACTTCTTCTGGTAATGGAAGGCTTTTCGAAAGAGGTTCTTGCACGCAATTCTTTCAAAACACCAGTCTTTTCAAATTTCTTTTTGAAACGCTTAAGAGCCTTGTCAATTGACTCGTTTTCCTTTATGTTGATAATCAGCATGTTCTTTTCTTGTTAGGGCTGCAAATATAATTGACTCTTACCCAATTTTGCAAGAATTACTTCAAAATTGACCTTGAAATCACTAATTTCTGGATTTCTGAGGTCCCTTCGCCAATTGTACAAAGCTTGGCATCACGATAAAACTTCTCAACAGGAAAATCCTTGATATAGCCATACCCACCAAAAATCTGAACAGCCTCATTTGCCACGTCTACAGCTACTTCTGAAGTATATAACTTAGCCATTGCCGATTCTTTATTTACGTTCATGCCGCGGTTTTTCATATCAGCGGCTCTGAAGGTAAGAAGTCTGGCAGCCTCAATTTTGGTGGCCATGTCAGCCAGCTTAAAAGCAATTCCCTGAAAAGCAGAAATAGGTTTATTGAACTGATGACGTTCTTTGGAATATTTTAACGCAGCCTCATACGCACCTTGGGCAATACCTAATCCAAGCGCAGCAATAGAAATTCTTCCACCGTCCAGAACTTTCAAAGACTGAACAAATCCATCGCCTTCTTTTCCCATCACCTGACTTTTATGAACGCGGCAATCGGTGAAAATCATTTCTGCCGTTTCAGAAGCACGCATTCCTAACTTATTCTCTTTTTTTCCAGCTGTAAATCCAGGAGTTCCTCTCTCAATAATGAACGAAGTCATTCCATGTGAATCGCCAACTTCTCCCGTACGCGCAATGACTACTGCTACATTACCTGACTTACCGTGAGTGATGAAGTTTTTTGCTCCGTTCAAAACATAGTAGTCACCCTCTTTCACAGCTACCGTTCTCATGTTTCCTGCATCAGACCCCGTGTTAGGTTCGGTTAAGCCCCATGCACCAATCCATTCAGCAGTTGCCAGCTTAGGTAGGTAGTTTTGTTTTTGTTCTTCGTTGCCAAATTGAAGAATATGTCCGGTACACAATGAATTATGAGCTGCTACAGATAATCCAATCGACCCATCAATTTTTGATATCTCAGAGATAGCAGTTACGTATTCCAAATAAGAAAAACCCGAACCTCCATACTCTTGAGGAACCAGTACTCCCATCAATCCCAGATCTCCAAGTTTTTTAAACAATGGCACAGGAAATTCCTGATTTTCATCCCACTCCATCATTTTGGGAAGGATCTCCTTTTTACCAAAGTCACGCACCATCTGCGCAATCATCTGCTGATTTTCTGTTTCCTCAAATGTGACTCCTGTCTCCAAAGATTCAATTAAAACTGCCATTCTTCTTATTGTTAAATTTTAAAGAGCAGCAAAATTAAGAATTTAATTGCAGCAAGCAAACGAGTGTTCGTTTGTGATTAAAATCTTTCAGTTTTTCCTTTTTGAAAGCTTATTTTTACGCCCTCAAAAATTCTTTACTTAAATGAAAATTGCTGTTGTTGGAACTGGCTATGTAGGATTGGTCACGGGTACTTGTTTTGCTGAAACGGGAAACACGGTTACCTGCGTTGATATTGATCAGGAAAAAGTAAAAAAACTTCAATCTGGTGTGGTGACTATCTATGAGCCAGGTCTTGAAAATTTATTCACCAGGAACATAAACCAGAAAAGACTTTTTTTTACAACCGATCTTGCTGAAGGCATTAAGGACGCAAAAATCATTTTTCTGGCGCTTCCCACACCGCAAGGGGAAGATGGCTCCGCAGACTTGAAATACATATTGAAAGTAGCCGATGATTTAGGACCAATATTAGCTGACTATACGGTTATCATTGATAAGAGTACCGTTCCAGTTGGGACTGCAGAAAAAGTGCATGCTCGTATTAAAGCAAAAGCCAAAGTAGATTTTGATGTCGTTTCCAATCCTGAATTCCTACGCGAAGGAGTTGCTGTGGATGATTTTATGAAACCGGAACGTGTGGTCATTGGAACAGAATCACCTAAAGCAAAAAAAATTATGGAAACCTTGTATGCTCCTTTTGTGAGACAAGGCAACCCATTAATTTTTATGGATGAGCGTTCGGCTGAGCTTACCAAGTATGCAGCAAATTCATTCCTGGCTGCCAAGATTACTTTCATGAACGAGATCGCCAATCTTTGTGAAAAGTTGGGCGCTAATGTGGATGATGTGAGAAAGGGAATGGGCACCGACAGTCGTATTGGAAAAAGATTTTTATTTCCTGGCATCGGCTATGGCGGAAGTTGCTTTCCTAAGGATGTTCAGGCATTAGCCAAATCGTCTGAAGACGTTGATTATGATTTCAAAATTTTGAGATCCGTAATTGATGTGAACGAAGAAATGAAAACCCGGTTGATTCCTCATGTAAAAAATTATTTCAAGGGCTCACTGAAAGGAAAAACAATTGCCATGTGGGGTCTTGCTTTTAAGCCTCATACGGATGATATACGTGAAGCGCCTGCCCTTTATAATATCGATATTTTAGTGGCTGAAGGAGCTAAAGTAAAAGTACATGATCCGGAGGCGATGCCGAACGTAAAAAAACTAATTGGTGATAAAGTGGAATACTTCAATACTCCTTTTGAAGCGGCTCAGGACGCTGACGCGTTATTCATTGCTACCGAATGGCCGGAGTTCCGTACTCCCGATTTTGAGAAACTATCATCTATCTTAAAGAATAAAGTAATTTTTGACGGTCGCAATCTTTATGATCTCGATCAGATGAAAGATTTAGGTTATACTTATTACAGTGTAGGCAGAGAAACAATTTATGGCTAAAAAAAGAGTACTTATTACCGGTGGTGCCGGCTTCCTTGGATCACATTTGTGTGATCGGTTCATTAAAGAAGGCTTTCACGTGATTGCCATGGATAACCTGATCACAGGCGATCTCCGTAACATTGAACATTTATTTAAACATCCTGATTTCGAATTCTATCATCACGATGTTTCCAAGTTTGTACATGTGCCTGGAGAACTTCATTACATCCTGCACTTCGCTTCACCGGCAAGTCCGATTGATTATTTAAAGATTCCTATCCAGACTTTAAAGGTGGGTTCATTGGGAACACATAATCTTCTTGGATTAGCTCGTTCTAAAAAAGCACGCATCATTATTGCGTCTACTTCTGAAGTGTACGGTGACCCAACCGTGCATCCTCAACCTGAAGAATATTACGGAAATGTAAATACGGTTGGTCCTCGCGGAGTATATGATGAGGCCAAACGGTTCCAGGAAGCGATCACAATGGCTTACCACACGTATCATAATCTTGAAACGCGGATTGTACGAATATTTAATACGTATGGCCCACGCATGCGACTAAATGACGGACGTGTACTTCCCGCATTTATCGGACAAGCATTACGTGGTGAAGATCTCACGATTTTTGGTGATGGTTCACAGACACGTTCATTCTGCTATGTAGATGACCTGGTAGAAGGCATTTATCGTTTACTGATGTCTGATTATGCTCAGCCAGTTAACATTGGGAATCCAGACGAAATCACCATCGGAGATTTTGCTGAAGAGATTGTAAAGCTGACCGGCACGAAACAAAAGGTTGTTTATCATCCATTACCAAAAGATGATCCAAAACAACGTCAGCCGGACATTACTAAAGCGAAGAGTCTTTTAGGCTGGACGCCAAAAGTTTCTAGAGCTGAAGGATTGAAAATTACCTACGCGTATTTCAAATCCCTTCCCCAGGATGTGTTATTCCAGCGCGATCATAAAGACTTTGAAGGATATAAGAAGTAAGCTGCCGGAGTTATCCGTTAATAGTTATCAGTAGGTCGCGGCTTACGACTTTAACTGATAACTATTAACTTTTTATCTGACCTAAGGTTCTTCGTAGTAAATCACATTTGTCAATGTGACTCCTACAGCCTGCAATGTTTCTTTGCTTATCAATTGCATGTTATCCTTCAGGTTGTGGTGATAATCACCAAAGAATCCGATGCCTGGCCTGTAATCAACAATATCAATAGTGGGGATTTTTGCAATGTGATTCATGAACTGATGATCATCCGTGATCTCCCCCACATTTTGCTTTACGAAGTAATCTGAATAACCTAGTCGTGCTCCGGTATTCCAGACATTCTCCAAGACTTTCGGAGCAAATTCCAATGACAATCCCTCGCGATAAAAGTGTGAACGATTAGCTCCAACCATATCCAGCAGGACTCCATAGTAAGCAGAATAATTCGCTTTATGTTTTTGTTTTGACCAGTATTGAGAGCCCAAGCACCACCACGAATTAAGTCCATCGGGCAAAGGCACGTTCATGTTTTCTTTTTCACCCCAGTCTTCTCCATCAAACAGAATCAAATCAATCCCCACATCAGGTTTTGTGCCCGCGCCAATTATCCTTGCCATTTCAAGCAAGACACCTACTCCACTGGCTCCGTCATTGGCTCCATCAAACGGAGCATCTTTCTTTTCAGCATTTTTATCAGCAAAAGGTCGTGTATCCCAATGTGCCGCCAGTAAAATCCGTTTTTGCTTTTCAGGCGAATAAGAAGCAATGATATTCCTCAACTGTAATTTTTTCCCATCAAATGAAGTCGCATCAAAATTTTGCTCAATCACGGATGCTCCATAACTCTTAAATCTGGCAACGAAGTAATCCCCAGTCTTTCTATGCGAGATTGTATTGGGAACACGAGGCCCAAAGTCTACCTGCTTTTTTACAAATGCATATGCTGAGTCTGCATTAAATGCGGGCACAGCAACACTTCGGGGTGGAGAACTATTTTCACTCTTTTTTTCTTTATCAGTTTTACAGGAGAGAAGAATAAAGCCAATACAGAACACACCCAACGCAACACCAATTCGCATAGTTATCAGATCATATAGCTCGGCCAAAGAACACAATAATTTGCGATAAAATAAAAATCGATTAACTTTGCCGCAACTTCTTAGAAAAACGACAGAGGGGACCGAAAAGTCCCCTCTTTCATTATCCGGTAATTATGGAATTGACTGATAAAATACGCGATTTGGCCCAATCTGTACTAACAGATGAAAGTCATTTCATTGTGGATGTCATCTTTTCTGGCAAGCACGGCCCTTCTAAGAAGATGTTGGTCATTGTAGATGGAGATAAGGGCGTAACGATTGATGATTGTACCAGTGTGAGCCGTCAACTTTCAGCGATTCTGGATGAAACCAATCTTATAGAAGAGGAACACTACTTGCTTGAAGTTTCCACCCCAGGACTGGACCATCCACTTAAATTGAAAAGACAGTTTAAGAAGAATGTAGGTCGTAGCCTGAAGGTGCACATGCAGGACAAAAGTATCCTGCAAGGCAAAATGACTGCTGCTGATGAAGACAAGATCACACTTGATGAGGAAGTAAAAGAAGGAAAGAAAATAGAAATAAAACCAAGGGAAATACCTTACTCGGATATGGAAAAAGCTTTTGTATTAGTCTCTTTCAAATAACAACTGACATGGACATTTCAAATTTAATTGAGTCGTTTGCAGATTTTGCAAAACAGAAAAACATCGACAGGCCTACAATGATCAGGATCCTGGAAGACGTGTTTCGCAATATGATCCGCAAAAAATACGGAGTAGATGACAACTTCGATATTATTATCAATGCTGACAAGGGGGACTTGGAAATCTACCGCATTCGCGAGATTGTGGACGACAACTCCGAAGACATCTGGGAACATGATAAAATAAGCTTAACTGAAGCAAAGAAAATCGAGCCTGATTTTGAAGTTGGGGAAGAAGTTTCCGAGCAGGTGGAAATCGAAGACTTTGGTCGCAGAGCGGTAACGACTGCGCGCCAGACACTAATGCAAAAAGTGAAAGATCTGGAGAAAGATATTTTGTTCCAGAAGTATAAGGACATCGTTGGTGAGATTATTGCAGGAGAAGTTTATCAAACCCTTAGCCGCGAAGTATTGTTAACTGACGGAGAAGGAAATGAAATTTCTGTTCCTCGTAGCGAACAAATCCCAAAAGACCGTTACCGCAAGGGAGAAAATGTACGTGCAATCGTACATAAAGTGGAGATGGTGAATGGCAATCCGAAGATCGTGTTGTCACGTACTTCCCCGGTTTTCCTCGAGCGACTTTTCGAACAGGAAGTGCCGGAAGTTTACGATGGTTTAATTACCATCAAAAAAGTAGTACGGGAACCAGGTGAACGTGCCAAGGTTGCTGTTGAATCGTATGATGACCGCATCGATCCTGTTGGCGCTTGCGTAGGTATGAAAGGTTCACGTATTCATGCTATCGTGCGTGAGTTGCAGAATGAGAACATTGACGTAATCAACTACACCGAAAATCTTGAGCTTTACATTCAGCGTGCATTAAGCCCGGCTAAAATCGTAAGTATGAAGATTGACAAAGACAACAACCGTGTTTCGGTGTATTTAAAGCCCGATCAGGTATCTTTGGCAATTGGAAAAGGTGGGTTGAACATCAAGTTGGCCAGCCGGTTGGTTGGAATGGAAATTGACGTATTCCGTGAATTGGATGAGACTATCACGGAAGAGGATGTTGATCTGAATGAGTTCTCGGACGAAATCGAAAGCTGGGTGATCGATGAGCTTAAGCGTATCGGTCTGGATACAGCCAAAAGCGTTTTGATGTTACAAAAAGAAGAATTGGTAAGAAGAACAGATCTGGAAGAAGAAACGGTAGAGAATGTTTTGGCCGTGCTTCGTAAGGAATTTGAATAAAAATAATAGTAAAAACGGGTAAATCCACAAATCATAGTCAAATTTGAGCATGGCAGAAGACAGTATACGGTTAGGGCAGGCATCGCGCAAACTGAATGTTGGGAAAGATCACATTCTCGAATTCCTTGCTAAAAAGGGATTCAAGGTGGAGAACAACCCAAACGCGAAGCTTACCAGCGAACAATTCGCCATGCTTTCGAAAGAATATGCATCATTTGCTTCAGAAAAAATAGAAGCATCTCACCTTTCTATTGGAACGAAACATGTTGAAAATGTTACAATCCAGAACGAGGTTGAGGTTCACCGCAAGAAAGCTGAAGAAGAAGAGCGGATTATGATCAAAAACCTCGGATCAAAAGAGGTTATAAAAGCGAAAGAGAAAGAAGTTGTCAAAGAAGAACCCAAACCTGAAAAAGTGGAAGCTGAAAAGCCTAAGCTGGAAGGCATTAAAGTTCTTGGCAAAATTGATCTCGAACCTAAGAAAAAAGAAGAGCCGGTAGCTGAACAACCGAAGGTGGTAGAGGAGAAGAAGGCAGAAAAAGCTCCGGTTAAAAAAGAAAAGGAGAAGGAGAAAGAACCTGAAAAGGTAAAAGAAGAAGTTAAAGAAGTAAAGGTTGAAAAGGCTCCTGAGCCAGTGGTTGAAGTTGAACAGGAGTTAATCAAGGCCAAGGCTGATAAACTGAAAGGTTTAAAAGTAGTTGACAGGATTGAACTTCCTGTTGAAAAGAAAAAGGAAGCCCCGGCATCAAATAATAATGCAAATGATGACCGTAAGAAACGGCCACGTAAACGCATTCCTACTCCTCCGGACAACCGTGGCGCAGGACAACAAGGTGGCAGTAGTGGTGGACCACGTCCACAGCATCAATCACCTCAGCAACAAAGACGCGGACCTCTTCCACCTCGTGTTCAAAAGGCTGAACCAACTGAAAAGGAAATACAGGATCAGGTAAGAGCTACGTTAGCTAAGCTAAGTGGCGGTCAGAAGAAATTCTCCGGTGCGAAGTACCGTAAAGAAAAACGCCAGTCTTTTTCTAATGCGGAAGAAGAGCGTATGCTTCAGGAACAGGAAGCATCGAAGGTTCTTAAAGTAACGGAATTTATTTCTGCGAATGATCTTGCTTCACTGATGAACGTGTCTGTGAATGAAGTTATCTCTACCTGTATGGGTCTGGGAATGTTCGTTTCCATTAACCAGCGTCTGGATGCAGAAGCGATCACTGTAATTGCGGATGAATTTGGATTTGATATCCAATTCTCAACCAATGAAGAAGAAACAGAAGAAGTAGAAGAAGTAGATTCAGAAGAAGATCTTTTACCACGCGCACCTATCGTTACTATTATGGGTCACGTGGATCATGGAAAGACTTCCTTGCTGGATTACATCCGAAATACAAAAGTTACTGCACAGGAAGCAGGTGGTATTACTCAGCACATTGGTGCTTATGATGTAATGACCAAAAGCGGTCATAAGATCGCCTTCCTTGATACACCGGGTCACGAAGCGTTTACTGCGATGCGTGCCCGTGGTGCAAAGCTGACTGACATTGCCATTATTGTAGTGGCCGCTGACGATGATGTAATGCCTCAAACAAAAGAAGCAATCAATCATGCGCAGGCTGCAGGAGTACCATTGGTAATTGCGATTAATAAAATGGATAAGCCTGGTGCTAATCCTCAAAAAGTAAGAGAGTCCCTTTCCAAACTGAACATTTTGGTGGAAGACTGGGGTGGCAAATACCAGGTCCAGGAAATTTCTGCGAAGACAGGTGCTGGTATCAGCGACTTACTTGAAAAAGTATTGCTTGAAGCTGAAATTTTAAATCTGAAAGCTAATCCAAACAGACAGGCAACTGGTTCTATCATTGAAGCAACCTTGGATAAAGGTCGTGGATATGTAACCACATTAATGGTTCAGAACGGAACGCTTAAGGTGGGAGACATTATCATTGCAGGATCAAATTATGGTCGCGTGAAGGCAATGTTTGATGATACTGGCAAACGCGTGAAAGAGGCAGAGCCTTCTACACCGGTACAGGTTCTTGGATTAGATGGCGCTCCACAGGCTGGTGAAAAACTGCAAGTAGTGGAATCTGATCGTGAAGCACGCGAGATTGCCAACAAACGCAGCCAGATTATCCGTGAGCAAAGCATTCGTACCAAGAAGCATATTACACTGGATGAAATCGGCAGACGTCTGGCGATTGGTTCATTCAAGCAATTGAATGTGATTGTGAAGGGTGACGTGGACGGTTCGGTGGAAGCACTTTCCGATTCATTGTTGAAACTGACTACTCCTAAGGTTGCAGTAAGTATTATTCACAAAGGTGTAGGGCAAATTTCCGAATCGGATGTATTGCTGGCTTCAACAGCCGATGCGATCATTTTAGGATTCCAGGTGCGTCCTTCTGTTTCAGCTCGTAAGCTTGCTGAAAATGAAGAGATCGAAATTCGTCATTACTCTATCATCTATGATGCCATCAATGATGTGAAGGCGGCTATGGAAGGTATGTTGGAGAAAGAATTCGAAGAAGTGATTGTTGGTAACGCAGAAGTTCGTGAAGTCTTCAAGATCTCTAAGGTTGGAACAATTGCAGGTTGTATGGTTACCGATGGTTACATCAAACGTAACAACCCAATCCGTCTTATACGTGAAGGTATCGTAGTGTATGCAGGAAAGCTCAATACACTGAAGCGTTTCAAAGACGACATGAGTGAGGTTAAGTCTGGCTTTGATTGCGGTATTGGTATTGAGAACTTCATCGACATCAAAGAAGGCGATGTGATCGAAAGTTATGAAATGAAAGAAGTGAAGGCTATAAAATAATCTCAACTTCAGTCTCAAATTAAAAAAGCCACTCTCATCGGGTGGCTTTTTTAATTTCTTATTAGTACTGATTATTTCTTAAACGCATCGCTCACGCTAGGAGCATTCTCAGAACCTGCTGAAGCTTCAAATCCTTTTCTCACTGAGAAATCTTCGCCACCACCAAACATATTCAGAGCCATTCTTTTGAAATAGCCTCTTACATAGGTGTTGTACTGTGCAACTGAACCATTGTAACGCTGGCGGGCCACATTAATTCTGTTTTCAGTTCCTTCCAATTGAGATTGAAGATCCTGAAAGTTCTCCGTAGAACGAATCTGTGGGTAAGCTTCAAATGCCAAATTGATTGCAGTATTGATTTTGCGACCAGCTATTTCCAGATCTTCAGGAGTTTTAGCTCCAACTATACCTGCACGAGCCTGAGTTACTTCTGTCAAAATTCCTTTTTCATTTTCAGCGGCAGCCTTTACAGTGGCAACAAGGTTGGGAACCAGATCTGCTCTGCGCTGATAGGCAGCCTGCACATCCGCAAACTCATTGTTCACACCTTCCTGTGCTCTCACAGCGCTGTCATACACGCCAGTACCCCACATGAAGAAACCGCCTACAAAAAGTACTATGACACCAACGATGACCAGTGTCGTGATTAATCCTTTACTCATATTTTTTGGGTTATTTGGTTCACAAAAATACTTAATTCTTGCGGTAGGTGTCTTTGCTCAAATCGTGCCAACAGAATTAACCTGCCAAGATGACAAGAACGCAAAAGAGAAGCCTCTGGTTGAGTCCAGAGGCTTATGATACAGAGAATCTTAGGCTAATCTTAATAGACCAAATCCTTCTCACGAAGGAATTCAGCAATCTGTACCGCGTTTGTCGCTGCTCCTTTTCTCAGATTGTCAGCCACAATCCACATGTTTAACGTCTTTGGTTGAGATTCATCTCTTCTTAAACGACCCACAAAAACCTCGTCACGGCCATGGGAATTGATTGGCATCGGATAGACATTATTCTTCACATCATCCTGAACCATCACCCCGGGAGTATTCTCCAGAATTTCACGTACTTCTTTCAAATCATATTCATTGGCAAACTCAACATTCACTGCTTCTGAGTGACCACCAACGGCAGGAACTCGAACCGTAGTAGCCGTGATCTGAATGGATTGATCATTCAAAATTTTGCGTGTTTCGTTCACCATTTTCATTTCCTCTTTGGTGTATCCATTATCCAAGAATACATCTATGTGAGGCAACACATTCATATCGATGCGGTGCGGATACACTTTCGTTCCTTCCACGCCATTACGTTCGTTCATC
>Ga0164241_10005680_pt1 | contig 11585 bp, 6 predicted proteins | sample OricomyardsoilBY_FD_108780 | JGI IMG/M metagenome (GOLD analysis project Ga0164241, IMG submission 108780) | Backyard soil microbial communities from Emeryville, California, USA - Original compost - Back yard soil (BY) | ecosystem: Environmental > Terrestrial > Soil > Unclassified | place: USA... | reverse complement strand
GTGGCGGTGATCCGCGCGGCCGGCCACACATCGGCCGAGACGGCGTCGATGCTCGCGGACTGCGAACGCGGTGTACGGCTCGCGACCGAGGCCATCCGTACCGGCATCGTGCCCGGCGGTGGCACCGCGCTCGCCAACCTGCCGATTCGCCACACGCCCGGCGAGCCCGGGCATCGCGCGCTCGTCGAGGCGCTCGGAGAACCGCTCGCCCAGTTCGCCCGCAACGGCGCCGAGCCGCCCACGGCGGAGATCATCGACGTGGCCGGTCCGCTCCGAGCCGCGGTGATCGGGGCGGTCGAACTCGTGTCGCGCGTAGTCACATCGACAGCGTGACCCGGTAGGTCAGCTCGTACTCGTTCTCGCCGGTCTCGCGCACCGTGGCCGACCGGACCGGGGCGCGCACGGTGCAGGTCGTGACCTCGCCGGTCACCGGGGCGCCGCAGTCGATCGCGCCATAGAGGCTGAACGCGTCGGGTCGGCCGAGCGAGCCGCTGAGCATCAGCAATACGGCGGAGACGGACGCCGAGAGGTCGCGTGGCGGGGTGGTACCGAGGGTCTTCGTGCCCGTTCCGTCGGCGTTGAGCGGGAAGTCCCACACCGTCAGGCCGTACCGCGTGGTGATGCGCTTGTAGGTCGGGGGAGAGTCGTTGTGGAACGTCGTGATCGAGTAGCCGTACCGGCCGGCGGCGTCGCGCAGCCGGCAGGTGTAGCCGGTGTCTTCGGGTTCCGTGCAGGTCGCGGTGACCGTCGTGTGCTCGGCATCGCCGACGCCCGACTCCGTGTCGTGCTCGGCCTCCTGCCGATCGGGCAGCGAGGGCCTGCCGACCCACCAGAACCCGATCGCCAGCCCGACGGCCACCAGCACCATGAGACCGCGGAACCACCGGGTGCGCAGCAACCGCTCAAGGGAAGCTTTGTCCTCCACGTGGACTGTGATGGGCCGACCGTCATGTGTGGTTCCCGCCGATGCCGGAGCCGCCGTCGCTCACGATCGGCTACGGCCTGGCCCTGCCCGATGCGCGTGTCTCGAGCTGTGCCCTCACAGCGGCCGTGGTTGCGACATGGCTCATCGCATCCGTACCTTCACGATGTACGCGGATTGCTCGGCCGTTTGAATTCTCGACTTTGCAGCATTCTGTTGTCTTCGCAGGTGATGGCCCGAGTCCTTGCTTCGAGAGTTGGGAGCGGTTTTCCGCTGGTGGGTCAGTAATAGGCGGGCGGCCTCACAGGACGCGGCCTGGAGAGCCGATCGCATCGCGCCTTCCTGGAGGTGTCCACGAAGTCCACCCGTTCGGGTGATGTTGTTGCGCATCGCGTCGTCGTGCCAGTGGTTGCGGGTGGTTTGGGGTTCGGTCGGGCTGGACGGTGTTGCGAGGAAGTACCTCGGTGAATCAGCTTTGTGGGAATTTCCTTCGTCCGTCCACATGGAATGATCGGACCTTCTGCTCGGCGGCGGGCTGAGCAGCCAGTATGGCCATATTGGAGTGTGCTGTCCGGACAGATTGGCGCTGTGGCACCGCAGGTCCGTCGAACTTGGGCGTGACAAGAATTGACCACTTTCTGTCCAGATCTTCGATCTCTCGAACCCATACGATGTCGGTCCGAATACCCCCTTTGGGTCGGCTGGGACTTGTCGCTGACACGTTCGCGTCGAGCCCGGTTGGTCGCTCTGTAACAGACATGAGCGGCGGTGCGACATCCGCAGCGACCTGACAATCACGACGGCGGGCAGCAGGCAAGTGTGGGTGCATTCTGCCGGCAGCCGGATGGGTCTTTGACATGCGTGGCAATGCGCACCGGGATATCAGACTTCGGCCTGCTCGCCACGAATCGGCAAACGGGTGGTACGAGCAGGGTGAACAGCATGGCGTTTGACAAGGTCGGGCCGAGTTGGCGGAACAGGTTGTGCGCTGTACTGGGCGTCACCGCCCTGGTGTTGTTGTCGCCGACGGCGACCGGAGTCGCGCAGGAGCGCGCGGGGCAGCAACAGCCGGCAAGTCTTCCGGCGCTTCAGGTCGTTGTGCTGGTCGACGAGTCCGGCAGCTTGAAGCCAGGCGATGTGGGTAAGGAAAAAGACGCCGCACGGACGATCGGAGCCAGCACCCTCGCTCCTGGCTCGGTCGTTTCCGTCGTCGGTTTCGGAAGTTCCAACGGGCCAGGTCAGAGCGCGGTGCACGTTGTCTGCCCGCCTACCGTGTTCGATTCGCCGCAGAAGCGGGACTCGCTCGCCACTTGTATCGGCGGTCTGCACCGGCGGGGCAAGAAAGAGGGCGACGGCACCGATCACGTCGCGGCCCTTCAGCAGGCCTTGGATTTCATTCGCGCCGGTGGTCCGGACAAGAAACTGGTCTTTCTGCTGACCGACGGAAAGCTCGACGTGTCGAACAGCCCTGCCTGGGGTGATACCGCGGAGCGCCGAAACGGCGCGGCGGCGGCGAAGGTGAAGGAAGTCCTCAGTGACCTGAACAAGGCCGGCGCGCAGGTCTGGCCACTGGGGTTCGGCACAGTGGACAGCGCCGCGCTGAGTGGTTTCGCCAGGGGCAAGAGCTGCACCCCGACGGCCTCCAACCCGCACGAGCAGATCGTGCCGACCGCACAAGAACTGCGGGCCGCTTTGCAGAACGCGTTCAGCTCGGCCAGCTGCGTCAAGTACGGTCCGACGGACGTCGACACGATTCCGGAAGGCGGGGGATCGGTCGACCTGAACGTCGACATCCCCGCGGTGGCGAGCGACGCGTCGATCGTGGTCTACAAGCGAGACCCACGAGTCCAGGTCGAGTACCGAGCGCCGAACGCGGACAAACCGGCGCCTGCGCAGGGTGGCACCGACTTCGAGTTCGCGGGACAGTCGACCGAGACCGAGTCGTTGCGCATCACCGATCCCGAGCCCGGGCGATGGACGGTCCACCTGTCCTCCGCGGATCTGCCGGCGCAGGACGTCGCCGCGACCGTCGTCTATCAGGCGGCCGTCAAGGCGTATCTGACGATCAGTCCGCCGCAGCCCGCCGCAGGCGAGAATATCGACATCAACATGCAGGTCTGGGCCCGTGGCAAGACGGTCACCGATCCCGAGACCCTGCGCGGGCTGTCGTTCGTGGCGACCTTGACCGGTAGCGCCGACTTCCGTCCACGACGGATCGAGCTCACCGATGCCGACAAGGACGGCACCTTTGCCGGACGGACCGCGGTTCCCGATGACATCTCCGGGGACCTCACCGTCACGGGCCAGGTCACGGGGATCGGTATCGGTGGCGACACGCGGAAACTGTCCACTCGGGTGCAGAACGGTCCAGCGGCGATACAGGCGCAGATCCTTCTCGACTCCAACGAGGCGACGGTGACACCAGGTGGGTCGGTGTCGGGCACGGTCTCCGTCACCAACGACTCCGGGCAGCCCGCCCGCCTGCGTCTGGGGATCGCTGATCCCGCGGCCGGTACGGCGCTGACCGTCGAGCCCGCAACCATCGCGGCGGCGCCAGGTATCAGCACCACCGACTTCACGCTGCGGTTCGGCGCTGGTACCGCACTCGGTACGAACGCGGCCACCCTTCGGCTGGTCGACGAGGCGAATCCCGACCTCGTGGTCGCCCAGCGTCTCTACGCGACCGAGGTGGCGCCGGAACCGACGATCGTGGAGAAGTTGTTCTGGCTGTGGGTGGGAATCGCCGCCGCCGTGGTCGTGGGGCTGCTGTTCTTGCTGTTCCGGCTCCGCTCCCGCAGGGAAGCGGCGAAGGTGCGTGGGCTGAAGGCGCAGCTGGTCAGGGACGGCGTGGTGGTCTCCACGGTCGAACCGCGTGACCCCGCGGACAAAGCGTTCAGATTCGTGTTGCTGGACGACTTCACCGGGCCCCATCTCGAGCAGGCGGGACCGGGAGACTCGAACGTCTACGAGGTCCGCCGCGCGGGTTCGGTGCTCCGCTTCACCGCGCCGGGCAACGCGCCGACCGTCATCGCCAAGGGCGACCGCCGCGACGTCGGCAGGGATCTGATGGTGTCCGTCGTCGATGAGCGCGGCATGTCCGCTGCCGACACGCCTGTCACGGGGCCCGTCGAGGGCGTCTCGTTCAATCCGTTCGACGGTCCGCCGGCCACCGCGGTGCCCGTCGGACAGAACGCCTTCGCCCACGTCGACCCGTTCTCGTCCGCTCCGGAGATGTCGACGAACGGCACCAACGGTGGTGCACATGCCGCCGACCCGTTCGGTGGCGGCACCGCTGCGGCCGACTCCTGGGAGTCCCAGCCGGCGACCCCGGCGAACGAGCCCTACATCGACCCGAACAACCCCTTCCGCTGATCCGCGCCGCGAACATGCGAACTCACATGCGGAAGATCCATTCCTCACTCCCCACAGGAAGCGCACGGTTCATGCCACGCCTCCGACGGCTGCGCGCCACGTCACCCCCGCCGTCCGACGCGGCCGGCCGCACGAGCTGGAAGTCACGCAACGGTGACGTCCGGCGGCGGCAGCTGCACAGATGGAGCGCTTGTTTCGCCGTAGTCGTCACGTGTGCCATGGGCCTGCTGGTCGGTCTCGGCTTCCGGCTGCCGTCGTTCCTCCTCCCGGCGGTCTGGGCGGCGCTGATCGTGCCGATGTGGTTCGTCAACAGGATCACGGTGGGCCGGATGGATCGGGGGATGCCACCACAGTCGACACCGCTGTTCCGGGTCGGCATCACGATCGTGCTGGCCGGCTGCGCGGCGCTTGCCGCGACTCTGTGGATCTTTCAGGGTCCGATCGATGCCGTGCGGTCCGCACGGGATCCGATCGCGTGGGATCGGCAGACGAAGGCCATCACGGCCGAGCGCGCGCCGTACGCCGAGGTACTCGAGCGCGCGCTGCCCGTTGTGGAGAAGGACCCACAGGTGAGTTGGCTACGGCGCCAGTTGGACACGACCGAGGCGGACCTGCGGCAGGCCAAGAAGGACGTGATCTGCGAGCAGGACGGAACGTGCGGAACCCACGTACCGGGCGAGGCAAAGGCCTACGACGACAAGGTCGTCTATCGCGACGAACTCGCGGCCGAGGTCACCAGACTTGAGAAGCGGATCGACGGCGAGAGGCGGCGTGTTCGCGACGACATCGCCGCGCTGAAAGAGATGCAGAAGGACGCGAGCGGTCAGCTGCGCATCCTGGACGCGAGGCTCGAGGTACTCGGAAGCACGCCACCTGATCAACCCTCGCACCTGTCGGCGATGGTGACGGTGGGCGAGCGGCGTGCCCTTCCCATGGGTGCCGTGTCGATCGGGGCGTTTCTCGCTGTGCTGGTGATCGATTGGCTCGCGCTGAACGCGATCGTGCGTCGCATATGCAGGCGGCCGGACAGTCTCTACGGCGAATCGATATCGGAAAAGGTCGGGCGGCAGTCCGAGAAACAGCAGAAAAACGCCCATGGGATCGAGGACGCCACTGAAATGGACCCACAGTTGCGCCACAAGTTCCTCCCCGGCGGGTGGTGACCGATCGTGGATAGCGAACAGGATGAGCAGGAGCTCAACGCCCGGCTTGTCGAGGCGGAACTGACCGTCTCGGCATTGAACGAGCGGATCCGCCGGGACTGGCGGAACCCGACCGACCGGCACGTACAGATGGCGTGTGACGACCTGCGTCTGGTCGCCGCGTTCATTCACGGCTACACCCCACCGGATCTTCCCGCGTTCGTCCGGGGTGCTCTGGGCCACGACAAGGACTTCGTCGAGGCTTTCGAACTGATTCACATTCTGTCGGACGAGTTCAGTGGTTGCCTGCTCGCCATCGGGCAGAGTGGTCCGGAGTCCCGGTTCGTCGCAAAGCTGACCGGCTTGGCGAGCGACATGTGCCAGGCCCTCGACGAGGCGGTGCGCGCGTTCGTCGCGGTCGTCCAGGACGGGCTGTCGCGAGAAGCCGCCGCGTCGGTCCGGCCCAAGGCGATGGGCCTGGTCAGCGACGTCCGGAACCAGCTCCAGGCCAGACAGCTCATCCGGGAAGCCGGTCAGGCGCTGGGGCAGGCCGAGCACGCACTGGACGAGACCTTGCGAGTTCGGGATGCGACGAAGAAGGTCGCGGGTGAAGTCGGTGCCGACAGCTTTGGCGCGGAATACGAGCAATACGCGAACCGCGAGACCCAAGTCGCTGATCGGTTGCGCTGGAGCGTGGCGTTTCTCCTGGTGACGGTGGTCGCGTGCGCGGTCGCGTTCGCTGTGTGGATGGATGACGTGTCACTGCGGACCGAGGTGATCCGGCTCTCCGTGACGATTCCACTCGCCGTCCTGGCCGGTTATCTCGCCCGGGAGTCCGCAAAGCACCGAGCAGCGGCGCGTGGGGCTCGAGACCTCGCCATTGCGATGCACACGTTGCCCACCTACACCGAACCGCTCGACGAGATCGGCCGTGATCTGCGCCGCGTATTGGGGATGCGTGCGTTCGGCGTGCCCGGGTACCAATTGCCGACCAAAGAGGGGGACGGGCTCTATGCGGATCCGGCCAAATTACTGGAACGACTGGAAGAAATCGTGCGGCGCGGCCGTGAGGTCGCCGACGGGCAGACGAACAGCCCGCGAGAACCCTGACCTTGGCCCCGTCCGATGTGAGCGTGAGGAACACCAACCATGAGAATCGATCAACCGATGCTGTTCGTCGGGCTTGGCGGGACCGGTTGCAAGGTCGGTGCCGAGCTCGAGAAGCGACTCAGGGAAGAGCTGTGCGGTCCGGACGGAACCCGGCTGCTCGCGGGAATGCAGGACTCGAACATGCTCCCGTACGAGTTGCCGTCGTGCCTGCAGTTCGTGTACGCGGATCTGAGCGCGAACGAGCTGCAGCGGGTGCGCAGGGAGGTCGTGCCCGGGCGGGAGCACGACCAGGCCGCCCAGAAGACCATGCACCTGATCACCGACCTGGTGCCGGCGAGGTTGGGCAACTCCGCCGACGTCGCGCAGAGCCTGCGGATCAACTCGGACGAGGACACCATCCGCTGGATGCCGTCCAAGGAGAGTGACCCGCGAGTCGGGCCGCTCGTGCGTGGCGCGGGACAGCTGCCGACCGTCGGCAGGGCGGTTCTCTTCGAGACGATCAGGCGGAACCCGGACACCGCCTTGCTGGGCATCAAGGAGGCGATCGCCGCCATCAACGAGTCCGGTGGCGACCTCTTCGTCCTCAGCGGCAAGCGCACCCAGCGGGTCGACCCGGTGATCGTGTTCGTCGTGTTCTCTGTTGCCGGCGGCACCGGTGCCGGCATCTACTACGACTACCTGCACCTCATCGGTGACCTGATGCAGCGGGGTGGCAAGCAGGCGGAGATCTACCCGCTGGCCCTCATGCCTTCCGCGTTCGACGATGGTCAGGGCGGTGGCCGGCCCGCCGACCTCAACGCGGGTGCGGCGCTGGTCGACCTGTTCCGGTTGATCGACGACCAGAACGCCCAGGGCTCACCCGACGAGCTCGATGCCAGGGGCACTCAGGGCGCGGTCTCGGTCCGCTACCCCCGGCTGGAACAGGTCCAGCTCGCACCGAACACGGTGCAGACGGCCTTTCTTTTCGGCCGCCCGGTCGGTGGTGTGCGCCGCGACGACCTCAACCGGTCGATGGTTTCCCTGATGGTCTCGTTGATCGGCGCGGGGCAGTCCGAGGACGAGGATGACGAGGACGGCGTCAACCGGCCGTACCAGTCCTTTGCGGACGGCTTTATCAACAGCAAGGTCGACCGGCACGCGATCGCCGATACGGGGGTCGGCAGGCGTGGTGTGACCACGAGCGCGGTCGCCGCACTGACCACACCGCTGCTCGAGCTCACGGACGTGGTCAGCTCGCACTTGCTGGCCAACGCGGTCAACGAGCTGCTGGTGCCGCCGGGAGCCGCGGAGACGAACAAGGCCTACATCCGGCAGTTCATCACCGCAGCGGGGCTGGATCGACTGCTGGAGGCGACCCCGGCGCGGATTCCTCCGCTGGGAAATCCGGTCGGCTTCGGCGCCGTCATCGCGGCGCTCACCGAGCGTGGCAATGCCATGGGGGCCAACGTCGAACGAGGACAGGAAGCGCTGGCGGCGCCCGTCGCGACGCTCGCGCAGGACTTCGATCCTTCGGCGGCGGCGGCGATGCTGCTCCGGCACATCGACCTGTTCCGGTTGCAGCGCACCATCTTCGGTCATCGTGACCTCACCGACGCGCTCGACAAGACGGGGTTCCGGTCATTGCTGGAGGGGTGGCGGGTCCCGCCGTCCTCGCCACCGGGACTGAACGCCGCCGCACCACCCGTTCCGCAGAACCTGCCGCGCAAGTTCCTGCAGCGGCTGCGGATCGCCGACGAGCCCGCGCAGGCCGTGATCAAACAGCAGGACACCTGGTACGCATGGCAGACGCGACGAATCTGGAACGCCGCGTGGAACGAGAGCCATCGACTGTGGAGCCGGCCCTGGCAGGCGTTCGTCGAGGAGTTCCGGTCCATCCACGACGAGTTCATCGCCCATGCCCGCAACGATCTGCAGCAGTTCGACCTTCGATCGAAGGATCTGTACAAGCCGCGCGTCGGGGTGACGTACCTGTTGCCGCCGGAGGAGCGCGGGCTCGAGGGCTTTTACCAGACCGTGCTGACGCGGCTGAAGGAGGACTACGCCCAGCACCTCGGCCCCAACGCGAACGAGGGGCACGTGCTGAACCTGCTGCTCGGGCAGGAGGGCTGGGCGGACGCGTTCGAGGCGGGATGTAAGGACCCGGAAAGCGCGGTGGCCTACGTTCGCCAGCGGATCAAGCAGTCGGTCACCGAACGAGTCCGGCCGGGTGACCGCAGCCGTCCCGCCCTGGTGCCGCGGATGGAGGACCTGCTCACCAACGCCGTGCACCGACGGGATGGCAACGTCACCGACGCGGACCTGAACAGGTTCCGCCAGAAGCTGGCGGAACTGGTTCCCGGTGGCTTCGCCCCGGACGGGCACTCATCTCTCAAAGTGCTGTTCACCTACCCGGCCGCACAGGAGAACGACGAGATCGAACGGTTCCTGCGCCGGGAGGTCTCGTTGCCGGTGGACATGGTGGGTGAGCCCGAGTTCCGGGCCGTCCAGGCCGACTCGATGGTGGTCGTGCTGACCCGCAGCTCCATGGGGGTGACCGAGGTGCCGGAGTTGCGCCGGGTGGTCAAGCTCTGGGCCGAGAGCCAGCGTCGGCCGCAACCACAGGACGCCCTCCCGTGGCGGCGGAGGCTGTCTCAGGAGACCGGCTATCTGTTGATGGACGAACGAGACCACCACCAGGTGCTGCACCGGCTGCTGTGCGCGGCGTGGAACGGCAAGATCGCGATCGCGGGCGCCCCCACGAGTCCCGATCACATCACCGTGGAGATCGGGAGCCGCGACTCGGTGGCGATGAAACTCGACCTGAACCCACTCGGCTCGCTGTCCTCATGGGCGAGCCTGCTGCAGGCCTACGAGCGGTGGATCCTCACCGACGACAAGCCGGATCGGCGCAATCTCGCTGCCCGGTTGATGTCGACGGTCCCGGTCAACGCCGATCTTTCCCCGCTACCGCCCGCGCCCGAGTTCGGCGCGCTCGTGGACGTCGCGGGCGACGAACTACTCAAGATCAAGGAAGCCGAGCAGAGCCGGGTGCTGAGCCAGGACCCGCAGCTCGTGGTCTTCCGCGACTTCTGGTCGCGGGCCTTGCCCGCCGCGCTCGAACAGCGCCTCACGACGACTCCCAAGAGCCTGCTCGATCTGCGCGAGCAGGTGGATGTGGCACACGGGCTCGGCGGGTGACGGCGCACATGGAGACGACCGAGGTGGTCGTCCTGGACCTTCGGGACGCCCCGGGGGACAGGCCGGCCGAGCTCGCCGGTGGAGTGGTGGTGCTCGACAACGCGGACTCCCTGGTCAAGCACGCGGACACGTATCTGTCGCTGGTCGGCGAGGAGATGGTGACCGCCGTGATCTGCGTCGCGATCGGCGAGTCCGATCCCGAAGACCAGGCGGACGGCGTGGTGCTCGCGATCCCACCCGCGCTGCGGCACGCGACGGTGCTGTGGGTGGGCGACGCCCGGGGAGTCGACTGGGCGCCGCGACACTCGCATCCACGATCCGCGAACGGACACCACAACGCGCTGAACGACCTGGTCACCGCCTTGAGGGTGCCCAACGTTTTCGACCGCGTCGTCACTCTGGCCGAGGACCTGGCGGTCGCGGCGTTGAACCCTGGGGTCCGGGTCATCTCGAACTCGGCCGATCCGGTGGAGCTCGCCGAAGCCCGGGCACTGGCCGTGCGGTCGCTGTGTGACCGCGACCGGCCACAGTCGCAGGCAGTGGCGACGGCCGTGCGCGCGCTCGACCCCGCGCAGGACGGAGACGGCTTGGTGCTCTCGGGGCCGGCCGGCGCGGCGGGAGCGGAGGCGGTCCGCCGGCTGAACCACGTCGAGCAGCTTGCCGGCCTGGTGGGCACGTGGAAGGCACTGGTGGGACCGGACCGGCCCACCCGCCAGCTCGGCAGTCAGGTGGGATGGGCAGGCCAGGCGGCCGAGAAGTATCGCCGCTACCTGAGTGAGCTGCTCAACAGGATGGATGGTCAGCTGCAGGTCGGTTACCCGCCGGTGGACAAGGTGCGGGAACTGGGCGTGCCGCAACCCCGGGAGGTCCATTCCGGAGAGATCGCGGAAAGCCTGCAGCAGGCCGTCGACGCCCGCCTTCGAAACGGGGCGTCGCTGTTCGCGTTGTCGGAGGAGCTCAGGCTGGCCTCGGCGACCAGCAGTCCGCAGGGATGTGCGACGACGTTGGCCGAGGTGAATCGCCGCGGCCCGCTGACCCTGGAGCTCCCGCCGTTCCCGCGCTGGCCGCTACGCCTCGCGATGCTGCCGCTGATCGCGCTGACCTGCGCGGTCCTGGCTTTCATACCTGGTCAGGACTGGCCTGGTTGGCTGGCCGGCGGACTGATGGCGGCCGGTTGGTTCGCGTCGGGCTGGCTGCTGCTGGCGCGCCGTCCCGACCCGAACGGAGAGGCCGGTTTCGGCCCGACCGCTGCGAGAGCCGCGTCGGTCTACGGCAGCACGGCGGTTCTCGGCGCGGTGGCTGGTGCCGTGGCGACGCGGCTCGCGCTCCTGCCAGAGCGGATCCCGACGCTGGTCGGCCAGGTCCTGATGCTGGTCGTCGTCCTGCTCAGCGCGGTGCTCGTCGCCCTGAGCTGGCGTCGCGCCGCTCGCAGGTGGAGTGGCTCTTTCTCAGCGGGTGGGCTGCTCGCAACTCTCGCCGAGATCACCAGGATGACCGAGGAGGCCGCCGCCCGGGAATGGCTGCCGATGCGCCGCCGCCGGGCGATCGCCGCTGCCGCCGCGGCGGTTTCGAGCGCCGTCGAGGAGATCGCCACCACTCTCGACGAGGCCGGGAACCGGCTCTTCGCGATGCCGCAGTTCGAGTCGGTACCGGGGTCTCGCGCAGAACCCGAGATGAACCGGCCCATACCGCGGGAGCTGTCCGATGTCATCCACGGCGACCTGGTCGACGTGTGCGCACAAGCGCTGCTGCCCGCGTGGGCGGCGACGACCGAGCGCCCGACGACGCAAGGGGTCTATGCCCGCCGACTGGATCAGCTGCTGAGCGGGTACGGCGGGCACGTGAGCAGGCGCGGCCTGCTG
>Ga0164241_10005679_pt1 | contig 11588 bp, 6 predicted proteins | sample OricomyardsoilBY_FD_108780 | JGI IMG/M metagenome (GOLD analysis project Ga0164241, IMG submission 108780) | Backyard soil microbial communities from Emeryville, California, USA - Original compost - Back yard soil (BY) | ecosystem: Environmental > Terrestrial > Soil > Unclassified | place: USA... | reverse complement strand
GCGCTGCTCGAGCGATCGGATGCAATCATCGTGGCCACGGTTTCCGCGATCTACGGCCTCGGCGATCCGGCGGCGTATCACGCCATGATCCTGCACCTCGATCGTGGCGAGCACATGGATCAGCGCCGGCTGCTCCGGCGCCTGGCGGACATGCAATACACGCGCAACGAGCTCGACCTGCAGGCGGGCACGTACCGCGTGCGCGGCGACGTGGTCGACATCTTCCCGGCGGAGTCGGCGCGCGAGGCGGTGCGCGTGGAGCTCTTCGACGAAACCATCGAATCCATCGCGCTGTTCGATCCGCTGACGGGCGAGATCCAGCGCAAACTGCCGCGTTACACCATCTACCCGGGCTCGCACTACGTCACGCCGAAGGAACGGCTCATCGGCGCCATCGATTTCATCCGCGAGGAGCTGCGTGAGCGGCTCAAGGTGCTGCGCGAGCAGAACAAGCTCGTGGAGGCGCAGCGCCTGGAGCAGCGCACCCTGTTCGACATGGAGATGATGAAAGAGGTGGGTTACTGCTCGGGCATCGAGAACTACTCGCGTTATCTCTCGGGCCGCGCGCCCGGGGAGCCGCCGCCGTGCCTGTTCGACTATCTACCGAAGAACGCGCTGCTGATCGTCGACGAATCGCACCAGACCATTCCGCAGCTCGGCGCGATGTTCAAGGGTGACCGTTCGCGCAAGGAAACGCTGGTCGAATACGGGTTCCGATTGCCGAGCGCGCTCGACAACCGGCCGCTGAAGTTCGAGGAGTGGGAGCAGCTCTCGCCGCAGATGATCTTCGTGTCGGCGACGCCCGGGCAATACGAGGCCCGGCACGCCGCGCAGGTGGTGGAGCAGCTGCTTCGCCCCACGCACCTGGTGGACCCGGTGGTCGAGGTGCGGCCCGTCGCGACTCAGGTCGACGATGTGCTGTCGGAGATCAAGCTGCGCGCCGAGCAGGACGAGCGCGTGCTCATCACCACGCTGACCAAGCGCATGGCCGAAGACCTCACCGAATACCTGCACGAACATGGCGTGAAGGTGCGGTACCTGCACTCGGACGTGGAGACTGTGGAGCGCGTGGAGATCATCCGCGACCTGCGGCTGGGCAAGTTCGACGTGCTCGTGGGCATCAACCTGCTGCGAGAGGGGCTCGACATGCCCGAGGTGTCGCTGGTGGCCATTCTCGATGCCGACAAGGAAGGGTTCCTGCGGTCCGACAACTCGCTGATCCAGACCATGGGCCGCGCGGCGCGCCACGTGAATGGCAAGGCCATTCTGTACGCCGACCGGATCACGGGCTCCATGCAGCGCGCGATGGACGAGACGGATCGCCGCCGCAACATCCAGATCAAGTTCAACGAGGAGCACGGCCTCACCCCTGTCAGCATCCGCAAGAACGTGATTGATGTGATGGAAGGCGCCCGCGCCGACACCACCGACTTCGGCTTCAAGATGGGCAAGAAGAAGCGCGGAGCCGAAGAGGCCGCACCGAACCTGCGCATGCTGTCGCCCGAGCAGATCGTGCGCGAGATCAAGCGCATGGAAGCGGAGATGTACAAGCGCGCGCGGAACCTCGAGTTCGAAGAAGCCGCGCGCCTGCGTGACGCCATCGAAAAGATGAAGCAGCTCGAGCTGGGGTTGGTGCCGGGTGGGGAAAGTGGGAAGTCGGGCGGCTTCGGCGGCGCGGCCTAGGAAATGGGGACGGCCCCCATCTCCCGGCCACAGCGCTGACCGTTCACCTTTCCATTCGCATCAGTCCACCAGCAAGCGTCGCTGGATCGTCGGATTGTGGTTCTCGCGGATCACCCGCGTGCCTGGCCGCAGGAAGACCGTCACGGGCGCCGTCCATGGATCCGCCGTGGCCACGCCGCCGATTGACGCGGGTTTCAGAACGAATTCCAGCCGCACTTGTGCGTTGACGAATGACCGGGGCGTGCCGCCCACCAGCATCACGTGCGCGTCGGCATTGGTGGTCTCGATGATGGCGGAGATCCGCGCGCTTTCGAGCGCGCTTTCGATCGTGAGGCCCGCAACACCGAGCTTCACCGTCACGTTGCGATAGAAGAACGCGTTCTTGATCTCTTCGCGCACCGTCGAGGTGAAACCGCGCTTGATGCGATCGTGATTGATCTGGACGGGCGTCCACTTCACTTCGATTTCGCCCGACACGCCGTCGAGCATGCTGCTGCCGCCCAGGTCCTCGATGCGGATGACCATCGACTGCTCGGGCGCGGCTTCGAAATACCAGTCCTCGGCGTCGTGGTCGCGTAGCAGCACGTTGGTCTTGTCGACGCCAACGAACGTGAGCTCGCCGATGGTGATGGGGCTCGAAATGAGCTGCTCGCTGACTTTGCCCGCGAGGAAGACGCCGGCGCTGCGTGCGGCCGCGCCCAGTCCGGCCACGACCGGAAGCGCTCCGGTCGCCGCGTCCTGCACCATGGATGCGACCTTGCCCATCATGGTGGTGCCGCCCGCGCCGCCACCGGGCAACAGACTCTCGAACGCCGCACGCTCGGCGGAGACGCCTGGTTCGCCGGCAGTGGGCGCGCCTGTCGTTACGTCGTCGTTGCTCGAGTCGGGAAACGAACCATGATCGCTGCCGGCGTCACGGCCACCCGCGGAGTGATCCTTGTCGGCTTGATCGAGTGCTCGGCCATGATTGATGAGCGCGCCGGCGTGGCTGGCGTTCGTCGCCTGGCCGCTGCCGGACCCGCCGCCCGTCGGCGCCGCCGCCACCTTCGAGTTCATGTAGTTGGACAGCAGGTCTGCCGCGGTCTTGAAATTCTCGCCCGCCTGCGCGGCGGCCGCGGTGCTCGCATCGAATCCCCGCGAGAGCCCGGACTGCGCGGCCGCGATCGTCGCCGCGAGTCCGCTCATGTCGCGGAACATGTTCCCGTTCTGGATCGCGGCGAGTACGCCGGCCATGCCGGAAGGATCCGGCATCGCCGGCGCGTTCATGATGTTGAGGACGGGCGATGACAACTGGCCCGGACGCGAATCGTCGGCTTGCGCCCGCGAACCCGCCGAGATCGCGGCAATCTCCGGCGCCAGCAGCGGGATGGGGCTGTCCTGCCAGTTCCAGAACCGCGTGATGTCGAGCTTCTCCGCGGAATTGGCGCGCCCGAGCACGGCTTCGGCGAACACGCCGCCGGCGGGCATCGGTACGATCGTTTCCTTGCGCTCGCCGATATGGATATCGCGTTCCTTGAGGAATGCCGCCCATTCCGCTTCCGACTGGGCATTGCGCGAAGGATGCAGGCGAAACACGAGATAGTTTCCTGCCGTTGAAATCGGCAACGGATCCACCTGCGAGACCACGGGACGGCCTTTCCAGGTATACGGTCGCAGGAGGGAGAAGATCGAGGTGGCCGAGAGTCCGGACCATATTGCGCGGCTGTAGTGCTCGCGGTTCTGGTTGAGGTGGGCCAGGATGCGGGACATCGCGAACGGCGCTTCGAAATCGAAGACCGTGAATTCCTCTGCGTTGCCTGGCACACGGATCCGTGCGGACAGCGCCATGCAAGGCTGATCGAGGCGATCGGCCAGCTGGGTGCCGATAGTCAGCATGAATTCCACGAGGCCCGACGGCTCGCGGACGTCGTCGCGCTTGAGGAATGTGATCTTGCGAATGTCGCTGATCGGCACGCCGTTGGGTTGGTTGAGATTGAAGAGGTCGCCGACGACGGCCCGGAACTGCGGCGACCAGGCGTTGTGACCCGCCTCCATGTCCGCCACGTTGAATTGCGTCATGGTGCCGCCGCGCCAGTACACGCGCGCGGCTTTCATGGGCAGTGTATTGCTGGTGCAGCCGAACTCGAGATTGTTGATCTCGGCCAGCGGCAACGTGACGACCGAGTCACTGGCGGCGCCAATCGGCACACCGAGCGCACGTTGCCATTCATCGATGTAACGCGCTCCCCAGACCGTGCCATCGAGGTTCGGCGTACGGTTGGGTGAACTCACCGCGACCCAGCCAGGCTCCGCGTCCGCAAGGGCGCGAATCTCGGGGATCAGTGCGGCCGCGGCGATCTGCTGGCGATATTTCTGCACGGTGGCGATGTCGAACACCAGCGGAGCCATCGGGATGAACAGCGCTGCGTCGATATTGGTGAGCTCCACGGACACGCGGTAGAGCTGCACGGTTTCCCAGTACTGCACGGTGAGTGCGTGCATGTGATTGAAGTTCGTGACCGCACGCGTCGTGATCTTCTCGCTTTCACTTTGCGTCACTTCGCGCACGAGCGTGGCCCAGCGTCCGCGTGCCGAACTCGACGCCTGGTGGGTGCGGTCGGTGATCTGTTGCGCAAGGCTTGCGGAGATGTCGCGCTGGCCGGTGGTCCAGGAAATCGACGTGGCATCGGATGTGCCCTTGGCGTAGCCGGCGGACACGCCATGCCCACCCGCGCCCTGGATGGAGAAGCCCTCGCCGCCGTAGCCACCGGCAACCGACCCGCCCATGGCGCCACCGATCTGGCCCCCTTCAAAATTGTTCACTGAATTGGAGAAGCCGCTTTGTGCTTCGGTTGCGACGGCGCGCGTGACTTCATTGATGGAACGAGTGCGCCCGAGATCGCTGGTGAGCGCTTCGTTCTCGCTGATGCCCTCGCTGACGTTCGACTGCTGGCGTCTCTGCCAGTCGATCATGGCAATTCGCGTGCTTTCACCCGGTGCCAGCGCCAGCGAGTGCAGCAGCTGTCCGAGGCCGAGGCCGCGCGTGTACCAGGACTGGGTCCACGTGAGCAGTGCGCCTTGCACGGGATACGTCGCCTCGGTTTCCGTGAGCTTGATCTGCCCGGCGCCGAGCAGATCAATTCCTTCTTCCAGGTCGGTTTGATCCAGGACCAGCACTTCGTACTGCACGCGCTCGATCGGATATTTGCCGGAGACCGGAACCAGGTCCGCGGGCGGGGCGCCATCGTTGGCATCGGTGAGATCGACGATTCCGTTCGCTTCGCGTTCGATGGCAAGCGCCACTAGATATGGAGGCCAGAGCGACAGGTCGCGAATGCTGGCAACGCCGAGGAGGGTTTCGACGTCCTGGCGCAACGCCGGGCTTTCGAGCAGCCGCAGATGGCCGATCGTGCTGTCAGCGAGGTCGAACGGGGGGAGCGACGCACCGATGTCGCTGAGCCGGTCTCGAGGCACCGGATTTCCGGAGGCACTGACGATGAGCGTGGCGGTGCCAAACAGCATCGAGCTTGCAAGGTCGCCTATGGTCTGGATACCCATTTGCGCCAGGAGCTGGCTCGTGGCCGGCTGGACGCCGATCAAGGCCGAGGCAGGGCTCGCGCACAACTCCTCCGCGGTCAGCGTGGAAAACCCGGACCGGACTGAAAAGGGCATTCGCTACTCCTGTTAGGCGGCGAGACATGACCGCTTCCTGATAGAGCGAACTTGGCTGTGGCGGGAGATCACGCGTCACGGGGCAGGTGGTGTTGGTCATCCATTCACCGGCCGTGAGCCGTGTTGGCGAGGAATTGCGCTTCAACAGGTAACTCTTCGCAATTCGTGGCTAGCAACCCTCCGTGGTCATGGTTTCCCGCAGAACCGTCATGCAGAATCGCCTCCGATCTTGTTCGGCCAGGGGGCGGCGTGGTGGAGGGGTTCGAAGAGCGTTTTCGCGCGAATTACGCCGACATCCTGCGGCTGGCGCGGGCGCGGCTGGCCCGGGAACGGTCGCCGATTTCCACGGGGACGCTGGCCCACGAACTGTATCTGAACCTTCAGGGCCGACAGGACTTGCGCTTTGCCACGCCCGGCGAGTTCATGGCCTATGCCAGCCGCGCGATGCGTTCACTGCTCGTCGACATGGCGCGCGAGCGCCTGGCCCAGAAGCGCCATGCCGAGCTGATGCCTCTGACGCTGGGCGCCGAAGTGCCGGACATGGGTGGCACACCCGAACAGCTGGTGGCGCTCGACGACGCACTGGCGCGACTCGGCGCCCTGGACCCCCGTCTCATGCACGTGGCGGAAATGCGCGTGATCATGGGGATGGAAGTGTCCGAAGTGGCGCTCGCACTCTCGATCTCGGAACCCACGGTCAAGCGCGACTGGCAACGGGCCAAGGCCTTCCTGCACGAGGTGCTGGGAGTGCCGCAGTGAGCGACGCAGCCGCGCTCGACTGGCTCGACCGGCTGCTTTCCGTCGAAGAATCCCAACGCGACAACCTGCTGGCGGAACTGGGCGTCGCCAACCCGGCGCTGCGCGCGCGCGTCGAACGCATGCTGGCCGCGGCGCTGTCTCCCGACCAATCCCGCGTTCTTGGCCGCGCGGTGGTCGACGGCCTCACGCACATGAACATCGAAGCCGCCGTGAGCCTGTGCGAAGGCATGGTGCTCGCCGGATACCGGCTCATCCGCGAACTCGGCCGCGGCGGCATGGCGGTGGTGTGGCTGGCAGAGCGTGCCGACGGCGTGGTGAAGCGCCAGGTGGCGCTCAAGATGCCCATGTTCATCCTGCAAGGTGACGTGGACGTCGCCCGCTTCGCACGCGAGCGCGATGCGCTGGCGTCATTGAGCCACCCGAACGTCGCGCGGCTGTATGACGCCGGCGTGTTGCCCTCGGGCCAGCCATTCATCGTGCTCGAGCGTGTCGATGGCGTTCCCCTCACGCTCTTCTGCGACGAGCGCAGGCTCGACGTGGTCGCGCGGCTGCGGCTCTTTTTCCAGGTGCTCGCGGCGGTGGATCACGCCCACAAACACCTGCTCGTGCATCGCGATCTCAAACCCTCGAACATCCTGGTGGATGCCGAAGGGCAGGTGAAGCTCCTGGATTTCGGCATTGCCAAGCTGCTGGACGACAGCGAGGCCGCCACGGCCCCGCTCACCGAGCAGGCGGGCGGCGCCATGACTCCTCTATATGCAGCTCCCGAGCAGCTGCGTGGGGGCGCCATCTCGACGCTGACCGACGTGTACTCGCTGGGGGTGGTGCTCCACGAACTACTCGCGGGAACTCTGCCGTATCGCGCGCCAAAAAGCGGCCGCGCGTCACTCGTCGATGTGCTCGAAGCGCAGGGACGCGGCGAATTGCCGAGGGTCAGTCAAGCAAACATCGACGACGCAGCGGCAATCGCGCGCGGGTCCACGGTGCCCAAGCTGCGCGCTGCGCTCGCGGGCGATCTCGACACCATCCTCGGCAAGTGTTTGCGCATCGCGCCCGATCAACGCTACGACTCAGTGGCGCATCTCGCCGAAGACTTGCGCCGGTTCCTGTCGCATCGCCCCATCGCGGCGCGACGACCGGGGTTGCTGTATACGACGCGACTGGCGCTGGTACGACATCGCTTCGCCGCGACGGTGGGCGCCGCGGGTCTGTTGGGCGTCGCCGCGGCGGGCGTGATCGCCTGGCAGCAACATCGCGGGTCGGTGGCGCATGCCGAGCGCACGGCCGCGGTACGTGACTTCATGTTCGATCTGGTCAACGACGCGGAAGCCGTGGAGGGCCACGAGGGCGAAGTGACCGGAAAACAGATGGTGGAAGGCGCGGTGTTGCGCGCCCGCCGGGATTTCGGCGCGCAGCCGCAGCTGCAGGGGGAGTTGCTGGGCGAGCTGGGACGCATGTACATCCGGCTGGGCGCCACGGAGGAGGCGGTACCCGTCCTCGCTCAGTCCGTCGAAGTGCTCGAAAAACACGCCTCACCCGATGACGCGGCGCTAAACAAGGCGCGAGTATTTCTCGCCACCGCGCTGCTTGCGACCACGGACGATCTCGCGCGAGTCGACGACCTCGCCACACGGGCGCGCGCGGCCTGCGCGAACGACACCGTGGATTGCGCCAAGGCGCGTGGCTACGCGTCCGCGCTCTTGAGCCAGACGGCATCGCTCAAAGGAGACCTCGCGGACTCGCTCGCCGAGATGAAACTCGCGACCGCGGACTTCGAACTCGCCTTCGGACCGCAACATGAAGAGACCGCGATCATGCTGCTGCGGGTCGCGATCCTCGAGCGCAACGCCGGGCAATTGGTCGACGCCAGCCGGAACATGCAGCGCGCACTGGGCATTGCGCAGCAGATGCGTCTGCGCGCCGCCGATCGCGCGGAGATCGAGCGCTCCATGGCGGTGATCGATCTCGATCTCGGCCGCTACCAGGCCGCGCGAGAGCGACTGGAGCGGTTGCTGGCCCAACCGGCCGGGGCCGATGATCGTGCGCTCCAGTATCGGCTTCTCGCCTGCGTGTTCGTCGAACTCGGTGAAGCGGCCGACGCATTGAACGGCGCTGCCGCGGCGGAGCGGGAGATGACGGGCGGGCCGTCGAATGGCGAGTGGCCGTTCACGAAGCAGGCCGAAGCGCGCGCGCTGTCTCTCGCGGGCCGGCACGAGGAAGCGCTTGCCGCCATCGACGCGGTCATTGCGCGGTTTCTTGCCGATGGCAGTGCCGCCGAATCCTACGAGGTGATGCGAGCGATGCGATATCGCGCGCAGATGCTCGCGAACACCGGTCGCGATGATGAAGCGCTGGCAGCACTTCGAGCACTACATCAGCATCCCGCGAACGCCCAGCTGCCCTCGGTGGAGCTCGGCCTCATGCTCGATGCGCTCGGCGAGGCTGAGCTGCGAGCCGGAAACGGTGATAAGTCTCAACTTGCACACGAGGAAGCCCGGGTCCAGCTCGTCAAGCAGCTGCCGGCGGAACATCCTTATGTCATCCGGAACGCGGCGTTCAGGGGCGCCGCCAAACAAACAACCAAACAAACAACCACACAAGCGAATTACTTCGATCAACGGGAGTCTTCATGAAATCGTCTGCAGTCAAGGGTGTCCTGATATTTGCGGCTGGTGCTGCCACCGCGGCGCTGGCGTCAGGCATGTATCCGACGGAGCCCATCACGGTGGCGCAGTTCCAGGAACGCGCCACGGTGCTCATTGCCAAGGTCGAAGAGCTCGGCGCTTACGTCGCGAAAGCACAGAACGGCCGGGTCGGCATCTTCACGGACGTGGGCGCCTGCGCGCCGCCGAACCCGCCGCGGCCGAACCTGCCGGCGAATGCCGTGGATTCGCGCACTCTCCGGATGGCGACCGAGGCTTTGATCGCCATCAATGAGGGCCTCCTGATGGATGAACACGAGCTGGTGTACGAAGCCGGCAAGTGTCGGCCGTACGAAACTTCAAGACTTTCGAAGTACTGAGGCGAGTCAGGGCCGGGCGAACAGCCCGGCCCTGGTCGAGCCCCAGAGAACGAGCAGCGACGCGCCGAGCACGGGCAGCAGGATGCCTGCGAGCACGATGAATGCGATGAACGGCGCCGTGATCCTGAATCCCTCGACTCGCGGCGCGGGCAGACCCAGTGAACCCTCGGGCCTGCGTCTCCACCACATCACGACGGCCGAAATGCACATCGTGATCAAGCCGAGCGCGGTGAACAGGCCCAGCAGCTGATTGGTGAGGCCGAAGAGCTGGCCTTCGTGCGCGGCGATACCGACGCCGATGACGCGATCGATGGCCGCCTTTTCGCCAAAGCCTTTGTCCCGCAGGATTTTGCCGCTGCGCGCGTCGAGCTCGAGTTCGCGCACGCGGGGGCGGTTCTGCGTCTCGGAGCGGACGCGCCAGTACGGGGTGGATTCGCTGGGTAGATAGACGCGTACCGGGGGGTCGAGCTCGAGTGGCGCCACGCGTTCGATGACGTCGTCCAGCGCCACCGGGGTGGCAAGGGTCGCGCCGGTGGCCTCTGCCCGGTGCTCCGCGTGTTCGTCGATCAGGGACGCGTTCCACTCCGGCTTCTCGGGCGTGAGCAGCGCGCGGGTTTCATTCAGGCCTGCACCCCACACCGTGGTCCACGGCAACGCCGTGATCAGCAGGAACATCGCAAACGCGGACACCCAGAGGCCCGTGACGGCGTGGAGGTCTCGCCAGAACACGCGCCGGCCCCTGTTCAAGCGCGGGAAGAGTACGCCCGCGATGCCGCGGGTTTCGCGTGGCCACCCAAGATAGAGGCCGGTGCCGAGCATGATGATGGCCCAGCTGGCGGCGAGTTCGATGAGGATGGAGCCTGCGCGCCCGACCAGCAGATTGGAGTGGATCGTGCGGACGAACTCCGTGAGCCGATGCGTGTGGGGCACGGACTTGAGGACGGCGAGCGTTTCCGGATGGACGTAGACGATGAGTCCCGTGCCGTCCGCGGAATAGAGGTGCACGCGCACCGCGTCGTCGGGTTCGCGCGGGATCTCGTAGACGAAGAGCTTCGAGCCCGGCACCGACGCGATGGCGGCAGCGATCTGCGCCTCGGCCGGCGCGCGCATGCCCGTCACCACCAGGCTGTCGACGCCGCGATCCGCAAAGACGTCTATCTGCGGCTTGAACAGGTAAATCGCACCCGTGAGCGCCAGCACCACCACGAACGGGATGCAGAACATCCCCGCATGAAAGTGCCAGCGCCACAGCGCCCGGTAGGTCAGATTCATGGTGCCGGGTGGGGAAAGTGGGGAGTGCGAATGTTGATGTTCACGGCGGGTTTTCGGGTTCTCATCAGCCGGGACTCGGGCGGACACTGTGCTCGAAAGAGTCGGCGGAGTCTGGCGTGGTTCGACGATTGCGAGTCCATATTCCCGGTGGTTTTTATCACGCCACGCTGCGAGGAAATCATCAGCAGGACATCTTCCGTACGGAGAGTGACCGGCAGCTGCTCAATGCCATCGTGGCGCGGGCCATCGAAGCATACGACGCCAGCGTCCACGCGTACTGCTGGATGACGAACCACCTGCATTTCCTGATGCAGGTCGGCGAGCGTCCGCTCGGGGATGTGATGCGGCACATCGCGTCGGGTTATGCGCGCGCATTTCAGCAAAAGCTGACCACCACCGGTCATCTGTTCGAGCGCCGTTATCACGCGAATATCGTCGACGTGGATTCGTATCTGCTCGAACTGCTGCGCTACATCCATCTCAATCCCGTGCGCGCCAAACTCGTTTCGCGAGCAGCCGACTATCGGTGGTCGAGCCATGGAGCGTATGCCGGCGCCGTGGCGGCCGAGCCGTGGCTAACCACCCGTTTCGCGCTCGATCTTTTCGGCCGCGATGCCCAATATGCGCGGGCGGCGTACCTGCACTTCATGGAAAGCACGCCGGACATGGAGTTCGAGGCGCCGTTGCCCATGAGCGAAGCGATTGCCACCGGGCGACCGCCACTGCCAGCCCGCTCGGCCGCACCACCCGGTTTGGCGGTGCGGCAGACCTTGGCCCAGCTCCTGGATGAGGCCTGCCAACGTTTTGCCGTGCGGGAAGCGGATCTTTCCTCGCCCAGCCGGGATCCGCTGCTGGTTCAAGTGCGCGCCTGGGTGGCGCAAGAGGCATTGGACCGACGGATTTCGACGCTGTCCGAAGTGGCTCGCGCGCTGGGCCGCGATCGAGCCACGCTTCGCTCCGGCATGCGGTTGTACCGGGATCAGGGCAAATAGCGCCCCATTTGCATCCGGCTTGAAGGAATTGTGACTCCCCACTTTCCCCACCCGGCACCCTGAAGTATCCTTCGCGCCCTCACGGCAGTCGCGTAGCTCAGTGGTAGAGCACCTCCTTGACATGGAGGTGGTCGGTGGTTCGATCCCACTCGCGACTACCAAATCCCTTACCCGGTGCACTGTCCTGGCCCTACGGCCAATGTTCGCTG
>Ga0164241_10005678_pt1 | contig 11589 bp, 11 predicted proteins | sample OricomyardsoilBY_FD_108780 | JGI IMG/M metagenome (GOLD analysis project Ga0164241, IMG submission 108780) | Backyard soil microbial communities from Emeryville, California, USA - Original compost - Back yard soil (BY) | ecosystem: Environmental > Terrestrial > Soil > Unclassified | place: USA... | reverse complement strand
GGCCGTTCGCGACATTCCCGCCGTGGCCGTGACGGCCTATGCGCGCGAGGATGACCGGCAGCGCAGCGCGGCGGCGGGCTTTCAGCAGCATGTGTCCAAGCCCTACGCATTCCCCGAGCTGGCCAGTGTCGTGGCGTCCTTGTCACGGCGCGAAGAGGCAGCGCAGCCCAGCTGATCGCGGTCGTCGCGTCGGCGCATTCTGACAGCCGCCGCTGCGTATGACTGATGCAGATTGGAAAGCGTGCGCTCCACAGTCGGGTAATGCGCGCCTTTGTGCTTCGTCTCGCCATTCCCGCGCTGCTGCTGACCACGGTGATCTCGGCATGCCAGACCTCGATGCGCAGCGGGCCCGTGGCCTCACCGCCATCGAGCATCGGCTCCTCGCCGCGATTGCCCGCACCAGACAAGCACCTGCTGCCCACGGTGCAGGTGGCTGTGGCCCGGGGCTGGACGGCCGGCGCCCATCCGCAGCCCGCGCCGGGTCTGGCGGTTACCGCCTTCGCAACAGGGCTCTCGCATCCACGCTGGCTCTACGTGCTGCCCAATGGCGATGTGCTGGTGGCGGAGACCAACGCGCCCGAGCGCCCGGAGGAAGGCAAGGGCATCAAGGGCAGGATCATGAAGTCCGTGCAGCGCAAAGCCGGAGCCGCGGTGCCCTCGGCCAATCGCATCACCTTGCTGCGCGATGCGGATGGCGACGGACGAGCCGAAGCCCGCAGCGTGTTTGCCGCACAGCTGAACTCGCCCTTCGGCATGGCGCTGATCGATTCCATCCTCTACGTGGCCGACACCGATGCCGTGATGGCGTTCAGTTATCGTCCTGGTGAAACCACCTTGGTAGGCCCGCCGACCAAACTCACCAGTCTGCCGGGTGGACCTTTGAACCATCACTGGACCAAGAACATCCTGGCTGCGCGTGATGGACGCCATCTCTATGCCACGGTGGGATCCAACAGCAATGCCGGCGAAAACGGTCTCGCGCAGGAGGAGGGCCGCGCCGCGATCTGGCAGATCGATCTGCCCGGGGGCGAGAAGCGCTTGTATGCCACAGGTCTGCGCAATCCCAATGGCCTGGCCTGGGAGCCCTCGACCGGTGAGCTGTGGGTCGTCGCCAACGAACGTGACGAACTCGGCAATGATCTTGTGCCGGACTATCTCACCGCGGTGCACGAAGGCGCGTTCTACGGCTGGCCCTACAGCTACTACGGCCAGCATGTGGATGCTCGCGTCAAACCGGCCAACCCCGTGCTGACCGCCCGGGCCGTGCCGCCCGACTATGCGCTGGGCGCGCATGTAGCGGCGCTGGGCCTCGCCGCCGCGGACCATGCCGCGTTGCCGCCCTTGTATCGCAGCGGCATGTTCGTGGGCGAACACGGCTCGTGGAATCGCAAGCCGGCCGTTGGCTACAAGGTCGTCTTCATTGCCTTCGCCCAGGGCAAGCCGGTGGGGATGCCCGTCGATGTCCTGACCGGCTTTGTCAGCGAAACCGGTGAAGCCCGCGGGCGACCCGTGGGCGTGGCCATGGCGCGCGACGGGGCGTTGCTGGTGGCGGACGATGTCGGCAACACGGTGTGGCGCGTGACCGCGGCACACTGAAACATTCCACGAAGGAGAGATCGCATGGCGAGCAAGTATTCCCCCAAGGCGCGCAGCAAAGTGAAACGTGTCATGCACGAGAAGAAGGAGGGCACGTTGAAGAGCGGCCGCTCGGGCAAGAAGGTCAAGAGTCGCAAGCAGGCCATTGCCATTGGCCTGTCCGAGGCGCGCAAGGAAGGCGCAAAGGTACCACGCAAGAGCAAGACAAAGCGCAAGAGCAAAGCCAAACGCAAGCGCGGATCGCGCTCGCGTTAGGCTTCAGGTCGGCCTGGGCAGTTACCAGTACGTGGGTACGTTGTAATACTTGTACGACTGGTCGCGGAAGCCCACGCCGTCGTTGGCGGTGAGCGCTTCAAGTGAATCGGCCGGTGCCTGCTTCAGCTCTTCCTTCGAATAAGGAACGACATAGCTGCCATCTTCCGGTTCATAGTCCAGCGCCGGCCAGGGCAGGGGGTGGTACTTCTCGGCCAGGCCCAGAAAGCCGCCAAATCCCACCACGGCATACATGATGGCGTTGGATTGCTTGTCGAGGACGATGTCTTCGATCTGTCCGATCTTCTGCCCCGAAAGATTCTTTACCGGCGTACCGAGAACTTTCGTTGCGCGGATCGCCGAGGTATGTCCGCTTGCGGTGCTCATGCGCATCTCCTGACGGGAATGTGGAGACGGCAGTGTAGGCAGGGCTGTGATGGCTGCCAGTAGGCGCACATCAGCATCGCCTGTCAGTGAAACCCTTCAGTGCTTGATCACGCCCCGTATGGCGGCGATCAGGTCGTCGATGTCGCCGGATTTGCGGATATAGGCATTGGCGCCCGCGGCCTGCACGGCGCGGATGAAGTCCGGATTCGAGTGGCCGCTGTGTATCAGGAATTTGGTGGCCGGGAACTGCTTGCTCAGCTCGGGCAGATATTTCAATGCCGAGCCATCGCGAAGCTGGATGTCGAGTATGGCGACATCCGCGTGATGCCTGGTGATCAGGCCGGCCACATCGGCGATCTGCGCCGTCGTGGCCAGGCAGCGCAGGTCCGCCGTGTCGTTGAGCAGCGGCGGCAGCAGGGCACGCAGGTCGTCGTTATCCTCCGCGATGACGATGCGGATGATTTGCTGAGTCTCGCCTGGATCCATCGCGCCTCTCCTCGAATAGCTTGCTGCCGGTGCGAACTCTGCTCTTCAGATATTCCCCCAGCAGGTTCTCCACCCGCTCCGGGTCGGCCGGCTTGGTCATGTGGAAATCGAAGCCCGCCTTCAGCGCGCGTTCGATGTCCTCCTTCTGGCCCCAACCGGTAATCGCCAGCAGCAATATATCGTTGCCCCACTTCGTGCGCCGGACTCTTTGCGCCGCCTCGTAGCCCGTCATGTCCGGCATGCCGATGTCCAGCACGATCACGTCCGGATGTTCGCGTTCGCCGATCTGCAACGCGCGCTCGCCGGTGTAGGCGGTAAAGGTCTCGTGGCCTGCCTTGCCCAGCACCATCGCCAGGGAATCCGCGGCGTCGCGGTTGTCATCGACCACGAGAATGCGGCCGCGCGGACCCTGCTGCAGACGCTGCGGCGGGTCGCTGCCGTGAATCCGCGCGTTGTCCCTGACGCTGCTGGCAGGCAGGCGGATGGTGAACGTGCTGCCACGGCCGGCGCCTTCGCTGCTGGCCTCCACGCTGCCACCATGCATCGAGATCAATCCCTTCACCAGCGCCAGTCCTATGCCCAGTCCGCCTTCGGAACGGTCGATGGCCGAGTTGACCTGCGAAAACATCTCGAAGATGGCGGGCAGGGCGGCGGCCGGTACGCCAATGCCGGAGTCGGTGACCGAGAATGCCACGCCGCCGTCGCCGCGGTGCAATTGCAGCAAGATGCGGCCACCGGGGTCGGTGTACTTGGCGGCGTTGGTCAGCAGGTTGGACAGTGCCTGCGAAATGCGCAGCGGATCGACGATGATGTCGAAGTCCTCCTCCGGCATCTGGATGTTCAGGCGATGGCCCTTGGATTCGATCAGCGGCCTGGTGGTCTCGACCGCCGCGCGGACCAGCGAGCTGGCGGACACCTGTTCAGGCCGCAGTTCCAGATGGCCGCGCGTGATGCGCGAGACCTCGAGCAGGTCATCGAGCAGCAGCGCCATGCGCGCCACCTGGCGCGAAATGATGTCGCGTGCCGACTGGGTCTGCGCTTCATCCAGGCCGCGTAGGCCCAGCAGGCGCGCTGCATGACGTATCGGCGCCAGCGGATTGCGCAATTCGTGCGCGAGCGTGGCCAGAAACTCGTCCTTGCGCCGATCGGCATCGCGCAGGGCCTCTTCGGTGCGCTTGATGCGGCTGATGTCCAGATTGATGCCTGCCCAGCCTGTGAGCTTGCCATCCTCGTTGTGGATGGGCACGCCCTGCGCCAGAACCGGATGATAGTGCCCGTCGGCGCCGCGAAAACGGTGCTCCCGGTACCAGGCGCCACCCGTGCGCACGCATTCCAGCCAGGACGCCACCGTGGCCTGCACGTCATCAGGATGCAGCAGCTCGGCCCAGCCCAGGCTGGAGCATTGCGCCTGCGTCACGCCGAGCAGCTGCAGCAGCGAATCGCTGACGTAGACGTTGTGGCCAGTGGCGTCGCACACCCAGACGCCGTAGTCGATCGATTCGCCGATGGCGCGATAAAGCTGCTCGCTCTGACGCAGTGCGCTTTCGGCCACACGCCGCGCGGCCTCCGCCGCGCGCGTCTCCTCGATCTGCCGCGTCAGCGAGCGGTTGATCTGCTCCAGTTCATGGGTGTTGGTTTCCGACTCCGCCAGCACGCTGTTGAAGGCGCGGGTGATCTGCGCGAATTCTTCCAGCGGCGTGTCGGGTACCCGCAGGCTGCGGTCGCCCCGCGTGACGATTTCGTGCGCCACGCCGGCCAGCGCATCCACGGGCGCGGTGATGCTGCGGCGAAGTCGCGCCGCCAGGATCAGCGCCACGATCATGCTCAGAATCATGATGAGCCCGAGAATGCGCAGATAGGCCCTGACGTGCTCCCACAGGTCGTAGGCTGCCGTGAGCCGGATGGTCCCCAGCTTCTCATCGCCCTGCAGGATGCTGCGCGAGACTTCCATGCGGCCGTCGGCCAGTCGCGCGGCACCATCCTGCGCCGCGAAGCGCGCCGGAGGCGCTTGCGCGTCAGATCGCGCATAGCTGGCGTAAAGCTGCCCGTCGACGGTGTACAAGGCCGCCGTGAGAATGGCCGATTTGGCGCTGAGAGCCGACAGGTTTCTCTGCGCCGTGCGTCGATCGTCGAAGGCCACCGCGGGCGCCAGCGACAGCGACAAGATGCCGGCCTCGGTGTCGAGGTCCGCCGCCAGCGAATGCCAGTACTGCACAAGGTCCCGACGCAGCAGCGCCGTGGTCATGGTCAGAAGCGCGATTGCGGTGGTCAGCAACACCACCAGCGTCAGCTTGCCGCGCAGCGAGCGCACGGCGCCGAGCGCAACGCGTGGCAGGCTGGTTGGTGCATCGCTCATCGCCGCTCCTCGCCGTTGACGACCTGCTCCACGCCGTGCCCCTGCACGCGCACGGCCACCGACAGCAGCGCGGAGCTTATGCGCAACCCCGCGCGGCGCGCCGCTTCCATCGACACTTCGAACCTCACGCGCTGGTCCACGATCAGGAAATTGATGACGCTGCCGGCTTCCAGACCGTTGGCGGTGTCGGTGATGGTCAGCACTTCGCGCTTGCCCAGATTGCGCAGCAGCGCCGGCAGACTGCCACTGCGTCGGTTGCCGATGTAAAGCACCTGGGCGTCGCGCGCCTCGCTGACATTGCTGATCGGGATGACCTCGATCGCCCTGCCGCCCACGCGGCGATTTTCAGCCAGCGCCTGGAGGCGACTGGTCATCGCCACATCACCGAGTACGGCGATCCTGAAGGCAGCCCCGGCGGCAGGCGGCTCAGGCCAAATCACGTAGCTGCTGAACCGCAGCACGAAGGCCGCTTTCACGGCCTCTTCCGAATAGACATCACCGCCGTGAGCCGGCTCGGCAGCGAAGGAAAGGCACAGCGCGGCTGCGACCAGCATGGCCTGTGCAAAGCCGCGCTCGCGCATTGTGTGTCGGGCGGTGCGCACTATTTTGTCCAGCGGACCTCGGCAGCGAGGCTGCGTCGGAGGGTGGTGCCTGCGGGCGACGGATATTCCCGATGTCGGGCATGCAACAGGTTGGTGCCTGAAATGGCCAGCTCCCAGGCGCTCGACAGAGCCCACCCCATGCGTGCCGACAGTTCGGTGTATGCCGGCAGCGCCGGGTCGGGCAACGATGCCACGTGGCGCAGCGTGATATCGAGTCTGCGACGCGGCCCGAACTGCATGGACGAGTTGAGCAGTGCATGGGCGCGCGGGTCGTTGCCGGCCTGCGCCAGTCCTGCCAATTCCGAGGCGCCGCGCTTGAACCGCAGGTCCTTGTGCAGCCATGCCAGTCCCGGCGACAGCCGCCACCAGTCGGTTACCTGCCACTTGGCCCAGGTAGTCAAGCCATAGCTGTGCCCCTTCATCAGGTTGTCCCAATGCAGCGGCAGGAAGGCTGGACTGCTGCCGAACTCGACGGTGCGCAGGTCGTCATAGCGGTTGTAATAGCCTGAAACCGACAGCGAGAATCGGGGCGTGAGTTCGCCACGGTAGCCGATTTCATACGCCAGCACTTTCTCGCTGCGAAAATCCGGGTTGCCCTGCAGAAAGTCGGCGCCACCGGCCCGCTCGATCACATCCACATCCAGCGGTGTGGGCGAACGCACGGCACGTGAGACCGAACCCCACAGCACCGCCGAGTCGCGAAGCCGCCAGGCCAGACGCAGATCCGGCTGCGGCTCCCACCCGGAGTAGTCGTTGCGTTCGAGCTTGATTCCCAGCGTCAGATTGAGGTTGTCCAGAACGGCCAGTGTGTCCTGCGCGAAGGCGTTCATCTGCTTGAGCCTGCGATCCGCAGGTTCGAACAGCAGCGTCGGCGAATTGGTGATGCGATAGTCGTGTACGCGCATGCCGGCGCCCCAGATCACGCGATGCGAGGTGCCCAGGTTCGCCGCCTGCTGCACTTCCACGTCAAACGTATCGATGGCGAAGGGCGCTCCATCCGCCGGAGCATCGCGATACACATGGTCGAAATAGCCCTGGAGCTGCAAATCGCCGTGACTGGTCTGCCTCTGCCAGCGGCTGAGCAGGTTCACGCCAGCGATGTCCTGCCTGCCAGGACCCACCCGCTGTTCATCGCCGCGATAGACATCCCCCTGCAGCACCAGCGCGCCACGCGTCTGCGTCAGATCGAGCCTGAATCCGGCCTGCGCCTTGCGCCATTCATCTTGCGCATCAGCGCCGTCGCGTTCCATCGCATCGCGTTGCAGGGCCTTGCCATAGACACGCAAGGCCAGATCATCGCGCAGCTTTGCCCCCTGGCGCGCAGAGACGGTCTGTTCACGGGGGCCCAGGGTCGCGCGCGCCACCGAGCCTTCGGTCAGATAGGAGGGGCGCGTGATGACATTGATGACGCCATTGACGGCATTGGCACCCCACATGGTGGCGCCCGGCCCGCTGATCACCTCGATGCGATCGATGTCGGAAAGCAGCACATCCTGCGTTTCGAGGTAGATGCCGGAGAACAACGGCGTGTAGACACTGCGTCCATCGATCAGCAGCAGCAGCTTGTTGGAAAAATTCTGGACGTCCGGATTGCCGCCGAAGCCGCGCGCGGCGGCCACGTAATTGCCCGCTCCCATCTGCGTGATGAGCAGGTTGGGCGCCAGATGCAGGGCTTCGGCCAGCGTGGCGGCACCAGAGCGCTCGATGTCCTCGTGCGTGATCACGTAAATGGCCGCGGGCGCGGCGCGCAGCACTTCGGGTGATCGCGAAACAGATGTGACCTGAACATCCCCGAGCTGTTCCAGGGACAGCTGCGTCAGATCTTCCGCGGCGCAACAAGCGGCGGCGACGAAAAAAAGGCCGACGCCCGCAGACCGGTGCATTCCTACTCCCTCTTCAAGCGGGCAAGCTCGACAGTCTGGCGTTACGAGCCGCGCCGGCGTTGTAGGACGCCTCGCGAGAATCCTGTAGGTGTCTGCCTACAGTCAGCCGAGCACCAGCGCCGCTACATCGGCGGGCAGCCGCAGCCGGGCATGGGGCAGGGCACGCAAACTCGCCAAAGCCCGCTCCCGCTTCAATGCCGGTTGCTGCGGAGCTTCGATCTGGTCTGTGACGCGGCCAAATACCAGCAGGGGCTCGGCAAGCATGCGCCGCGCGTGAACCGCCAAGGGCAGGCCAGCAATGGCAAAGCCCTCCCACGGATTTTCCATCGCCGCGCTTTGGTAGCCGAGTCCTTCCCAGAATCCGCGCGAGACTTCCATATCGCTGCTGGGCAGGCTCAGTGACACGAAGCGTCCCAACGTCGTGTGCAGCGGTGTGTGCAGCGGGGGAGAAAAACTGCGCGCTTCCAGTACGCGCAGCGCCACGCCATCCGGCTCGCGCAACGTCAATTCATTGAAGACATCGCTGCCCAAGCGGGCCTGTTCCACGTCCACCCGGCTGGCGCTCAGCTCACGATGCAGGCGAGCCACCTCAGGACGAACGAAGCTGATGCCCAGCGGCTCATCGCCCGTGGCATGCAGTCCAATCGCCAGCCCTTCGCAGGCCACTACGCCGTAGGGATAAGACCAGATGTCGCCGGTGGGTGCGGGTTCGAAGCCCAGCTGCTGATACTGCTGCCAGGCAGCCCCGGTGTCAGGCGTGACCAGCGAAAGTTCGAGAAAGCGACCCAGCATGAAGGTGCGCAGTAGGGAGAGTGGCTCAGAGCAGCGGCCGCAACAAGCCGCTGATCACTTCTGTGTGGGGCGCCGAGGCATTGAGCGCGGGGATGTAGCGCAGCGCCTGTCCGCCCGCGGCGCGAAACGCCACATCGCACTCGTGGGCGATTTCATCCACCGTTTCCAGACAGTCGACCGCGAAACCCGGGCAGATGGTGTCCAGCGTCTTGATGCCGCGGCGTGCCAGTTCGGGGACCACCGCATCGGTGTAGGGCTTGAGCCATTCGAGCGCGCCCACGCGCGACTGGAAGCTCAGGGACCAGCTGCCTTGCGCCAGCGCGAGCGCATCGGCCAGCGCCTGGGCCGTCAACCTGCACTTGCGTTCATAGGGATCGCCCAGTTCCACATAGCGCTTTGGAATGCCATGGAAGGTCATCAGCAGATGTTCGCCGGCGCCATGTTGCGCGCGCCAGGTGCGCACGCTTTGCGCCAGCGCCGCGATGTAGGCCGGATCGGTTGCATAGTCGGCCAGCAGATGCAGCTCGGGCTGATGGCGCCAGCCACGCAGCGCCAGTCCCACCTGATCGTACGCGGCCGCATTGGTGGTGGCCGAATACTGCGGAAACAGCGGCAGCACGAGGATGCGCTGCGCGCCGGCTTCGCGCAGTGCGGCCAGTCCCTGCGCCACATCGGGAGTGGAGTAGAGCATGCCCAGTTCCACCGCCACCGGCTCGCCATGACGATCGCGCAGCAATACGCGCAGCGCATCCCGCAGCGCCTGCGAGTGCAGCAGCAGGGGAGAGCCGCGCTCGGTCCACACACGGCGGTATTTGGGCAGCACACGCGCCGGTCGCGTCGGCAGAATGAACAGATAAAGAATCCAGCACCAGATGGCGCGTGGCGTCTCGATGGTGCGCCGGTCGCGCAGCAGTCTGCGCAGAAAATTGCGTACCCCGCCGATGGTCAGTGAATCCGGCGTGCCGGAGTTCACCAGCAGCACGCCGGTGCGATAGGGGCCGGCGTCGCGATAGGCCGGCGAGGGCTGGAAGCGCGGGCTGCTCAGGCTTTGCTCCGTTCATCCTGCGGCGCGTCGTCGCTGCCGCCCAGATGCCGGGCAAAGAAGGCCAGCGTGCGTTCGCGCGCCAGTTTCGCCGCGGCCGCGTCGTAGCTGGCACGCTGATCGCAGTTGAAACCGTGATCGGCCGGATAGATGTGGTACTCGCCGGCGGGATGCGCGGCGCGGATCTTTTCAATCGCCTCGGGCGCAATGCTCTTGTCCCGCTCGCCGAAGTGGTATTGAACCGGCACGTGCGGCTTGCGATCGAGCATCTGCAGTGTGCGCGTGCCGTAGTAGCACACCGCAGCGCGCACCGGCAGTTCGCAGGCCGCCAGATAGGCCAGCGAACCACCCCAGCAATAGCCCACGACACCCACGGCGCCGGAATGCTTCACCACGTTGATGCTGGCGCCGATGTCACTGAGCAGCTGCGGTTCGGAAACCTGCAGCGCGTAGCCGCGGCCCAGATCCACATCCTGCGGCTCGTAACCCAGTTGCACATTGCGATGCACCCGATCGAACAGGCTGGGGGCTATGGCGGTGTAGCCCTGCGCCGCGAAATTTTCGGCCACCTTGCGGATGTGCGAATTCACGCCGAAGATTTCCTGCAGCACGACAATGGCGCCGCGTGGCGCGCCCTCGGCGGCGACCAGCCAGGCGTCGAACTCATGGCCGTCGCGGGCCATCAGCCGCGTGAACTCGCCCTTCATGCCGGACGCTCCACGATGGCCGTCACACCCATGCCGCCGGCCGTGCACACGGAAATCAAGCCGCGTCTTGCCTGCGGCAGTTCGTCGAACAGCTTGGCGGCCACCGCCAGGATGCGTGCGCCGGTGGCGGCGAAGGGATGCCCCATCGCGATGCTGCTGCCCTTGATGTTGAGCTTGCTGCGCTCGATGCTGCCCAGTGGCGCATCGCGATGCAGGCGTTCGCGACAATACTCGGCGGATTCCCAGGCCTTCAGTGTGCACAGCACCTGCGCCGCGAAAGCCTCGTGGATCTCGTAGAAGTCGAAGTCCTGCAGCGCGAGATTCGCATCGCGCAGCATTTCGGACACGGCGTAGGCTGGCGCCATCAGCAAGCCTTCATGGCCTGAAGCGAAATCCACCGCCCAGGTCTTGCCATAGGTCAGCAGGGCTTTCACGGGCAGGTCATTCTTCTTCGCCCAGTCTTCGCTGGCCAGCAGTACGGTGGCCGCGCCATCAGTAAGCGGCGTGCTGTTGCCGGCGGTCAGCGTGCCGGCCGAGCTGGTGTCGAATACCGTGCGCAGTTTGCCGAGTTTTTCGACCGAGCTGTCGGCGCGCACATTGTTGTCGCGCGTGAGCCCCGAGAATGGCACCACCAGATCCTGCATGAATCCCGACTGCCATGCCGCCGCCGCCTTGCGATGACTGTCTGCCGCCAGTTCATCCTGTGCCTGCCTACTGATCTGCCAGGTCTTGGCCATCAGCTCGCAGCTCTGCCCCATCGACAGTCCGGTGCGCGGCTCGACCACACCCGGCGTCACCGGCTTGAAATGCCTGGGCCGCAGACCCAGCCACGGCTTCAGGCGCTGCATGAAACTGCGGCCCCGGAAGCTGGCGAACAGCAGTTCGCGATACTCGGCCGGAAACACCACGGGCACATCGCTGATGGTGTCCACGCCGCCGGCAATGCCGGAGTCGATCTGTCCGAGGGCGATCTTGTTGCCAATCAGGATGGCCGCTTCCAGGCTGGTGCCGCAGGCGCGCTGGATATCCAGACCCGGCGTCTGCGGGTCCAGTCCGGACGACAGCACGCATTCGCGCACCAGGTTGAAGTCCTTGGAATGCTTCAGCACCGCCCCGGCAATGACATCGCCCAGACGCTTGCCACCCAGCTGGTAGCGATCGACCACGGCGCGCAGCGTGGCGGTCAGCATGTCCTGGTTGCCGCAGCGCGCATAGGCGCCATGGGCGCGCGCGAACGGAATGCGTACGCCACCGATGATGGCGACGCGCCTGACCTGGTTTCCGACCAACATATCCTGCTCCTTGGGTGCGGCAGCGCCCGTTAGCATGCCACTAAATGATTGACCGTGTAGACTTCGCCGCCACATGCGCCGTGCCATTGATCAAGTCTTCGAAAGGCGCCTGGCCTCACTGGTCAATGCCCGCGAACCGCGGGTATTGCAGAACGGCCTGAAGGGGGTCGAAAGGGAAAGCCTGCGCGTGCATG
>Ga0164241_10005677_pt1 | contig 11591 bp, 9 predicted proteins | sample OricomyardsoilBY_FD_108780 | JGI IMG/M metagenome (GOLD analysis project Ga0164241, IMG submission 108780) | Backyard soil microbial communities from Emeryville, California, USA - Original compost - Back yard soil (BY) | ecosystem: Environmental > Terrestrial > Soil > Unclassified | place: USA... | reverse complement strand
GGCTTTGTTAACTGGCCTAAAGATCGTATTCGTCTTTCGCGCAACGCCAGTTTATATGTTAACATAGTTACGCGTATAGGTATAAAAGATACCACCGCAGGTTTTATGTGCTACCGCCGCAAGGTGCTTGAAACTATTGATTTAGATAAAATACGTTTCGTTGGCTACGCCTTTCAAATCGAGATGAAATTTGCTGCTAAAAAGCTGGGCTTTAAGCTTAAAGAAGTGCCCATTATATTTACCGAAAGGGTAGAAGGGGTAAGCAAAATGAGCAAAAACATTATTACCGAAGGTATATTCGGTGTATTAAAAATACAATGGTACAGCTTCTTTAATTCCTACCGAAAGGTCTGATTTGCAGTGCTTTTAATATGCAATAGGAAACAATATCTTAATATGGGCGTATAATAAGCCCATGGAACCCAGAATGATAAGTATTAAGTGTATAGCCACGGCCATGTTATTATGGTTTAGCATAAGCACAAATGCCCAAACGGCTGTACCCACAGGCCCATCGGCTAATCAAATATTTAAAAATGCTTTTTCAGCCTATCAGGAAGGTAATTATGCAGTTGCCATTACAGGGTATAATACTGCTATAACTACCGACCCTACCCGAAACTATTTTTACTATAACCGGGGCATGGCATATAAAGCAATGGGTAATACATCAAAGGCCATTGCCGATTTTAATACCTGCAATAATTTGAAACCCACAGCCGAGGCTTACTACCAAATGGGTATTATTTATTTCGAGAAAAGCGATTACGAAAATGCCAAAACCCAATTTGAAAATGCAAAAGCCTTGCGCGAAGATATTGAGCGGATGAACTTTTGCTTAGGCATGATTTATTACCGATTAGATAGGTTGGAAGATGCTTTAAAATGCTTTCAGGAATATACGGTTACCATACGCAACTATGCCGATGCATACTACTATCGTGGTTTAACCGAGGCTAAATTAGGCCAGTATAATGAGGCCTTAGTTAGTTTTAAGTTTGCGTTGCGCTATAAGGATACCGACTGGGTACTATACTATAAAATGTACGAGTTTTATATGGCGCTTGGCGATAAGCAAGACGCATTAAACAGCATAAGCATGGTAATTGAAGTAGGCGAAAAGAAAATTGAACACTACGAAAAGCGCGCAGCATTATACAAAGAGCTGGGGTTCGATTTTAAGTATGACGAAGACATTGCTTCAATCAACGAATTAAAGAAAGCAGTAGATAGTACTGCCTTAAGTAAAAACTAAAGTTTTACTATCTTTTTTACCACAGCATTACCGTTACACTTAATATTAGCCAAATAGGTGCCCGGTGTACATACAGCGCCCGATGTATTATTCCCATCCCAAATAACATAATTACTTGTTGCTACTATACGTTTTACTAAAGTGCCGTTAAGTGTATAAATATCAACGTTGGTTTTGCCGTTTAGCCCGCTTACATCAAAACTAACCGATGTAGTAAACGGATTAGGGAAACAGTTAACGCTAACCTGCGTGCTACTTACATTGCCAATACCCGAAGGTGTAAATATTTTGTTCGAAAACATGCCGTTTCCATGCGTAGCTACAACTACGTTGTGGTCGAAGGTGCGCGATGTAATCATATTAATAATAACATTGCCTATGGTATTGGCCCCTTCCTGTACCCATACAGTGTTAGTGCCATCTAATTGCGTAGTTGAAAATAACCCTATGCTAGTACCCACATAATAGGTAGTTGTTGCCCCGTCGTTATAAATATTTGCCCATGTTACCGAAGGCCCATTGCCGCTGCCATCGGTATTTTCCTCTAAGTTGCCGCTTACGTTATCCCAGGTTGCACCGGCATTGCTGCTAAAAAAAATACTTTGTACCCCGTAGTTGCTAAAGGTAACCATTACATTATTTACGTTGCGGCTATCGGGCTCAATACAACTTACATAAGCACCCGAAGGGAAATTACTGCCCGTAATGTTTACACGCGGCGCACTATTGTTGGTGCGGCAGCTATCTACCCTAAATACGGTACCTACACTTGTACCCAAATAAAGTATATTGGTATTGGCCTCGCTTACATCTAAACTGGAATACACCGCCGATGGCCCGATACCTGTATTAGTTTGGTTTAGTTTTTTCCAACCTTGTAATGTGGTGTTATATTCATTACCGGTAACCGGTATAGCGCCTAACGAATCATTCCTCCATATTACTTTACCTACACACAGGTACATAACATTATCATCAATAGGGTCTAAAATAAATGGGTCTATAAACTGGTACCCCGTTCCACCTGTTGGGTCAATGCGCTCAAGGCCGGTTACGGTTCCGTTAGCATCAATACCCATTTTAAATACCTTACCCGATTGCCAGCTTAAGTAGTAGTTATTCCGCCCGTGCGTAATGGCGCAATAAGCCCCGTCGCCAATTGCTACTTTATCCCAAGGGCGGCTGTAGTCGGCGGTGTTTGTATAAAAAGTTCCATTGTCTTGCAATCCGCCAACTATAACATCATTATCCGTATTGCCCGGTTCTATAGCGCAAGTATAAAACTGCCCGGTGTTATAACCATTATTCATTAGCTGCCAGCTAACATTTGGCGCCATAATATTTTCAGTTTTCATTAAGCCCCCATCATTGGCCGAAAGGGCTTTTGAGTTATCTGATGGTAGAAATATCAGCTTGTGTTGGTCGGGGTGGTGGTTAGGGTAAACATAATTCGAAAGCTGGCTGCTATCGCACTGGTAACCGCCAATCCAGGTATAAGCAGGTGTGGTAAATCCGTCATACGAACGGTAAATATTAGTACCACCCAGGAATACTAATCCCGGGTCAGACGGGTGCACGGCAATGTACATATCATACGATGTCTGCGAATTGTATTTGCGGAAATCGAAGGTGTAGAAACCTAAACAATGGTCATCAGGTATATTTGCTGTACGGTCATCCCACTGCCCGTTAGTGCCCGAACCATCGCCGCTCAAATATTTGTAATGCCACAATTCATGCCCGGTAGTACCAGAGCCCGAAGCATCGGCTATAAAATATACCTGCGTTTCATCGCTTGGGGCTATGCCTATTTCAACCCTGCGGTATGATGATGCAAAACCCGTTGGGGTTATCAATGTCCAGTTAATGCCATCTTCGCTACGCCAAATACCTTTACTTGCCGTTTCCGATGATATGGTGGCATATAATACGCCTGTTGTAGTAATAGCTAACGATACATACTGGCTTATGCCGCTGGCTACAGTATCTAAACCTAAAACCGGTGTCCAATTGGTGCCGCCATCAATACTGCGCCAAATACCGTTAACAGTGGCTGCGTATACCTCATCTTGTGCCGTATTGGTAGGGTCGGTTATTATTTGCCATACAAAGTCAAAATCTCTCTTCTGGTAAAGCGTAGTAGGTGTGTTGGATATTGTAGATGGTAGCTGTGCCCACGTAAGCCCGTTATCGGCCGATTTAAAAATACCGTCACCGCTAAACTGCGATGAGAAACCAGCTGCATTTACTACGCCGTATTGTTCGCCTGTACCATAATACCAAATATTGGTTTTACCGGCACGTTTATCCTGCGCTACACAGGTTACCGAGTGCAATTGCCCGGGTTGTGTGGTTTTAGTAAACGATGCCCCTGCATCGGTACTACGCCACATGCCACCTGTAGCCTGCCCTGCCAATATTATATTCTCATTAGTTACATCAAGCGCTAAAGCACGGGTGCGTCCGCCCAAATTATAGGGGCCCCGGTTTTGCCACTGGTTGCTGCGGCTGTTTTCATTTTGTTTGGGTAAGGTAGCTGCAAAAGCTAATTCGCGCTTGCGCATATCCTTAGGCAATTCACCTGTTTGCGGGTTTCGCAGGCGCATATACATATCGGCATTGCTTTCATCGGCGTCGTCAAAGTTTTCCTGCTCATATAAGTTTTCGGTTCTTTCAGCTTTAATATAGCTATTGGTCGATATAAAATAAATAACGCCGGTAGCAATACATATACTAAACAAAGCGGGGAACCAGTTTTTCATAACACCATTAATTTGCTACGAAGATAAAAAACACAGGTAGTGTTGTGTGTTTAGGCAATAAAAAAGCCCCGGGTAACCGGGGCTTTGTATTTTATAGCTAATACTTTGTTGTTACTTGGCTGTAATTCCGTTACCCGAACTGTTCACCTCCACGCTACTGGTTTCAGGTTTTATTATAGTACAGGCCATAGGCTTTTTCTCATCGTTCATTAAGCATACCACATCATTAGGCATTACATATACCTTGTTGGTGCTTAATCCTCCATAGCTATTCATTTTAGGGTCGCGGATTCCTTCTTTAGGTCCTGCAAATATGGCTATGCTTTTTTCGCAAGTATTTTTAACCAATACTACTTTTTCTTGGTTAGTATTGGGTGCTACAGGGTTTTCGTTGTTTTTGGGTAACACGGGTACCCCGTTTTCGCTACTTGCATATGCGGTTTGTGCTGTTGCAGCGCCTGCAAACAATAACATGGTTATTGCTAAAGCGCAAATTCTGTTCATAGTTTTCATAACACAGTTTATTTTACAATGTAAAGCTACATCATTGTAAAATCAGGGTTATCCACACATTATCCACAAAAGAACATAAAAAACAGGGTAGTGTCACTTTAAATAGATGATTGAGCTGCCATAACCGTATTTGCTGTGGTATTCGTTAGCGTACGATCTTACTTGTGGGTGCTTATCTAATATCTTATAAATGGCGGCTTTTAGTTTGCCTTTGCCTAAACCATGCACTACCCTAAATTCGAACTTGCCTGCTGCTATAGCTTTATCTAATGCCTGTTCAAATTGTTCCAACTGATAAAAAAGGGCATCGGTTGCGGGCACTGCGCCTGTTTTGGTAGGGGCGGTATCAATATGTAAATCAATAATATCCGATGCCGATTCAATTTTATTGCTAAACCCCGGATTGGTAGCACCCATCATATACATCCGCAATACCTCAGGGTCGAAACCCGCATTGCTCTTACCCGTCGAATCTTTTTTCTTGTTTTTCACCCTGCAAAGATAATCACAAAATAAAAAAGGCGCCAACAGGCGCCTTTTATTCCGTTAGGTCCGCCTTTTACAGCGGACCTTTTCCCTGTGAGCTTGTCAGCATTCAAGGGGTAGTATTTAATCTTCACTATCGCCGGCCATAACTTGTACAAGTCTTATGGCGGCATCAATTGGCATGCTAAATACATTGAAAACCAGGTAGAACACAAACGTGAGGACCATAGGAATTGCTCTTAGCATATCATTGAATTTAAGAGTGAAATAATATTGCTGTTGGGGTAGGGTTCGAACCTACACGAGGAAGTTAGCCACCGTTGCGGATTGTACCGGTTTTATCCGTTATAATCCGCAACAAGATTTGTCCTTTGCTCCTCACCCCCGAGACAGGGGGGCATGTCTGCCAAATTTCAACACCCAACAATATTTGTCGTAGAACGATAGTGCAAAGATAATATACAGGCTACTTTATTGCAAATAATTCAATAATATTGTATAAAATATACGATAATTAAAATGAAAGCGTATTTTTGTTGTGTATTTTATAATTTAAGTAGTTTAATATGGCCTCGAATTACGAAATTGATAATACCGATATACAGATATTGAACATTTTGATGGAAAATGCCTTTACGCCTTACACCGAAATAGGCAAAAAGCTTTTTATATCGGCAGGTACTGTACACGTGCGGATGAACAAAATGGAAAAGCTGGGCATAGTTAAAAAGCCACAACTACAGGTTGAACTTGACAAACTGGGTATGGATATTACAGCCTTTATTGGTGCCTTTTTAGTTCGTAGCGAAATGTTTGATAGTGTTGTTAAAGACCTCAGGAAAATTGATGAGATTATATCGTGTAACTATACTACCGGCAATTATTCGCTGTTTATGAAAATTGTTTGCCGCGATACACAACACCTGCGCGAGGTATTACATGATAAAATACAAAAAATTGAAGGTATCAGCCGTACCGAAACTCTTATATCGTTAGAGGAAACATTTAACAGGCCAATGAAACTTGAATTGAAGAAGGAACAATAGCTTTTGTCATGGAATTGTAACAATTCGAAAAAAAGCTAAAATAGCATACTACCTAATTAAGCCTTGCGTTATAAATACGAGTCTTGTATGTAAACGGTGTAATTATGGTAAATGTAAATGAGAACATTGAAAATCTGAACAAACTGCATGTTCAGTGGATAGCCAGCATTGAGGCCTGCTTAGCTCAATTACAAATAATTGATTCGGCCACCCGGCGTTTGCAGGCAAGTGCATACAACTTACAACACCAACACGAACTTGGTAATCTGCGTAATAAACTGCTTATGCAGAAAGATATTTTATGCGCTATAGCAGATGAGGTAAATATTTTTAACCGCTCGGTAGTAGCTAAGTATAATAATGCTGACACTATAACCATGCGCGATTTGCTCGAAAACAAGCGACTGCGCGATAAAGTATTGAAAACCGAGCAGGCGGTATTCCTGCTTAAGTATAATGCAGCGCGTATGGATGTGAAAACTGGTTAATCAGGAATAATTTTATTAGTGTTTACGGGTTTGGTGTAAACACAAAGGGGCTGCAAAATTGCGGCCCCTTTGAATTTATATTTGGTTAAAACTTACCTATTGTACATCGGCAGTTGAACGCAGTTGTAACTCAGGCGTTCCATTAAAGTTAACTAAGTAACCGGTTACCGATACATTACCTACGGGGTAGGTTGCCCCCGAAAATGTAGCCGAACTTTTGGTATAAAGTATCAAAGTACCTGTAGCATCAGTAATAGTAACATTGCCCGAATAAGTACCACCCGAACCACCGGTTAAGGTAGCGTTGTCAATTTTCAATAAAGTCGCCTCCCATGCATTTATACTTGCTGCTACCTGCGCTGTTGTAACTACGCGAGGGATTATAGTTCCGCTGCCTACTGTTGTAACATTCGATAAAGGCACACCGGTAACTTCTAATCCGCTACTGCCAAATAAAGTAAGGGTTAAGCCCGAAAGGTCGGCAGTAACTTTATCGCCAACATGAAAACTATGTGCTGCCGAAAAGAACAGGTTAATACCGGCTAATGAATCCTGTATGTATAAACTCTTAGTGTTTAAGTTGCCCGATGTAGGGTCGGCTATTACAATACCCGTAACCGTTGTGCCTGCAGGTATGGTTACATCGCTGCCTTGGTACAAGGCGCGTAACGATGCAATGCCCGGGCCACTTACTACATTACCGCCACAGCGTACGCTATCCATGTGTACATCATTCAAATCGCGTATTACTAATTGGCCTGTGCTGTTAAATACAGTATAAATAGCTATTAGTTTGCCATTGCCTGTAGGGGTTGGTTTATTAGCAAACGATGCATAACCGCTGGTGCGCACTACTAAGCTGCCACCGCTGCAATTTTTTAAATTGCGGCTAAGCGATACCTTGTTTACCGCATCGGCGTATGTTTTACCCGCATCGGCAGTAGTAAACTCTACACCGTTCAATTCAATTAATTGGTTTTGGTAGCTATCATTTAATTGCGATATACTAACAGCTTTAGGCGCTACGGTATGCCCCCAGGTGCCTTTCAATATATACTTATCGAAAAGGTTAGGCGGAATACCTGATAATGATTGTGTTTGGTCAATAAAGCCTCCTAATTGTATCAGGCCTGCATAATCGCTTAACACAAGGTCTTTACATTTAATAAATATTCTGCGGCCAACAGGGTAATCCGTGTATAAGCTGGTACCTTCAAGCAATAACGATATACCACCTGTTGAATCCTGTATTACTATGCTTTTGTAAAGGTTACCGCTTTGGTCGTCGCCGGTTACTATAGCTTCAATTACTAAGGTATCGGTAATTTGATAAGGGGTAACACCATTGTACAATGCCTTAAGCGCCGCAATGGTAGTGTTGGCCTTAATATCAGGGTCTTTACCACCTGCATCGGGGTGGTCGTAGCTATCCTTTACACACGATGAAATGGAAACCAGCATTACAAAGGTTGCCATTATTGAAAATAATTTGTTCATATACTATTGGTTAAATTCCGTATTTAAAATTAGTGTTTTAGTCGTTTATATTATTGAAACCTGTAGGCTACACTTACAAAATAAGTAGCGCCGTAGGCGTAATAGTATTTCGATGGAAATGTGTTCGGCTCTTTCTTTAAATAGTCGAATCGCAGTTGTTCATACCCGCCGGTAACCAAATTTTTATTGTTGGTTACATTATTAACGGTAGCATTAAATACTAAGTAATGCCTTTTCTTTAAACTCTTAAATTGATTGTTTAATAACCACGAGTAACCCACCGATATATCCATCATAAACTGGCCTTTCAAGCGCTCTTGTTTAAATATTCTGTCATAAGCTTCAGTACCTGGCTCTAATAAATCAACAGCCGCTTCGGTACGGCGCGCCGGGCTAAAGCTTAACCACATCCAGTCGTAGTAATTAAAGTTAACGTTCACAAACCAAAACTTAGGGTCGCGGTAGCTAATGCCAAAAGTATAGGCCATTTGTGGGGTGCCACCAACATTAAAGCCTTTGGCATACACCGTTTCATTATTTACTACTGTTTGGTTATTATCCTGTGTTATGGTGGCATCCGGACGGGAAGTATAAGTATACCTGCCTATCGATGCAACACCATTTACGCTAAAACCTTTATACACTTTTAATTCAGCGCCTATTTCAGCACCCCAATGGCGGGTATCAACATTGGTTAATGTATAGTTAACTAATGTGCGCAGGTCGCCGTGGTAATAGGTAATAGTATTGGTTTGGTTATTAAATTGGGTAAAATACATGGTTGCCCTAAACTTAAAGCGGGGTGCGGTATACTTATATCCCCCTTCCACCGAGTATACCTGCTCGCTTTGCAGGTGGTTAGCCACCTCGTTACGTGTGCGCGGCGATACAAATGCATTTTCAAAATACGGGGCGCGGGTCATGTATTCGCCATTCGCATATAAATAATTACGGCCATTAACTTTATAGGTCACGCCACCTTTAAATGCGTAATTGAAAAAGTTTTGTGTTTCCGATTTTCCAAAACTATTATTTGCAAATAAGCCATTTCTCGTTTTCCCTTCACGCCAAAACGAACTGAATGATAACTCGGTACCAATAAAGAAATCAACCTTGTTGAATTTAAAAACCCCTTGGCCCCACACACCTGCACGGTGTATATTGGCTACATAATCGTACCCGAATTTATCGCCTGTTTTAAGTATTCGGTTAGGGTGGTTCAAATCGTTTTGTGCATAGCTAAAACTATCGGGGAAATCGCGGATGGCAAACTGGTTAACATCCACATAAAAATCGGCACCCAACAGGTCTTCAACCTTTTTGTAGTACTCGGTAATTTGCATTTGGTAAGTAATACCTGCCGATACCGAAATATGATCGGTAACGTTTTTGTTATAGGTCGATGCTAAGTTAAAACGCTTTTGACTTTCAACCCTGTTTTCAACTATATAGCGTGCACGCCTGCCTGCTACTGTATTACCCGGTATGCCATCAACGCTGTCAACGGTTTCAAAGCTTTGGTAATTGGCTTGGTATAACCGGTTCCAGTTAATTTGTATCAGGCTTGGGTCATCGCGTATAGCTTTTTCAGCCACAGCCATGGTAGCCGAGTCTTCAATATAACTTGGTAAGTAGCGGTAGTAATCGGGCCTTGGGTCAGGTGCATTATTCCAATCTAAAGCGGTTGAGCTTTTTATACCAAACGTAAAACCCGCCGAAGTATAAAGGCTCGATTTATTGTCAATCTTCCATTCGTGCGCCAATATAAATAAAGGCTGGTGGGTATAACCTACGTTTGCATTACGCACTTTACCATCTTGGTAGCCCCAGTTGGGGTTATAGTAATGTGTACCTGCAAGATTGTACATTTCCTGTGTAGCAGCGCCCGATTTGCCCGTGCGCGTTGGTGCGCCAAATGCCGATAATGATAATGAGTGGTTACTGCCAAAGTATTTTTCAACTGATAAGAAGTACGAATACCCGTCATAAAAAGTACCCGGTACATAGCCTTCGGCAGCCCAGCGGCGCGAAAACGCTGCCGATATTGCCCAGCCTTTTTTAAGCATGCCGCTCGAATAGCTGGCCATTAACCTGTTGCGGTAGGTACGGTTGGTAGCCGCGTATGATACTTCCAGTTGTTTACGCTGTGTCGAAGCCCTTGAATCAATGGATGAAGTACCCCCAATGCCTCCAAAACCATAGGTGGTAGGGGCTAAGCCTATGCTCCCTTCGCGGTTACGGGTTACACTGTTAAGGCCACCCCATAAATTCCATGCTCCGCCGCCATCATCTAAATAGTTTACAGGTATACCGTTCATGTAGGTTGTAAAATTCTCTTGGTCGTAACCACGTATTTTAAAACGTGCCGAACTGAACACAAAGCTTGCAGCGCTGGCAAATGCATCGCGCGAGGCACCTAATGTGCTCGATACATTTTGCGAACCTTGGTCTTTCAACTCATCATCCGATACCGTAAGGGTTGGTATCGATTCCTGATTCAGCCTTTGGTCTTCTATTAATGCCGAGTCGGTATGCAGGTTAATGGTGGTTTCAGTGGTTTCGCCAACGTTTTCCGCAGGGCTTTGTTCTTCGGTTTTTTGCCCGGTAACACGGGTCATAGTTTCGGGGCATATAGCAACAAGTTTAGGGCCTATTAATTCGCCTAAAGCCTGTCCGCCTTTCGCATCTAATTTCTTTAAATCAATATGGTATTTCTTCTTTAGTTGCTTGGCATAAGGGGCTGCATTTTTAATAATGGTAAGGCCAAGTTCCTGTTGCATTGCATCAGTACTTAACTTGGGCGATAGCTTGCTTAAATCGTTGCAGCTACCGGTTGCAATTTTATCTAAAACATCCTGTGCATTAACAGTATTGGAAGCCAAAACTATTATTGCCATTATTAAATATGTAAAGGTTGCTTTCATACCTATTATTATTCTGTGTCCAAAAGGGCGGCAAATCTAAACAAATTTAGAAGTTGTAAATTCTTCTGTGTTAAATGATAAATAATAGAATGTTAATAACCGCTTCACAACATCATTTTGTTCTTGTAATCAGCTATTGTTCATCTGTTTACGCCAATGTTAAACCTTGATTAATAATGCCATTATACACCTGTGCTGATTAAAATCATACTACCGGCCTGTATTGGGGGGCTTGTTTAAATTCAAATAATACCATCCGCATACACTCTCTAAGGCATTGATATATATAGGCTTAATATTTACATCGTAAACATTTAACAGTACTTAAGGGTATCATTAGTGCAGTGTTTTTATTTTCGGGTTAAAGCGGGGTGTTTTTTTAGCTTTGCCCTCCCTAAAAACAAAAATTAATGCGCAAATCAGTTGTATTTATATTGTTGCTTACCACTTTTTTTGCCCACGCGCAGGAGAAGAAATATAAGGTAGGCGTTGTGGCATTTTACAACCTCGAAAACTTTTTCGATACTATCGATGACCCCAAAATAAACGACGCTGAGTTTTTGCCCGATGGCGATCGCCATTACAATAGCCAGGTTTATCAGGATAAAATTGGTAAGCTT
>Ga0164241_10005676_pt1 | contig 11591 bp, 13 predicted proteins | sample OricomyardsoilBY_FD_108780 | JGI IMG/M metagenome (GOLD analysis project Ga0164241, IMG submission 108780) | Backyard soil microbial communities from Emeryville, California, USA - Original compost - Back yard soil (BY) | ecosystem: Environmental > Terrestrial > Soil > Unclassified | place: USA... | reverse complement strand
CCCGAGGAGGCGCCCGAGCTCCACCAGATGATCGACCGCCTCTGCGCGCTCGCGGACATGCCCAAGCCGCGCGTCGGCGTCGCCGACATGAACGTGCCCAACGCCTTCGCCACCGGCCGCTCGCCGAACCGCTCGGTGGTGTGCGTGACCACCGGCATCCTCGGCATGCTCACCGCCGACGAGATGGAGGCGGTGCTCGCCCACGAGCTCAGCCACGTCGCCCACCGCGACGTCACCGTGATGACCATCGCCTCGACGGCCGGGATCATGGCCGGCATGCTCACCCGAGGCGCGCAGTACGGCGCGTTCTTCGGTGGGGGCCGCCGGGACAACAACAACAATGCGGGCGGACTGCCGATCTGGCTGGTCGTCCTCGTCGTCAGCCTGGTCGTGTACGCCGTGAGCTTCTTCCTCACCCGGCTGCTCTCGCGCTACCGCGAGCTGTGCGCCGACCGCTCGGGCGCCTACCTGACGATGAAGCCCCGTGCGCTCGGCTCCGCGCTGCAGAAGATCTCTGGTGGGATGAACGCCATCCCGACCGCCGACCTGCGGGCGTCGAGCTCGATGAACGCGTTCTTCATCGCCCCGGCGATCAAGGGCGTCAGCCTGGGCCAGCTCACCTCGACCCACCCGTCGTTGGAGCAGCGGCTCCAGCAGCTGGCGAAGATCGAGGCCGACCTGAGCCGTCCCGTCGACGGCCCGGTGGACGGTCAGGACGGGCCGCCCGCGCTGTGAGTCGGTTCTGGGGCGCGATCACGGGGCGCACGACGCCCAAGAAGGCCAACCTCGACTCGCTGTTCCTGGTGCCGTCGGCCGCGATCACCCTGCAGACGGCGGCCGGTTTCATGCCGACCGGCACCGGCTCGGTCTGCTACCGCGCACCCGACGGCGCGGCGTACCAACAGGTGCAGGACGACGTCCTGGCGCTGCTGCGCGACGACGCCGAGAAGCCCGACGTCCAGGTTCACCGCGACGACTTCGGGTTCACCTGGTTGGTGGTCGACCGGGTCGACGACGACGTCGCGGGACTCTGCACCGATCTCCATGCGGTGAACACCTCGCTCGAGGAGCAGGGTTTCGCGACCGGCCTGCTCTGCTCGATGGTGCCCTTCCGCGACGCCGCGGGGCGCAATGTCGGACTGGTCTACCTCTACAAGCAGGGCACGTTCTACGCGTTCGCACCCACCGGCCCGAAGACCCGCGACAACCTCCTGGAGATCCAGTTCCGCGACACCCTCGCTGGTGAGCTCCCGATGGAGCAGGACCTCCAGCGCTGGCTCGCCCTCTGGGGTGCTCCCGGCCTCTAGCGCTGAGCCGCCAGAACTGTGCCCTCCAGGGAGTCCGACCCGTCAGAAGTGCGCCTTTTGGGCACACCGATACCCGCAAGCTTCCGACGGGTCAGCGCCATGCAGAGGTGCGTTTCTGGCGGGTCGGCGTTTGTACGGCGGCTCAGTCCCGGTGGGAGCGACCGGGGAGGTCCAGCATCCGCTGAAGCGCGACCTTGGCGAACCGCTCGGTCTCGGGGTCGACGCAGATGCGGTTGACCACGACCCCGCCGACCAGGGACTCCAGCGCCCAGACCAGATGGGGGAGGTCGATCCGGTTCATCGTCGAGCAGTAGCACACGTTGCGGTCGAGGAAGACGATCTCCTGCTCCGGGTGCTCGCGAGCGAGGCGCTGCACGAGGTTCAGCTCGGTCCCCACGGCCCAGATCGAGCCGGCCGGGGCCGCCTCGATGGTCTTGATGATGAACTCCGTCGACCCGACCAGGTCGGCGCGGGTCACGACATCGTGCGTGCACTCGGGGTGCACCAGGATCCGGATGCCCGGCTTCTTGTCCCGCAGCTCGTCGACGACGTCGGCCGAGAAGCGGCCGTGGACGGAGCAGTGGCCCTTCCAGAGGATCATCCGGGCTGCCGCCAGCGCCTCCGGCGTCACCCCGCCGCCGGGCCGGCGGGGGTCCCACACGACGCAGTCATCCAGTGACATCCCGAGCTTGAGCACCGCGGTGTTGCGGCCGAGGTGCTGGTCTGGAAGGAACAGGATCTTGGCGTCCTGCTTCTGCCCCAGGGCCCACTCGAGCGCGACGTCGGCGTTGCTCGACGTGCAGACGGCGCCGCCGTTGCGCCCGCAGAACGCCTTGATGTCCGCCGAGGAGTTCATGTAGGTGATCGGGACGACGGTCTCGGCGATGCCGGCGTCGGCCAAGGCGTCCCAGCAGTCCTGGACCTGGGAGAGCCGGGCCATGTCGGCCATCGAGCAGCCGGCGGCGAGGTCCGGCAGCACCACGGTCTGCTCGGGCGCGGTCAAGATGTCGGCCGACTCGGCCATGAAGTGGACGCCGCAGAACACGACGTACGCCGCCTCCGGCCGCGCCGCGGCGTCGCGGGCGAGCTTGAAGGAGTCACCGGTGACGTCGGCGAACTGGATGACCTCGTCTCGTTGGTAGTGGTGCCCGAGCACGAACACCCGCTCGCCGAGCGCATCCTTCGCGGCGCGGGCCCGTGCCACCAGCTCGGGGTCGGAAGCGGCAGGAAGGTCGCCCGGGCACTCCACGCCGCGCTCGGCGTTCAGGTCGGTGCCCCGGCCGAGCGGGAGCAGCGGGAGATCCACCGTGGTCATAGAGCCATGGTAGGGAGGTCACATCAATGCGCCGTGCGACAGGTAGGGCTTGGGCGGCCGCATGTTGCGGAGGGCAAGGTACCCCTCCTGGTTCAGCTCGAGCCGAGCAGCGAGCCCGACATCCACCGCCCAGCTGTTCTCGGGCGTGATGTGCCCGATCAGCACGTCGTCGCTCGAGGCGATGGACTCCCACATCAGCCGTGACGCCGTACGCCGATCGGTCGCCGCCAGCAGCACCACGCCGCCGTCGAGGTAGGCGTACCCCTGTGCCGACGAGGTCTCACTGACCACCAGGCGGAACTGCCGGATCAACAGCTCGTGGTCGACGCCGTGCGCGGCACCGCGCGTGCGCCGGTCGACGGAGTCCATCAGGTCGAAGTCGCCCTCGGTGCCCTCACGGACGTGCTCGACCACCGGTATCTGCGTCCGGTCCGGACTACCGCGCACGAACATCTGGGGATGGAGCGTGAAGCCCGCCGCGTGGTAGCGACGTACCGCTTTCGGGTCGCTCGAGGCGTTGAGCATCCCCCGGAGGCAGCCACGCCCGTGCTCCAGCGCCGGAGCGAGGAGCGCCTGCCCGAGCCCCAGGCCCTGCGAGTCCGGAACCACGGCGTACGACGCGAGCAGCCACATCTTCTCCCGCACGAACGAGACCACGATCCCGAGCAGCTCGTCGTCGCGCTCGGCCACCCAGCAGCCACCGGGGTCGGTGCCGATGAGGTGCCGCACGCGGTCGACCCAGATCGCACCGCGTTCGGGCGGGCGCAGCTGGGGATCGGGCCACGAGCGGCGGAACATCCGGGTGTCGAGCTCGTGGAACCCGACCGCGGTCACCCGCTCCGCCGCCGGCGCGTCGTCCGGCGTCATCGGGCGGATCCGCACATCGCTCACTCGTCCCAACCTAAGGGTGCTGTGGCAGATGTCGGGAGAATGGAGGCGTGACAGCGATACGGAAGGTCGGGGTCGAGGAGGAGCTGCTGCTCGTGGACCCCGCGACCGGTGGGCTGGCCAACGCGGCCGGACACGTCCTGCACGAGCATCGAACCGAGCGTCACGACACCCCGCCTCGGAGCGCGCCGACCGACCTCGAGGGCGAGCTGCTGCGACACATGATCGAGACCCACACGGACCCCTCGGCGGACCTGGGACAGATCGCAGTCCAGCTGCGCGAGGCGCGGCGTACGGCGATCGCGGCCGCGGACGAGTCGGGAGTCGCACTGGCCGCCGTGGGCACAGCTCCGCTGGGTCAGGTGGACCCGGCCGTGTCGGCGAACCCGAGGTATGAGCGCATCGTCAACGAGTTCGGGGACACCGGGCGCGGGGCGGGGACGCTCGGGATGCACGTCCACGTGGACGTCTCCGACGACGAGGAGGGTGTGCGGGTCCTCGACGCGATCCGGCAGTGGCTGCCGCTGCTCACGGCGCTGTCGGCGAACTCGCCGTACGCTGGGGGACGGGACACCGGTTACGCCTCGTGGCGGCAGCAGGTCTGGACGCGCTGGCCCACGTCCGGGCCGGCCGAGCCCTTCGGGTCCGCTGCGGGCTACGAGCGGGTGAGCCAGGCGCTGATCGACGTGGGCGCAGCTCTGGACCCGGGAATGCTGTACTACGAGGCCAGGCTGTCCGCCACGTACCCGACGGTCGAGATCAGAGTGGCCGACACCTGTACCGACATCGGCGACGCCCTGCTCGTGGCGGCGCTGGCCCGGGCACTCGTGCACACCGGTGCGGACTCGGATCCGCCTCGGACGCCGTGGCGAACCGACATCCTCCGAGCGGCGTGGTGGCGGGCCGCACGCTACGGGCTCTCGGGTGATCTCGTGCACCCCGTCACAGCGGAGCGCGTGCCAGCCGACACCGCGGTCCGCGCCCTGCGTGACGCCGTCGCCGACGCGCTCCAGGACGCCGGAGACCTCGACCTGGTCGACGAGGGGCTCGAGCGGCTGGCCGCGTCCGGGACCGGCGCCCGCCGCCAGCGCGCGGCGTACGAGCGGACCGGCGAGCTGCGCGACGTCGTAGCCGACCTCGTCGCTCGCACGCTCGACTCGACGTCCGACTGACCCGGTGACGTCAGGAGCGGCTCAGTCGTCGGTGCTCGACCGGGCTGCGGCCGTAGGACCGCTTGAAGGCGTCACTGAACGTGAACGGGCTCGTGTACCCGACGGCCCGGCTGATACTCGCGACCGTGTCGTCGCTCCCGACGAGCAGGTCGGCCGCGAGGGCGAGGCGCCAGGAGCTGAGGTAGGCCATCGGGGACTCGCCGACGACGCGTGTGAAGCGCCGGGAGAAACCCGCCCGGGAAAGACCGACCTCACCGGCCAGGCCGGTCAGCGTCCAGGCGGTGGCCGGCTCCTCGTGAATCAGCGCGAGCGCACGCGAGACCTCCCCGTCGTCGCCGGCGCGCAGCCACGCGGGTAGGTCCTCGGCGGTGGTTGCCCAGTGCTGGACGGCGGCTACCACGAGGGCGTCGAGGAGCCGGTCGAGGAGGCTGGCCTGCCCGGGCGCGTCCTGGTCGACCTGATCGAGGAGCAGGTCGACCAGCGGTGAGCGCCACTCGTCGGCCCCGATCACCAGCCACGCCGGGAGGGCGGCCAGCATCCGGGTGCCCACCTCGCCGACAGACCCGTAGTTGCCCACCAGCATGCAGTCCTCGCCGTCAGGGTCGTTGCCCCAGGTGCGCAGACCGTGCGTGAGCGGGAGGTCGAGGCTTCGGCCGCCCGGCGTCTCGGTCGTGTTCCCCGGGAGCACCACGGCGGTCGGCTCGCGACCCGGCTCGTCGCCGACGTCGTACGCCGACGTCCCCTGCACGAGGAGGAGGTCTCCACGTTCGAGCCGCACGGGCGGGTCCGTGTCCCAGGTGAAGTACGACGAGCCGCTCGTCATCGCCACCACCGTCAGCGGTGCCTCGTCGGCCACGTGCAGCGCCCACGGCCGAGCCATCGGTACCCGCATCAGGAAGGCACCCCGCGCACGCGGCGCGTCGATGAGACCGGCCAACGGATCCATCAACTAAACGTAGACGATTTCCGATGAAGGAGCGTATTTCAGCCATGGAAAGTCTCACGCAATGGCGTTGGACTGATCCTCATGAACCTCACCGAGATCACCACCGTCACCGCCGCGATCGGCGCCGCCACCTGGGGCGGCGTGCTCTTCGCGTTCTCCACCTTCGTGATGCCGGGGCTGGACGCCGCCCCGCCGTCGGCCGCGGTCTCCACGATGCAGGAGATCAACCGGGCCGCCCCGCGGTCCCTGCTGGCTTTCGACATGACGGCCACGCTCGTGCTGTGCCTCGCCGTTGCCGTGCTCGCGCTGTTGGGCCTCCGCTCGGACGGCGGGGTCGGCAGCGTGCTGCTCCTCGTCGGCGCCGCGTTGTACGTCGTGTCCTTCGCGGTCACCGTGATCTACCACATCCCGCGCAACAACGACCTCGACAGCGTCCTCGCGAACGGCCCCCAGGCGGCGCAGGCCTGGCACGACTTCGCCCGACCCTGGGAGCTGTGGAACCACGTCCGTGCCGCGACCGCGATCGCCGGCGCCACGTCGATGTTCGTCGGGCTCCTGGTCCGCTCGGCGTGAGCATCACGGTCTTCGGGAGACTGGGGTCGTGCGAGTGCTGATCGCCCCTGACAAGTTCGCCGGCACCCTGACCGCTGTCGAGGCGGCGCGGGCCATGGCAGACGGCTGGGCGCGACACGCGCCCAGCGACGACCTCGACCTGGCCCCGATGGCGGACGGAGGGCCCGGCTTCGTGGACGTGCTCCACGAAGCACTCGGTGGCGAGCTGGCGGCGGTAACCGTCACCGGCCCGCACCACGAGCCCGTCCCCGGTGCCGTGCTGACCATGGGCGGGCGCGCCTGGATCGAGAGTGCCCAGGCATGTGGGCTCGCACTCACCGGCGGAGCAGGAGCCGAGCGGGCCACCACCTGGGGTGTCGGCGAGCTGATCCGGGTCGCCGTCGAGGCGGGCGCGGCCGACGTCGTGGTCGGTCTGGGCGGCTCGGGCACCAACGACGGCGGTGCCGGACTGCTGGGGGCACTGGGTGCCACCGCCGACGTCCCCCTGGACGCGGGAGCCCGCGGGCTCGACGGGATCACCGAGGTGGACCTGACCCCCGCCCGTGTCGCCCTGCGTGGCGTGCGCGTGACCGCGGCGACCGACGTCGACAGCCCGCTGACCGGCCTGTTCGGTGCGACCAAGACCTACGGGCCGCAGAAAGGCATCGCCGAGGAGCGCCTGCCGGCCCTCGACGGCCTCCTCGAGGGATTCGCGGCCGCCACCGACCGGCGGGCCTCGCTGGAGAAGGGGGCGGGGGCTGCCGGTGGCCTGGGCTTCGCGTTGCTCCTGCTCGGTGCGACCCGGCGTCCCGGCCTCGACCTGGTCGCCGATGCGGTCGACCTGCTCGGACGCGCGCGAGCAGCCGACCTCGTGCTCACCGGCGAGGGCGCGTTCGACTTCTCGAGCCGGTCGGGCAAGGTGCCGTACGGCGTGGCCACGGTCGCTGCCGAGGCGCTCCGCCCGTGCGTGGCCCTGGCCGGACAGGTGCTGGTCGGTGCCCGTGAGATGCGGGCGCTGGGGATCGAGTCGGCGTACTCCCTGGTCGACCTGGTGGGCGAGGACGTGGCGATGGGCGACCCGGCAGGAAGCCTGGCCAGGCTCACCGAACGCGTGGCCCGTACGTGGTCCCGGTGACCGTGATCCGTCGGAATAACCACGGCTGTGCGAGAATTGGCACTGTCAGACGCGCCCGAGAGACGCGCTCGCCGACCTCGACGAAGGAGCCCTGAGCATGACCGACCAGGTCACCGAGCGAAGCACCGACCAGATCAACGTGAGCCCGGTCGCGGCCGCCAAGGTCAAGAGCCTGCTCGACCAGGAGGGTCGCGACGACCTCCAGCTGCGCATCTCCGTGCAGCCGGGCGGCTGCAGCGGTCTTCGCTATCAGTTGTTCTTCGACGAGCGCACGCTCGACGGTGACGTCGTCAGCGACTTCGACGGTGTGGCGGTCGTGGTCGACCGGATGAGCGTCCCTTACCTGAACGGCGCCATGATCGACTTCGTCGACTCGATCGACAAGCAGGGCTTCACCATCGACAACCCGAACGCGACCGGATCCTGCGCCTGCGGCGACTCGTTCCACTAACCAGACACCACGAAGCCCCCGCGTCCTGAGTAGACGACTCCGCGGGGGCTTCGTGCTGTCCGGAGGGCCCTCGGCGTCAGTCGAGGTGCAGGTGCAGCGCGTTCGCGATCCGCGCGGCCGCCTCGTCGACGGCGATCTCACGCTTGCCCACCTCGCGTGGGAAGTCGTCGTACTCCAGGCTCGGCGGTCCGGCGGCCGCTGCCTTCGCCATCCGGCCCAGGCGCAGCGCTCGGCCCACGGCGGCGGCGTCCTCGCGCATCGCGGCCGGCGAGTCGATTTCGTCGTACGACGTGTGGCCACGGCTCGGAGCGGGGGTCATGCCTGTGACGCTAACGGCTACCGATGAGTACTCCCAGGCCAACTTCGCCTACCATTTCCGAACGTGTCCCTGCTGATCTGCGGCTCGATCGCGACCGACCACCTGATGACGTTCCAGGGACGCTTCAAGGACTCCCTCGTCGTCGAGCAGCTCGACAAGCTCGCCGTGTCGTTCCTGGTCGACGAGCTGGAGATCCGGCGCGGCGGTGTGGCGCCGAACATGTGCTTCGGGCTGGGCCGGCTGGGCCTGCGCCCGGTCCTGGTCGGGGCGGCCGGTGAGGACTTCACCGTCGACTACCAGAGCTGGCTGGAGCGGCACGGCGTCGACTGTTCGTTCGTGCACGTCTCCGACTCCAAGCACACCGCGCGCTTCGTCTGCACGACCGACTCGTCGATGGCGCAGTTCGCGTCGTTCTACGCGGGTGCGATGGCCGAGGCGCGGCTCATCGAGCTCGCGCCGATCGTCGCGAAGGTCGGTCCCCCCGACTACGTCCTGATCGCCGCCGACGACCCCGAGGGCATGGTGCGCCACACGCACGAGTGCCGGCAGCGCGGCTTCCCCTTCATCGCCGACCCGAGCCAGCAGCTCGCGTTCAGCGAGGGCGATCTGATCCGTGACCTGATCGAGGGCGCGACCTACCTGTTGTCCAACGAGTACGAGTCGCACATGATCCAGGCCAAGACCGGCTGGTCCGCACAGGACATCCTCGAGCGGGTCGGCACACAGGTCACCACCCTCGGGGCAGACGGCGTCCGCATCACGTCGCGTGACGCGGCGTCGATCGAGGTCAAGGCCACCCCGGGCGTGACGGCCGTCGAGCCGACCGGTGTGGGAGACGGGTTCCGCGCCGGCTTCCTGGCCGGGCTCGAGTGGGGCTTCGGGCACGAGCGGGCCGCGCAGGTCGGGTGCACCCTGGCGGCGTACATCGTGGAGACGGTCGGTACGCAGGAGTACTCCTTCACCCCCACCCAGTTCGTGGAGCGCGTCCGGCTGGGGTACGGAGACCAGGCGGCCGCCGACGTGGCCGCCCACCTCAGCTGACCCGGCGTACGACGAAGCGCGGCACGCCGTCGTCGGCGGTCTCCTCACCGACGTACTCGTGACCGGTCATCCGGCACCACGCCGCGACGTCGACCCGGGCCGCCGCGTCGGATGCGACGACGCCCAGGAGCCCGCCCGGCTCGACATCGCCGATGTGCCGTGCGAGCTCGATGACCGGCGCCGGGCAGACCAGACCGCGACAGTCGAGCTCGAGCATCACAGCCTGGCCCGGAGTCGTTCGATCGCGCCGGGCAGCTCGGCGAGGAAGCGCTCGATGTCGTCCTCGGTGGTGTTCCGGTCGACCGACACGCGCACGTTGCCGTGCGTCAGCGCACCCATCGCGGCGAGCACGTGACTCGGCTCGAGCGTCGACGAGGTGCATGCCGAGCCGCTGGCCACCTCGAAGCCCAGCCGGTCCAGCTCGGTCACCAGCGCCTCGCCCTCGACGTAGAGGCACGAGAACGTGACCAGATGGGGGAGGCGGTCGGTGGGGTCACCCACGACCTCGACGTCCGGCAAGTCGCTCACGACGCGCCTGATCCAGCCCACCCGGCCATGGGCTCGCACGTTCTCGGTCTCCCGCTCGGCGACGACCGCCTGGAGCGCGGCCGCGGCGGCCAGGACGGCCGGCACGTTCTCGAACCCGACGCCGTGCTCGCTTGCGCGCTCGTCCTCCGGGAACGGGTCCCGCCACCTCGAGCCACGGCGTACGACGAGGACGCCGACGCCCGGCGGGCCGCCCCACTTGTGAGCGGAGGCGGCCAGGGCGGCCCAGCCTTCCGGGAGCGCAAGACGCCCGGCGGACGCGCACGCGTCGACGAACAGCGGGACGTCCCCGGCGGCCCGCCCCACCTCGGCGACCGGCTGGATCGTGCCCACCTCGTGGTTCGCGGACTGGCAGGCGACGACGGCGGCGTCGGTGAGGTCGAGGTCGTCGAGGCGGACGCGCCCCGTGGCGTCGACGGCGACCACTCGGGTGGGGGCGCCGGACCACTCCGCCGCGTGGAGGACGGCGGAGTGCTCGACACTCGAGTGGACGATCCGGTTGCCCCGGCCCCGCGCACCGTGATGCAGGCCGAGGAGGCCCCGATGCACCGCCTCGGTGCCGGACGACGTGAACGTGACCTCGTCCGGCTGGACGCCGAGCGCCTCGGCCGTCGCGGCGCGGGCATTGTCCAGGACGAGGCGCGCTGCTCGGCCCGCATGGTGGATCCGGCGTGGGTCGGCGTACGCCGTGTCGAGCGCCGCGTCGAACGCCTGTCTGGCGGCAGGATGAAGCCTCTCTCCGGAGGCGGAGTCCAGATAGACCCGGGGGCCGGCCACGCGGCCAACCTAGCCGTGCGGAAGTGCGTCGACTTACCGGTGACCCACCCCGGCGTACGGTCACCGGTTCGGATAGTGTGCGGTTGTTGGAGCAAGCCCGGCAGGTCTCCTTCGCAGAAAGGCTGGTTCGTGGGTCGGATCGTCCGGCGTTCAAGCGTCGCCCTGATCGCTTTCGTCCTTGTGGTGACGCTCACCGGCTGCACCGAGAAGGACCGGCATGAGTGGGCCAATCTCGCGATGCCCGACCCGATCACCGCGCAGGGCGAGCACACGTTCCTTCTCTGGCGCTGGGCCTGGGTGGCCCTCCTCGCCACGGGCGGCTTGGTCTGGGGCCTGATCTTCTACGCGTGCTGGCGCTACCACCGGCGCAGCGACGACGAGGTGCCGATCCAGACCCGCTACAACCTGCCGCTCGAGATCTTCTACACGATCGTCCCGATCATCATGGTCGTGGTGTTCTTCGTGCACACCGAGCGCACCCAGAGCGAGATCTTGCGCGATGTCGAACACCCAGACGTGACGATCTACGTCGTGGGTCAGCAGTGGACCTGGACCTTCAACTACCTGCCGGGCGGAGACGTCAGTACGCCGGGCGACCAGACGTTGTACAGCGTGGGGGAGGCGGGCGACCCGCCGACCCTGTACCTCCCGGTCGACAAGACCGTCGAGTTCAAGCTCCACTCGCCGGACGTGATCCACTCCTTCGGCGTTCCCGGCTTCCTGATGAAGATGGACGTCATCCCCGGACCCAAGGAGGACGACAACCACTTCCAGGTGAAGCCGACGGTCATCGGTGACTACCGCGGCAAGTGTTACGAGCTGTGCGGCGTCTACCACTCGCGGATGCTGTTCAACGTCAAGATCGTCAGTGACAGTGACTTCCAGTCCTACCTGCAGCAGCTGCAGAGCCAGGGCAACGTCTCGGACCAGCCTCTTCTCGGCGGGATCACCAGCCAGACCCAAGAGGGGCTCGAGAGCGGTTCTGAGGGAGGCTCCGAATGACCGCGACCACGCCGTCCACCACTACCACGATCGGTCGTCCGCGCCACGAGCTCGGTCGACGGATCGTCAGGGTGATCACCAGTACTGATCACAAGGTGATCGGGAACCTGTATCTGTGCACGTCGTTCGCCTGGTTCCTG
>Ga0164241_10005675_pt1 | contig 11592 bp, 10 predicted proteins | sample OricomyardsoilBY_FD_108780 | JGI IMG/M metagenome (GOLD analysis project Ga0164241, IMG submission 108780) | Backyard soil microbial communities from Emeryville, California, USA - Original compost - Back yard soil (BY) | ecosystem: Environmental > Terrestrial > Soil > Unclassified | place: USA... | reverse complement strand
GGATGGGCGCGGAGCGCCACCTCGACCGCCTCGGCCCCGTCGGCGGCCTCGCCCACCACGACGATGTCGTCGGTGGCCTCGAGCATCGCCCGCACGCCGCCGCGGACCATCGCCTGGTCGTCCGCCACCACCACCTTGAGCTCGGCCATCGCCCTATCGGATCATGCCGGCGCCCCGCGCGCCAATCACCGTTCGGTGATCACCCCGCGTCGAGCCCACGACGGGCACGTCATCCGGGTTGTGCCCACCCCTCGGGCACAACCCGGATGACGTCCGTGCGCGGACCGCGTCGCGTCGTGGGGCTACTTCAGGATCTGGGCGATCCAGGCCTTGCTGTCGGCGCGGCCGGCGGCGACGACGCTGTTGTGGTCGGCGCCCTGGTACTTGCGGTAGTCGACGCTCGCGCCGTTGGCCTTCAGCTTCTCGACGACCTCGTCGGTGAAGAACGGGAACACCACGACGTCGGTCGTGCCCTGGTGCATCAGCGTCGGCACCGTGAGCTTCAGCACGCGCGGGTCGTTGGCGTCGAGCAGCTTGTAGAGCGCGGTGCGGTCGTAGTCGTCGCGGATGATGCTGCCCGGGCCGATGCCGCCCCAGGAGTCCGTCTCGGCGAGCCCGGCGTTGCACCGCTTCTCGATGTCCGGGAGGAGGGCCAGCGCGGCGGGCGTCAGCATCTCGTCGGCCTTGATCGTCGACGGCGACGCGGCCAGCGCGCCGCCGGTGAGGAGCGCCCCGATCACGGAGAGCGGGCTGGCGCCCTTCAGGCCCTTGGTGAGCTCGATCTCCTCGTGGATGTGCGACCCGGGCGCGTAGACGTCGGCGCCCACGAGCTTGAGCTTCGGGGCCCACTTCGGGCCCTCGGCCGCGGCCCACAGGGCGGCGTGGCCGCCCTGGGAGATGCCGGAGGAGACCCACCGGCGGCCGACGCGCTTGTCGATCTGCCCGGCCGCGGTGACGATGTCGATCGCGCCGCGGCCCTCGGACTTCCCGATGAGGTACGGGTGCGGACCGGGGGTGCCGAGCCCCTCGAAGTCGGTGGCGGCGACCGCGTAGCCCGCGTCCAGCCAGTCCTGGAACTGCGGGACGGCGTAGGCGTTGGGGTTGTGCGAGGGAGCGCAGATGTCGGCGGCGCCGGAGGTGCCGTGCGACCAGCTGACGACCGGCCAGCCGCCCTTGGGCGCCTTGCCCTTGGGGAGGGCCACGGTCCCCGACACGGCGATCGGCTTGCCGGCGATCGAGGTGGAGCGGTAGAGCACCAGGTAGCTCTTGGACGCGCCCGTGAACGCAAGCTTGCCCGTGAGCTTGCGCACGCGGATGAGGTCGCCGTGCTTGCCCTTCAGGGGCTTCGGCGGCACGTAGAACTTCAGGCCGGTGGGGACCTTGCCGGCCGCGGCGGCCGGCGACGCCGGGACGATCGCGACGGCGGCGGCGAGCGCCAGGGCGAGGGCGAGCCGGGGGACCGTGATGTGCGTGCTCATGAGCCGACCGTAACAGACTTTCGGCGGTCCAGCAGAAAAATGCTGACATGCATGTATTATGCGTCCCGTGAGCTCTCCCGTGTACGTCGTCGGCGTCGGAATGACCAAGTTCGAGAAGCCCGGCCGCCGGGCCGACTGGGACTACCCGGACATGGCCCGGGAGGCGGGGACGAACGCCCTCCAGGACGCCGGCATCGCCTACGACGAAGTCGAGCAGGCCTACGTCGGCTACGTCTACGGCGAGTCGACCTCCGGCCAGCGCGCCGTCTACGAGCTGGGCATGACCGGCATCCCCGTCGTCAACGTCAACAGCAACTGCTCGACCGGCTCCACCGCGCTCTTCCTCGCCGCCCAGGCCATCCGCGGCGGCACCGTCGACTGCGCGCTCGCGCTCGGCTTCGAGAAGATGCAGCCCGGCTCGCTGGGCGCGACGTTCACCGATCGCGAGCAGCCGATGCTGCGCCACATGGACCTGCTCGCGCAGATCTCCGAGGTGCGCTTCCCGCCCGCCCCGTGGATGTTCGGCGCCGCCGGTCGCGAGCACATGCGCGACCACGGCTCCGAGCCCGAGCACTTCGCCAAGATCGGCTGGAAGAGCCACAAGCACTCGGTGAACAACCCGTACGCCCAGTTCCAGCGCGAGTACACGCTGGACGAGATCCTCGACGCGCCGACGATCTACGACCCCCTCACCAAGCTGCAGTGCTCGCCCACCTCGGACGGCTCCGGCGCGGCGATCCTCGCCTCGGCGGACTTCGTCGACCGGCACGGGCTCGCCGGCCAGGCGGTCGAGATCGTCGGCCAGGCGATGACCACCGACTTCGAGACGTCGTTCAGCACCCGCACGGCCAAGGACGTCATCGGCTACGACATGAACGTCCAGGCCGCCCGCGCGGTGTACGAGCAGGCGGGGCTCGGCCCGGAGGACTTCCAGGTCATCGAGCTGCACGACTGCTTCAGCGCCAACGAGCTGCTGCTCTACGAGGCGCTCGGCCTGTGCGCGGAGGGCCAGGCCCCCGCGCTGATCGACGCCGGCGACAACACCTACGGCGGCCGCTGGGTGATCAACCCGAGCGGCGGCCTGATCTCCAAGGGGCATCCCCTCGGGGCCACCGGCCTGGCCCAGTGCGCCGAGCTGACCTGGCAGCTGCGCGGCACCGCCGACGCTCGCCAGGTCGACGACGTGACCGCCGCGCTGCAGCACAACATCGGGCTCGGCGGCGCCGCCGTCGTGACCGCCTACCGGCGCGCAGAGCGCTGACACCAGAAAGAGGAATCGCCATGGGCAAGGTCAACGCGACGCTCGACGTCCCCGCTCCGCAGGACGAGGTCTGGGGCGTCATCTCCGATCCCGGCCGCTACGACGAGTGGCTGACGATCCACACGAAGTGGAAGGACGGCACGCCCGAGAGCTTCGTCGAGGGCGGGCAGGTCGCCCAGGTGGTGACGATGCTCGGGATGGCCAACACGATCACCTGGACCGTGGAGCAGCTCGACGCGCCCTCGCGGCTGCGGATCTCCGGGATGGGCATGGCGGGCGTGCGGTCGACGTTCACGCTCGGCGTCGACCCGCTCGGCGACGGCGGCTCGCGGGTGGGGATCGACGCCGAGTTCGAGGGGCAGATGATCGTCGGGGCGCTCGGCGCCGCGGTGGAGAAGGACGCCAAGGAGCAGCTCGAGCGCTCGCTCGAGGGCTTCGCGACGCTGGTGGGCTGAGCGATGGCGACCGCGACTCCGACGCCCGCGTTCGACGAGGCCGGGCTCGGCACCTGGACCGAGGAGCTCCGGATGGAGGTCACCCGGGAGCAGCTCGTCCGGTACGCCGAGGCGACCAACGATCCGCTGGAGGCCCACCGGCGGGGCGATGTGGCGCCGCCGGTGTTCGCCATCGTCCCCGTGTTCCACGCGCTGCTGGCGCCCGCCCTGGAGGTCGTGCCGGTCTCGCTGTTCGGGCGCATCCTCCACGGCGAGCAGGACTTCCGCTTCCACCACCCGATCGTCCCCGGCGACGTGCTCGTCTCCCGGGGGATGATGACCGGCTGGGAGGGGCTCCCGAACGGCACGCGGGCCTGCGTGCTGCTCGAGTCGCGCAACCAGGACGGCGTGCTGGTCAACGAGCAGCACGTCACGTTCTTCGTCCGCGGCTTCGACGACGGGCGCGCGATCGGCACGCTCGCCCCGCCGCACCCGTTCGACGAGGTGCTCCGCTCGGTGGACCCGGTCGTCGACGTCACCGCGCACGTCGACGACGACCAGACGTTCCGCTACGCGGAGGCCGCCGGCGACCCGATGCCGATCCACCTCGACGAGGATGCGGCGGCGCACGCCGGGCTGCCGGGGATCATCGCCCACGGCCTGTGCGTGCTGGCGTTCGCCTCGTGGGGGGTCCTCGACGGGCTGGGCGAGCCCGACGGGCGGCGGCTGCGCCGGCTCGCCGTGCGCTTCTCCAAGCCCGTCCTGCCGGGCCAGGACGTCCGCACGCGGGCCTGGCGCAAGACCGTCCCGGTCGACGGCGGCACGGCGTACGCGTACGAGACGACGGTCGGCGACGTCCCGGTCCTGCGGGACGGGGTCGTCGTCATGGGCGACCAGGAGGCATGACGATGGGAACGCTCGACGGCCGCGTGGCGGTCATCACCGGCGCGGGGCGCGGCATCGGCCGGGAGCACGCGCTGCTCTTCGCCGCCGAGGGCGCGCGCGTCGTCGTCAACGACCGCGGGGGAGCGGGGGACGGGTCCGGTGCGGACGGCGGACCGGCGCACGACGTCGTCCGGGAGATCCGGGCGGCGGGCGGCGAGGCGGTCGCCAACGTCGACGACGTCACGTCGTGGGCCGGCGCCGCGGGGCTCGTCGCCCAGGCGGTCGACGCGTTCGGCGGCCTCGACGTCGTCGTCAACAACGCCGGCATCCTGCGCGACGGGTTCGTCGCGACGCAGGAGGAGGCCGACTGGGACGCGGTGATCGCCGTGCACCTGAAGGGGCACTTCGTGGTGCTCCACCACGCCGCCGCCCACTGGAAGGAGCGGACCAAGGCCGGGGAGCGGCCGAACGCCGCGGTGATCAACACGGCCTCGGCCTCCGGCGTGACCGTGCCCAACGCGGGCCAGGGGAACTACGGCGCGGCCAAGGCCGGCATCGCGGCGCTCACGCTCGTCGCCGCCCAGGAGCTGGAGCGCTACGGCGTGCGGGTCAACGCGATCGCCCCGATGGCCCGGACGCGGCTGACCGTGGCGACGCCGGGGCTGGGCGCCGTCTTCGCCGCGGGGGTGCAAGACGCCACCGGCCACGACCTGTTCGACCCGTCGAACATCTCGCCGCTCGTCGCCTACCTCGCGGCCGCGGACTGCCCGCTCACCGGCCAGGTCTACGCCGTGCAGGGCGGCGCCATCCAGGAGCTGGCGGGGTGGTCGGTCGCCCGGACGATCGAGACCGAGGGCCCGTGGCGGATCGACGACATCGCCGCGCGGCTGGGCGGCGCGCCCGCGGGGCTGGCCGGGACCCCGTGACGGCGGCCCGGCGGCCCGCGCTCGCGGCGGGGGCCCGCACGGCATGGTGGCGGGCCTCAGCCGAGGCCCGGTCCGTGGCCGCCCTGGCCCGGGCCGGGTACTTCGGCGTCGAGCCGCCGGGGCGGACGCTGGAGCTGCTGCGCACGCTGCAGGCGTACGGGCCGTTCGGGGCCACGCCGCGGATCGCGGCGCTCCGCCACGGCGACCGGCCGGCGATCCGCGACGAGGCGGGCGAGATCACGTTCGCCGAGCTCGACGCGCTGGCCGGCCGCCTGGCCAACGCGCTGGTCGCCCGCGGGCTCGGCCCGGGCTCCACGATCGGGATCCTCTGCCGCAACCACCGCATGCCGCTCGCCGCGGCGTTCGCGGCCTCGCGCGCCGGCATCAGCGCCGTATGGCTGAACACCGCGTTCTCCGCGCCGCAGCTGCGCGAGGTGGCGGCGCGCGAGGGCGTCGACCTGCTCGTCCACGACGCCGAGTTCGACGGGCTCGTCGCCGGGCTCGCGCCGCGGCACGGACGGCTGCGCTGCCTGGGGGAGGGCGATCCCGCGACGACCGCCGCGGACGACATGGAGGCCGCACTCGCGGCCGCCGGCACCGGCACCCCGCCCCCTCCGGCCTCACCGGGCCGCATCGTGCTGCTGACCAGCGGCACGACCGGCACGCCGAAGGGCGCGCCCCGGGCCGAGCCGCGCTCGCTGACCATCCCCGGCGCCCTGCTCGACCGCATGCCGCTGCGCGCCCGCGAGGCGACCGTGATCGGGCCGCCCGTCTTCCACGGGACGGGCCTGGTCCTCGCGCTGCTGACGCTCGCGCTGGGCTCCACGCTCGTGCTGCGGCGCCACTTCGATCCCGCGCGGCTGCTCGACGACGTCGAGCGGCACCGGGCGACCGCGATCTGCGTCGTCCCGGTGATGCTGCAGCGGGTGCTCGCCCTCGGCGACGAGGAGCTCGCGCGGCGCGACCTGCGCAGCCTGCGCGTCGCGTTCTGCGCGGGCGCGCAGCTCCCGGGCGACGTGGCGACGCGGACCATGGACCGGCTGGGCGACGTGGTCTACAACCTCTACGGGTCGACCGAGGTCTCGGTGGCCACGCTCGCCACCCCGGCCGACCTGCGGGCCGCGCCGACGACGGTGGGCCGGCCGGCGCTCGGGTCCCGCGTCCGGGTGCTGGGCGACGACGGCCGCGAGGTCCCGGCGGGCCGGTCGGGCCGGATCTTCGTGGGTACCGCCTCGCCGTTCGAGGGCTACACCGGGGGCGGCGGGAAGGAGGTCGTCGACGGCCTGCTGGCCACCGGGGACGTCGGGCACCTCGATGCGGCCGGCCGGCTGCACGTCGAGGGCCGCGACGACGACATGATCGTGTCGGGCGGCGAGAACGTCTTCCCGCAGGAGGTCGAGGAGCTGCTGCTGGCCCATCCCGGGATCGCCGACGTGGCGGCGGTCGGCGTCCAGGACGACGCGTTCGGCCAGCGGCTGCGGGCCTTCGTCGTCCTCGACCCGGGCGCGGTGGTCACCGGGGAGCAGGTCCGTGACCTCGTCCGCTCCAACCTCGCCGCGTACAAGGTCCCGCGTGAGGTGGCGTTCGTGGAGGAGATCCCCCGCAACCCGACCGGCAAGATCCTGCGGCGCGAGCTGGTGCGGCGCCCGCTCAGCTGAAGACGCGCAGGAGGCGCTCGCGCGTCTTGGCCCACTGCTCGGCCATCGCCCGGCTGCTCGCCCCGTTGCTGATGCCCAGCAGCGCCAGTCCGCGGATCGTCGCGAGCGCGAACGCCATGTCGTCGACGAAGCCCTCCCGCTGGGCCACCGGCCCGAGCGCGGTCTCGGCCTCGCGGAAGATCGCGGTGGCCACGCGCCGCTCGACGGCGGGCAGGTCGGCTCGCAGCTCCGGATCGGTGCGCGAGGCGACCCACAGCTCCAGCGCGGCGTTGAAGATCGGGCCCTGGTGTTCCTCCCAGATCGCGTCCAGCCCCTCCTCGAGCGTGAACGGCCGTTCGCCGACCCGCTCGTGGAACGCCTGGATGCGCCGCTCCGCGAGGTGCGCGACGGCCGCCCCGACCAGGGCGGCGCGGCTGCTGAAGTACGGGACCTGGGCCCCGCGCGAGACGCCCGCCAGCTCGGCGATGCGCCCCGTCGTCGTCTTCGCGTAGCCGTAGGTGACGAGGGACTCGATCGTCGCGTCGAGCAGCGCCTCGCGCGTCTCGGCGCGGCGCTGCGCCTGGGTGCGGGGCCTGCGCCGCGCGGGCGGCGGGGGGGACGGCATGGGGCGGACGATACCGGCGCGATCAGGTGTCGTCGTGGTGGAACGCGGCGGCGATGCCGTCGCGATCGAGCCCGGCACCGAGGCAGGCGAGGAGCTTCATCCGCGCGGCCTGCGCGCTGAGGCCGCCGGCGGCGACGGCCAGCTCGCGGATGTCGGCCTCCTTGCCCTCGAAGCCGTAGGTCTCGTAGAGGATCGCTCCCCGCTCGGGACGGGTGGTCGCCGCCACCGGGATCGTCTCGACCGCCTCGCGGAGCGCCGCGAGCGCCCGCGGACCGAGGTGCCCGGCGCCGAGGGTCTGCACGACGAGGCCCTGGGCGCCGTCGTTCGCCGCGCAGCGGATGAGCGCCCCGTCGTCCCCCAGCCAGGTCGGGACGATCGGCACCCGCAGGTTGAGGTGGGTGGGGACCACGGGAGGACGGCGGACCGGGAACGTGCCGACGTTGACCCGGCCCTCGTGGATGACGCCGATCGCGCCGCCGTGCGGCGATCCGAAGGGCTCCGCGGCGGTCGAGTCGACCTTGCGCACGTAGCGGGCGGCGTGGATCCGGCCGGCGAAGACGACCACCGCGCCCATCCCGTCGCCCTTGATGCTGGAGGCCAGGGCGACCGCGTCGCCCAGGTTGGCCGGACCGTCGGCCCCGGGCGCGCTCGCGGGGCGGATCGCGCCGGTGAAGACGATCGGCGGGGCGCCGCCGTACATCACGTCGGTGAGGTAGGCCGTCTCCTCCATCGTGTCCGTGCCGTGGGTGACGACCACGCCGCGGCCGCGGGCGGCGTGGCGGATCGCGGCCTGCGCGATGGCCAGGGCGTCCGGGGTGTCGAGGTGCGAGCTGGCCAGCTCGCGCACCGACTCGACCTCGAGGTCGGCCACCTGCGCCAGCGACGGGACGGCCGCGACCAGGGCGGCGCCGTCGAGGGCGGGGAGGGCCATTCGGTCTCCGGACATCGCGATCGTGCCGCCGGTGGACAGGATCGTGACGGGTCGGAGCATCGGTGGATCCTTGCAGAGCGCCCGCGCATGGTGGCTCCCAGAAATCACCGGACGTGAAGGCCCGATGCAGCGGCAGATGTCATTTAGCGCTGTTTAGATCTTGAGCACTACACTTGATTCGCGCCTACGGCCTTCACGATCATCGGCGGCGTCACCTGCATGAACCCTCTCACCTTGCGCCGTCCTCTCGGACTCGTCGGACAACCACCGCACGGCTCGCCGGCGATTCTGCCGATGCACCATCGAGATCGCGGTGCTCTCCTCTGCGCTTCGGCCCCCGACATCGATGCTCGCTATCCGCGTGGCGCGTCGAAGCTCAGCGACAGACTGGACGACGTGGTCGACGGCAAGGCCGGATGCCTTGTGGCGTGGTGGGACGGTCAACCGATCGGATTTGCGGTGGACAGCCCGAAAGGCCCGACGGCTGCGAAGCTCTCGACACTTTGGGTCGCCGGTCCCGGACGGCGAGCTGGAGTTGCGTCTGACCTCTTGCTCGCGGTCCTCGACCGTTGGCAGATGCGAGGAGTCGAGACGGGGTGGGGCACCGTTCGGCTCGAGTGCGCTGGTCCGTTCTTGGATCTGGGGAATCCCCTCGGATTTCAGTCGATCGCCGTCGCCCGCAATCGCTATGGGATCGGTGAGGACGAACTCGTCCTAGGGTGGGGAGCGGAACCAGGCACCCAGTCGACCAGGCGTCCGACGCCCCTCCTCGCCGCGTAGAGACGAGATCGTATGGGCCTGTTCGCGGTTCTCAAGCCGAAGGATGGCCAAATATGCGTGGATAGGCTCGACATCAACGTCGCCTGCCTGCCTGCGCTTCTCGGACGCAGGAACTTCATCTGCGACGTCGGTGTTGCGTTCACGCCGATGGACAAGCCCATCGATGCGCTCGAGATCTGCCTTCCCTTCCAATTTCGCGACGCGGACATCGAGGATCTGGGCCCCAAGCTCTTGGATGCCGAGACGGCGAGCCTCGTGTTCGGTGCGCAATGCGACGTCCGGCCGATCGAGAGAACGCCGCCGGTAGAACCGCCATCATCGAACTCCCGGTGGCGCCAGATCGTCGGACGCCGATCCGTGTCCACCGACGCCGATCCTGCGGCCGCGGTTGCGCCCAAAGCGCGTCAGCTCGTATTCGAAGATCGTGACCCGCGGGGGGAGACCGCTCGCCTCGAGTACCTCTTGGACTACATCGACCAGAGGACGACCGAATCAACCCGCAGCAATGGTGCCTCGTTCCGATTGCTCACGGTTGGACTGGCCAACACGGCTCCGGTGGGCAAAACTACATACGTCCGGCTGCGCGTGCCTGTGTTGCGTCTCGGTCGCGCCTGGACCTGGGAACGACTCCTGCCATTCGGCATCCCGACCGTTTCGACGCTTGACATGCGCGTCGCGGACGCCCGGGAGGCTGCAACCGGTGGCGTGCACACGGTCGCGGATCGGATGGTCACCATCACGCAGGTGCACGTCCTCATTGCGACGGGTCCGGACTATCGTTGGCTTCGAACGAGTCCCCAGCCGACGAGCGTGCGCGTGTTGGAGACCAGCCAATGGCTCGACTACCTAGGCCGTCGAATCAGCCTCATCGGCCGCGGCAAGCTGATCGTGAATCTCTGGTCGGAGTCTGACGTGGAGGAGACCCGCCCGATACGGGTCTACGCATCGGTCAAGCGTGAGACACGTCTGATCAGGATGCTTGAGATGTGCCGAACCGCACTGATCGGGATTGCGGTGCTGTTGTTCGTCTTCGACGACCGGTACTGGGACGACGGCTACCTTGCCGACGTCGCCAACGCGGCCGTCTCGGTCTACAACTGGCTTCCCGGAAAGTGGATCCTGCCGAGCACGGTCCTCGGCGTCGTAGGGCTCGTCACGATCTTGTCTCGACTTTGGCCAGCTGTTCGATCGGGTCTCTATCGCGCGGATCAGTGGGTCTACAACATCGGTCGACGTTGAGCCTCGCCGCCGGGCCTCACGCGTCGGCGTGCACGATCTCCAGGTTGGGCATGCCCCAGCACCCGTGGCCCATGTCGTGGGCCATGAGGCCCAGGCCCTCCGTCTCGATCTCCCCGACGTCCACGCCGACGAGCGGGGTGGGCCGCCGGGCGAGCGGGCTGGCGTCGCCGTACGGGTAGGGCGGGAAGACGAGGCCGTCGCGGTGCAGGTCGGCGCGCACGAGCAGCATGGTGCCGCCGACGGCGTCGAGGGGGACCACGTCGGGGCCGCCGCGCAGCACGTCCAGGCGCACGCGCCCGTGCTCGCGCCACGCGTTGCGATCGAACGTCTCGCCGCCCGGGGCCTTCACGCAGTGCGGCGTGACGACGTCCTTGCCGGTGGCGAGCAGGCGGGCCAGGACGTCGGGCGGGTACGACTCCAGGTCGACGTCGAGCCACAGGACCCAGTCCTCGTCGCGCAGCGCGCCGGAGAGCAGGCGGTTGCGGCTGCGGGCGAGCACGGCGCGGCGGGCCAGCTGGACCGACGGGTCCCAGCGCGGCACGCCCGGAGGCAGACGGAAGCCGTAGTCGTGCTGGAGCAGGGTGACCCGACGGTAGGCAGCGGCGAGCGTGGGCTCGCGCGCCCGCAGCGCGGCGAACGTGCCGTCGTCGCTGTCGCTGTCCAGCAGCCCGAGGCTGATGCGCTCCTTGGGGAAGTCGAGCGCGCCGAGCGTGGCGAAGTGATGGTCGAGCCGGCGCGCCGCCTGCTTGACGGGGGTGAGGACCAGGACGCGCTCGCCGGCCGGGGTCGCGGGGCTCATGGAGGGGCAGGCTAGTCGCTTTCCCTGCTCACAGACACATTCTCACAATCTTTCGCACACACTGTTCGGTATGAACTAGCATCTTCGCGACATGGACTTGGGCGAGCAGGCGGGCGGGCGAGCGTGATCTGGATCGGGGGCACCCGCGCCGGCGACGCCCGCGGCGATCCCGGGCCCGGGACGCACCTCTTCCTCGCCGACGAGACGCCGATCGAAGGGCCGCAGCTCGCGGCCGCCGCGGGCGCCGGCTCGGCGCTCGTGTGGGTCGCGAGAGAGAGGGTGACGGTGCTCGCGCACGACGGCGCCGCCGTCACCCGCGACGTCACGTTCGCCTCCGGCTTGACGATCCCGGCCGGGGCGCCGATCGCGCTTGGCGACGATGCGGTGGAGATCGACGCAGGCGGCGAGGCCGGGCGCGTGCGGATCTCGCTGGCGGCTCCCGATGCGGGCACGGTGACACACGCCTCCGCCGGCTTCGACGCCTGGATCCGGTACTTCTTCCCCGCCGGCGCCGCCGGCCCCGCCGCGCCGTCCGCGTTGGGCGCCGTGCGCTACCGGGTGATCGCGAGCACGGGCCCGCTGGCGGTGCGGCTCGAT
>Ga0164241_10005674_pt1 | contig 11595 bp, 14 predicted proteins | sample OricomyardsoilBY_FD_108780 | JGI IMG/M metagenome (GOLD analysis project Ga0164241, IMG submission 108780) | Backyard soil microbial communities from Emeryville, California, USA - Original compost - Back yard soil (BY) | ecosystem: Environmental > Terrestrial > Soil > Unclassified | place: USA... | reverse complement strand
GTCAGACCGAGGCCGGCGAGCAGCCGGATGTCCTCGGCGAACAGGCGGTAGTGGTCGTCGGCGACGTCGCCGGTCGTGCCGTCGGCGATGCGGCCAGGGGTGTGCGCGAAGGTGTCCCAGATGCTCGGGCCGCGTCCGTCCGTGGCGACCGCGCCTTCGACCTGGTACGACGCTGTCGCCGTGCCCCAGGCGAAGCCGGGTGGGAAGCCAGTGGTCACGTTGTCTCCTTTGGGCCTTCGAGCCAGTACTGCGGGTTGGGCAGCAGGGTACCTAACCGGTTAAGTAGCTCGTCGGGCAGGTCGGTTTCGAGCGCGGCGACCAGTGCGTCGACGCGGGCCGGCTTGGTGATGCCGACCACGGTCCCGGAGATGTCCGGGTTGTCCACGGAGTGCCGCAGCGCCGCGGTGGCGAGGTCGGTACCGTACTCGCGGCACGCCTCGTCCATCGCCGCGACAGCCTCGAGTACGGCGGCCGGTGCGTCCCGGTAGCCGTACTTCGTGGCGCCCTGCGGGTTGGCGAGGATGCCACCGCCGTAGATGGCCGCGTTGATCACCGCGATGCCCTCGCCGAGTGCCCGTCGGAACAGGGCGCCGGCCGAGTGGTCGACCAGGCTCCAGCGGTTGTGCACGAGCAGCACCTCGAACCCGCCGAGGTCGAGGTAGCGCGCGAGCTCGGTCGTGTTGCCGCCGGCCAGACCGACATGCCCGATCTCGCCGTCCGCCCGCAGTTGCATCAGCGTGTCGACGGCATCCCGCATCGACTCGAAGTCGTGGAACTCCGGGTCGTGCAGGTAGACCAGCGGCAGGTCGTCCAGGCCGAGCCGTTCCTTGCTCTCGGCGACACTCGCCCGGACCCGGGCGCCGGAGTAGTCTTTGCCGCGGGCGTCGACCTTGGTCGCGACCAGGAAGCCGTCGGGCAGTCCGCCGTACTGCTTGACGGCCTGGCCGATGCGTAGCTCGCTCTCGCCGTCGCCGTACCCGTTGGAGGTGTCGATCCAGGTCAGTGGGCCGTCGAAGACGCGTAGTACGAGGTCGACGGCCTCCTCGCGGGTCACGTCGTACCCGAAGACGGCGGGCATGCCCGCGATCGCGCTGCCGCCGGCGCAGACGGCGGAGACGGTCAGGCCGGTGGATCCGAGGGGCCGCAGCCAGTTGTCCTTCATACCTCGGAGCCTACGGCGAACGCGAAGCCGTCGGGGTCGACGTACACGGACGTCCCGTCGGGCGCGGCCGATGACGCGAGCTCCGTCGGCGGGTCGCCCGCGAGCTCGGCGTACGCGAAGCCGGCGACGTCGAGCTGCGGCGCCCGCGAGGTCTTGTCGACCTCGTAGGTGAACACCTCGATGACCGTGTCACCGCCCTTGAGGTAGCCGATGTGGAATCCGCGCGAGTCGTGCGGCTGCTCGATCGTCCCGATGAAGGAGAAGCCGTAGTTCTCCCGGTAGAACGCGCTGGTCCGGTCGCGGTCCTCGATCGTCACCGCGACGTGGTCGAACCGCGGCCGCTGCGGTACGCCGAGCGCCCGCTCCCGCGCGACCCCGTCGGCGTCGAGGATCTCGGCGTACTGCAGGTCGCCCTGGATCATCTCCAGCAGCGTGCCGTCGGGGTCGTAGAAGAAGCAGATCCGGACGGCGCCCTCGGCGTCGAGCGGGTCGAGCTTGAACTCGACCCCGGCCGCCTTCAGGATGCCGGCCCGCTCGTCCAGCCGGTCGACCTTGAACCCGAGGTGCCGGAAACCTTTCTGCAGGTCGTCCGGCGACCAGCTGGTGTGCTCACGTCCGTTGCCCACGGCCCGCAACTCGATCGTCGCGGTGACCGCGTCCAGGACGGCGCGCTGTGCGGTCGGCTCGCGGACGACGCGCAGCTCGAGGAACTTCGTGTAGTACTCGACCGAGCGCTGCACGTCGGTGCAGTTGACCACGAGATTCTTGATCGGCATGGGACCTCTCTCGAGTGAGTTAGTTCTTGACGGCGCCGAGCATCATCCCGGCGACGAACTGCCGCTGCATCCGGACGTAGACGATGACGACCGGTACGACGGACAGCGTGAGGCCGGCGGTCAGAGCCGGCCAGTTGGTGGAGTACTGGCCCATCAGCGTGAACAGCACCGGCTGCAGGGGCAGCGAGTCGGTGTTGCGCAGCACGGTGTTGGCGATCAGGAACTCGTTCCAGGTGGACAGGAACTGGAAGATCACCACGGTCGCGATGCCGGGCCGGGTCAGCGGCAGGATCACCCGCCGGAAGATGGTGAACTCGCTGCCGCCGTCCACCCGGGCCGCCTCGATCAGCTCGTCCGGCAAGGTCTGGAAGAACGCCCGCATCAGGAACATCGCGAACGGCGCCGACCCGGAGATGTAAAGCACCAGCAGGCCGGTCTGGCTGTCGAGCAGACCGAGGGACTTCAGCTCCAGGTAGAGCGGGATGATCAGCGCCGTCGACGGCATCATCAGCGTGGTCAGCAGCAGCACGAACAGCGTGTTGCGGAACGGGAACTCGAGCTTGGCGAACGCGTACCCGCTCAGGGTGGCGAACACGAGGACGCCGATCACGGTGACCGAGGTGATCCAGACGCTGTTCCAGAAGTGCAGTGGGAACTCGGTCGAGGTCCACGCGTCGCCGTACGCGGCACCGGTGAACCTCCGGGGGATCAGCGGGCCGTTGAAGATCGTGTTCTGGTCGCGCAGCGAGGTGAGCAGCATCCAGACGAACGGGAACGCCATCAGCACGCAGAACGGCAGCAGCACGAACGACGCGAACGACTTCCCGATCCACGGCCTGCGGGCCGTCGTCTCGCTCATCGATCAGCCCTCCTCGTCAGCCAGAGCTGGGCGATGACCGCGAGCGTGCAGAGGATCATCGTCACGACGCTGAACGCGCTGGCGTAGCCGAGCTGGGGGATCGAACCGGACGTCGACCCGAACGCGAGCGAGTAGAGATACGTGCCGAGGACCTCGCTGGCGTGGTTGGGGCCGCCGCCGGTCATCACGAAGATCACGTCGAACGCCTTGAACCCGTTGAGCAGGCCGAGACTGACCACGAGTCCCGTGACGACCCGCAGGCTGGGCACGGTGATGTGCCGGAACTGCTGCACGGTGTTGGCGCCGTCCACCGCCGCCGCCTCGTACAGACTCGGGTCGATGCCCTGCAGCCCGGCGTAGAAGATCAGCATCGTGAAGCCGATGCCGCCCCAGACCGTGACCACCACGATCGCGGGCAGTACCGTCTTCTGGTCGGCCAGCCAGGGATGCTGCAGGCTGTCCATGCCGACCGCGCCGAGCACCCGGTTGAGCGTCCCGATGTTGGGGTCGTAGATGAGTTTCCACAGCACCGCCGACACCACGAACGAGACGATGCCGGGGATGAACAGGATCGTCCGGACCAGTACGCCGACCTTCGGCCAGACCGCGTTCACCAGGACCGCGGTGACGAGCCCGAAGAAGGTGAGCAGCGCGGTGGTGACACCGGTCAGCACGAGCGTGATGATCATCGCCCGGCGCGCGATCGGGTCGGACAGCATCCGGCTGTAGTTGTCGAAGTTCACGAACCTCGGCGCACCGAAGCCTCCCCAGGAGGTGAGGCTCAGGTACGCCGTGTAGAGGATCGGCCAGAGCACGAAGCCCAGGAACAGCACGAAGGTCGGCGCGATGAACACGTATCCCGCGACCCGCTGCGACTTCCTGAGGGGTGAACCGAACTTGTGCTTCTGCGCGGTCACCGCCGTGGCCCGGCCGGCCTTGTAGGTCGCTGTCGCCATCCGATCAGCCGCCCTTGGCGTTCAGCACGGCCTGCTGCATCTCCTTCGCGACCGCTGCCGGATCGCCGGTGCCGTCGAAGATTTTCGCGAGCGGATCACCCGCGGCCACCGAACCGGGGCCGAACGGGATGTGCGGGCATCCGTCGCCGTCGAGCAGCCACGACGTCATCTGCTTCATGATCGGCAGCTCGATCCGGTTCGCGGCACTCTTGGTGGCCGGCATCGAGTTGGAGTCGTTCATGGTGGGGGAGTACTCGTCCGCGGAGTACAGGAACCTGAGGAACTCCAGCGCGGCGTCCTTGTTCTTGCTGTTCGCCGCGACGGCCCAGCCCGCACCGGCCTGGTTCGCCGTCCAGTGCCGCTTGCCCGGCGCGATCGCCGGCGTCTTCATCACCTTGTACTTCTTCACGAAGGCCGGCGTCGCGTCCGTGACGAGTCCCTGCGGCGTCCACGAACCGTTGAACAGCATGGCGGACTTCTCGGTGTAGAAGAGTTGCGTCGCCTGCTCGCCGCTGGTGCCGGTCGTCCCGGGCTGGAACACCCCGCCCTTGACGATCTTCTTGTTCAGCTCGATCGCCTGCACGACCTTCGGGTCCTCGTACGTCGTCCCGTCCTTCAGCTGGTCGAGTTTGAGGTAGAAGGTCGGGTCGTCGGCGACCTGCGTGATGAGCGGCAGGAAGAAGTCCAGCGAGCTGGTCGTCGGGTTGCAGCTGAGCGCTACCGGATGCTTGCCGATGGCCCGGATCTTGGCCGCCGCCGCGATCAGGTCGTCCCAGGTCTCGATCTCGTCCTCGCCGACACCGGCCTGCTTGAGCAGGTCCGGGTTGTAGAAGATCCCGAACGTCTGCGCCATCCAGCCGACCGCGTACTGCTTGCCGTCCAGGGTGTACTCCTGGTTGGCCGAGTCGAAGAAGTCCTTCAGGAAGTCGTCGCCGAGCTCCTTCTTCAGGTCGGCGGAGATGCCGCCGGTGCCGTACGTGAGCGCCCGCGTGTGCGGCGCGAAGATCTCCGGGACGTCGCCGCCGGCCACCGCCGCCTGCAGGGCGGGCAGGTACTGGTCCGGGGTGCCGAAGATCCGGTTCTCGATCTTGATGTTGCTGTGTGCCGCCTCGAACTTCTCGATCAGCTTCGGGAACTGTTTCTCCTGGTCTTCGTACCAGGACCACATCCGGACGACCGCCTTCCCGCCGCTGGTCGTCCCGCCACCGCTGTCACTGCCACCGCAGGCGGTCAGAGCCGAGCCCAGGCCCAGTGCCGCCGCGCCGCCCAACGCCCCCTTCAGTACCGTCCGCCGCCCCAGCATCGAGGGATCGCGCCGTTCACCCATCGCCGACTCCTGTCGTTCATCTCAGGAACCCCGTATCAACTTCCTAACTGAAAGTAAGAAAGCGGTCAAGGTCGCAGCCGTGTTTCCGGAACTTTCCATCCGCAGAACGGATAGCCCTGAGGCACAACGGATGGCCCTAAGGTTGGGGGCATGGTGATTCGGCTGAGCGAGCGGTGGCCGGAGGTCAGCTCGGATCGGCTGCTCTCCGAGTGTGTGCCGCCACCGCGGTTCGCGGACGTCCGGTTCAGCACCTACCGGCCCGATCCGGACGAGTCGTCCCAGGCCGAAGCCCTGGTGGTGCTGGCCGAACGGGCGATGCGCCTGGCGCAGCCTCGCACGGTGCCGAGCCTCTGGTCGCGCCTGCGTGGGCGCGAGACCAAGACCGTGGCCAAGCCGGGGATCTACCTCGACGGCGGCTTCGGCGTCGGCAAGACGCACCTGCTCGCGTCGCTGTGGCACGAGGCGGCCGGGCCGAAGATGTACTGCACCTTCGTCGAGCTCACCAACCTGGTCGGCGCCCTCGGTCTTCGCGCCGCCGTCGAGGCGTTGTCGCAGTACCGGCTGATCTGTATCGACGAGTTCGAGCTGGACGACCCCGGTGACACGATGCTGATCTCGCGGTTGCTCGGTCAGCTCGTCGCGGCCGGCGTCGAGCTCGCTGCGACGTCGAACACGCTGCCGGACAAGCTGGGGGAGGGCCGCTTCCAGGCGATCGACTTCCTCCGCGAGATCCAGGGCCTTGCCGGACACTTCGACGTACGGCGGATCGACGGGCCGGACTACCGCCACCGCGGACTGCCGGTCGCGCCGGAGCCGTGGGCGGACGATCGGGTCGAGAAGACCGCGGACGAGCGGCCGGGCGCGTCGTGCGATCACTTCGTCGACCTGCACCGGCATCTCGCCGAACTGCACCCGAGCCGGTACGGCGCTCTGCTCGACGGGGTCGAGGCGGTCGGGATCACCGACATCCGGCCGCTCACAGACGAGAACGTCGCACTGCGACTCGTGGTCCTGGCCGACCGCATGTACGACCGCGATCTGCCGTTGCTGGCCGGCGGCGTACCGCTCGACCAGCTGTTCTCAGCACAGATGCTGAAGGGCGGCTACCGGAAGAAGTACCTGCGGGCCCTGTCGCGATTGATCGCCCTGTCCCGCGCATGATTCCCTGAGTGCATGATCGATCACGCACGGCGACGTACCGGGTCGTTGATGGTCTTCGCTGCCGGGCTGGGCCTGTTGTTCGCGGGCCGCTTCGTGCAGTTCCACGACGTCTCCGGGTTCGGCAGCGATCGCTGGATCCTGCCGCTGGGCGTGCTCGCGCTGGTCCTCGCGGTCGGGGCCGTGGTCATCGCCTGGGCCGACCCCAAGGCCAGGCTCTGGCTGGGAATCGCGGCGGCGGTCCTCTTCGCCTTGCTGGTCTGGCAGGACCTGGCCAACGACGGGTTCCGGTTCGTCTGGCATCACGACGAGGGAGAGCTGCTGGCCTTCGAGATCGTCCTCGCGCTGGTCGCGGCGGTGCTGATGACGACGGCCGGATCCGCCTTGGGCGCAGGCCGATGGCTGGTCCGTGCCGCTGCGTACCTGTGTGGGTCGGTCGCGTTCGTGTTCGTCGCCTACGTGGCGGGCGTGACGTACTACGACAGGACCGAGTGCCGCGGTGCCGACGACGAGTGCCTCGCCCTGCTCGGTGGCATGGTCTGGGGCCTGATCGCCGTACCTGTCTGCCTGGTCGCGATCGTCGTGATCGAGGTCGTCCTGCGGCGACGTCGTACCGAAAGAGGCTAGATCTGCGGTTCGATGAGGCAGGATGGGCGGATGGCGAAGCAGAAGAAGGGCCAGAAGGCTGACAAGCCCGAGGCCGGGGGACTGGCCGCGCAACTGCGGGTGCCGTCGGGTCCGGTCGACCTGACGAAGTACGACCCGCGCGCGACGCCCGGGTTCGACGGGTCGAAGGACGAGGGCAAGCTCGCGCTGGAGAGCCTCGGTGCCGAGGTGTCGGACTGGCAGGAGCGCTTGTTCGCCGAGGGCCGCGAGGGTGGGCAGCGCAGTGTGCTGCTGGTGCTGCAGGGGATGGACACGTCCGGCAAGGGCGGAGTGATCCGGCACGGCGCGGGCCTGATGGATCCGCAGGGCCTGAAGATCACCTCGTTCAAGGCACCGACGCCGGCCGAGAAGCGGCGCGGGTTCCTGTGGCGGATCAAGCAGGCGCTACCCGAGCCCGGGATCATCGGGATCTTCGACCGCTCGCACTACGAGGACGTGCTGATCGCCCGGGTCCGCAACCTGGTCACCCCGAACGTGTGGAACCGGCGCTACGAGCAGATCAACGACTTCGAGGCCGAGCTGGCCGCGAACGGCACGACGGTGCTGAAGTGCTACCTGCACATCTCGGAGGACGAGCAGAAGGAGCGGTTGCAGGCGCGGCTCGACGACCCGACCAAGCACTGGAAATACAACACCGGGGACGTCGACGAGCGCAAGCTCTGGCCGGACTACATGGAGGCCTACCACGCCGCGCTGGAGCGCTGTAACAGCCCCGAGGCGCCCTGGTTCGTGATCCCGAGCGACCGCAAGTGGTACCGCAACTGGGCCGTCACCACGATCGTGCTGGAGACGCTCAAGGCGCTCGACCCGCAGTGGCCCGAGGCCGACTACGACGTGGCGACCGAGAAGAAGCGGCTGGCCGCCACCTGAGCCGTCGGCCCCGGCTCAGCTGTCGGGGTCGATGTCGTGCTTGCGGAGCAGGTCGCGCAGCCGCGCCACCTGCTCGTGCAGGCGTTCGTTCTCGTCGAGTACGGCGTTGAGCTCGTGGACGAGGTGGTGCCGGCGGCCGTAGGTGGTCCAGGTCGAGGGGTCCTCGGCGAGCATGTCGGTGACCACGGCCTCGGTCCGCTGCCGGCGATCGATCCACTGCTCGACCCGGTCGCGGAGCTTGTCCAGCTCGCCGCCGAGCTTCGACAGGACCTGGGCGGCGACGCCTTCGCCATCGTGGAGCAGGGCGAGCAGCAGGTGCTCCGGTCCGAGTTGCTCGGCCCCCAGCCGACGGGACTCCTGGTACGCCTGCTCGAGCGCGTGCTTGGCCCGCGGCGTGAACGGGATGTGTCCGCCTCCAGCTTTGTGCGCGCCGCGCCCGATGATCTCCACCACCAGGTAGCGCACGGCCGGCGCCGTGATCCCCTTGTCGGACAGGACCTTCGCGACCCCGCCCTGACCCTCCTCGATCAGTCCGAGCAGGAGGTGCTCGGTCCCGATGAAGCTGTGATCGAGGCTCCGGGCCTCCTCCTGCGCCACCACCACGGCCCGCCGGGCCTCGGCGTTGAACCGCTCGAACATGGCTTCTCCCCTCGACTGCCAGTCGGTGTGCAGTGTCTCGACCTCGTCCTCCAGCAGGAGATCGAGCCGAAGGTGCTCGTACAGGTCCCCGGCGGTCAGGCCGTGGTGTTCGATCCGCGCCTGGATGAAGCCGGCGACCTCGTGGCGGTCGGTTTCGTCGGCCGAGATCCGGTCCAGCAGGTCGTCGAGCTCGTCCACCGGCTCCAGCCGCAGATCGGCCTGGTTGAGCGTCACGAACTGCAGCAGCACGGCGACCGCCACCACCCGGTTCGCGCCGCTGAACGCCCTGGCACGGACCAGCCCGGCCAGCAACACCCCAGCGCCCTCGGCCAGCCCGGCAGTGAGTCGTACGTCGTTGAGCACCCGCTCGACCGCGTCCAGGTCGGTCCGACGTACGGCGTCCTCGGAGTCGCAGCGGAGCACGCGGGCCGCCACCGCGAGGACGTCGTACACCCCGAGGTAGCGCATCAGTCGTCTCCGCGGAGACGGCGCAGGGACTCCTCGTGGCGGGCCAGGTTCTCCTCCAGCAGCCGGCTGAACCGGCTGTCCTGCCGTCGCCGGTCGACCAGCGCCGCGATCGCCTCGCGCGCCACGTCCGAGACCGACCGTCCCTCGACCGACGCCACCGTCTGCAGCCGCTCCGCCAACTCCGGATCCAGCCGCAACAAGATGTTCTTGGTCGCTTCCTTCGTCATAGATAGCAAGATATCACGCTATCCACACCCGCCCTTTGATCGTGAAAGGATCGGTCGCATGTTCAGAGCGCCGCAGATCACGTTCTACTCCGAGCAGCTCCCGGTGCTGCGTGACTTCTACCGCGGCCTCGGTTTCGTGCAGCGCTTCCAGCATCCGGCCGAGGGTGACCCGATCCACGTCGAGCTCGTCCTGGACGGCTTCAACCTCGGCATCGCCGACGTCGCCTCCGCGCGCGCTGACCACGGCCTGTCGCCGGTGCTGACCGGCCGGGCGGCGGAGCTCGTGCTGTGGTGCGACGACACCGACGGGGAGTTCGCGCGGCTGACAGGAGCCGGCTGCGCGGCGCTGTCCGCGCCGCACGACTGGCTCGGCAACCTCCGCATCGCGTGGATCGCGGATCCCGACGGCAACCCGATTCAACTGGTCCAAAGCCGGTAGTGCCCCCTTCCGTGTCCTCCGGGCACCGCCGATTCCGACTTTGAGCGCGGGTCAACCACAGAACGTCGGGCGGAACGGTTGGTGGGTGCTCAAGGTGCGCGCCGTACCGTGAACGGCGAGACAAATTGCCTGCGAGAGTTCACAGTGAAGTGAGAGATTTTAACGGCAGAAGTTGTTACAAAGCCGAAGATCTAACGAAACGTCAAGGGGCGGCGCGCTGATCTACTGTCTCATGCTACAGACAGCCACTGAAACTACTGTGGGTGATCGAATGCATTGGAGGCACAGTGAAGGCACGAACGAGGTCGACGACCTGGCGAGTCCTCTTGGCAGGATCTGCGCTGCTCTGCGTCCCGTTGGCGGCGCCCGCCACCGCGTCAGCCGCCGTCGCGGGACACCCGAGCGGCTGCGTGTACCAGGTCGCTGACGCGTGGCGGACCGTGGCCCGCTGCAGCAAGTCACACGGTGGCCACTACCGCGCCCTCGCACGGTGCAAGGACCCGAACGGCGGGAAGGTGCAGGAGTTCGTGGGCAACTGGAGGAACGACGGCGTGTGGTCGAAGGCCTACTGCCAAGGATCGACCAAGCCGCTCACCGCCGGTGTCGAAACGAAGGTCAACTGAGAGCGCGGACCGCCGGGCCTCTGCGCGCGGCACACCACGAACGATACGACTGCGAAAGGTACGACGCATGAAGAAGTGGCTGGTTCTCGTCGCCGGCAGTGTGGTGACAGTCTCGTCCCTGGGGCTGCAGGCCCCCGCCACCGCGACCTCCATCACTCCCACCCTCGTCGCCGCCCACCCTTCGGGGTGCTTCTACGGGCCGGACGCCGAGAACGGGGCGAGGGCAACGTGCAAGCACAGCAACGGCGGTCACTACAAGGCCTCAGTCACGTGTGACAGATGGGACAACAGGGGCAAGGTCGTACGCGACGCCGTCGTATGGAAGTCGAGCGGCTACTCGGTTGCCTACTGTCCGCCGGAGACGAGCTACCTCCACGCGGGAATCATCACGAAAGCCGCCTGATCAGCTCGGGCCGGAGTTGGAACGCCCCCGGAATGCGGCGCCGCATTCCGGGGGCGTTCCCTTGTTCAGGCGGTGCGGACGAGCTCCGGGCGGCTGATCACGGTCGGGCGTGCGACCGGGGCGAGGGTGAGCAGGTCGAGACCGGCCACGCCGTAGCGCAGCAGCACGAGTCGGGCGACCTCGGTACTCACGCCCAGGGGCCGTGACACCGCGACCGCACCCGCCCGGCGAGCGGTCGACTCGGCCTGGTCCGGCAGCACGCCGGGCGCCAGGAACAGCGAGCCGACGGCGACGTGCCGACGACCCTCGAGCCGCCACTGCAGCACCGCTTCGGCCGGCGACGGCGAGGCGGCGGCGGTGAAGGCCGCGGTGACCGGCAGCTTGTGCCGCTGGCCCCACAGACGCGCCAGCCGGGTCACGCTCGCGTTCGCCTGCGAGTCGCTCGACCCGGCGCAAGCCAGGACCAGCGCGTCCAGCTCCCGCACCCGACCGTCCTTGAGCTCGGCGCGCATCCGGCGGTCCAGTACGTCGAGCAGCGTCTCGTCGTACCCGAGCACGTCGGAGGCGATGATCCGCAGGTCCGGGAAGCGGCTGCGCGCCTCGTCGACCACGGCCGGGACGTCCACCCGGGCGTGGAACGCGGACGACAGCAGCAGCGGTAGGACGACGACTTCCTCCACGCCCTCGGCGGCGAGCTTGCCGATCACCTGGTACGGCGTGGGCGGGCAGTGGTCGAGGAAGGAGGCTTCGATCCGCAGGTCGTCACGCAGGTCGCGCAGGCACTTGACGAGGCCGTGGACGGTGGCGGCCGACCGCGGGTCGCGGCTGCCGTGGGCGAGGATCACGAGCGCTGGAGCAGTCACAGCAGTTCCCCTTCTTCGTCGTCGATCATGCCGGCCGCGAGCGTCCACCCGTCGTGGGCGTCGATCAGCAGGAACGATCCGGTGATGGCGTTGCTGGAGTACGGATCGGCGGCCAGCGGTGCGGCGACCTTGAGCTGCACCTTGCCGATGTCGTTGAGG
>Ga0164241_10005673_pt1 | contig 11598 bp, 8 predicted proteins | sample OricomyardsoilBY_FD_108780 | JGI IMG/M metagenome (GOLD analysis project Ga0164241, IMG submission 108780) | Backyard soil microbial communities from Emeryville, California, USA - Original compost - Back yard soil (BY) | ecosystem: Environmental > Terrestrial > Soil > Unclassified | place: USA... | reverse complement strand
GCGTGATTTGCCTTGAATTGACCCGTATCCAGAGCCACTTGGTCTGGTTGGGGACGCACGCCATCGACCTCGGTGCGATGAGCGTGTTTTTGTACTGCTTCCGTGAGCGCGAAAAAATCCTCGATTTGTTTGAGATGATTTCCGGTCAGCGCATGATGGGTAGCTACATGCGTCCGGGCGGCGTCTGGCGCGACTTCCCGACGCAATTCATCCCCGACCTTGAAGCCTTTTTGGATGATTTCCCGCGTCGCATTGACGATTATGAATTGCTGTTGACGACCAACCCGTTGTGGCTAGACCGCACGCAGGGTATCGGCGTGATTGAGCCGGATATCGCCCTTGCGTGGGGTTTCAGCGGCCCGTCATTGCGTGGGAGTGGCGTCAACTGGGATATCCGTAAGGCCATGCCGTATCTCGGCTATGAGAATTACCAGTTTGATGTGCCGCTGGGCGAACACGGGGACGTATATGACCGTTACCTGTGCCGTATCCACGAGATGCGTGAATGCATCAAGATTATCCGGCAAGCATTGAAGCGGTTGCCGGAAGCGACGGGCGGTTTCCGTAGCAGTAATCGTAAGTTCACCCCACCCGCCCGCGCCGAACTCGGTCAGAGCATGGAGGCGGTCATTCACCACTTCAAGTTGTGGACGGAAGGGTTCAGCGCCCCTGACCAAGAAGTGTACGTTGCGATTGAGTCGCCGCGTGGTGAAATCGGGTGCTATATTCACGGCACGGGTGGCAACAAGCCCCGCCGCGTCCACTTCAAAACCCCGTCGTTCATGCACATTCAGGGCATCCCCCTCATGAGCGAAAACCACATGATTGCCGACCTTGTGGCGATTATCGGCAGCGTGGACATCGTGTTGGGCGACTGTGACCGCTAAGGCGCATTAGGACGACGGAAGATAAGATGAATAACCTTCAGCAGAAATACACGGAACGCATCACCACCACGCTGTCGAAATATCCCGATAAGCGTTCGGCGGTCATGCCGATGCTGTACATCGCGCAGGAAGAATACGGCCATGTCAGCCCAGAAGGGATTGCCGAGGTCGCTGAAATCTGCGATATGGACCCCACCCAAGTGAAGTCCATTGCGGGCTTCTATACGATGTACTCCGAGAAGCCCAAAGGTAAGTATTGGCTTCAGGTGTGCGTTGACCTGCCGTGCGCGTTGCGCGGGGCGGATGAATTTCACCACTGGCTGCTAGACGAATTGGGCATCGAAGAAGGTGGTACAACCGACGATGGCCTGTTCACTGCCGAGCATGTGATGTGTCTTGCCGCCTGTGACAAAGCCCCGATGCTTCAATGCAACTTCCACTTTGAAGAAAACCTCGACAAAGAGAAGATGCGTGCCAAGCTGAAGGCGTGGCGGGCAGAAGCCATCGCCGCGAAAAACGGCAAGAAATAGCGTATCGGTAGTTTAGGGCGAAGGTGTGCGCGTATGATTACAATCGGCGACAAGCAAATCCCGAACATTCTCTACCGTGAGAAGGATACTCCCAATATCCACCAGTTCGATGTCTACATCAAGAACGGCGGATATGATGGGTTGAAGAAGGCGTTGGGTATGACCCGTGCCGCCGTCATCCAAGAGGTGAAGGAATCCAACTTACGTGGTCGCGGCGGCGCAGGCTTTCCGGCTGGCGTCAAGTGGTCGTTCATCCCGCAGGATAATCCGGTCAATTATGTGACGGTCAACTGCGACGAGAGCGAAACCGGCACGTTCAAAGACCGTCAAATTATGGAGAACAATCCGCATCAGCTCATCGAAGGCGCGTTGATTTGCGCGTATGCGGTGAAGGCGAAAGCGGTTTACATCTACCTCCGTGGCGAGTTCTGGGACGCGGCGCACGAACTGGACAAGCATATCGCGGCGGGTCGTAAAGCCGGTTTGTTCGGGGCGGACAGCACGCTCAAGGACGCTGATGGCAAGCCATTCACGGTTGAGGTTTACAGTCACCTCGGCGCGGGTGCATACATCTGCGGCGAAGAATCAGCGTTGCTCAACAGCCTCGAAGGTAAACTCGGTCAGCCCCGTGTACGCCCACCATTTCCCGCCCAGAAAGGCGGCGGTTTGTATGGTGAGCCGACAGTGGTTAATAATGTCGAGACGCTGGCGAATGTGCCGTGGATTATCACCAATGGCGCGTCGGAATATAAGAAAATCGGCGTCGGCGCAAGCACCGGCACGAAAATCTTCTGCCTCAGCGGTCATGTCAAGAATCCCGGGAACTACGAACTACCGTTCGGCGTGACCTTCCGTGACTTGCTGTATAAGTACGGCGGCGGCCCCTTGGATGAGAGCAAGCCGTTCAAGGCGATTTTGCCGTCCGGCGGCTCCGGCCCGATTGTGCGCGTGACCGAAGATTTGCTCGACACGCCCTTGACCTATGAAGACCTCTCGAAGCACAACACCATCCTCGGTTCGGCCTCAGTCATCGTGATGGACGAGACCACCGACATTGTGTGGATGGCCTCGAAGGTCACCAAATTCTTCAAGCACGAGAGTTGCGGCAAATGCACACCCTGCCGTGAGGGGACGTATTGGTTGGACAAGGTGCTTGACCGCATCTTGCGGGGTGAGGGCAAGCCCAACGATGTTGACCTCATCGCCAATGTTGCCAACAACATGAAGCCTACGACTTTATGCGCGTTGGGTGAATTTGCGGCCAATCCGATTATTTGGACAATCCGCAACTTCCCAGAGGAATTTGCGGCGTGGGTCAGCGGCGATAAGAAAGCGGCTGCGTTGAGCGCTGGTCAAGCACACGCGGCGCACGATACAAAATCGGCGGCGCTTCCGGCTCCGGCGGGCGACTAGCTGGGGCAGGGCATGAGCCACAATGGGATTTGGGGGCGTTTCATGCGTGTGATGCTCCCGTCAGCAGGGATGGTCGCCAGACGGATTGCAGAATTAACCGAAGCGTTGGCGGCGCACCCAAACTCTCCGGCGTTGTATCTCAGTCGGGGTGAGGCGTATGCCGAAATCGGCGAACACAGTCAAGCCGCACAAGATTTTCAACGGGCGGTACGGCTAGCCGATGAGCAATTCAAAACAAAGTCGTGGGGCGTGGTCGCACAAGCATTACGTGACCGCGCCCTACGCGGGTTACAGCAGGCACAAGCATCGGCTCGTGCAGGCAATCAAGGCGGGAACGGATAAAAGGTTCAAAGACCGATGACGAAAACTGTCACGATTACGATTGACGATAAGAAATACGAAGTCCCGGCTGGGGCAAACCTCGTGGATGTGGCGAAATTCCACGCCGATAATGACATCCCGGTGTTTTGCTACCACCCCAAGATGTCCCCCGTCGGGATGTGCCGCATGTGCTTGGTCGAACAGGGCGCGATTGAAAAAGACCGCGCCACTGGCGAGGTTGTGCTAGATGAAAGCGGCAACCCGAAGGTTCGCTGGATGCCCAAACTCCAGACGGCTTGCACCCAAGTGGTCAGCGATGGCATGGTCATCCGCACCACCACCGAACAAGTCAAGGCCGCCCGCGAGAATGTGGTTGAGTTCTTGCTGACCAGCCACCCGTTGGACTGCCCGATTTGCGACAAGGGCGGTGAGTGTCCGTTGCAAAACTTGACCATGGCGCACGGCAAGGGTGATACGCGCATGGTTTATGAGGATAAGCAGCACCTCGATAAGCACGTCCCATTGGGTGATAACGCGCTCATCTTCCTTGATGAGGAGCGCTGCATCCAATGTGCGCGGTGTGTTCGTTTCCAAGATGAAATCGTCGGTGACGATGTACTGGCGTTCCACGAACGTGGTCGCAAGCTGCAAATCATCACCAACAGCGAACCGAACGGTTTTGACACTTATTTCAGCGGTAACACCACCGATATTTGTCCTGTGGGCGCGCTGACGACTGCGGACTTCCGCTTTGGCGCACGTCCGTGGGAATTGACCGAAATCCCCAGCATCGACCCGTTTGACGCCGCGGGCAGCAATATCAGCCTCAGCACGCGGCTTGACCGCGACTTTGGTGGTCGCGCTATGATTAAGCGCGTGATGCCACGCCAGAACGAGTTCGTCAACGAAATCTGGATCAGCGACAAGGCGCGGTTTGGTCATCATTTCACCCAGAGCGACTCGCGCTTGCTTCAACCGATGACCGGCTCGAAGGGCGCGCTCAAGGCCACGACATGGCAGGACGCCCTCAGCGCCGCCGCCGCCAAAATTAAGGCGGCTGGTAAAGACATCGCCGCCATCGCGGGCAGTGGGATGAGCAACGAAGACCTGTTCGCCCTCAAGCAACTGGTCAACGCAGTCGGTGGTAAGAACCTCGGCGCGTGGCCGATGACGCACTCTGGCGCGGAACTGTTGGCGCAGGTCGGCCTCGGCAAAGGCAGCAACCTCGGTGAGCTGGGCAAGGGCGATGCCGTCCTGATTATCGCCAGCGACCTCGAAGAAGAAGTCCCGATGTGGCGTCTGCGGATTAAACGGGCGCATGACCGTGGCGCGTATGTCGTGGTGGCGAATGCCCGTAAGACCCGTATGGATGATTTCGCCAGCGAAGTCGTCCGCTACGATGCGGGCAAGGCCGCCCACTGGTTGAACGACCTCAAGAAGGCCGCCCCTCAGATTGCTGAGAAACTGACTGGCGCGACCAACTTGGTGATTGTGACTGGTGCAGAAGGATTGACTCTGGCTGGACATCGCGCTGTGATGCAGGCGTCAGCCAATCTGCTCATCGAAAGCAAGCACACCGGCAAGGCCAATAACGGCCTGCTGTCCACGCTCCCCGGCGCGAATGGCGTTGGTTTGAGCTACCTCGGCTACTCCCCGGAACAAACCTTGCGGATTGCGAAAGACGCGCCGAAGGTTTTGATTGTGGCACAGGCGGAATTGTTGGCAGATGACCCCGCTGTTGAGGCGTGGCTGTCCAAGATTGAAACCGTCATTACCCTGTCGCTGTTCCCAGATGCAGTCACCCAGAAATATGCGGCGATTGCGCTACCCATCCAATCGTTTGCCGAGCGCGACGGCACATTCACCAATGGCGAACGCCGCGTGCAACGCTTCTATACCGCGCAAGGCCCGATGGGTGAGGCACTGCCCGCATGGCAGGCGATTATGCGCCTCGCTGAAGCAGCTGGCCTCTGCAAAGCCAAAATCAGCGCGGCAGCCATCATGCAAGAGATGACCCAGACCATCCCCGCGTTTGAGGATATGAGCTATAAGAATCTGAGCAAGGTCGAGCGTCAGTTCCCAGATGTCGGCGGCACAGATTTGTACTATGGCGGCACGGCCTATCAAAATAAGGGCGGCCTCGGTATGGTGATTGCCACCGCCGCGGACAAGGGCGAACGGGTTGTTTCGACGGAAGTTAACCTGCCTGATGCGCCCAAACCCGCCGCTGGCGAGTTCGTGGTCATCCCATCCACACGCCTGTATAACAAAGAGAGCGTGTTTAAGCCGAGCGTGCTGGTTCACCCGCGTGTGATGGCTCCGTATGCAGAAATTAACAGCACGGACGCCAAGAAATTGGGCGTCAACAGCGGTGATGTGGTTGAAATCAGCGCGGGCGGGGCAATTGTCCGCGTGCGCGCCCATGTCAACGGTGGTGCGCCAGAGGGCAGTATCGTTCTGCCCCGTCACCTGACAGAAGAAGCCGTGCCGGTAGCCATCACCACCGGCACGGTCAGCAAAGTCTAAGGGAGGGCGTCATGAATCGTAAAATCCTCGGTATCCCGTTATGGGCAATCGTCATCGTCGTTGTGCTGGTTCTGGGCGCAGTGACGGCGTTGGGCGGCTATGCGGCTTATACCATTTTGACCGGCACAGGACATCAGACGCCTATCGCCTGTGAACTCAGTCCGGGATGTCGTGTCTGGCAGCCGATTATCTTCTCGGCAGTGTTTTTGCTCATCGTCGTGACCGGCTTCGCCTATACGACGTTGCTAGAGCGTAAATTTATCGCGTACTTCCAACAGCGCGTTGGGCCGAATCGCGTCGGGCCGGGCGGCTTTATGCAGCCCGCCGCAGACGCCGTTAAGCTCATCTTCAAAGAAGACATCATGCCGGCGAAAGCCTACAAGTGGGTGTACCTCATCGCCCCGATGATTAAGGTCGTCCCCATCTTGATTGTGATGGCTGTCACCCCGCTGGGGCCACACATCACCATCCCGTGGTTTGATGGTTTGTGGTACAGCGTACCGTTGGTCGTGGCAGATTTGCACGTTGGCGTGTTGTGGATTTTGGCGGTTACCTCTATCGCAACCTACGGCGTCGCTTTGGCAGGCTGGAGCAGCAACAACAAGTATTCGATGTTGGGTGCGATGCGCGCCGCCGCCCAGATGATCAGCTATGAACTGAGCCTCGGCACGGTTCTGATTGTGCCGATTATGCTGTCGGGATCGATGAGTATCATCGACATCATCGAGAAGCAATCAGGGTCGCCACTGAATTGGTTCGTTTTCCAGAACCCCCTCGCAGCCGCCATCTTGATTATCGCGTTGATTGCCGAAACCAACCGTGCGCCGTTTGACTTGCCGGAAGCCGAGCAAGAACTGACCGCCGGATATATGACCGAGTACAGTGGTATGAAGTTCGCGCTGTTCATGATGGCTGAATACCTCGGCATGATTGCGGTCAGCCTGATTGCGATGTCATTGTTCTTCGGCGGCTACCATTTCTTCTTCGTCGAGAGCGCACCCATCCTCGGCCCCATCGTCATGATTGGCAAGGTCGTCGTATGCTTGCTGGGCTTCATCTGGGTTCGCGCAACATTGCCGCGTATCCGCTATGACCGACTGATGAGCTTCGGCTGGAAGGTCATGCTGCCGCTGTCATTGCTGTCAGTGGTCTGGACGGCTGTTGCGGTGGTGATTGGCGATGTCTTCGGCCCGACGGCTTATATGCTGGTCAGCGGGACATTGTTCGTGCTGGTGATTGCGGGCGCTTACCTGTTGTTCGGGCGTGAAAAATCGTCCCAAGCGGAAAGCGATGTTGAAGACGACCCGATGATTACCGGTGAACGGCGCGGGATGGGCTATGTCGCGCTTCAGGCTGTCGGGGGCGTGCTGTCTGCGCCATTCGTCCTATATAACAGCGGGCTGAAGTTCCTCGATAAACTGGGGTCGCTTGCGCCGGAAAATAAAAAGAAATCCGACTCATCGAATGATGGTTCGGCAGACTAGAGGGGGAAGGGGTTACTGATGAACGTAATTCGCGGTTTTGCCACGACGTTCAAGCACCTCTTGGAGGAGCCGACCACGCTGCAATATCCAGAGCAGGTGCGTCCTTTCCAAGAGCGTTTTAAGGGACGTCACCACTTGCGCCGTTACGACAACGGCTTAGAGAAGTGTATCGGCTGCGCCTTGTGCGCGGCGGCGTGTCCGGCGGATGCCATCTGGGTTGAAGCGGCAGAAAACACCGATGAGGTGCGTTATAGCCCGGGTGAACGCTACGCCAAGACCTATGAAATCAACATGCTGCGCTGTATCTTCTGCGGATATTGCGAAGATGCTTGCCCGACACAGGCTATCCAGTTGGGTCACGAACACCGCATGAGCTTCACAGATCGGCGCGATGCCATTTATGTGAAGGACATGTTGATTGACCCCGTGCCGGAAGGCCAAGAAGGGTCTCCGCGCCAAGTTGAACCCGGTATCTATACCCGTTCCATTCCGGATATGGAGAACCCGCACTAGGCCAAACCAGCGGTAATCCAAGGGCGCCGGAATCTGTAAACTACGGCGCTCTTGTGTTAAACTGCACAAGCTGCGTACTGCCGCGCAAGGACGTTTAGCATGACTCTTGAAGTGTTCCTGTTTATGATTGTGGGTGCTGTCACCATAATCACCGCCGCCCTGATGTTGATGAGTGATAACGCGGTTCATAGCGCGTTGTTTCTGATTGTCAATTTCTTGGGTGTGGCTTTCCTTTACCTGATGCTCGAAGCTCCGTTTTTGGCGATGGTTCAAATCGCTGTTTACGCGGGCGCAATCATGGTGTTATTCCTGTTCGTTATCATGTTGTTGGGAGCAGAAAAGACGGGGGCTGGCTCACATTTACGCCGCTTCCGCTGGATGGCTCCGGTTGCGATTGGGCTGGCGCTGGTTTTCATGTGGGCTGTCGGTTCGGCGCTCACCAGTGGTCAAATTGATATGCAGACGCCACCCGCCACTGCTGCACAAGTGCGCTTTGTTCACGCAGTCGCATTACCAGCCGCCGATGCTGAGTCTAGCCTTCCGGCTGACCGCGTATTCGTGTTGTTGGTCAATGGTGACGTCGTGGACGAAAGTTTCGCCTACGGTGAAGCCAGCGATATGCTGGATATTGCGCCGGGGACGACAACACTCAGCTTGCGCGAAACCGCAGACGGCGCTGACCTTGTAACAACCACGCTGGAATTGGCTGGTAACAGCATCCAGACGGTTGTTTTGGCTGGTGATGAGGCGATTAGCTTCTACGCCGTGCCGCAGAGCGATAGCGCTGGGCTGACGGTCTTCAATGCGTATGCACCGTTGCCTTCTATCTCATTGGGCGACCTCAAGGGCGAGTTATTCACCGACCAAGCCCGCCGCGTGCTGCCCGTTGGCGCGGACGACGTGCCGTTTGGGACGTATACCGAGCCGTTGGCTTATCCGGCAGATTTCCCGAATTGGGTCGCCTATATTCCGGGCGGTCTGAACCCTGAGCCGGGTAAAATCACCGCGCAAGAGCTACAACAAAATATCTTGCTGCGCGTGAGTGAATTTTTACCGGAGATGCGTTACGGTGAAAATGGGCTGGTTATCTTCAGCGCAGACCGTACCTCTGATGGTGACATTCGCCCGATTGCCACCCGTTTTGAGCCGGTGTTTGTTGAAGGGTTTGGTTCTCCGGTGCGGGTAGGGCAAACACTGTTCACGGATTATCTGTTGCCGTTTCAGATGGTTGCCTTGCTGTTGCTGTCTTCGATGGTCGGGGTGATTGTGATTACCTACCGTGGTGATCATACGCCCAAGCCCAGCCGCGAGACCCGCCGTAAGGTGGCGCGTCCGTTGACCAGTGTCATCACCAGCCAGACCGGCACCGATTTGGCCGACAATGCGCCGCAATTGCCCGAACGCGCCGAAACGTCGGCGGGCGACTAGCCGCGCCTGCACAGGGGGAGACAATCATGGTTCAAACCGAAGCCTACGTTATTCTAAGCATGGTTCTGTTCGCGATGGGGACGTTGGGGGTGCTTCTGCGCCGCAACGCCATCATCGTCTTTATGTCCGTCGAGTTGATGCTCAATGCAGCCAATCTCGCGCTGGTGGCTTTCAGCCGTCAATGGCAAGGGGTGGACGGGCAACTGTTCACATTCTTCGTCATGACCGTTGCGGCTGCCGAGGTCGCGGTGGGTCTGGCGCTGATTGTGGCGATTTTCCGCACCAAGCAGAGCATCAACATTGATGAACTGCACTCGATGGAAGGGTAAGAGCCGATGCAAAACCTCGCGCTCATTGCGCCACTGATTATTCTATTTCCGGCAGTCGGCGCATTCATCAACTTTGTCTGGGGACCCAAGCTCAACGAGCGTATGTCCGCCATCATCGGGTCTGTGGCTTCTGGTGCGACATTTTTGGTCGCGCTGGGGCTGTTCAGCTACCTGAGTGGTAACTTTTACCAGCCCGCCATTGTCAATCCGCCGTTGTTGGATGGGTGGATTCGCATCCCGTCTGCCGGTATCGAAATCCCGTGGCAACAACGGATTGACACCCTCAGTGTAACCATGATGATGTTCGTCACATTCGTCGGGACGCTCATCCACATCTACGCAGCCGGATATATGCACGGTGATAAGCGCTTTAGTCGCTTTTTCGCCTACCTGAATATGTTCTTGGCCTTCATGCTCATCCTCATCACCGGCAACAACTTGCTGATGATGTTCGTCGGTTGGGAAGGCGTGGGCGTCTGCTCGTACCTGCTCATCGGCTTCTGGTGGGATAAGCCCAACGGTGAGGGCATCAAGAATGCCAACGCCGCACGCAAAGCGTTTATCGCTAACCGTGTCGGTGACTTCGGTGTGTTGATTGCCTTGTTCCTGACCTTCTGGACGTTCGGCTCGCTGGATTTCTATAAGCCTACCGAAGTCTCCAATCCCGCCCATTTCGCTCACCTTGTCCACGGCGAAGCCGCTACGGAAGGTCATGGCGAGGAGGCCACCGAATCCCATGGTGAGACGGTTGTTGAGGGCGAAACCCACGGCGAGGAAACCACAGCTACCGAAGGCGAAAGTCACGGTGAAGCGGCAACCGAGTCTCACGGTGAAACCCCTGCTGCTGAAGGGCATGGCGAAGAAGCCGCCGCGACAGCGCCTGAATATATCGACAACACGCATTTGACCTATAACCAACTGGGTATTTTCGGCATGGCTGAGGCGAGGCTGCACCTTGAAGAAGGTGAGACTCTCGACGATGGCACTGGCGTACAACTCAGCCGGACAGTTGTGATTGGCGCGTGGACGACGGACATTCAGACGGTTGTCACGCTGATTGTGCTGTTTATGCTGTTGGGCGCGGCGGGTAAGAGCGCGCAAATCCCCTTGTTCGTCTGGTTGCCGGACGCGATGGCTGGCCCGACGCCGGTTTCTGCGCTCATCCACGCCGCCACGATGGTCACGGCGGGCGTTTACATGATGGTGCGCTGTAACACCTTCTTCTATAACGCCCCGACAGCCTCGCTGGTCGTGACGATTGTCGGAAGCGTGACGGCGCTGGTCGCTGGTTTCATCGCCATGGGGCAGTGGGACATCAAGCGCGTTCTGGCCTATTCCACCGTCTCACAGCTTGGCTTCATGGTCGCCGCCGTCGGAATCGGCGCGTATGGCGCTGCCATCTTCCACATGATGACGCACGCCTTCTTTAAGGCGCTCTTGTTCCTCGGCAGTGGTTCGGTTATCCACGGCATGGAACACGGTCACCACCACCTGCATGGTCATGACGACCACGGCGGGCATGATGACCACGGTCACGATTCTCATGGTCATGACGACAAACACGCCGCGCATCATGAGGAAGAACACTTCGACCCTCAAGACATGCGGAACATGGGCGGCTTGCGCTCTAAGATGCCGATTACCTACGTCACTTACTTGATTGGGACATTGGCGCTGGCGGGTATCTTCCCGTTGGCTGGTTTCTGGAGCAAAGACGAAATCCTCGCGGATTCATGGGTCGCTGGCGTATTCGACGGCAAAATCGGCGGCTATATCGCGCTGGCGCTGTTGATGGCTGCTGCGTTCATGACCGCCTTCTATATGTGGCGTCAAATCGAGATGGTGTTCCACGGTGAACCCCGTCACGAGGCCGCCAAGCACGCGCCTGAGAGCGTCTGGCAGATGACCGTCCCGCTGATTATCCTCTCGGTGTTCAGCGTATTCATCGGTTTCATCAACATCCCATCTGGGATTGGCTTCTTCTCATTGGGCATGGACGGCGTGTTTGGCCTGCATAGCCTGACCAACTGGCTGGAATACAGTGTGCTGCACGCCCATGCGGGTGAGTTTCAACCGCTGATTGCGCTGATTGCAACCGCGCTCGGTATCGGGGCGATTGTGCTGGCGAATCGCATCTATGGCGGCAATAAAGCACTCACCAGTGAGG
>Ga0164241_10005672_pt1 | contig 11599 bp, 10 predicted proteins | sample OricomyardsoilBY_FD_108780 | JGI IMG/M metagenome (GOLD analysis project Ga0164241, IMG submission 108780) | Backyard soil microbial communities from Emeryville, California, USA - Original compost - Back yard soil (BY) | ecosystem: Environmental > Terrestrial > Soil > Unclassified | place: USA... | reverse complement strand
GGTGCAGGTGCCGCCGATGTCGACGCCGATGGTCAGGGACCGGTCGGCGGCCGGGCGCGCGCCGCTCACTTGATCGCGATCGGGTTGACGGGTGAGCCGACCGCACCGGTGAACGGCAGCGGCGGCGCGACGAGCGCGAGCTCGTAGACGCCGTCCTGCGCGCAGTCGCGCGCGAGCGCCTCGAAGTCGAACATCTCGCCGATCAGCAGGCCCATGTGGACGATGCCCACCGCGTGCACCGGCAGCATGATGTCGCCCCCGCTCGGGAGCGCCTCGAAGGCCCAGGTGTCGCTGGCCAGCGCCGCGAGGTCGTGCTCCTTGACCCAGGGCAGCGCGTCCATGCCGATCCCGGGCTCGTCGCCGTAGGTGTATCCCTCCCACCCGCCGGCCGTACGGGCGCGGGCGAGGTGGCCGGTGCGGATCAGCAGCGCGTCGCCGGCCCGGAGCTCGACCCGCTGGCGCTCGAGCGTCAGCTCGAGCTCGCGGACGTCGATCCGGTGGTCGGGGGCGAGCGCCTCGAGGCCGAGGGCGCGCGGCACGTCGCAGAGGACCGCGCGCGTCGCCACGCTGTCGCTGAGCGCCGCGATCGCGTTGCGCTTCGCGCCGTCGACGCCGACCAGCTCGCAGTCGCGGTCGTTGTACATCTTGTAGTCGTGGAAGGCGTGCGCGAGGCCGTCCCAGTGCGTGCCGCACTGCAGCGCCATCGTCACCATGTCGTCCGCGTAGCCCCAGCCGTCGATCGCGCCGCGCTGGACGCCTGCGCGCAGCTCGGTCCCGGTCTGCAGCATCACGTGCTGCGGGTTGAGGCGGCGCTCGAACGGCGGCTGCGGACCCCGGCGGTCGAGCGGCAGCGCGAGCGAGAACGTCACGCCGCGGCGGATCGCGGCCGCGGCCTCGAGGCGCTTGGCCGGCGTGATCAGGTTGACGGTGCCGAGCTCGTCGTCGGCGCCCCAGCGGCCCCAGTTGCTGAGCTCCGCAGCCATCCGCCGGATCGCCTCGTGGTCGCTCACGCCGCGCTCGCCCCCGCCGCGAGGCTGTGGCTCGCCCAGCCGACGGCCTCGGCGGTGATGTCCGGGCGCCGCAGCGTCGAGCCGACGGCGCCGTCGCGCATCACCAGCACGCGCTCGCACAGGCGCGCGAGCTCCTCGTGGTCGTTGGAGCAGATCAGCACGCTCGTGCCCTCCGCGGCGCTCTGCCGGACGAAGCCGAAGATCGCCTCGCGCGAGGCGACGTCGACGCCCTGGCTGGGCTGGTGCAGCAGCAGGATCCGGGGTTCCGTGTTGAGCCACTTGCCGATGACCGCCTTCTGCTGGTTGCCACCGCTGAGCGCGCCGATGCGCAGGCCGGGCTCGGGCGGCACGACGAGGAACCGCTCGAGGAGAGAGCCGACGAGCGCGCGCTCCGCGCTCGCGCTCAGCCGGCCGTGCCGCGCGAGCCGGCGGATCACGGGAAGCGTGACGTTCTCGGCGACCGACGCCTCGCGGACGATCCCCTCGCGGCCGCGGTCGCCCGGAACGAGCGCCATCCCCAGGCGCATCGCGGCGCGCGGCGAGGAGACGTCGTGCTCGGCGCCGTCGATCAGGATCGTGCCGCCACGGCGGGGCCGGGCGCCGAACAGGAGGTACGGGATCTCCTCGTGGCCCATGCCGGCCAGGCCGGTGATCCCGACGATCTCGCCCGGGCCGACGGCGAAGCTCACGTCGCGGACCGACTCGCCGGCCAGCGCCCGCACCTCGAGCCGGGCCGAGCCGCCGGCCGGCGGCGGGCCCGTGTCGGCGCTGCGCTCGACGCGCCGCCCGACCATCAGCTCGACGATGTCGTCGGCGGCCAGGCCCGCGGTCGGCCGCGTGACGACGAGCGCGCCGTCACGCAGGACGGAGACGGTCTCGCACAGCTCGAGGACCTCGGAGAGCTGGTGCGTGACGAGGATCACGCCGCTGCCCTCGGCCACGATCCGCCGCAGGAACGCGAACAGGCGGTCGACGTCGTTGCGGGCCAGGTAGGTCGTGGGCTCGTCGAGGACGAACACCTTGCCGCCGATCGCGGCGTCGTCGTCGCCGGACCGGGCGGAGCGCAGCAGCGCGATCATCGCCCGCTCGGCGCCGGCCAGCGTGCCGACGAGCGCGTCGGGCTCGGCCGCGACGCCGAAGCGCTCGAGCTCCGTGCGCGTGCGCTCGCGCTGGCGCGCCCAGCCGATGCGCCCGAGCCGGCCCACGCCGTAGTGGCCGGCGGCGACGTTCTCGGTGACGGTCATCGAGTCGACCAGGCCGAGGTCCTGGTGGACGAAGCGCAGGCCGCGCTCGTAGGCCTCGGCCGGCCGCACCGGCAGCCGCAGCTCCGCGCCGCCGACCTCGATCCGGGTCGGCTCGTCGGGCGCGTGGTAGCCGGCGAGGATCTTGATCAGCGTCGACTTGCCCGAGCCGTTCTCACCGACCAGCCCGTGCAGCTCGCCGGCCCGCACGCGCAGATCGACCCCGCGCAGCGCCCGGTTGCTGCCGAACGACTTGGTCGCCCCGGCGACGGCCAGCAGGATCTCCCGCTGGCCGTCGCCGGTGCCGGTGGGTGGGATCACAGACCCCACTGCTGCTTGAAGCCGCCGCGCCAGTCGCTCGGGAACAGGGCGTCTTCGTCCTTGATGTCGTCGGGCAGGTTGTCCTTGGTGAACATCCGCAGCGGCACGGCCTCGTTGTCGGCCGAGCCGGTGGTGATCGCCCGGAGGATCACGTCGAGGCTCGCCCAGCCCAGCCACTTCTCGGACACGCCGATGTCGGCCGCCTGCACGTCGCCGGCCTTGATGAGGCCGAGGTTGTACTCCGACGCGTCGGAGCCGATCAGCTTGACCTTGGTGTTGTGGAGCTGGTGGACGCCCTTGACGACGTTCAGCGCCAGGCCGTCGGCCGCGACCAGGATGTAGTTGATGTCCGGGTCACGCGACAGGTAGCTGGTGGTGATCGTCGGCAGCTGGCTCGCCCACTCGGCGAACGGCACGTGCTTGACGGCAGCCACCGAGCAGGCCGAGCACAGCTCCTTGAGCTCCGAGCGGAAGCCATCGAGGCGGTACTCCTGGACCTTGTAGCCGACCGAGAGCAACGCCAGCGCCTTGGCCTTGGCGCCCGAGTCGGCGACCATGAAGTCGGCCTCGATCTTCCCCGCGTCCTCGTAGGACCAGCCGACGTGCCCGACCGAGCCCGGGTACGCCGGGTCCTTGAGGTCGACGACGCCGGCGTCGGTGATCGGGATCCCGGCCTTCTTGGCCCGCTCGCCGAGCGCGGCCTGCATCTGGTCGGGCGGGAAGCCGAGGACGATGCCCTTCGCTCCCTGCGCGATCGCCGCGGCGACGCCCTGGTTCCAGGCCGCGGCCTTGCCCTGGGCGTCGAACACCCGCGTCTTCATCCCGAGGGCCGCGGCGGCCTCCTTGATCCCGTCGTAGACGGAGACGAAGTACGGCACCGCCTGGCTCTGGGAGACGAACCAGATCGTGCCGCCCTTGAGCTTGGCGACCTTCGCGCCGTCGAGCTTCGTCCCGGGCACGAAGTCCGGGGGCGCCATGGCCTTCTCCAGCCGGGCCTTGGCCTCGGCCACGCCGGAGTCGGTGGCGCTGGTGGTGGTGGCGGGGGCGCTCGTGCCCGAGCCCGATCCACCCGAGTCGGACGAGTCGTCGGAGCCGCAGCTCGCGAGGGCGGCGGCGACGGCGATGATGAGGGCGGCGAGTAGAAGTCGCCGTACGTACCTGGCTGTGATCACGTCTTGATCTCCTGGGTCTGCTGTCCTCGGGCGCTCAGATCTCCGCCCGCTGGTTGGGCACCGCCTGCCCGCCGACGATCGGCGGCGCGACACCCGGCGGGTCGCCGGGCGCCGGTACTTCCGGCTCCCAAGGGGCGGCGGCGCGCGTCTTCGCCACCGCGGCGAGACGTGCGAAGCCGATCGCGAGCAGCAGCATGCCGCCCTGGAACACCTGGACCACCCAGGATTCGAGGCCGAGCTGCTGCAGGCCGGTGATGCCGACCTTCACGAGGCAGATCGCGACCACCGTCCCCCAAGGGTTGAACCGGCCGACCCGGATCGTCGTGGCTCCGAGGAAGGCCGCGGCGAAGGCCGGCAGGACGTAGTCGGGCCCCGTCGCCGGGTCCGCGGCGCCGATCTGCCCGACGAGGACGATGCCGCCGACGCCGCTGAGCAGCGCCGCGGCCACGAACGAGCCGAAGCGGATGCCGTCGACCGCGACGCCGGTGAGGCGCGCGGCCTCGCGGCCCTCGCCGGCCATCGTCATGTCGCGGCCCAGGGGCGTCTGCTCGTGGACGTACCAGAGCACCGCCGCGATCGCGATCGCGCCGACGAACGGGGCCGGGATCCCGAGGACGGTCGAGAGCATGGCCGACTGGAGCTGGTGGGCCACGCCGGGAACGGTCTCGTTGTGGAGGATCGCCGCCGTCAGGCCCGAGAGGACGGTGCCCGTCGCCAGCGTGGCGATCAGGGCGTTCAGCCCGAACGTGACGACGAGCATCCCGTTGATGCTCCCGATCGCGAGCGCGACCGCGGCCGCCGCGGCCAGCGCCGCGCCCAGCGGCCAGCCGGCCTTGACGTTGAGCGCGACCAGGGTGGCGGTGCACAGCCCGAGCGTTGGACCGATCGACAGATCGAAGTCGCCGGCCGACAGCGTGATGGTCAGCCCGAGCGCGACGATCATCGCGGCCGGCACCGTCGCCGCCATCTGGGCGAAGTTCGCCCGGGTCAGGAAGTTGCCGCCGGGGACGACGATCGCGAACAGCACGACCAGCAGGACGATCGCCAGCACCACCGCGTAGCGCTCGCCGTACTCGCGCGCCCAGCGCCCCAGACGGCCACCCGGCGACCGAGCAGGAAGGGGGTGAGATCGAGACCGCGACCGGAGGATGGCGCGAATGTACCGAACAGTTGGTCTAAATGCAAGACCCGCCGAGAAACCGTGCTCCCACCACGGCTCCGGAGCCCTCCCGGGGCGTCAGGCGGGCGGCGCGGCGCGGACGCCGGACAGGAAGATGTCGGTGAAGTAGTCCGCCACGTGCGGGGCCTGCGTGCGGCCCTCGGGGTCGAACCACTGGTAGCTGTAGTTGATCATCCCCAGCCACGCCAGCAGCGTCAGCCGGGAGTCGGTGAACGCGAACGTCCCCTCCTCGCGGCCGCGCTCGAGGATGTCGGTGATGATCTGCTCGAACTCCTTGCGGGCCTTGCGGATCGCCTTCCACGCCGGGTCGGACTCGATGATCCGCCACTCGTGCAGGAACACCGTCACCTGGTCGCGGTAGCTGGCGATGTCGCCCATCAGCGCGTGCGCCACGCTGCGCAGCTGCGTCTCCGGTGGCTCGTCGCGCTCGGCGATCTCACGGGCTTCGGAGAGCAGTGGCTCGATGAAGCGCTCGTGGATCGCGATCAGCAGCTCCATCTTGCCGTCGATGTAGTGGTAGAGCCCGCCGCGCTGCAGGCCGGTCGCGGCGACGAGGTCGTCGACCGTCGTCGCGTGGAACCCGCGCTCGGCGAAGACCTTGGCCGCCGTGTCGACGACCTCCTGGCGGCGCTGCTCGTAGCGCTCGCGCGAGCGCGCGGTCTTGCCCTCGGCCTTCTTCTCAGGCACGGACGTCCACCAGCACCTTGACGCTCCCGTCGCCGGAGGAGGCGAGCTCGGCGAGGGTCCGGGCGGCGTCGTGCAGCGGCACGACCTGATCGATCAGCTCGAGGGGAGTGGGACGCATGTCGGCGACCATCTTCACGACTTTGGGCAGGTCATGGCAATAGCCGAGGCTCCCCAGCAGCGTGCGCTCGAAGAGCACGAGCCGACGGGAGTCCAGCGAGGTCACCGTACTCGGGAGCCCGACGGCCACGATCCGGCCGCCGCGCTTGGCGCATTCCACGGCGTCGGGGAGCAGCGCGGCGACGCCCGTGGAGTCGACGACGACGTCGGCGCCGCCGGTGCCCAGCGCGCGCCGCACCCGCCGCGGCAGGTTCTCGCCGGCGTCGAGCGTCCGGAAGCCGAGCCCCTCCGCCTTCGCCCGCCGCCGCGGGCCGGGCTCGACGACGATCGGGCACGCGCCGAGGGCGCGGGCCATCAGCGCGGTCGCCGCGCCGATCGCGCCGAAGCCGAGCACGAGCACGTCCTCGGCCGCCCCCACCGCCGCGCGCTCGAGCGCGTGCAGCCCGACCGCGAGCGGCTCGGTCAGCGCGCCCGCCTCGTCGCTCACGCCGTCGGGGAGCGCGACCAGCGTGTACTCGGGCACGACGACCTTCGCCGCGAACGCGCCGTCGGAGTGCAGCCCGATCGAGCCGCCGAAGCGGCACAGGTTGTAGTGGCCGCGGACGCAGGCGTCGCAGCGGCCGCAGCGCCAGCAGGCGTCGGCGGTCACGCGCGCGCCGATCGCGAACGCGGAGCCTTCGCCGGTGGCGGACACGCGCCCCGAGAGCTCGTGGCCGAGCGTGATCGGCGGCGCCTGGCCGCTCAGCGGGTGCGGCCTCAGGCTGATCATCGCCGGGCCGGAGCGGTACTCGGCCAGGTCGCTGCCGCAGATCCCGCAGTGGCTGACGTCGACGACCGCGAAGCCCGCCGCGGGCGCGCCCGGCTCCTCGACGTCGTCGAGGCGGACGTCTCCGGCGGCGTGCCAGCGCAGGGCCTTCATGCGCCGCGGCGCCCCATCAGCACCCGAGGTGGCGCGCGATGACCAGGCGCTGGATCTCGTTCGTCCCCTCGCCGATCTCGAGGACTTTCGCGTCGCAGTAGAAGCGCGCGACCGGGTACTCGTGCATGTAGCCGTAGCCGCCGTGGATCTGGACGGCCTCCGAGGCGGCGGCGGTCGCCAGCTGCGAGGAGAGCAGCTTCGCCATCGCGCTCTGCTTGGAGAACGGGCGCCCGGCGTCGCGCAGCGCGGCGGTCTGGGCGACGAGCAGCTTGACCGCCTCGAGCTGCGCGGCGATGTCGGCAAGCTTGAACTGGATCGCCTGGAACTTCGACAGCGGACGGCCGAACTGCTGCCGGTGGCGGGCGTGCTCGAGCGCCAGCTCGAGCACGGCCTCGGCCAGCGCGATGCCGAGCGTGGCAACGGTGATCCGCCCGACGTCGAGCGTGGCCAGGAACGCGGAGAGCGCGCGGCCGGGCTCGCCGATCACGTGCTCGTCGGTGAGGCGCACGTCGTCGAAGTGCAGCTCGCGGCTGTCGAGCGCGTGCCACCCGATGCCCTTGAGCTTCGGCCCCTCGGTGAAGCCCGCGGTGCCGCGCGGCACGAGCAGCGCCGCGTAGCCGCCGTCGTCCTCGGGGATCCGGGCGAGGATCACGGGGCCGAGGCTCATCTCGGTGCCCGCGTTGGAGATGAAGACCTTCGAGCCCTGCACGGTCCAGCCGCCGTCCTCGCGCGTGGCGCGCGTCTGGATCCCGCGGACGTCGGAGCCAGCGTTGGCCTCGGTGAGCCCGAACGAGCCGAGCTTCTCGCCCTGCGCGAGCGGCACGAGCCAGCGCCGCTTCTGCTCCTCGGAGCCGAACCGCAGGAGCGGCAGGCTGCCGATCGTCAGGTGCGCCTGCCAGGCGGCGGCGATCGACTGGTCGGCCTTGGCGACCTCGAACAGCGCCGCGACCATCGCCGACGTGGAGACGCCGGTGCCGCCGTGCTCGGGCGGCACGAGGAGCCCCATCAGGTCGAGCTCGCCCATCTTCGCGAACAGCTCGACGGGGCAGCGCTCCTCCTGCCACCAGCCGGCGGCGTACGGGGCGATCTCGCCCGCGGCGAACTCGCGCGCCAGATCCCGGAGCGCCTGGTCCTCCTCCGTTCCGAGCTCGAGCGGGATAGCCACGACCGGCTAACTTATACCGAATGACCGGTCTAATCGCGAACTCGCCCGGATCGGACCGCGTCCGCGACCTCTACGCGACGATGGCGCGCATCCGGGCGTTCGAGGAGCGCGTGGCCCGCCACTTCCGCGCCGGGGACATCCACGGCTTCGTCCACGTCTCGATCGGCCAGGAAGCCGTCGCGGCCGGCGTGTGCGCCGCACTGGAGCCCGCCGACTACGTGACCACGACCCACCGCGGTCACGGACACTGCCTGGCCAAGGGCGCCGACCCGACGGCGATGATGGCTGAGCTGTTCGGCCGCGCCACGGGGCTGTGCGGCGGCCGCGGCGGTTCGATGCACATCGCCGACCCGAGCCTCGGGATCCTCGGCGCCAACGGGATCGTCGGCGCCGGCATCCCGCTCGCCGCCGGTGCCGCGATCGCGGCGCGGACGCGCGGCGACGGGCGCGTCGCGATCGCGTTCTTCGGCGAGGGCGCCGTGCACTGCGGCGCCTTCCACGAGGCGCTCGTCCTCGCGGTCGCCTGGACCCTGCCGATCGTGTTCGTCTGCGAGAGCAACGGCTTCGCCGAGTTCACCGCCGCCGGCGCGTGGGGCGGCCCCTCCCCCGCGGCGCGCGGCGAGGGCTACGGCATGCCGGCGATCGCCGTCGAGGGCACCGACCCGAGCGTCGTCGGCGACGCCCTGGCCGAGCCGCTGGGCCGCGCGCGCCGCGGCGAGGGGCCGTCGTTCGCCGAGATCCGCACCCACCGCCTGTCGGGCCACTACGAGGGCGACGCGCAGCCCTACCGCTCCGAGGCCGAGCTCGAGGAGTCCCGGCGCCACGACCCGCTCGTCCTCGGCCGGGACGCCGTCGGCCCGGAGGTCGCCGACACCCTGCGGCGCGCCGCCGAGGAGGAGATGGAGCGCGCCGTCGCCGAGGCGCTCGCCGCCCCCTACCCCGAGCCGGAGAGCGTCCTCGATGCCGTCTACGCCTGACTCCCCGACGTACCTCGAGGCGCTCAACCGGGCGCTGGCCGACGAGATGGCGCGCGACGAGAGCGTGGTCCTGCTCGGCGTCGACATCGGGCTCGGCGGCGGCGTCTACGGCGTCACGCGCGGGCTCCACGAGCGCTTCGGCGCCGACCGCGTGCTCGACTCCCCGATCGCCGAGGCCGGCGTGCTCGGCGCCGCGGTCGGCGCGGCGATGGCCGGCCTGCGCCCGGTGGTGGAGGTCATGTACATGGACTTCCTCACCGTCTGCCTCGACGCCGTCGTCAACCAGGCGGCCAAGCTCCGCTACATGACTGGCGGCGGCGTGAAGGTGCCGCTCGTGATCCGCACGCAGACCGGCGGCGGGCGCAGCGCGGGCGCGCAGCACTCGCAGTCGCTGGAGGGCATCGTCGCCCACGTGCCCGGCCTCCACGTGTACTGCCCGGCCGACGCGCGCGACGCCTACGACCTGCTGGTGGCCGCGATCCGCGGCGACAACCCGGTCTGCTTCGTCGAGAACCGGCGCCTCTACCCGCGCACCGCCGCCGACTGGGATCGCGAGCCGCTGCCGCCCGGCCGGCCGCGCGTCGTGCGCGGCGGCGACACGCTGACGATCGTCACCTGGGGCCGCATGGTCTCCGAGACGCTGCGCGCGCTCGAGCAGGTCTCCGGCCCCGCGGCCGACGCCGAGGTCATCGACCTGCGGACGCTCGTGCCGCTCGACCTCGCGCCGGTGATCGCGAGCGTCGCGCGGACCGGGCGCTGCCTCGTCGTCCACGAGGCGGTCGAGTCCTTCGGCCCCGGCGCGGAGATCGTCGCGCGGATCGTCGAGGACGCGCTCTACGACCTCGACGGGCCCGTCGAGCGGCTCGGCGCGATGACGTCGCCGACCCCCTACAGCCCGCCGCTGGAGGCCGAGATGCTGCCCACCCACCAGCGAATCGCGGCCCGGATCGAGGCCCTCGCGCGAGCCTGAGGCGCCGCGGCGGAGCCAATTTAGGGTCCGTTCAGGAAACGTGCCGATACTCGTCGCGACGTACCTCGCACTGCACTCCTCCAGAAGGTAACGAAAGGCCCGCGCCTCCTCAGCGCGGGTCTTTCGCGTTTCCGGGGGTGCCCGCGCTAGCGGTCGTCGCCGTCGGACGCGCGGGTCTGGCGCCCGCGCTCGCGGATCCGGACCGCCTCGATCCGGTTGTCGCGCACGGACTCGACGCGGATCGAGTAGCCGTCGGCGTTGACGGTGTCGCCGCGCTTGGGCAGCCGCCCGAGCTCGCCGAACACGAAGCCGCCGACCGAGTTGTAGGCGTCGCTGTCGACCGGCAGCGTGAGGCCGTAGTCGTGCAGGTCGGTGACCGCGACGTGGCCGCGCACGAACCAGTCGCCGTTGGCCAGCCGCCGGACCTCGCCGCCCGCCGGGTCGGTCTCGTCGGTGATCTCGCCGACGACCTCCTCGATGATGTCCTCGACGGTCACGATCCCGGCGACGCGGCCGTACTCGTCGACGACGACGGCCATCGAGCTGCGCTCGCGCTGGAGGTCGGCGAGCAGGTCGTCGAGCGGCTTGGTCTCCGGAACGATCGGCGCCTCGCTGACGACCGACTCGATCGACGCGTTCGGGCTCTCGGACATCAGCAGCGAGATCAGCGAGTTGGAGTGCACGATCCCCTTGACGCGGTCCTTGTTGTGGTCCTCGGTGACCACCAGGCGCGTGTGGCCAGACGAGACGCAGCGGCGCAGCGCGGTCTCGACGTCCTCGGACGTGTCGACGGTGACGACGGCCGGGATCGGGGTCATCACCTGGCGCGCCTCCTGCTCGTGCAGGTGGAAGACGCCGGTGAGCATCCCGGCCTCGCCCGGGTCGAGCTTGCCGCCCGCCCGCGCCTGCGAGATCAGGACGCGCAGCTCGTCGGGGGTCGCGCCCTCCTCGGTGGCGGTCTCGGGGTTGATCCCGAAGACGCGCTTGAGGATCCCGTTCGAGGCCCAGTTGAGCGCCGTGATGAACGGCGCCATCGAGGCGTTGAACCAGTTCAGCGGCCGGGCGACCAGCAGCGACACGCGCTCGGCGTTGATGATCGCCCAGATCTTCGGGACCTGCTCGCCCGTGGTGACGTGCAGCGAGGTCACGAGGATGTAGGAGATCGCGACCGAGAGGCCGACCGACAGGCCGTGCGAGAGCGCGTCGCCGAAGAGCGACTCGAAGATCGTGGCGATCGCGGGCTCGCCGAGGAAGCCGATGCCCAGCGAGGCGAGCGTGATCCCGAACTGGCAGGCCGACAGGTAGTTGTTGAGGTCCTCGTGCTGCTTGAGGGCGAGGACCGCGGCCTTGTTGCCCTCCTTCGCGAGCTCCTCGAGCTTCGACGGGCGGGACCGGACCAGGGCGAACTCGGCCGCGACGAAGAACCCGTTGACGGCCACGAGCACGACGATCGCGACGAGCAGGACAGCCGTCACGCGAGGGGGTGCGCGCCGAGCGCGCCGCTACTTCGGGAAGAGTCGCCGTCTGTCATGCAGGTTCGACCGGCACACCGTAGCAGTGCCGCTGGCGGATCCCCGCCGGCGCGCGGTCGCCGCGAGCGCGCGCCCTCACAGCTGGTCGATCGCGGAGGCCAGCTCGTGATCGGCCTCGGTGACGCCGCCCTCGCTGTGCGTGGAGAGCGTCAGCCGGACGTTGTTGTACCCGTGGATGAGGATGTCCGGGTGGTGGTTGCGCTCCTCGGCGAGCGCGCCCACCTGGTTGACGAGCCACAGCGCGGCCGCGAAGTCCTTGAGCTCGTAGTCGCGGACGAGCGCGTCGTCCTCGTGCCTCCAGTCGTCTG
>Ga0164241_10005671_pt1 | contig 11599 bp, 3 predicted proteins | sample OricomyardsoilBY_FD_108780 | JGI IMG/M metagenome (GOLD analysis project Ga0164241, IMG submission 108780) | Backyard soil microbial communities from Emeryville, California, USA - Original compost - Back yard soil (BY) | ecosystem: Environmental > Terrestrial > Soil > Unclassified | place: USA... | reverse complement strand
TAAGATGCATTCATTCATTAATATAGCAGGCCTTTCTATTGGTATGGCTGTTGCTGTTTTAATTGGTTTGTGGATGTACGATGAACTTTCCTTTAATAAGAATTTCAAAAATTATGATCATATAGCGCAGGTAATTCAAAATGTTACCAATAATGGTGAAGTGCAAACCTGGTGGAGTGTGCCTTACCCGCTTGCCGGTGAATTACGTAAAAATTATGGCAGCGATTTTAAACATCTTGCCATGGCAGTTAACTGGGGCGATCATATTCTTACAATAGATAATAAGAAATTAAAATCAACCGGCGGCTATTTTGAAAAGGAAATGCCTGACATGTTTTCGCTGGATATGTTGCATGGAAAGCGCGATGTATTAAGCGATCCTTCTTCTGTATTAATATCCACCTCTGCAGCCAAAGCCTGGTTTGGAAATGATGATGCAATTGGGAAAATTTTTAAGGTTGACCAGATGCAGCCACTAAAAGTGGCAGGTGTATATCAAGATTTTCCACGCAATTCAGCCTTATCGGGGCTCAACTTTATTGCTTCCTGGAATTTCTGGTATCATAGCAACAACGACCTGAAAGATATGGAAGATCCCTGGAGGCCAAATTTTATAACCTTGTTTGCGCAGGTAAACGATAATGCCGATTTCGAAAAAGTGTCTGCAAAAATTAAAGATGCAAAACTCAAAAATGTAAATCCTGAATTACAAAAAAAGAAACCTGCGCTTTTTTTAATGCCAATGAGTAAATGGCATTTATACGGTGAATTTAAAGATGGAAAGAATGCAGGTGGCGCTATCAAATATGTGAAGATGTTTGGCATTATTGGCTTGTTTGTTTTGTTGCTGGCCTGTATTAATTTTATGAACCTAAGCACAGCCAAAAGTGAGAAGCGTGCAAAAGAAGTTGGCATACGAAAAACGGTTGGTTCTTTAAGAACACAACTTATACTTCAATTCTTCAGCGAGTCTTTATTAACCGTAACATTTGCATTTGTGTTGGCTATAATAATAGCATGGTTTGCATTACCTTTCTTTAACCAGGTTGCAGATAAAGACATGCACATTCTATGGAGCAGCCCGTTTTTTTGGCTGATAGGGATTGCATTCGTTTTCATTACGTCAATTGTTGCGGGCAGCTACCCGGCATTTTACCTGTCTTCTTTCAGGCCGGTTAAGGTTTTAAAAGGCACATTTAAAGCGGGCCGTTTTGCTGCTATTCCGCGCAAGGTTTTAGTGGTATTACAGTTCAGCGTTTCGGTTTCGCTTATTATCGGAACCATTATTGTTTATCAGCAAATACAATTTGCCAGGAGCAGGCCGGTGGGTTATTCCCGTGCTAACCTTATAACAATTCCAATTGCAGATTCAAATATTCATGCACATTTTGAAGTTGTAAAAAATGAATTGCTGCAGACCGGTGTTGTATCATCTTTTGCCGAAGCTGAAAGCCCCACAACCGGTATTTGGAACACTACCAGCGGTTTTAGCTGGCCGGGCAAAGATCCCAACCTGTCCACCGACTTTGGTGTTGTTGCAGGCTCTTACGATTATGGTAAAACGGTTGGTTGGGAAATAAAGGAAGGGCGTGATTTTTCAAGAGATTTTGCAACAGATTCGGCTGCTGTTATTTTAAATGAAGCTGCCGTAAAATATATGAACCTGGAAGATCCTGTAGGTAAAACAGTTACCTGGTGGGATCAGCAGTTGAAGGTGATCGGTATCATTAAAAACATGGTAATCGAATCGCCGTATAGTGAAGTAAGGCCACTTATTTATCCGATGTTATCTTACCAGGGCAATGTTGCTATTATTAAATTAAAGCCACAGGTAAGCGCCGGTGAAGCATTGAAAAAAATTGAATCCATTTTCAAAAGGTATAATCCTGAACAGCCATTTGAATACAAATTTGTTGATGAAGAATATGCAAAGAAGTTTGGCAACGAAGAACGCATCGGCAAGCTCTCAGGCGTTTTCACCCTGCTGGCCATAATCATTTCATGCCTTGGTTTGTTCGGCCTAACCTCGTTTGTTGCAGAGCAGCGAAAAAAAGAAATTGGTGTAAGAAAAGTATTAGGTGCTTCTGTATTCAATGTCTGGAATTTATTATCAAAAGATTTTGTGGTGCTTGTTATAATAGCTTTTTTAATTGCCGTTCCGTTGTCTTATTATTTTATGCATGAATGGTTGCAGAATTATAGTTACAGAACAACATTATCATTCTGGATATTCCTTGCTGCCGGCGCCGGTGCTTTAATAATAACTATCGTAACCGTAAGTTTCCAGGCAATTAAAGCAGGCATTGCAAACCCGGTTAAATCTTTGCGAACGGAGTGATAGCGTCAATCGTCAAACGTGAATCGTGAATGCTCACAGCTTAATAAATCAGACATCAGAAAATCATACATCAGAAATTTCCGTTTATGTTCAGAACCTATTTAATAACAACCATCAGGAATTTCCGGAAAAATAAAGCATACGGTTTGCTGAACATCTCTGGTTTAGCTATTGGTATTGCCTGTGCCGGGCTTATTTTTTTATGGGTGGAAGATGAATTGAACTATGACCAGTTCCATGTAAAAAAAGACAGGTTGTATTTCATACAGGAGAATCAAAAGTACGATGCTTATATAGCAACCTTTGGTTCAACACCAGGTTTGTTAGGGCCTGCTATACAAGAGGAAATTCCAGGCATTGCAAATACATGCCGTATTGGCGGCGATTACCAGCAAAGGCTTGTAACCATTGGTGATAAAGCTTTATATACAAATGGCAGCTATGTTGATGCTTCATTGTTCAGCATGTTCACATTGCCTTTTGTGCAGGGCAATGCTAAAACAGCTTTTAACCAATTGTATTCAATGGTAATAACTGAAGCCACCGCAAAAAAATTCTTCGGCAATGAAAAAAATGTAATTGGCAAAACTATCCGGTTAGATAAAAAACAGGATTATGTGATAACAGGTGTTATAAAAGATATTCCAAAAAATTCTACCATACAATTTGAATGGGCTGCGCCTTTTAAGATTTGGTATGATGAAAGCGGTTGGGCGCATTATTGGGGCAATAATTGTTTATCTACCTATGTTGAATTAAAGCCAAACATTTCACCTGCATCGGTAAATAAATTATTGAATGGATTTATTGAAAAGAAAGAACCGGAGTCAAACGCAATTCCTTTTTTATTCAGTATGAACGACTGGCATTTGCGCCGTGAATTTGATAATGGCGTTCAAACCGGTGGAGGACAAATAGAATATGTGCATTTATTTTCCGTCATTGCATGGATAATTTTATTAATTGCCTGCATCAACTTTATGAACCTTGCAACAGCCCGCAGCGAAAAGCGTGCAAGGGAAGTTGGTGTAAGAAAAGTATTGGGCGCAGGCAAGCGCCTGCTTGTTTTTCAATTCATTGGTGAAGCCATATTCATGGCGGCATTATCGGCAATACTGGCACTCATAATTATATCGCTTGTGCTGCCGGCATTCAATTTGCTTGTTCAAAAAAATCTTTCGCTTGGTTTAGAAAATCCATTGCATATAGCCGCGTTAATAATAATGACATTGATATGCGGGTTGGTGGCCGGCAGTTATCCTTCATTGTATTTATCATCCTTCAATCCTGTATTTGTTTTAAAAGGCTTAAAGCTTAAAGGCAACAGTGCATCAGTTATACGCAAAGGTTTGGTGGTATTGCAATTCAGTGTTTCAATAATACTTATTATAAGCACAATAGTTATTTACCAGCAAATCCAACATGTAAAAAGCAGGGATCTTGGTTTTAATAAAAATAACTTACTCGAAATAAACACAAACACTGAATTCAATAATAACTATGCAGTAATACGCGAAGATCTTTTGAATACCGGCGTTATACAAAACCTTGCATTGTCTGATTACACACCTTTGTATAACGGCAACAACACAGGCGGCTTAACATGGAACGGCAAACCTGCAAACAGCCAGATATTGATATCAAACCGGGCTGTATCACCAGGCTTTATGGATGTGTATGGATTAAAAATGATTGGGGGAAGGGATTTTGTTTGGACAGACAGCGCGTCTTTAAAAAAAACAAATGTTATAATAACACAGGCATTTGAAAAATTAATCGGTGAAGGCAGCGCTGTTGGCAAAACATTTCATTGGGATAAAGATACAAGCGGTGCTATGTTCAACGTGGTTGGCGTGGTAAACGATTTTCTTTATGGTGATATGTATGGCAAGCCAGACCCGGTTATGTTTAGCTGCCCGAAGGTTTCAAATACATCAGAATTATTTGTGCGTTTTAAACCCGGTACAAACATTGAAGCTGCCATGAAACAAATTGAAACTGTTATTAAAAAAGACAATCCTTCTTATCCTTTTACTTACCAGTTTACAGATGACCAGTTTAACAGGATGTTTACGAATGAAGCATTGATAAGCAAACTATCAAGGGTATTTGCAGCGCTCGCTATCATCATTTCATGTTTGGGTTTGTTTGGATTGGCGGCATATACAGCAGAGCGCAGGATCAAAGAAATAGGTATTAGAAAAGTATTGGGTGCAAGTGTTACAGGTATTACAACATTATTATCAAAAGATTTTTTACAACTGGTAACAATATCATGCATTGTGGCATTTCCTGTTGCCTGGTGGATGATGCATAGCTGGTTGCAAAACTATAAATACAGGATTGAGATAAGCTGGTGGATATTTTTAGCAGCAGGTATTTCAGCTATACTCATTGCTTTAATTACTATCAGCTTTCAATCCATTAAAGCGGCAATAGCAAACCCGGTAAAGAGTTTGAGAACGGAATAATAACGTCAATCGTCAAACGTGAATCGTGAATGCTTACAGCTCTTAAATCAGAAACCACAAAATCATACATCAGAAATTACTTCTATGTTTAAAAATTATTTCAAAATAGCTCTAAGAAACCTGCAAAAGAATAAGCTGTATGCAGCCATAAATATTGCGGGTTTAACAGCGGGGCTCACCGCCTGCCTGCTTATCAGCATCTACATTTATAATGAACTTAATTATGATACATTCAATGTAAATGCCAACCGCATTGTACGTGCAACAATGGAATATAAACAAGCGGGTACTGTAAACACAATGGCTACAACGGGCACAAAGGTTGGGCCGGCTTTTAAACGCAACTTTCCTGAAGTACAGGAATATGCCCGAACATTCATCAATCATAATGTTGTGAAAAGCGGTGACAAGATCTTTGATGAACCGCGTATCTTATATGCTGATGAACCCTTCTTTAAAATATTTTCTTTTCGACTTGTTGAAGGCAATGCGGCCACGGCACTGGATGCACCGGATAAGATCGTTATCACGCAATCAATGGCAAAAAAATATTTTGGAGATGCAGATGCTTTAGGTAAAACGCTTACATCAGGTGGTAAAGAATTGCGCGTATCTGCAGTGTGTAAAGATGTACCTGAAAACTCACAGTTGAAATTTGATTTTGTAACTCAATTCTTAAACCTGGGTAATGGTGTTAAAGATGAAACCTGGTGGACCGCCAACTGGATAACTTATTTTTTATTGCGCGATGAAAATAGTATTAGTCGCTTACAGCAACAGGTAAAAAATTACATGAACACACCTGCTGTTAAAACGGACGCAGGCATTGAAGGGAACGATTACCTTACTTATAATCTTGAACCTTTAACGAAGGTGCATTTATATTCTTCCCTGGAAGGTTTTGAACCCAATGGCAGCATAAAGTATATCTACATGTTTGCGATAATTGCGCTTTTTATTTTGCTGATCGCTTGTGCCAACTATACTAACCTTGTTACAGCACAGGCAGCAAAACGAAGTGGTGAAATAGGCATGCGTAAAGTAATGGGCGCCTCAAAACGACAGGTGTTTTTGCAGTTTGTAGGTGAATCTTTACTGGTTACAATAATTGCGGCAATAGTTGCTTTTGGTTTAAGTATCTGGCTTATCCCTTATTTCAATATGATAACCGGCAGGAATTTTACTGCTGATGTTTTATTACAGCCGGTTGCTATAATTTCATTGACACTTATTTCAACAGTCGTAGGTTTCTTTGGCGGGCCTTACCCGGCAATGATCTTATCGGGAACGCAAGTACTCGGCGTATTAAAAAAAGGCTTCACATTCACGGGTGGTAATAATATGATGCGCAAAACATTGATCGTTGTGCAGTTTTCCATCTCTGCTTTTCTTATCATTTATACCATCATCATATTGCAGCAGATGCATTATATGCAAACCAAGAACCTGGGCTATAATAAAGAGCATGTTTTGGTGTTGCCTATTGGCGGTGATATGTATAACAATTTTGAAAGCCTGAAAGCTGCTTTCGAACAGGTACCCGGTGTTGAAGCTGTTACCGCTTCTTATGAAACACCGGAAGATGTGGGCTGGGGCGATGGTATTACGGCTGTTGATGAAAAAGGCAAACATGAAATTTCTTTGAATGCAATGCCGGTTGATCTTGATTTTATTAAAACCATGCAAATGCAATTGGCTGCAGGCCGCGATTTTCAGCGGTCAGACTTTGCCATAATGGATACGGCAAATAATAATGCGAATTTTAAACAGCCATATATCATTAATGAAACGCTTGCAAAAAAGATCGGCTGGAATCCCGGTGATGCCATTGGCAAAACAATCGACAAAGGCTCTTTGGGCCCGGTAGTAGGTGTGGTGAAGGATTTTAATTTCACCAGCATGCATCAGCCAGTTGGACCTTTATTAATTTTTTTAGGAAGGGGTTATTCACGTGATTTTATGTTACGCATTAATGGCAGCAACATTAAATCAACATTAAACAATCTTGAAGCTGTCTGGAAACAACGTGTAACCGAAAGGCCATTCAGTTACCATTTCCTGGATGATGATTATAATAAACTGTATGTGGCCGAGCAACGGTCTTCCGCTTTATTCAGCATTGCGGCAGGTATTGCCATTGTACTTGCCTGTCTTGGCCTGTTCGCACTGGCTGCATTCACCACAGTTCAACGCACCAAGGAGATAGGCATAAGAAGAATATTAGGCGCAGACATCAGCTCAATTTTATTGCTTGTTTCTAAAAGTTTTTTGCAATTGGTTGGCCTTGCTATCCTGATCGCAATGCCACTGGCGTGGTGGTTTGGTAATCGTTGGCTGGAGGATTTTGCCTTCCGCATTTCGGTAACCGGTTCTGTGTTTATCATTACTGCGGCCATCATTATTGTATTAACATTGGGTACGGTAGGCTATCATGCTATTAAAGCAGCTTTAGCAAATCCTGTAAAGAGTTTGCGAACGGAATGACAACGTGAATAGTGAATGGTGAATAGTGAATCGTGAAAAGTGAATGGTCAGGAAAAATGGTCAGGTGGCGAATGTTGCATTATCTGCCTTGCGGCTTGCAGCTAATAGTGCGCAGCTCGTAGCTTTCTTACATCAGACATCAATAAATCATACATCAGAAATCTTATTTTATGTTTCGCAATCATTTTAAAACAGCCTGGCGCAACTTGATGAAGTATAAATTTATTTCCTTCATCAACCTTTTTGGTTTAACCATTGGTTTAACCTGTTGCCTGCTTATTCTTACCTATATTTTGAATGAGCTTAGTTATGATAAATATAACAGGAACGCGGATAACGTTTACCGTGTAACAAGAACTTTTTATAACGGTAACGGAGAAGCTACGCTAAACCTAAGCACCGTATCGCCGCCATTCGGATATTATTTCCCCACAGATTTCCCCGAAATAAAAAAGATGACACGTTTGTTGAATACCGGAACAATGCCGTTGCGTTATAAAGACAAGCTGATCAATGAACTTAATGTTTATTTTGCCGATGAAAATTTGTTTGATGTATTCTCGGTTGATGTTGTAAAAGGCAATCCAAAAACAGCATTGAACGATCCTTTTTCAGTGATGCTTACTGAAGAAACCGCAAAAAAATATTTTGGCAATGAAGACCCCATCAATAAAATTATACGTACCAATAACCAGTTTGATGTAAAAGTAACAGGCGTGTATAAAGCATTTCCTGCCAATGCACACATGCATCCAAACCTGCTGGTATCCTTCAATACGCTGAAAGATTCTGCTGTGTATGGTGAAGAAAACCTGCGTACCAACTGGGGCAATAATTCATTCTTTACTTATTTATTATTACCTCAGCATTATAATGTCGAAAACATGAAAGCAAGGTTTCCTGCTTTCCTGGATAAACATATGGAAGGCCAGTATGGGCCTAATAAACCATCTAAATTTACAAAGATCGATTTGCAGAAGCTTACAGATATCCATCTTTATTCAAAGACAGATTACGAAGCTGAACCCAACGGTGATATGAGCCGTGTTATCATTTTTTCACTCATTGCTTTGATCGTGTTGCTGATTGCCTGTATTAATTATATGAATCTTTCAACAGCAAGATCGGCATTGCGTGCAAAAGAGATCGGCATCAGAAAAGTTGTTGGTGCCAGTAAAAAGGAACTGATCTTCCAGTTCCTCAGCGAATCTGTTTTGCTAACATGGGTGGCAACTTTAATTGCGTTGCTCTTGTTGTATTTCATGTTGCCCTGGCTTAATAAAGTTTCTGCGCAGCATCTTTCTATAAGCATAATAATGAAATGGCAGATACTGTTGCCATTATTCATATCTCCTTTTTTGATCGGGTTTATTTCGGGTATTTATCCTGCATTATTCATGTCTTCATTTCAGCCTGTAAAAACGTTGAAGGGTTTGTTTAAGATTGGCGGCAGTAATATCAGCTTCCGCAAAGTATTGGTAGTGGTACAGTTTTTCATTTCTATTGGTTTGATCATAACAACCATCATCGTGTTTCAACAATTGCGTTATATGCAAAATGTGTCGCTGGGTTATGATAAAGAACACCTGGTAACCATGAATTATTACACGCAACTGAACGGCCAATATGAATCTTTCCGCAACAGTTTATTGCAAAATTCGAATATTAAAGAAGTGGGCCGTTCTTCAAGAATCCCGACGGGAAGATTGTTGGATGGAATGGGCGCGCAAGCGCCGGGCAATGATTCAATGGTGCCTGTAAAAGCAGATATAAGAAACGTGGCAACCGATTATGATTTCATTCCAACTTATGGAATACAGATGGCTGCAGGCAGGAATTTTTCAAAAGCTTACGGAACAGATACATCCAATTTTGTTATTAATGAAGCAGCCGTAAAAGCTGTTGGTTGGAAAACTGCACAGGAAGCTGTAGGAAAAGATTTTATATATGGTGGTAATAAAGGGCATATTATCGGAGTAATGAAAGATTTTCATTTTGAATCGCTGCATCAAACCATTGCACCTTTAATTTTTGTTATGCCGGCCACAGCCCCTGATCAATCTTTTTATAATGCCATCTCCATAAAAATATCGGGGAATAACATTTCTGCTGCTGTAGAAAAAATAAAAACTACATGGCAGCAATATCTTCCGGACCTGCCTTTTCAATATACATTTTTAGATGAGAATTTTAAAACGTTGTATGAATCTGAACAAAGGCAGGAAACCATCTTTACAACATTTGCATGCATTGCTATTTTTATTGCTTGTCTTGGTTTATTTGGGCTTTCTGCATTCGCTATTACACAACGGGTAAAAGAGATCGGGGTACGCAAAGTACTTGGCGCAAGCACAACTACTATTGTTAGTTTGTTATCAAAAGATTTTATAAAACTTGTAATAATTGCCGCAATTTTTGCCTTCCCTGTTACCGGGGTATTAATGTATTTCTGGCTGCAGGATTTTGCTTACCGCATCAATATCCAGGGTCAATGGTGGGTGTTTATTGTTGCAGGTATTGGTGCTTTACTTATTGCATTGGCAACTATCAGTTTCCAGGCAATAAAGGCAGCATTGTCAAACCCGGTGAAGAGTTTGCGAACGGAATAGTTAACGTGAATCGTGAATGGTCAAACGTGAATGCTTCTAAATCAGACATCACTAAATCATACATCAGAAATTAAGTTCTATGTTCAAAAACTATCTAAAAACCGCTTTCAGAAACCTTTGGAAAAACAAGGCTTTCTCTGGAATAAACATTATGGGTCTTGGCCTTGGTTTGGCATGTAGCCTTATCATAATGTTATGGGTAGCGGATGAGTATAAAGTAGATGCATTTCATAAGAATGGCCCGCAATTGTATAGTGTGTATGAGAAGCAATATCATGAAGGTATAGTAGATGCTTTTCATGGCGGGCCGGGTATAATGGCGGATGAAATGAAACGTGTGTTGCCTGAAGTGCAATATGCTGCCAATTCTGCATGGGATGAACTGAGCACTTTTGAAGCTAACAATAAAATACTAAAGGAGACTGGAAATCATGCGGGGCAGGATTTCTTCAAAATGTTTTCTTATAAACTATTACAGGGCAATTCGATAACTGCATTACAAACGCCGTCGGATATTGCCATCTCCAAAAAAATGGCGGAAGATTTTTTTGGTTCACCGGAAGAAGCAATCGGCAAAACCATCCGCTATCAAAATAATACTGATTTTAAGATAATGGCGGTATTTGATAACCTGCCTAAAAACAGTACTGCACAGTTTGATTATATCCTGAAATGGCAATCATTTCTTGAAAGTAATAGCTGGTCAAAAGACTGGACCAACAACGGCCCTTCCTGTTTTTTTATGTTGCGTGAAGGAACAGATGCTAAAGCTTTTGAAAAAAAGATCGCCAGGTTTTTAGATAACTATAATAAAGAACAAACAAAATATTCCTACATCCGTTTGGGTATTCAACGTTATAAAGATATTTACCTGCATTCCAATTTTGACAAACAGGGAAATTTATCCGGCGGCAGAATTCAGTATGTGCAACTCTTCAGTATTGTGGCCATTTTTATTTTGCTGATCGCCTGCATAAACTTCATGAACCTTACAACAGCAAGATCAATAAAACGCGCAAGGGAAATTGGTATAAGAAAAGTAATTGGCGCAGTAAGATTTGCATTGATAAAACAATTTATAGGTGAAGCCTTGCTGATCGTTTCCATTGCAGTTTTTATTTCATTGATCATTATAATGCTTGTGCTGCCTTTGTTCAACCAGCTTACAGCTAAAGACATCTATATTCCATTTAATGAATCAACATTCTGGTTTAGCATTACAGGGTTATTATTGGTTACAGGTTTTATTGCGGGAAGTTACCCTGCCTTGTATTTATCCGCATTTAAACCTATTCGTGTTTTAAAGGGGCTGCCCAAATTTTCAAACAGCACTATATGGCTCCGTAAAGGGCTGGTTGTTTTTCAATTCATTCTTTCCATCATACTTATTATCGGAACGATAGTAGTAAGCAAACAGGTGCATTATATACAAACAATGAGCCTTGGTTACGACAGGGAAAACCTGATCTACATTCCATTGGAAGGTGATCTCACACCCAAGTATAAATTATTCAAAGATCAGCTTGCAAATATGCCGGGCATAAAAGAGGTATCGCGTATTACAGATATGCCTACACAAATAACCAATGGCACAAGCGGTGTAGAGTGGGATGGAAAAAAGCCGGATGCTGCTATTGAGTTTGCACAATCTGCCGTTGGTTATGATTTTACAAAAACGATGCGGCTTCAATTGGCAG
>Ga0164241_10005670_pt1 | contig 11600 bp, 9 predicted proteins | sample OricomyardsoilBY_FD_108780 | JGI IMG/M metagenome (GOLD analysis project Ga0164241, IMG submission 108780) | Backyard soil microbial communities from Emeryville, California, USA - Original compost - Back yard soil (BY) | ecosystem: Environmental > Terrestrial > Soil > Unclassified | place: USA... | reverse complement strand
TGGCGACGCGTTGGCCGCGCTCGATCTTCGTGCTGACCACACGCCCGGCGACGTTCGCCGCGAGATCGGTTTCGCGTTCGCCGCGCAGGGTTCCGGTGAGCCGCAGAGTGCGCGGTGCGTCGATCGTCGTTACGGCTTCGGTGACCACTGCAACGGGCGGCGGAGGCGGCGGGGGCGCAGCGTCGGTCTTGCGCTTGCAGCCTGAGGCCGCCGTGGCCAAAGCCAACGCGGCGGTGAGGGTGAGCGCAGCAAAGCGAGGAAACGAGGCGTGGAGTGTAATGACAGACATGGCTTTCAGCGGGCCCCCGGGTTGGCGGCGGGTGCGGGTGGAGTTGCAGGCGCTGGCGGGGGTATCGGGTTGGTTTCGGGTGGCGGCGGCACCGCGAGGTCTTTGGCGGACTTGTTTGGCAGCGTCGAGGGCTGAACGTGGGGAGACTTGCCCGCGGCTAGACGTAACACCACACGTGAGTACAACAGATCAGCATCGGCTTGAATGCGCGCAGCTTGTGCTTGAAACGCGTCGCGTTGCGCTTGCGTTACATCCAATTGCGTGAGCGCACCTGATTGGTAGCGCGCGAGCGCGAGCTCTTCGGCGCGCAGTGCGGCGTCCGCCTGGGCTCGTGTCGACTCGCTCTTGATGATGCCCGTGCGCACGCGCTCCCAAGCGTCGAAAATGTCGTCTTCGACGCCGCGCCGCGCGCGCTCTGCGCGCACCTTTTGCGCGTCGGCGGCAGCAGCCTGGGCTTGAGCAGTAGAGTACGCGGAGTAGTCGAGTCGCCACGACAGCACGCCTTGAAGCGTGTAAAAGCTGGTGCGTCCCGTAAAGCCGGTCGCGTTGGTGACGTGCTCCTGGCCGTTCGCGGAGAGCGTAGGCAAGAGTGAGTAGGCCGCAGCTTTCTTGGCGGCGGTCGCGGCGCGACCGAGTTCTGCCTGAATGCGATCGCTCGGAGTGTTGGTGCTCGCGATCCAAGTCTCGAGCGGCGCTTCGGCATGCAAATCATCCGTCGGGTACTCTTCGACTGGCGAGGGAGCTATTCCAGACACGGTCTCGAGGTTGCGAGCCGCGTTGATTCCGATCAGCTCCGCCTGAGCTCGATCCTGCTTGCTCTGTTCGACCTGTGCGCGCGCTCGCTCGCGGTCGAGCTCGGTGGCCACGCCGATCGAGTGACGTGTCGTGACGTAGGCAAGATTGTCTTCCGCGATCTTTTGGGCACGCTCGGCGGCTTGCACCAGCGCTGCACCACCAACGTAGGCGTAGTACGCGCGAGCGACCAAGCGTTGCACGTCATTCTGCGACTGCTCGAGCTGATAGCTCGAGGCTTTCGCCAAGTGACCTGCTTGGTTGAGGCGCTGGTAGTTGGCAAGATCGACCAGCGGCACGTCGAGCTGAAGGAACAGGTCGAACTGATCTTTCGGGGTGATCGTGAGCGGATTGGGGCCGACCGCCCCGGCCGGAATCTCCGTGGCATACTGATTCCGCGTATACACGCCGCGCGCCGACAGCGCGGGTAGCAAACGCCCCTTCGCCGACTCCCTCTCCCAACTGCGTTGCTCGACCGTCGCGGTTTGCTCGCGCACGTCGTAGTTGCTCTTGCGAGCCGATTCGAGGAACGTCTCGAGCGGCTGGGTCGCATTTGCCAATAAAGGAGCCGCAAAAATCGCGATTCCGAAGCTAGAGCTCAATAATTGTCGGCGAAGGGCAGTCGTTCGGCGGATGGTCATCGGGGCTCACTCTTACTCAGGGGTCTTTCTAGAAAGCCGGGCTCACTAGCGCGCGGCGAAACGTGCATTGCGGGGCGGCGGCACCGCTGAAACGATAGCCGCGCCGTTCAGGAGAAGATCTGCCAAGCCGCGCACGAACATGCCTTCTGGCATGACCGCGCCATCGCCTTCTTCGACCAGAATGCGTGTGAGCACGAAATGGTGCACCGAACCTAACAGCGTACGCGCGAGCACTTCTGCATCCATTTGCCGCAGCTTGCCGCATTGCATTTGGCGCTCGAAATAGCTGGCCAGCGCCTTCAAAATCTCCCGGAATTTTTCGCGTTTTTTGTCGAACAGCGGCGCTGCGAACGGCGGGGGATTCGACCATGACATCATCATGATCGGCAGCGCTACGCGGCCGACTTCGACCAACGTGGACGCCAGGTGAATGATTGCTTCACGCGGTTCGAGCTCTTCTTGCTGTTGCAATTCCTCGATCGACTTGAGCACGCGCCGCGGCGTCTCTTCTCGATCGAAGTCCATGGCGGCGCTGAACAGCGCCTCTTTCGACTTGAAGCGGTGAAAGAGCACGCCTTCGGAGACGCCGGCGCGCTCGGCCACCTCGAGCGTCGTCGCGCGGATCCCCCGCTCCAGAAATACGTCACGCGCCACGGCTAGCAGGCGCTGGGAATCGATCGTGGGCGGTCGACCCCGGCGAGGCGTTCTCGCAACAGGAGCAGCTAAATTTCCGCGGGACCGAGGCACCTTGAATTAATGAGGCTACACTCAATAACGTCAACCCCTACTTTGAACAAATCTTTAATGCACTGAACATCGGTTCAGCTTTAGAATGCACGGGTCGCCATGGCGCTCGCGGCACCGCGCATCTGCTGTCTGGATCTCGACACCTTCTTCGTGTCGGTAGAGCGCCTGCTCGATCCGCAACTGATCGGCAAACCAGTCATCGTAGGTGGTCGGCCCGGGCAGCGCGGTGTGGTCACCTCAGCGAGCTACGAGGTGCGCGCGCTCGGTGTGCGTGCGGGCATGTCGCTGACGAAGGCACAAGAGCTTGCGCCCAACGCCGTTTACTTACCCACGCGCCACGGCGTGTACGGTGACTACGCCGCGCAAACACGCCGCATCGCAGAAGGCTACACGCCAGTATCGCAAGTGGCGAGCATCGACGAGATGTTCCTCGACTTTTCCGGCTGTGAACGGCTGTACTTCGCGACCGGTGACAGCACGCCCGATCAAACCATCGAGCGCACCGTGCGCAAGCTCACGGACGAAATCGCAACGCGTGTCGGTTTGCCCTCGAGCGCGGGCATTGCCACGAGTCGTTCGCTCGCCAAAATCGCGAGCGGGCTAGCCAAGCCGCGCGGTGTGTTGCTCGTGCCCGCGGGTGCGGAACTCGCGTTTTTGAGACCGCTGCCGGTGCGTAAGTTTCCAGGAATTGGCCCGGTTGCCGAGCAGAAACTGCAAGCGTTGGGGCTGCTGACCCTCGGTGATCTCGAGGCTGCTCCGCTGCCCGCTTTGCGGCGCGCTTTGGGCGCTTGGGCGGAGGTGATTCAACAGAGTTGCCGGGGTTTCGGCGCGCACGAATTGGGCCGCGAGCGCCCGGCTTTTCAAGAGCACGATCCGGAAGACTGCGCGCTCGGCACGCTCTCCAACGAACGCACCTTCCGTGAAGACGTGCGTGATCCGGCGTGTATCGATGCCATGCTCTGCGCGTTGTGTGAACGCGTTTGCTGGCGCGCGCGCAAACGCGGGGTCAAAGCGCGCACCGTCACGCTCAAGTTGCGCTACGCGGATTTCCAAACCTTGCAACGCTCGCGTACCCTCACCCCGACCTGTTCCGAGCTCGAACTCTACCCGGTGATTCGAGACTTGTTCCGACGAGCACGTACGCGACGCACCGCAATCCGCTTGCTCGGAATCAAGTTGTCGAACTTACGGCCCGAAGGAGCGCAATTGAGCTTGTTCGATCGCAGCGCGCCGTTGCACCGTGCCGTCGATCGCGTAAGAAAGCGCTACGGCTACGACGCCGTGCGACTCGCATTGGGCGACTCGGGCGAAAGGGAGCCGTAGCGCGTGGGAACCAGGCGAAAAAGCGAGGTGCGCTGCTGGTCTTCGAGCGCCCCCCCAAGAAGACGTCACGCGCGGAGGTTGCGCGCAGACAATGGTAGAAATACGACGAGGAGTCGAATCATGAGCGAGAGCAAAGCGTATCAAGGGTCGTGTCACTGTGGGAACGTGAAGTACGAGGTTGAGCTCGACTTGAGCGGACCGGTGCTCGCGTGCAATTGCTCGATGTGTGGACGCACGGGCTCACTGATGGCGTTCGTGCCCGAAGACAAGTTTCAGTTGCGCTCGGGCGAGGGCTCGCTCAGCGACTATCAATTCAACACCAAGAAGATTCATCATCTGTTTTGCAGCAACTGCGGCGTGCGCTCGTTCGCACGAGGCACCGGGCCGGGCGAAAGCGCGATGTGCATGATCAACGTGCGCTGTTTGGCGGGTGTCGACCCGCAAGCGCTGCAAATCCAGCACTGGGACGGCAAAAACCGCTGACCCTTGGCGGAATGGCGGAATCGGGACCAGACTGAGCGCTGCCATGGCTGACGCCGCTGACGTGCTCCGGGACGGACCGATTCTGCTGTACGATGGCGCCTGTGGCGTGTGCAGCGAAGCCGTGCAGTGGGTGCTGGCGCACGAGCGTTCGCATTCGCTGCGTTTTGCGCCGCTCGAGAGCCCCGTCGGCGCTCAGCTGCGCGCGCTCACCGGTGTTCCGCTCCAGGTCGACTCCATGCTCTGGGCCGAGCTGCGTGACGGTCGCGTCCGCGCCGATACGCGCTCGGCAGCCTTGCTGCAAGTCCTCGCCTACGTGGGCGGCCCTTGGCGCTGGTTGACGGCGCTACGCGTGGTGCCCGCGTTCATCCGCGACGCGAGCTACCGCGTGCTCGCGCGCATGCGCTATCGAGTGCGCGCTCCCGCATGCCTGGTGCCCAGCGCCGAAGAACGCATGCGTTTTTTGGGCGTGAACTGAGCCGCGGTTACTGAACCAGGATTGAAGAGGGGGCGATCTCAATCCTGCAGCGCACCTCCCATCGCGCATGGTTCGCGGCACACTACGACTTCACTCCTGTGCGGGCGAGTCAGGGGCTGAAACTTCGGCGGGCATTGGCGCAGTTTGCGCGGGCGGCGGAGAAAAAGGGCGTCGCGAAGCGCGTATCCAAAAGCCGCCATCGGAAAAGCTGAGCCACCCCCAACGCAACCAGCGCAAGAGTGAAAGCGCGAGCCACAGCGCCCAGGCGAGCATCACTCCGCGGTAGGCGAGCATCGGCACGGAGAGTACGTAGGGCTGTTCGGGGATCGGGCCGGTGCGATCGTCGAACCATTGCAAGAGCTCGCTCGAGGAGCCATTGCCTTGGATTTGCATGTCTGGCGTGCCCATCAAGCCTTGTTGCACCGCGTAGATCAGGATCACCAGCGCCGTGAGCGTCCACCCCACGAGCACGAGTTGTCCAAGGTCGAACAGCAGCGGGCGCTGTGCAGGTCGCGTGCGGCGGAAACCGAGCGCGACGAGCCAGCCCACGACGAGGGCCGCCGCCGGGAGCGGGATTTGTGACAGACCGATCGCGAGCAGCATCCACTCATAGCGCTGCAACGGCACCCAAGTGATTTGCCCGAGCGCGAGCGCGACGACCACCAGCACCAAGAGTAGGCTCCAAAACAACACCGCCGGGCCAAGCCGCGGTCCATGCGCGAAGAGCACCCAACGCGCATCCGATGTGCGAATGCTGGTCGCAGCGTTCACGGTTTTGGTGCCAAAATCGAAGGGCGGCGTCTGGAACCAGGTCGAGATCCCTCGTGGCATGCGAAACGCGAGCTCCACATTTTGCTGCCCGGGGACGATCGAGAGCGTGATGTTTCGGCCCTGTTGTCGCAGCGGCTGCGGCAGCGCGTTGAATTTGACGGACTCGAGTTGAGCGCCCTCGGGCAGATGCATGACGTGCTCGCCACCGCGGCTCGAGCGAAGAGTGAATGAAACGGTCGCGTCCGTCGCGCGCAGGCCGGGCCGGACTTCGTAGTTGCTGTTGTCGATCGTCAGCGTTTGACCAGTGATGCCCGCTGGCCGCAGCAATTGAATCGTCACGGTCTCGTTTGGCCACGGGTGCCATTCAGGGAAGCGCGCCGTGGCATCGCCGTGTACGACCGGAATTCCCTCGAGCGTCGCGTGCCAGATCGGACTCAGATCGAGCCGCCACACCTCGGTCCAACCGCTCATTTTTGGCGCCACCAGCGTCAGCGGTGAGCGCTCCTCGAGCACCGAGTGAAAGCTCACTTCGCTCGCCTCGGGCGCCATGTTGACGAGCACCTTGCCCTGCACGACGCGCACGTCAGCGGTCGTCACCGACTCACCGTGCAAGAGCGGCACCTCCAAGACGATCGCGCTACCCGTCGGGGTGACGCGCTGAATGCTGGTCTTGACTTGCCAATTGAGCCCGATCATCAGCGTGCGTTCGACGCGCACGAAGGGCGGCAGAGTGCCAGCCGCCAGCGCTGCTCCCTTACCGCCGCCTTCGCGCGAAAGGCGCGTGAGTTGCAAATGCTCGTCGGCAAGGCCGTCTTCGTGCACACCTTCGAGCGACCAGCCAGCCACGTCGACCTGGACGTGGTGAGGCTTGAGCGGCAGCGCAATTTGCAATGAGTCGCGGCTGGGCAGCGCCCCTTCGACCACGACCTCGTGCGCGCCGGGCGAAAGGCGCAGCCAGAGCGCGCCTTCATCGGACCGAAGCATGCCCTGCGCGAGGGTGCCGTCGACCAAGACGCGCTCGGGCAGCCATTGCGCGGCTCCGCCGGGCAACGGCACGGCAGTGGTGGTGCTGACTTCGATCGCCAAGCGCGCGCGCAGCACGTCGTCGTGCACGTCGAGCGACATGCGCGAGCTGGAGGCGCAGGTCGGTGTGCAAGACGGCTTTTCGAGCAGCCGTGTTTTGTATTGCTCGAGCAACGCATCAGTGGGGATCTCGGCGCGCGCTGCGGGGGCGAGCAGAAGAACCAACAACGTCGAAGCCAATGCAGCGGCGGTTCGCCCAAATCCCGGGAGGCGCGCGGTTCCGAACGGCAAAAGCCGCGCAAAGAGCAGGATGAGCAGCGCCGCACGCAGCAACGCCAAGAGCAGATTGATCGGTGGAGAGAGGAAATAAAAGTGGAGTCGCTGCGAGCGCTCGACGGGCCCACTGAAGGTCACGCTGGTGGTCGACCAACGCCATGAGGGCAAGCCTGGTCCGGTTTGGACCATCGCATTTGGATCATACGCTTCGTTGAACTGCGCGTACTCCGCGCGCCGACCGTCGAATTTGCCGGCGCTGCTCAGGCCAGCCAATCCTCCACTCCCGCTCGGCTTCATTGCAGCACTTCCGCCTTCCTTGGGCGCTTGATCAGCCGCGCCCAGTGCGGGGGCTTCCGCTTGTACCGCGGGCGGCGGTACGGGCGCGGCTGGCGCGATTGCGGCGCTCTCGTCCATCTTTCGTTCGAGAAAGCCTCCGGGTGCAGTAACGCCGCCAGTGATGGGGTAGCCCCCTTCGCCCTCGGCCAGCGCTGGATAGATCCCCTCACGAACGTGCTGCACGACGAACGGCAGCGTGTTCAAGAGCAAAATCAAGAGCGTGCCGAGGCGCAGGACGCTGCACGCGACACGCGCCTTACCGGCCGGGATGACGCGAGCCAAAGCTTCGGTCACGAGCGCGGCGGCCCACAGCCAACGTGCGGCGTCGGTCTCCGGAAACACCAATGTGAACGTCAAACAGGCGAGCGCGCCCCAACCGCGACCAAACAACTTCGCGAACGACAGCGAGAGCACGAGCACTAGAAACAGCTCGAGCAAGCTCCAGTGACGAATCCAAGTCCCGGGCACCTCATCCGCGCCGGACGCGTGGAACAGCCGAAAACCTGGCGGAATATGCAACGTCGCAGAGACCTCGTGAAAGTCGTGATCCCAGCCGACCGCGGGAATGTCCGCGCCACCGGCATTGATTCGGCTATCGGCAGATACCGTCAGCGTCCCCTGGCGAACCTCGATGCCGGCCTTGTTCGGCTGCTCGTCCAAGTGCGTGATGAACTGATCTTTGCCGTCGATGGCGACTCGGCCGAGCACCGTCGGCGGCAACATCTCGAAGCGCGTGGCTCGATGCACGGTGCCGGTGATGGTGTCGTTCGCGGTGTAGCCGCCGCCATCGAAGTCGAGCCACAGCGTGCGCGAGAGCGACAGTCGATCCGGCTCGGGGTCGATGTCACCTCGACGCTTTTCGACCAAGAGCATTTTGTCGCCTACCGCCATCGCGTAGCTGGGCAGCGCTTTCCACTCGTTGGGCAGTGAGGTTTGCTGAGGATCGACGGCGCGCACGCCCTCGACAGAGGTCAGTCGCAGCGCGTTTTTCGCTTCGAAAACCCAGACTTCTTCACCCTCTCGCCAAGGGCCGTCCGGCACGGGGCGCGCGAGTTCACTGACTGGACCCTCACTGCGCGCGGTGATTTCGATCGTGTACGTGCCGGCGTTGGCTTGTACTCGGAGGCGAGTGTCGGGTTCGATCCGAGCTGGCAAACCGCTGCTGATCGACATGGGTGTGAAGCCTGCAGGCAGAGCTTTGCCCAGCACGATCTCGCGGCTCTTGCCGGCGACATTGAGCACGACCCGCGTGGTGAGCAAGAGCGGGACTTCGTCTGTCACCTTGCGATGCACGACGATTTCGAGCCGCTCACCTTCACTCTCCACGCTCGTCTTCTGCAAAAAGACTCGACCGGCCTCATCACGCCGCGGTTCTGCAATGCGCGCTCCTTCCAATGACAAGGAGAGGATGCCCGTCTGCGGTGGCACTTGCAGCGAATCGGGCAACGAATCCCAGGCGAACACGCCGGTGATCGTGTGGTCGCCGGGCGCGAGTTCCACACTGGGGACGCTCGCGTGCTCGACCGCGACCAACTTCTTGCCGGCCTCGGTCACGTCTAGCGGCCAACGCACCAGATCACCGGGCAGGGGCACCCAAGCCGGCGCGTCGAGGTGATAGCGTTGTTCGAAGTGCCCACCACTTTCGCCCAAGCTGAGCAACAGCGTCGTGGGCCACGCGCACTGCACGACGTCGTCGGAACCTTGCTTGGTCGGACACAGCGCGTCCGGCTTGTCTGCGAGCACCCAGGAGGTCCACGGGCGCAGCATCTCCGGCGCTTGCTTGGGATCGAGCCGCTCTGCGCGCGCATCGAACGACAACAGCGCCAAAGCGACCGAGAGCAGCACCACGACGCGGCCCCAAATTCGGCTCATGGTAGCTAGCGTATCAGCCCCTGCGCCGAAAAGACGAGCGCCCTCAGCGCGCGGATTCTAGCGAAAAATCACCTGAATAGGCGTCAGTCGCACGAGATTCGGACGCTCAGCTGCCTGCCGCCCGTTTTGATCGCCTCGCACGCTTGACCCACCACAGCGAGGTGGCGCGGATCCCTCAGGATGTAGCCGTCGGCCACGCTGTAGTGCAGCGGTTGCCCATCGAGCAACACCTGCGCGTCATTGAGTTCGCTCGGTGCTATGTCGCGACGAAAGCTCACCTCGCACAGCGGAATGCGATTCAAGATGTCGGTCAACTGCGCCGCCAGTTCGAGCACGTTACTGCTCGCTTGAAAGGGTTGCGCCGCGCCTGGATCGACGCCGTAAACGAGCTCGATCGGCCGCCCTTTACCCGCATTGGCGAGCTGCTGCAGATTCTCATCCGCGATCCCATTCGAAATGCCGAGCACGTACAGTTCGATTCCGGAGGCGTACGCCCGTTGAGCCGCAGCCACCGCTTCCGGCTGCCCCTGATCCGGATTGGGCTGCGCGCAAGTGTCCGGATTGCCGTCAGTCACCAAGAGAATGTAGCGCGGTCCCCCGCTCGGGGATTGCTGCAGCTCAGTCACGACTTGTTGCAGCGCGTCGCCCGTGGGCGTATCGCCGTCAGGCGCGAGGCCGCGATAAAGCGTGTTCAGCGCGTCGTAGTTGCGAATCTTGGCCGGGACCTCGTTCAAGATCGGGCAGACGCCGGGACGGCTCGTAAAGAAGGCGATGCCGAAACGGACAGTCGCCTCGAACTGCTTGACGACCCCGAAGTTCGGCTCGAAAAGCGCATCACCCACGAGTGACCAGCGCGTGACCGGGCTCGAATCGTCCGGATAACGAAAACGCATGCTGAGTGATTGGTCGACGACGAGCGTGAGCGCGGGACGCAGCTCGTCAATCGCGACGGTCACTGCTTCACAAACTGGTGGCGCACCGCCCTGCGCTGGCGCGCCCGCGACTGATGGCGCGCCAGCAACTGCCGGCGCACCTGCGACCGATGGCGCGCCCGCAACCGACGAAGCTCCCGCTTCACCCGCCGGCAGCGCCGGCTCTGGGTTGGCCTTAGCGCCCCCAACCCCGATCGGATCAGACGCCAGCAGGTCGACGGATGAGCGCGCTCCACAACCACCGAGGATTGTTGCGAGGAGGCCAAATGCGATCGACAGCGCTCGCAGCGGACGCAAGACCCCGTAGGCTGAACCGTGTGTGAGCTCGAGCATGCGATGGACCTAAAAGAGTGACCAATCCCCCAGCGCGGTGAGGGTAACACGTCGTCGGGGCAACATTGGCGTGAATCGCGCTCGCGAGTTTGGCTAGCGACGCTTGCATTTTCGGCCTACAGCAAATGCAACCCGTGCGCTGATGCGCAGCGGTGACACTGACGTGAACCCATGAACGACAATGGAAGTGAAAGAGCAACTCGATCACTCGCGGCGGTGAAAATCCTCACCTTGCTTCTGTGGCTCTATTGCACGCTCGGCTGCGACGAATCGCGTGAGCGCGCGCGCGGGACCACACGCGGCGGGTCGGATTCGAACTCCAGCGGTGGCAGCAGCACGCGGCCCGCCGATCTTTCGCGGCACGGCTCGATCGTCGTGCTCGGCTCTTCCACGGCGGCCGGTATCGGGCCGAAAGACTCGAAGAACGCCTGGGCCCTGCGCTACCAAGCGTACCTGACGAAGCAATTTCCGAACGTCACGCTCATCAACCTAGCGGTCGGAGGTCAGACCACGTTCGAGATCCAACCGACTGACTACGTGCCCCCCGCGAATCGCCCGGCGCCCGTCGCGGGTAAAAACATTACCGCGGCTCTCGCGGTTCATCCGAGTGCGATCATCATCAGTCTACCCAGCAACGATCAAGCCAATGACTATCCGCTGGCGGAGCAAATCGCGAACTACGATCGCGTCGCAAACTTGGCGAACCGCGCGCACGTGCCGCTCTGGGTCAGCACCACGCAGCCGCGCAACTTCGACGATTCCAAACAAATCGACGCGCTGATCCAAATGCGCGATCTCATCCTGCAGAAATTCGCGCCGCGCGCGCTCGACTTCTGGACCCCGTTCGCCGCGCCCAACGGCTTCATCAAGGGCAGCTACAACGTCGGCGACGGAACCCACATGAACGACGCCGCCCACGGGCTGCTCGCCGAAATCGTCAAATCAGCCCAAATTCCGGAGCAATTTGCCCGTTCAGCCGGAGCCAGCCCGAGCGCTGCTCAATAGCTTCGGACCGAGGCCGATGGCCTGGTTTTTTGGCAAGCGGGCGTGTCACGGTGCCGCGCGGCGCATAGCCCAATGAAAGCTTTCTCTCCGAGTCGTCCGCGACGCCGAAGGCTGCGCCGAGCACGCCGTATCGCGTGACCATCAACCAACCTGCTGGGTAATCTTTGACGTGGGTAGTCTTTCTGAGGCTTCATCGCATTTCCTCCATGTTTTGAAGGCCCGTGGCCATGACCATCACACGGTCAAGCCCTCGACCGAGCACGGTTGGACCAGGATGCTTGCCGGAATATTTGCCGGTGAAG
>Ga0164241_10005669_pt1 | contig 11602 bp, 5 predicted proteins | sample OricomyardsoilBY_FD_108780 | JGI IMG/M metagenome (GOLD analysis project Ga0164241, IMG submission 108780) | Backyard soil microbial communities from Emeryville, California, USA - Original compost - Back yard soil (BY) | ecosystem: Environmental > Terrestrial > Soil > Unclassified | place: USA... | reverse complement strand
GTTCGTGTTGATGTCGTTGATTTTGGCCCCGGGATACCCCCAGACCTCCAACCCAAAGTGTTTACACCATTTTTTACCACCAAGCCCCAGGGCGAGGGCCTAGGGCTTGGCCTGGATCTGTGCCGAAAGATCGTGGAAAGCTTCGGCGGCCGTATTGAGTTTGAGAGCGACGACCGGCGAACAGTGTTTTCTGTTTGGCTGTCCATGACGCAGGGCTAGGGTCCCGCCCTGGCCCCTCCGAAACCTGACTCAGCGTTTCAACTGCGCAAGCACGGCCGCCAGCGTGTTCAGCCCCCAATGTTCCGCATAGCGTCCCTGCGCGACGCGGACGATGTCGATCACGTCGATGGTGACCGTCCGGCCCGTCGCTTCGACACCCATGAGTGTGCCGACGTGGGTGCCGGTAATGGTCTTGCGGGTTGTCACCTTGTCGCCCTCGGCAACCTGGTCGTGGATGGTCACACGCAGATTGCTCAGCGCCGGACGCAGAACGTTCTCAAACGTGTCCCACATGCTTTGCGGACCATTAGGGGCCCCCGGCGGGGCTGAGCGATTGACGAAATCGGGACTGATCAGCGCTTCGAACGAAGCCCGGTTCCCCTTGGCAATCACTTCTTCATTGAACCGTCTTACCACGGTTTTGATGGCATTCAACGACATCGTGTGCTCCTCGTTAGTGTGGTGTCTCACAATTTTGGTCGGTCTTACTATTCACAAAATGGGGTCCGCGTGCTATCCCCGCGCGACTTCATACCGGAGTGCTGTCACTCCGGAGGTGAACAGTCGGCACTCCTTCGGCACCAAGAGTTGCTGGTTCTCGGCCGAAGGGAACAACGGCCGCCCCTTGCCGAGGACAATCGGCTGGATTCGAAGGTTCAGTTCGTCTACTAATTGGTCGTCCCAAAGCTGGGCGAGGAGGTTGGCGCTGCCGATGAGCAGGATGTGGCCGCCATTTTGTTGCTTCAACTCGCGGATGACTTCGACGGGAGGACGGTGAGTGAACTGGCTGTTTGTCCAAGCCGAAGACTTAAGTGAATGTGAAAAAACGAGTTTGGGAAGGGCTGTTAAGCGTTCTGTAATCACCGGCTCATTCTTCATGGCCTGAGGGGTGGGCCAGTACTCCAGCATCAGCTCATAAGTGCGTCGCCCAAATACGATCATACTGGCCGCACGAAGAAGGTTGCGGGACCACTCTTGCGATTCCTCGTCAAACCGAAACCAGTCGATTTCATCGTTAAAACCGCACCCGTAGCCGTCGAGCGAGAGAAGATGATCGGTCACCATTTTTCGCATAGGGACCTCCGTGGTCACTCGATTGTGGAACTAAGGACAGGTGTTGTCAATAATGGAGTTCTCGGCGGTTATCCCAGCGGAAATAAGAAGAAACTCATTGACGAGACTGGTTCGGCTTCTAGAATACGCGTAGAGGGTTTCTATGTATAAATGTTCATTGGCTATAGGACTATCTGTTGTTTTACTTTTGGTCGGATGCGCTGGAAACAATAAAAAAGCCGGGACGCCCTCTCCTGATTCCGCTGCCGCGTCTCAACCCTATGATCTGGCTCGTCTGGCCGCTGAGGTAGACCACCAGCAAGACCTCGAAGCACCCCTTCAACGGGGTACTGTCGACCTGAGCCAATCGACCATTAATTACTTCACACAGCTTCCCGCGGTTACGGGAAGTTACCCGCCGGATCGTGAACCTTTAACGGTCGTCGATCATGGTCCCGAGGGTGATTTGCCGATCGAAATGCAGCGCCCTACGGTCTATGTGATGTTCAACAATCCGATTGTTCCTGTTGCCAAGTTGGGAGAGCCCATCACCCAAACACCGCTGATGAAAATCGAGCCGGAAGTGCCCGGTGTGTATCGGTGGTACGGAACCCGCGTGCTGAGTTTTCAACCGGCGGCTCCGCTGATCCATTCCCCGTTCTATACGGTAACGGTCTCGCCCGACGTTCGTTCGTTAGGAGGAAGTAGGCTCGGCAAAGCCGTTTCCTTCTCGTTCAATACCGAGAGAGTCAAGGCCGTCAACTTCTACGCCGGCAACGACGCCGACAATCCCTTTTTGAGGAGTGAAGTCCCCACCAAGGCCGCGCGTTATCTTGTGCTCGAATTTAATCAGCCTGTTGACCCGGCGGCTGTCCGGCCCTCAATCGAGGTCGAAGTGGGCGGGAATCCGGTGCCGTTTCAGGTTGGCAGACCGGCTTACCCCGAGAGTCTGGCCACACGAACACCACGAGCACTCCTCGTAATTTTAGATCAAGACCCGCCCGAGAATACGCTCGTGAAAATCAATCTCAAGGCAGGGCTGCGCCCGCAGAAGGGCTATCCAGAAAGTCAAAAAGCGCAAAACTATCTCGTGGAAACCGTCACACGGTTTCATCTTGTTGATTTGACAGCCAGTGCCTGGGATCTCCCCAGAAACAACGCTCCTGGAACGGTCCCTATTTATGCAAACTTCAGCCATCCCTTAGCGCAAGGTGCTGAGAAGCAAGCCTTTCGAGTTACTGTGAATGGGGTCTCGCAAACGCCGAGTGCCGTCACGGTGTTTGGAACCACTCTTCGGGTCAGCTTGAATGGGCTTGAACCGGGGGACGCTGTTTCCTTGATCGCTCCGCTTGGCGTTCAAGACATTTACGGGCGATCCCTGAGCAATGCGGAGCAAGCCGTTTCTGTCGAAATCCCCACCCCTTTTCCTTATGCCGACTTCCCCGATGGGTTTCACCAACTTGAGGCTCAATTCCAACCCCAATTTGTTTACGAGGCCCGCAATCTTGACTCTCTTGTGTTTGGTTCCCGGTCGAGTGATCGCTGGGACTTTAGGAGGCATTTTGAATCTGACTCCGCCTGGCCTCGGGGCACACCGGTGGCTATGTCCTCGTGGAAGCCCAATAAGATTCGCTATACGGTCGTTGATTTCAAACATCTGTTAAAGAACGGATTCGGGACGGCCTATTTTCGATCAGCGTGGGAATTAACCCGAGAGAACCGAAAGGACGAGTCCAGCACGCAATTTGCCATTCAAGTAACAGACATTGGTATTTCGACCCGTTACGCCTACAATCGCTTGCTGGTTTGGACAACAAGTCTGACGACGGGAAAGCCGATTCCGGGTGCCAAGGTAGAATGGAACATTGATCAGGTGGGGCATCCGGTTGCCAATACTGACACCGATGGGCTCGCCGTTTTTACGATCAAAAGCGGCGACTTTAAAAGAATCTTTGGGACACGCCCATACCGCATGACGGTTACTGTTACCAAGGGCTTTGACCGGTCTGACATGCAGGTCTTCGATTCCCAGCCAGAATATACAGAAACCACTTATGGTCACGGTTCGCCTGATACCGTCGAGAGTCCTCTTGATCGACTCTTTTTATTCACGGACCGCGGCCTTTACAAACTGGGTGAAACGTTGGCCTTGAGGGGCATTCACTGGATTCAAGATCCTCAAGGCTTCACGTCTTACAAGGGACCGTACCAACTTCAACTGATCGATCCTCGTTCTGGAAAGACACTTTGGTCCCACGGCGGTAAGACCTCGGAAAGCGGAGGCATGGCAGAAACAATGACCTTGCCCCAAACGCTTGAACCCGCTGAATATTCGATTCGGTACGAGGCGCGGGGGCGAAAGGTGGGTGCTGTTTCATTTACGGTAGCGCAGTTTCGCCGTCTAGCCTTCCAGGTCAATAGTCATGTTGCCGACCGAAAGTTCTTTTTGGGCGACACTGCCTCGGTAACCGTCTCGGCTGCGTATTTGGCTGGGGGGAGTATGCCAAAGTCGGGATACACCTCGTATTGGACCCGAAAACCCATGCCCTTTTCGCCGCCGGGGCCCGCCTGGTCGTCGTTTGTTTTCGGACCAGGGACATGGGAGGGCGAAAGAACCCTTTCAAACGGTCAAGGGAGTCTCGATTCCCAGGGTTCCGTCACCCTTCAGACGAAGACTTCCGGGCAAGAATCCGTTGGGTCGGCGTATGACTACACTTTAGAGACGACCGTACAAGATAGAGATCGTCAGGCTGTGGCAAGCACCGCTCATGTATTGGTTCACCCCGCCAGCTTTTACATTGGAGCGCGGTTTGTCTCAGGATCGGCCTCGGGCTGGTGGAGTCGGTTCCTATCCACAGGGAAGTCCGCCAAGCTGGAAGCTGACCTGGTCGACCCGGAGGGAAAGTTGTGGACAGGCCGCACCAACTTGACGGCCAAATTGATCTTGGGCTCCTGGAAGTCGTCTGTTCAACAAGGTGTCTACGGACGGGTGAATACGCGCTGGGACTATGTTGAAACGGAAGTTAAGAGTCAGAAGATTGACGTGAACAATGGCAAAGCAACCTGGGATTTTCAGGTAAAAGACTCAGGCGACTACTTGTTGTCCCTTGAGGGTAAGGATTCTCAGGGGCGTGATAGCAAAACCGTACTCCGATTTTACGCAACGGGAAGCCAGTGGGTACGCCGCGCTACCGAGTCGCCGGATTCTATCGACATGGTCCTCGATAAGGACGAGTACCTTCCCGGCGAGACCGCGCGAATCCTGGTGCGTAGTCCCATTCCTGATGGCCGCTATTTGATGACGATGGAACGTGAAGGACTTCTGGACCAAAAATTTATCGACCTCAAGGGAGGTCAAAGCATCATCGAGGTTCCTATCAAGGATTCCTATGTTCCTGTCATCTACGTGGCCCTTACCTCGTTTACAAAGCGTGAAGCCGTGCCGACCGACTATTTTGAACCCGATCTGGGGCGGCCCCGCGGCCTTTTTGGGGTGACTGGTATTCGGGTTTCAACGAAACCTGTCGAACTGAAGGTTTCCGTTGTCGCGGGGCAGTTGGCGTACAAACCCGGCTCCCAGGCCGACGTTACCGTAGTTGTCCAACACGACGGCAAACCTGTTGCCAACGCCGAAGTTTCGGTTTTGGCCGTCGACCGAGGTGTTCTTGACCTCATCAATTATCATATTCCCAATCCGCTCGATTTCTTTTATGACCCCTCCTGTTTTCCCCTGGCCGTACACGGTGACGATAGTCGTCGGCTCCTGATGAAGCCGGTAACCTACGACACGACCAGATTGACCGGCGGGGGCGACGACAAGCTTCCTGTGCGCAAGGACTTTCGTCCCTTGGCCTTGTTCGAGCCCTTTGCGAAAACAGACGCGAACGGTGTCGCCGTGGTGCATTTTTCTCTTCCCGATTCGCTGACGACGTACCGGATCACGGCCATGGCTCTGAAAGACAATTCGTTGGGAATTCAAGAGAACGAACTGTTGGTCCAAAATCCGTTGAATGTCCGAGCCGCATTGCCGCGCTTGTTTCGCAATCGAGATACTGCGGCCGCCGGTGTCATTCTCAAAAACTTGACCAGAGACCCCTTGAAGGTTGAGGTTCGGGCCGAAAGTGATCTTTTGACGATAGCGGGCGACGCCGTGAAATCGGTTGAGATTCCCGGTCAAGGTACCTACGAACTTCCGTTTCTCCTGAGTGCCGGCAAACCGGGGAAGGGAAGCATTACCTTTACGGTCCATAGTGATGTTGTCAATGAAAGGCTTGTCGAAAAAGTTCAAGTGGAACAACCTCTCATTGAAGAAGCCTTCACCACGGTGGGGATGATCGCGGCCGATGCAAAAACGAGCAGCGAGGGTCTCGTGATTCCTTCGCAAAAGGCACCGGGCTACGGCAGTTTGACACTCTTGGCGGCGTCAAGCCTTAGGCCCTATGCCGAACCGTCTGTCGAGCGGCTTCTTGGTGCGGCGGCGTCCTGGTCCTGGGAAAGTGACTATGACAAACTGACCGCGTCGTTTGCGTTCGTAACTCAACACCAACACGAGGATCTGGCACGGGCCTTGGCAGCGGATCTAGGGCTTCGGCAACTTTCAAGCGGGGCCGTCACCACCTCAACTCGTGATCCAAAACAGCCCGATCCGTACATTAGTCTTTTAACGGCGCACTTCCTCCAGTTTGCTGCTGAGCGCAAGTTTGCCCTTCCAGGGGCTCCAGACCTGTCCCGTTTAGATCAGTACCTCTTAACGTTGAAAATGGACACGCACTTTGACCCTTACTTTCAGGCCTACCTTTCTATGATTTTGGCGGCTGAAGGCCTGGTTGAGCCTCGTTTCCTTCACAAGGTAGAAGACTTCGGGGATCGTTTGGGCTTGGGCGGCTATGGTCTGCTTACTCAAGCCTATCTGATCGCAAAGGACCGCGAATCGGCCGTGAGGGTGGAACGCCGCAGTAAGAACTTCGTCATGATAGGGACGCAAACCGTTGATCTCAAGGAAAGCTACGAAGTGACCAATTACTGGTCGTCGGAGGTGGCCGAAATGGCCATCTTGCTCAAGAATGCCGTCGATTTGGGTGAGGACTCTGGTTTCTTGCAACGCCTAGCCGGAAGTCTGCATCGAACAGAGCGCTACTGGCAAACGCGAAACGACGATCTTTGGACTTTGCTAGGCTTTTTGCCTTTGCTGGATGCCGAAGGCCAAACACCCGGTACGGCGCATCTAGATGTCACGGCCAAAGACGTTCCGTTGGTCGCTTTAGACCTCTCTCCGAAGGCAGCGGAAGCCCGGCAATCGCTATCTCTGGAAGCCGAACCCTTGTCGAAGATTCCGCGCGATCAGGTGCTTCCGTTGGTGCTCACCAAAACAGGAACAACGCCGGTCTACTACACGAGTATCCTGCGGTACGCGCTTCCCAACGAAACCTCCGGCGCTCGTGACGAGGGTATCGAGGTGGAGAGCCGTTACGAAACACTTGACGGCACGGAGGTTGCGGAAAACAAGCTTACGCTGGGCGAGACCTATCGTGTTCGCCTCGACGTGTCGACGACCAAACGGCGTCAGCGGCTCGACCTTCAGGTCCCCGTCCCCAGCGGAGTTGAGATCATCGATCCTACTTTTGTGACCACGGGCCGGTTTCTCAATAAAGGGGGAACCAATAGTCAAAACATCAACCGTGAAACGGTGTACGGCGGCACCGTCGATGTTCAAGCTGAGGGAACGGGGTCCTGGAGCCAGGACGATTGGTATTGGTACTGGTATCAACCGGACAGCTTCGCCCTGGACAACCGGATGGTTTACCGTTGGACGGACTTTTACGCGGGGACCCGAACCGTGACCTTCCTCGTCCGCGCGACCACTCCCGGTATCTTTCCGACACCGGGGGCCAGCGCAAGCCTTGAGTTCGAGCCGGAAGTGTTTGGACGATCCGCGGGAAGTCTGTTCGTCATTCCGCCGCAATGAGAGTGAGTTCGTTGGTGTTTTTTCCTCTGAAGACGGCTCGTCGTGTTTTGGTCACCGGGGTGGGGCTGGCCGCCGCGGCCTGGATGCTGTGGGGGTTTCTTGTGATCACCCCCTATGCGCAACAGACCGCCCTGGACCAACTCACCTTTAGTCTGGTGATTCAGGACAAGTCCGGAAACCCCCTTCAGGTCTTGCCGCTAAAAGCAGGACTTCGGCGCGTTTTCCGGCCGCTGAAACAAATGCCGTCTTCGCTCGTCCGCATCGTACTGACCGCCGAGGATCGAGGGTTTTGGTGGCACCCCGGTGTTGACCCGCTGGCCCTGCTGAGAGCGGTTTGGCAAAACGCGGCGCACAGAGAAACCGTTTCAGGTGCCTCAACCCTGGCGATGCAACTCGCACGGCTCTTGCACCCTCACGCCCACAACTTGGCGGGTAAGGCCGCCGAGGCCTGGGAGGCCCTGCAGCTCAGTGCCCGACTGGGACGAGCCGGGGTTTTGGAACTCTACTTGAATTTAGTTCCCTTCGGCTCGAATTTGGAAGGGTTTCCGGCGGCGGCCCGCGCCTTCTACGGAAAAGATGTTTTGGAACTTACACCGAACGAAGCGGCAGAACTGGCGATTGTTCCGCGCAGCCCGCAAACCTACAGTCCGTGGGTCTTTGGAACTCGATCGCTCACCCGTGCGCGCGAACTTGTAAAATCGGCCTTTCCCGACGGAGCCTACGACGGGAAGGCACCGCGAGTCTTGGACCCCGCCCGGTCCGACCTTTGGCCGTTTCGAACCCCTCAGTACGTCCAGTGGCTGACCTCTCTTCCCGAGGTGGCTCGGCTGAATGGACGAGAACCCTTGCGTACGGGAATCGATCCGGCGCTCCAGTCCTACCTTGAGACTTTGATTTTCCGCACGGTCGACTCGGCACGGCCCAAAAGGATTTCAAACGCCGCAGGTTTCTTTTTGGAACCCAAAACGATGACGATTGAAGCCTGGGTGGGATCGGCGAACTTCTTCAATGTTGCTGACGAGGGTCAAAACGACGGTGTGACCATTGCCCGTCAGCCGGGAAGCACGCTCAAGCCCTTTCTTTACGCGATGGCCCTGGAGCAGGGGTTCACGGCTTCCACCATTCTTCCCGACGTGCCAACTGACTTTGGCGGAGAAGAGGTCTACACTCCCGCGAATTTCAACGATCAGTTTAACGGCCCGGTTCGCCTTCGTCAGGCCCTGTCTTCGAGTCTCAACGTACCGGCCGTCTACACCCTTCAGCGAATCGGTGTCCGCCCCTTCGCCGATTTTCTCATCTCAGCGGGCTTCACGACACTTGAGTCCCAGCGCCACGAACTTGGTTTGGGCTTAGCGCTGGGCAACGCGGAGGTGCGGCTCTTTGATTTGGTTCAGGCGTACGGGCTTTTTTTGCACGAGGGCTCCTGGACACCCGTTTTGCCCTTTCCCGGTTTCAAACTTCCCGCGCTGTCAAAGGATCGCGTTCGATTGATCGATCCCAAGGTTGCCGAATTGGTTCGAAATATTCTAACCCGCCATCCCGACCGCACGCTTGCTTACGGTTCGCACGGCAATGACAAGATTCCTCTGGAAGGGGCCATGAAAACGGGGACCAGCAATCAGTTCAACAACATTTGGGCGATTGGGTTTACGCCGGAACTTCTGGGGGGCGTTTGGATGGGGAATTTCTCGGGAAATACCATTGTAGGAGCCGCCGACAGCGGATACCCGGCCTCTATTGTCTCCAAGACTCTCGAGGCCTTTGGGTCGAACGAAAGCTTTCTTCCTCTTCGTGACTTGGAACGCCATCGAATCTGTGCTGTTTCGGGGTCGGAAGCGACGGACAACTGCCCCGACACCATTGACGAATGGTTTATTCCCGGCACCGCGCCGGGACCTTGCACCTGGCACGGGCCGGCGGGCGAAGTTCACTATCCTCAGGAATTCCAAACATGGTTGGAGAAGTACCGCTATCGGCGCGGTTCTGGGTATCTGGCGAGCCGATTGGCGATCCTTCGGCCTCGGCAAGGCGCGGTGTTTTACGACGATCCTTCGGCTCCCCGCTCTGCTCAGCAACTAGCGCTTGAGGCTATTGGCCCGGGTCAGGCCGAGGTTCGCGTCGATGACCGTCTGATCATGACACTCCCCTTTCCCTTACGCACCTGGATTCCGCTGACCCCCGGAGAACATCGGCTCAGTGTTCGGGAGTCAGTCAACGGCAACGAGACAAGCGTCGAATTCGTCGTCCACTAAGGTCTTTGTGCCGCGGTTTACCCCACGAACGGCACACTTCGGGTCTTGCCCCCTCCTAAAAGAACTTCTTCGGAGCCAAAGGCCAACTCGAACGAGCCATCTAGAATGCTGTGCCCGGGAAGGGGCTTTTGAATCAGAAATCCCTGGAGGTACCGAATATTCTCGTCTTGAACCAGGCTATGGATCGTGTCGTCTGAAATGTGTTCGGCAATAAGAGCGATTTTAGAGGCACGGGCAAACTTGGCGATGCCGGAGAGTAACACGCGCAGTTCCTCATTGATCGGAGCGTCGCGCACGATCGACCCGGCAACCTTGATGCCGTCAAAGTGGGCGGCCACAATGCTGGCGTAGTTGGAAAAACCCATGCCGAAGTCGTCCAAAAAAACTAAGCCTCCCGCCTCGTGGACTTGGCCGATAAAACGGGTAATCAACTGGGGGTCCGCAAAGGCGATGTGTTCTGTGAGTTCCAGAATCAGCTTATTCGTTCGGTTACGGAACTGGGAACACGCTTCCAAAAGTTTGGGAAGAAGCTTGGTGTCTTCCAAATCGCGATAAGTAAGATTCAGGCTTACCGAGTAGTCGGTCATGAGCCCGATCCGCACGGTTTCTCCCAGAATAAATTCGGTCAGTTGAAGATCGAGGCCTAACGATTCGATCAGGCTGAGGTAGGGCTCGGGGCTCACCTCTTGTCCGTCGACGTTGAGGCGCGTGAGTCCCTCAAAAATACAGATACCGCCGGCCTGGTGGTCGTAGATGGGCTGAAAGAGGGCGCTCATTTTACGTTCGCGGAAGGTCGTCCCCAGGTCTTGGATGAGTTCTCTCACGCGAAGTTTGGACCCCGCTCCCGGGTGCCAATGATGGGTGCCGACCGCCAATTGGAGTTCGGCTTCGACCAAGAGCGTTCGCGCGGCTTCGGCCTTGTCGCCGGCGTGAACTCCCACCATTTTCAGCATAGAGTGAGAACGGAGTCCGGCAAACTCCGATGGTAAAAAGTGATCAACAATGGTGCTTTGGAGTGACTCAGACACACGTCCGCCGGATTCCAAGATCACATAGGTGTCTTCGGCAATCCAATAAAGGTCCTGGGTCGTAGAAATCAGACCGGCGAGGGCACGGCCGACATGACCTGGTTGCCAAGATTCCTGAAACGCCAGGTTGCCGAACTTGACCAGCGCCAGTCCGTGTCCGGGCTCGATGATTTTGTGGGAGAGGGCGTTCCAGTTGGGCAGTCCCGAATTGGGTTCTCGAAACTGGCGGTCCAACACGGCCGTAATCCTAGCCTGGTGTCCGCGCTCATTGAATTCAGCGATGAAAACCTGCAGAAAGACACACGCGATCGCGGCAAGAAGAGTGTCGCGCGGCGAGGTGAGGTTCAAAATTTGGACGACACCGGCCAGTTTGAGCACCGCCAGAACAAGCGTTAGGAGAAGAAAAGAGGCACTCGCGATCCGCCCTTTTACGGTTCCGCCAACCATGTAAAACAGCGGCACAGCCGAGAAGAAAACCAAGACATGAGCGCCGTGGGAGGCGGGAAAAAAGAGCGTGGCAATCAATCCGAAATGTTGGCTGAGGACGATCATCACGAAGACCGGGGCGGTGACTCCCCACAGGGCGATGATGGCAAACTCTAGTCCCAGGCAGGCGAAGGCGATGAAGCAGTGAACAACAGAACCTGTGTTGGGATAGAGGCAATCTTGAATGCAAATGATCGTCGTCAAGACCATCGCAATGACGATGGTTGCCAGTCCAATAGTCCTTCGCCGTCCCGCAGAAATGGGGTCAAGGGCAGTCTTTTGTTCAGCGGCCGTCATTGTTCGATCTCCACGGTGTAAAAACGCTTGCCTTACCGGACCAACTGATCCCTCCACTTTTGAAAACCACAATAGACGACCTTGTGGGGCTCGTCCAGCAAAAAAGTTTAGCAAACGAGAATCCTAGCCCCGTCCCAGGGTTTCGACGTGTGCTACTCTAATGTCATGACCGAAGTTCTTCTCGTGATGGTTCTCGCGTTTCTGACGGCTGTGCTCGCCGCGTGTGCCTTCCTCATTCACCGGCTTTCTTCGATGGAGGCGTCGACCAAGGCGGAACTCAACCGCATGACGGATCAGAATGG
>Ga0164241_10005668_pt1 | contig 11604 bp, 3 predicted proteins | sample OricomyardsoilBY_FD_108780 | JGI IMG/M metagenome (GOLD analysis project Ga0164241, IMG submission 108780) | Backyard soil microbial communities from Emeryville, California, USA - Original compost - Back yard soil (BY) | ecosystem: Environmental > Terrestrial > Soil > Unclassified | place: USA... | reverse complement strand
TTGAGCAATCCCTGACGGTCGGGCTCGTCGCCGCTGTCGGATTGCCCGAGGTACTCGGTCACCTTCTTGGGCACCATCTCATCGATGACCTCAAACACGAGCTCTCGCGGATTCTCGGAATCCATCACCTCTTGCCGGTATCCGTAGATGACCTCGCGCTGTTGGTTCATCACGTCATCGAACTCGAGCGTGCGCCGGCGGATCATGTAGTTGCGCTGCTCGACTCTCTTCTGTGCTGTTTCGACGCTCTTGTTGAGCCATGGGTGCTCGAGTTCTTCGCCTTCCTTGAGGCCGAAGGTCTCCATGATCTTGGTCATCCGGTCGCTCGCGCCGAAATTGCGCATGAGATCGTCTTCGAAACTCACGTAGAAGCGCGAGAGACCCGGATCGCCCTGGCGTGCGCAGCGGCCGCGAAGCTGGCGGTCGATGCGTCGGGATTCGTGTCGTTCGGTGCCAACGACATAAAGCCCGCCCACGTCGGAGACGCCTTCGCCAAGTTTGATGTCGGTCCCGCGGCCGGCCATGTTCGTCGAGATGGTCACCGAGCCTTTCAAACCGGCGCGGGCGACGATTTCGGCCTCCTGCATGTGGAATTTTGCATTGAGGACGGTATGCGGAATTTTCTGCAGCTTGAGCATCCGGCTGAGCAACTCGCTTGATTCAACGCTGGCGGTGCCTACGAGCACGGGTTGGCCCTTGCCGTGAGCTTCCCTGATCGCTTCGATCACCGCGTTGTACTTCTCGCGCCGCGTCTTGTAGATCCTGTCATTTTCATCGAGGCGGCGGACCGGACGATTCGTTGGGATGACGTTGACATCGAGTCGGTAGATGTCATGGAACTCGTTCGCCTCGGTTTCCGCGGTGCCCGTCATTCCTGCCAGCTTCTCGTAAAGCCGAAAGTAATTTTGAATAGTGATTGTCGCGAGCGTCTGGGTTTCGCGATCGATCTGGACGCCTTCCTTTGCTTCGACAGCCTGATGAAGCCCATCGCTCCATCGACGGCCCGGCATCTTACGGCCGGTAAACGTATCGACGATGATGACCTTGTTATCTTCGACCACGTATTCGACGTCTTTTTCATAGAGGCAGTAAGCCTTGAGGAGCTGCGAAATGTTGTGGATCCGCTCGGCCTGAGCGTCGCAATATTGCTGCCTGGCCGACTTCTGCTGCGCCTTTTCCGCATCGCTGAGACCCGGCTTGTTATCAATGTCGGCAAACTCGGTAAGCAGGTCTGGCAGCACGAAGGCATCAGGATCATCGGGGTTGAGAAAGTCGCGTCCCTTTTGCGTCAGGTCCGCGTCGTGCTGGCGTTCCTCAATCGTGAAGAACAACTCTTCCTTGAGGTCGACAAGCGCGGCCTTGCCGTCTGTATCCTTGTAGAACTCGAGTTCCGCTTTGTCGATCAGCTTGCGTAGCTCAGGGTCCTCCATCATGCGTGACAGACCCTTGTTGCGCGGCTGGCCCAGCTTCAGCTTGAACAATACGCGTCCGGCTTCGTCCTTCCTCCCGGCATCGAAGAATTCCTTTGCCTCGGTGGAGAGCCGATTACAAAGCATCGTTTGCTTGCGAACGAGTTGTTCGACGAGCGGCTTGAAGCGATCATACTGATGGGTCGAGACCGTGGCGGGGCCGCTGATGATGAGGGGCGTGCGGGCTTCATCCACCAGGATCGAATCCACTTCGTCCACGATGGCATAGTAATGCGAGCGTTGGACCTGTTGGTCGCGGCTTGTGGCCATGCCGTTGTCCCGCAGATAGTCGAATCCGAACTCGCTATTAGTGCCATAAGCTATGTCGCACTCGTATTGCGCCCGCCGGATGTCCGGAGGTTGATCATGCTGGATGATTCCGACCGACAGTCCCAGGAATGCATAGAGCTGGCCCATCCATTCGGCATCGCGTCGGGCAAGATAATCGTTCACGGTGACGACGTGAACACCTCGTCCGCTCAGGGCGTTCAAGTAAACGGGCGCCGTCGCTACGAGGGTCTTGCCTTCGCCGGTGGCCATTTCTGCGATGCGGCCGCGATGAAGAACGACTCCACCAATGAGCTGAACATCGAAATGCACCATGGCCCATGTAGTAGGCTGGTCGCAGACGGTAAATGTGTGCTTTCGGTCAGTAAGGCGACGGGCTCCCTGCTTTACCACAGCAAACGCTTCGGGAAGGATCTCCTGAAGGCGACCGGCCAGAGTGCTCGAGTCGGTAATCGCAGAAAGCTCCTGTTTCCATTCGGTGGTTTTGGCTCGCAAAGCATCATCTGAAAGCTCACCCAGCGTCTCCTCAATTTCATTGATTTGCCGGATGAGAGGCTGAATGCGGCGCAGCTCGCGTTGGTTTTTCGAGCCGACGATGGTCTTGAGAATCCAATTGAACATGAAAACGATCGGAAACCCAAATCAATAGCCGAAGCCGCCAAAAGTCCATCGCAATTCTGTGAGCGGGTGTGGCTGAATCCTTCGCAACTACTTAGGCGCAAGTAAGAAAGCCGAAACCGTTTTCGTCGAAGGATTTTGCGAAGCTGGCGATCGACCGCGCCGAGCGGTTGCCAGATACCCAGCCGTCCCGGGCGTTCCGTACGCGCGGCTTGTGACGAAACAAACCTGCTGGACAGCCATGGCCTGCAGACTAGTTTTGCGGCTTTCGCATGCTCAAACATCCTCTTCTCACAGAGAGCCGCATCCGGCAGACTCTTGAACGCATAGAAAAGCTCGTCAATTGGCCGACGGCCCCTATTGAGATCGGCGCCTGGGCTGTGCATGGCGAGCCGGTACCACCGGGACGCGCGTTCAAGGCTAAGTACACGCCGTTTTCCGTGGGAGAGATGTGGGGGTCGCTGTGGGATACGGTGTGGTTCCGCTTTCAGGGCCAGATCCCAACGGATTGGAAGGGGCGCGAAGTGGTTGCGCTTGTGCGATTGACGAGTCTGGGACCCGAAGGTTTCGCCGCGGAGGGGGCAATTTACCAAAACGAACGCCTCGTCCGCGCCGTAAATCTCAATCGTCGCGAGATCGAGATCGCCACGAAAGCAAAGGGCGGCGAGCGATTTGAGTTCTTCGTTGAGGCTGCTGCCAACGGTGGGACAAATCCGACCGGAGACGCCATCGGACTCAATCTTCCGGACTACAATGGCAAGCCCCTCTTCCGGCTCGAACAAGCCGAGCTCGCATGCAGAAATTCCGAGGCTTTTGATTTTTACTTCGATTTCAAGTTCGCCGCAGAGGCCATGGACGCCTTGCCAGAGAACTCACAACGGCGCGCGGAATTGCGTTACGCATTGAACGAATCGGTAAACGAATTTGATCACGAGGATCCCGCCACCATCAAGCGGGCGGCAGCCGCGCTGCGCGATGTGATGCGCCGCCGAAATGGCGACACGGTGCACACGCTTTCCGCTGTTGGTCACGCGCACATCGATACGGCTTGGCTCTGGCCGCTGCGTGAGACGATCCGCAAATGCGCCCGAACGTTTTCCACCGCGCTTAATTACATGGAAAAGTACCCCGGGTATGTCTTCGTCTGCTCGCAGGCGCAGCAATACGCGTGGATGAAGGCGTACTATCCCGAGATTTGGGAGGGCATCAAAAAAGCCGTTCGCCGCGGTCAGTGGGAGCCGGTCGGCTCCATGTGGGTAGAGACCGATTGCAATCTCGTCTCTTCCGAATCGCTCGTCCGGCAGATTCTGCTGGGCAAGAGGTTCTTTGAGAAGGAACTCGGATACGAGACTCGGGACGTGTGGATTCCGGACGTGTTTGGCTACGCAGCTTCCCTGCCGCAGATCATGCAAAAGAGCGGCGTGGAGTATTTTCTGACGCAGAAGATCTCTTGGAACCAGTTCAACAAATTTCCGCATCATACCTTCTTTTGGGAGGGCATCGACGGCACGCGCATCTTCGCTCATTTTCCGCCCGCTGACACCTACAACGCGGACACCGGGCCTGATCAACTTGTTAGAAGCGTTCAAAACTTCAAAGAACTCGACCGCGCAACAAGGTCTCTTCTTGTTTACGGCTGGGGCGATGGAGGGGGCGGTCCAAGCATCGAGATGTTGGAAAAGGCGCGGCGCGCGCGAGACTTCGATGGACTCCCGCGACTTGAGCAGGAGAAGGCCATCAAATTCTTCGAGAAGGCCAAGGTCGATGCCAAAGATCCCCCGGTCTGGGTTGGCGAGCTTTACCTCGAACTGCACCGCGGCACCTATACCAGCCAGGCAAAAAACAAGCGCGGCAATCGAAAGTCCGAGTTCTTGCTCCGCGACGCCGAGTTTCTAGATGCCGTGAGTCTGGCTCTTGCGCCGAAGCGCAAGGAATCCGTCGCCGATCCCGAACGCGCTGTCTACGATGTCACCGGGCTGGACGATTCGCATCCACAAACGCACCGCTCCGCGCTGGACCGTGCATGGAAGCTGCTTCTGCTCAACCAGTTCCACGACATCATTCCAGGCTCGTCGATTCACTGGGTCTACCAGGACAGCCAGCGCGATTACGAGACGATCCGCCAGCTTGGAGAATCTGTGCGTGATTCTGCGCTATCCACCCTCGAGACGCTGGTTGATAGCTCCTCCTTTAAGCACCCGGTCCTGGTCGCAAACAGCCTCGGCATCCGTCGCCAGGAGGTCGTGGAACTGCCTGACGGCGGCCTTGCGAGTGTCGACGTCCCTCCATTTGGATACGTGATTGTGGAGAAAACCGACGAGTTCCTTCGCACAACTGATCAGCCCGTCAAGGCCGTGCAGACGCGGCAGGGAATCACCATGGAGAACGGCCTGTTGCGCGTGAAGCTCAACGCCAAGGGACACATTGCCAGCATCTTCGATCTCCGGGCGCGGCGTGAGGTTCTCAGTGACCAGGGAAATGTCTTCCATCTGCATCGCGATATTCCGGATCGCTGGGACGCTTGGGATGTGGACATCTTTTACAAGGAGCGGTGCAAGGTCGTCGAAGGGCTGGAAAAGCTTGAACTTGTCGAGTCCGGCCCGCTCCGTAGTGTCGCGCGGATCGTTCGCACCTTCGGAAAGTCCCGAATCGAGCAACGGGTCGTCCTGAACGCCGGGACGCCTCGCATCGATTTTCCGACCGAGGTCGACTGGAAGGAGAGTCAGAAACTCTTGAAAGTGGCCTTTCCCGTAGACATCTATGCGCAAAAGGCAACATATGAGATCCAATTTGGACATTTGGAGCGTCCCAACCACGCCAACACGAGTTGGGACATGGGAAAGTTCGAGGTTTGCGCTCAAAAGTGGGCAGATTTGTCCGAGGCAGGGTACGGCGTTGCTCTCCTGAACGACTGCAAATACGGACACGATATTGAAGGTAACGTCATCCGCCTCAGCTTGCTTCGCGCCCCGGTTTCTCCGGATCCTTTGGCGGACCGCGGACGACATGAATTTACCTACTCGCTGCTGCCCCATGCGGGCGATTTGCGCAATGGGCGTGTGATTGATCAAGCCTACAGCCTCAACGTCCCGCTCATCGTTCGTGATTTGAAAGCTGCCGCGGGTCCGCTTCCGGCCTCTCATTCGTTTTTCCTGAATAGTTGCCCCGGAGCGGTGGTGGAGACGATCAAGGTCGCGGAAGACGGAGGCGCGATCGTCGTGCGGATCTACGAATCCGAAGGCGGCCGTTGTCCACTGAAGCTCACAACGACCCTGCCAGTGCGAAAGGCGTGGCTCACCAATTTGCTCGAGACCGAGGAAAAGGCGGTCCCTATTACCAACGGCACCGTGCGGCTTGATCTGAAGCCCTTCGAGATCGTAACGCTGAAGTTTGCGCTGTAGTCGAGCGTCCCCGGCGTATTCTTTCACGAAGCGTCTTGTATGCGGCTCGCGACAGCCACGCCAGTTCGCGATTGTCACAACGCGGTCTGCCCTGTAAGACGCGCATGTGCTTGAGCTCAATCCCGAGAATAGAATCGCGGGCGTCCTTGCTCCCGTCTTTGCTGTTCGCGGCGAGAACGATTTGGGGGTCGGAGATACTGAGACACTTAAGGAGCTGATTTCCTGGACCGCGCGACAGGGGCTTTCGGTTGTGCAAATCCTGCCGATCAATGAAACCGGCGGTGACTGCAGTCCATACAACTTGTTGAGCGCCATGGCAATCGAATCCACGACGATTGCCACGTTTCCCGGCATTCTCCCTGATTTGACCCAGGAGGATTTCGAGCGGATCACGGCTCGCTACGATCTTCCAGTGCTGCGTCAGGGTTTCGTGCACTACCGGGAGATCAAGAAACTGAAGCGGCAACTCCTCTACGCCGCTTTCAAGACTTTTCGCTCTCGTTCCGCCGACAAATCGAGAGCGAAAGCGTTCTCGGACTTCGAACGAGCCAATGCCGACTGGCTGCGCGATTACGCGGTTCATCGAGCACTCGTGAGCTGGCACGAAGAATGTGAAGATTGCGATCAATGGCCGCGGGAGCACCGGTCGCCCACGGCAGTGCGGGTTTGGACAGAATCTCTTACTCCCGTCCGCAAGCGGCACATCCGCGATCTCATGCGCTTCCATGCCTATGTGCAGTGGACAGCCTACACACAATGGCTGGCGATTCGTGTGCACGCCGAGAACGAGGGAGTTGCGCTCATGGGAGATGTCCCCGTCGGCGTCAGCAGGCACAGCACGGACGTGTGGCGAGAACCGGACATCTTCGACCTGAAGCATTCCAGCGGGGCGCCTCCTGAAAAGGCCTTCAGGGCTGACCCGTTCACCGAAAAGTGGGGTCAAAACTGGGGTTTCCCGCTCTACAACTGGGAACGTATGGCCCAGGATAATTACGCCTGGTGGAGAAGGCGCCTCCAGCTTCTCATGAGTATCTTTCACCTGCTGCGTGTGGATCATGCGCTCGGATTCTTCCGAATTTATAGCTTCCCGTGGCCGCCTTCCGAGAACGCCAAATTTACAGATCTTACGCCCGAGCAGGTCATGGAAATCACGGGCGGCGAGTTGCCGCGCTTCATGGACCGGGACGATACAACCGATGAGAATCGTGAATACAATCGGCAGCATGGTGAAATGCTCTTCAGAATGCTGCTGGAGGAGATCGGCGCCCATCGCTTGATCGCAGAGGACCTCGGCGACGTAGCCCCATACGTGCGGCCCACATTGGAACAACTGGAAATCCCCGGGTTCAAGATCCCCCAGTGGGAGCGCAATTGGGATCGTCTCATTCCCGGAAACGATTATCAGCGCCTGAGTCTGGCCACCTTTGCCACGCATGACCATCCCCCCGTCAAATCGCACTGGGACGAACTGTTTCTTGTTGCGCAGAGCGAGGACAAGGCTCTCCGCGACGCAGCCATCCACGGGATGTGGGAGCTTATGGATTTTTGCGGGCGGCCCGATATCAAGCTTCCACAAGCCTTCAGTCCGGAGATCCACGAGATCCTCCTCCGCGGCCTTTTCGCAAGCAATTCCTGGATCGCCGTCCACACGATTGTCGACCTCTTCGGCACGGAAGAACGTTTCAACGTTCCGGGGTCGGCTTGTGAGGCTAACTGGACGCAACGCATGCCGCTCCCCATCCAGGAATGGGACAAGGCATACAGTTCACCCCTAAAACTCGTCCGTCAGTCCCTCTCTGAAACCGGCAGATCGAGAAAATAACCAAAAGCAAGGTTGCGAAACGGCCCGATATCTGCTTACTAAAGTTGATAGGTAACAGACATTTGGAATGGCAAACCTTACAAAACGGGATTTAGTGATGCGGATCAGCAAGGAGACTGGGCTTGTCCAGCAGGATGTTTTCGACGTCATCCAAAAGACCCTCGATTACATCACGGAAGCACTTTCTAAGGGACAGGATGTCGAGCTTCGAAATTTTGGCGTTTTTGAAGTGCGCCTGACAAAGTCACGTGTCGGTCGTAACCCCCATAAGCCCGAGCACGATGTCGTAATTCCGGCGCGCGCAACCGTAAAGTTCAAGTCCGGCAAGATCATGCGGCAGCGCGTGCTGCTGCGCACCGAGGAGCTCAAAAATATTGAGAAAGACGGCGCGACTGCGTGAGTTTCCGTCGTAGAGTGGACGGTGTCTTCGATCATACGCGTTCGTGGCGCGCGTCAGAATAACCTGCGGAGTATCGACCTCGAACTGCCTCTAGGGCAGTTCATAGTCGTTACTGGGCCTAGCGGCAGCGGCAAGTCGAGTCTTGCCTTCGATACGCTTTATGCGGAGGGGCAGAGGCGGTATGTTGAGACGTTCAGTCCCTATACCAGGCAGTTCCTTGAGAGGATGGATAAGCCGAGGGCTGACCTCATCGAGGGAATCCCACCGGCGATTGCCATCGAGCAAGCGAACCACGTCAAGACCACTCGTTCGACGGTTGGGACGATCACGGAGATCAATGATTATCTGAAGCTTCTCTTTCCCCGAATTTCCAAAGCTTATTGCCCCTCCTGCCAGCGCGAGATTCGAACAGAGACTTCCAGTTCCGTCGTCCAGCAAGTCATCCGGGAATATTCAGGGCGGCAGGTCCTCGTAACATTCGGGATCCCGGTCCCGGTCGGGACGGCACCTACCGACTTTTTTGATTTCCTTCGCCAGCAGGGCTATTTGCGCGTGTGGCTGGATGGGAAGGCGGCACGTACCGACGAACCCGCGGAGATCAAGCGGCTTCCCGTGGTCGTCCCTGTGATTCAGGACCGTTTGGCGGTCTCGATTGAGAATCGCACACGTCTTGCCGAGACGATTGAAGCCGCATTTCGATTTGGTTCAGGGCAAATTCAGATCATTCATGGAGATTCCGGGCATCCCTTCTCCACGGGATGGCACTGTCCGCACTGTGATCTTGCCATTCGTGCCCCAACACCGGGACTCTTCAGTTTCAACAACCCTCTTGGGGCGTGTCCGGAGTGCCGCGGATTCGGCCGGACGATCGGCATCGATTGGAATCGCGTCCTGCCTGACAGGTCGTTGTCCATTGCCTCGGGCGTCGTAAAGCCGTTCCAAAGCGGACAATCAAAAGAGTGCCAGCGCGATCTCATCCGTGCTGCGGCTCGCAACGAAGTGGACGTGAACTGCCCGTTCGACGAACTGCCAAAATCCGATCAGGATTGGGTGCTGAATGGGGAGGGTGGAAATCCCGGGGAAGCATGGGAGCAAGGCCGATGGTATGGGGTGAAGGGATTCTTCAACTGGCTTGAATCGAAAACCTACAAGATGCATATCCGCGTGCTTCTGAGCCGCTATCGCAGCTACCAGCCGTGCCCAAAATGCCGGGGTGCGCGCCTTCAGCCGGAGGCGCTCAATTTTCGGATCGAGCCGACGCACAAGACCCTGCCGGAGGTGGCCGCGACTCCGGTCCGCGACTTTCTGCGCGAGATTTCTGAGGCCCGCTTGCCGGCGGGCGATGCGACATCGTTGCTTCTGCGTGATCAGATCGCTTCCCGGTTGCGTTACATGAACGAGGTTGGACTCGACTACCTCACGCTTGACCGACCGACTCGCACGTTGTCCGGCGGTGAGATCGAGCGCGTCAATCTGACGACCTGTCTGGGAGCTTCATTGGTCAATACGCTCTTTGTCATGGACGAGCCTACTGTCGGGCTGCACCCGCGCGACACAGGGAGGCTCGTGGACGTCATGCACGCGCTGCGTGACAAGGGAAACACGCTTGTCGTTGTCGAGCATGAGGAGGCGGTTATACGTCGCGCCGACCATATCGTTGATATCGGACCGGGCCGTGGTGGTGACGGTGGAAAGCTCATGTTTAGCGGTCCTGCTGCTGAGATGCAGGATGCATGGCCAGGGGCCGGGCATTCACTCACTGCCGAGTATCTTTCTGGCAGGAAGGCTATTCCGGTCCCGGTGCGTCGCCGCAAGGCGGAGCGGACTTTGAAGTTGCGGGGTATCCAGCATCATAATCTTCAGGGTGTTGACGTCGACATTCCGCTAGGCGTGCTCTGCTGCGTGACAGGGGTTTCTGGCTCAGGAAAGAGCTCGCTGGTGCACGATGTTCTCTATCGCGGTCTGGCGGGCAACGGAATGTACGGAGTTTCCACCTTCGAAGAACACGAGGCATCGGGCACTTGCCGCTCGATCACAGGGGAAGCGGAGATTGGCGAGGTCATTATGGTGGATCAATCGCCTCTGGCGCGAAGTCCGCGCTCGACGCCCGCCGTCTACATGGGCGCGTACGACGTCATTCGCGAGGTGTTTGGGACTCATCCTGATGCCCTCTCGGCTGGTCTTTCCCCTTCATCGTTCTCCTTCAACACGGGCGATGGCCGGTGCGAACGATGTTCCGGTCTTGGCTTCGAAAAGATTGAGATGCAGTTTCTCAGCGACCTCTACCTGCGTTGCCCGGAATGCGAGGGACGCCGTTTCCAGCCACATGTGTTGAAGATTCGCATTGGGGAGCGGTCGATTCATGACGTGCTGGAGATGACTGTGCGCGATGCGATCGCTTTTTTCGGGGGTAACGAACGCATCATAGCTTACCTCACCTTGCTGGCCGATGTGGGTCTCGATTATCTTCGCCTTGGCCAGCCGGTTAATGCGTTGAGCGGCGGAGAGTCCCAGCGCCTCAAGCTTGCCGGACACCTCGCGGAACGGCGCGAGTCCGGCTCGTTGCTTATTTTCGACGCGCCGACCACCGGCCTGCACTTCGACGATGTCGCTCGTTTGCTGAGAGTGTTTCATCGCTTCGTGGATGAGGGGAACAGCCTTGTGGTCATCGAGCACAATCTGGAAGTCATCAAGTGCGCGGACTGGCTCGTCGATCTGGGCCCGGAAGCGGGCGATCAGGGCGGTCGGGTGGTTGCGGTCGGAACGCCGGAGGACGTCGCCCAATGCGACGCTTCGCACACGGGGCGCTATCTGAAGGACCTACTAAACCGCCACCTGCGCGTCGCGGAACGACTTCCACGGCCTGCGACGCCAGCGCATACAAACGGTTCCCCGAACGCCATCCGCGTTCGCGGAGCGCGTGAACACAACCTGAAGAACATCACGGTCAGTATTCCCCGTGAAAAGATTGTCGTGGTCACCGGACTGAGTGGGTCGGGAAAGTCCACCCTCGCCTTTGACATATTATTTGCGGAAGGCCAGAGACGCTTCCTCGATAGCATGTCGGCATATGCCAGGCAGTTTGTGGAGCAGCTCGAAAAGCCGGACGTGGATTCCATCGAGGGTTTGCCACCAAGCGTCGCCATCGAACAGCGCGTAACCCGCGGCGGGGGAAAGTCGACGGTTGCAACGGTCACCGAGGTGTATCATTTCCTGCGCCTCCTCTTCTCGAAACTGGGGACTCAGCATTGTCCCGACTGCGGCGTCCCGGTCGAGAAGCAAACTCTTTCCGCAATCACGGCAACCGTTCAGCAACTTGCCGCGCGCAGCACTGTCCAGGTCTATGCTCCTCTCATCAAGGCCCGCAAAGGCTTTCACACAAGGATCGCCCAGTGGGCCGCACGGAATGGCATCGATTTCCTCCTCGTGGATGGCGAACTGACGCCGGTCGGGCGTTTCTCAAGACTTGAGCGATTCAAGGAACACTCGATTGACGCTCTGATCGGAGAGGTCTCGCCTCGGGGAGACGTCAGGGACCTTGTTCGCCGCGCGCTCGACATCGGCAAAGGGTCCGCGCGCGTGCGCGATGGCAAGGGAAAATTTCAC
>Ga0164241_10005667_pt1 | contig 11607 bp, 10 predicted proteins | sample OricomyardsoilBY_FD_108780 | JGI IMG/M metagenome (GOLD analysis project Ga0164241, IMG submission 108780) | Backyard soil microbial communities from Emeryville, California, USA - Original compost - Back yard soil (BY) | ecosystem: Environmental > Terrestrial > Soil > Unclassified | place: USA... | reverse complement strand
GGATGAGCAACCCGCCAAAGTTAAAAAGGTAAAGGCTGCTAAGTCTGAAAACACTGAAGACGACTTTAACTTTAAGCGCGACGGACTGTTTAAAGGCATGTTTATTGCCGGACTTAACCTGAGCCAAATTGACGGCGATGAGCAGGCAGGGTACACCTACCCGGGTGCGCGTGCAGGTGTTGGGGTAATGGTTAGGTTCCATAAGTATATGTCGGTTAATACTGGTATTATTTATACCATGAAGGGTGCCACAAAAAGGCTAAATGCCAACGAAACCCCACAGCAAACATTTAAAATACAATGGGATTATGTGCAAGTGCCTATTATGTTTAATGTACACGATAAAAAATTGTTTATGGCCAGTGTGGGGTTAGGCCTCAACTATTTGGTGCGCAATAAAGTAACGCATCAAATTGATAGCCTTAACACGGGCCTGCGCGAGGTTACCTATTCGCCGCTTAAAACACCCGAGCCTCATAAATTCGACCTAACAGGTATAGCAGGCTTTCATTTTTTGATTAAAAAGGTATTTGGTATAGGCGCGCAATTCGAGTATTCGTTTATTGGCGCAAGGCCCTCGGTAGGTATAAATACGAAGGTTAAACAAATGTTTAACAACACCATTACCATACAGTTGATGTACATATTGGACCCTGTAGCTATTAAAAAGAAACGAAAGGGGTTAGATAGTTAAAACCCATAGTCGCGCTCAACTAAACAAATGCGTGTTTTGTATTGGCTGTACCATTTTTGTTGGCCTTTTTGCTGGGCAAGCAGGTGTTCGGTATTCGCTTTCCAGTTGCGTATGTCATCTAAGCTTTTCCAGTATGAAACGGTAATGCCCAAACCATCCCTTGCCGATTCATGGCCCAAATAACCGGACTGCTGTTGCGCCAATTTAACCATTCGGGAGCTTGTATCTTCATAATGTTCTTTGTCACCATTGTTACGCAGGCTAGTAAATATTACGGCATAATAAGGCGGCTTAGGGGTATTGGCTATCATGGAATAGAGAAATAGAATATTAAGATAATTATGGTAATTGAGTTAGCGCTTACTACCTCAAAATTATCACTTTCCCCATACTTTTCTCGTCCGCAACTGTTATCATATAAGTGTATAGGCCACTTGTCAGTCCATTGGCATATATAATTTGATTAATACTATTCAACTCCTCGCGCATAACTAAGCGCCCTACTGCATCATAAAGCATAAAGGCTGTATTAGGTTTTGGCGTTTCGGAAAGCGTAACTGTAAATTGACTTTGTGTAACGGGATTGGGGGAAAGTTGTGCTTGTTGCTGTAAAATATCATTAATGCCCAAATAGATAGTAGTATCTATTACACAATTATTAAATGCAGTATCATGATACATGAGTGTGCCATTTTCGAAATAACATAATAATGAATACGACGATCCATCAACAATTGTATGATCTACCCCTGGATATAATATATGACTATAGATACTTCCAATACCCTCAATCCAAATATCTTCTTTCCAATTATCCATATTATAGGTTATGTATAAAACCTTGCGCGTATTCCCCATAGTTATAAAAGAAACAGAATCAACATGGCAAACAATAGCTAATCCCCCATAGCCATTACCAACCGAAAAAGTGTCACCGGTTTGCTTCGAAAAATCATAAATAAGCTCTTCTGATGGATCATTCACTGATAACCTGTATACTTTGCCTAAACTGTCTTCTCTTATAAACGTAACACCCGAATTATTGAAAATAGTACCCCCTAAAATGGTTTGATAATTTACCCCATTTAACGAGGTGTCGGACCCTACCGTACATACATCAGTGCTGTACGAAATACATGGGCACCAGCCATACCATGTTTCTAACACATTCCACTGCGCGGTGCTATCGGCAAACCTAAAATCAGTTTGGCCAGTACTTATTAATGATATGGATATAAATAGTATAAAGAAGTATAGCTGTTTCATGGGGGCTAAATTTGCCGCAAGGTAAACAGCCTATTATATACTATTGTCATAATATTGTAAAAATATCTACTAAAACAAGCCGCCTGTAGCACTTGGGGGTGTTTTGCCCAAATGGCGGTAAGCAATATCTGTAGCTTCTCGGCCACGTGGGGTGCGTTTTATAAAGCCTTCTTTTATCAAAAAGGGCTCATATACTTCTTCAATGGTACCAGCCTCCTCGCCTACTGCGGTGGCTATGGTGGTAATACCTACGGGCCCCCCTTTAAACTTCTCAATAATAGCTGCCAATATGCGGTTGTCCATTTCATCTAAACCATGTTGGTCAACATTCAGGGCCTCCAAGCTGTAACGTGCTATTTCAAAAGTAATAGTACCATCGCCTTTTACTTGTGCAAAATCGCGCACCCGGCGAAGTAACAGGTTAGCAATACGTGGTGTACCACGGCTACGCCGTGCTATTTCAATAGCGGCATTTTCTTCAATTTCAGTTTTCAGGATATTGCACGAACGTTTTATAATGTTCTTTAAAACAACAGCATCGTAGTACTCCATCCTAAAGGTAATACCAAACCTTGCACGTAATGGCGAGGTTAACAAACCTGAACGTGTAGTGGCGCCTACCAATGTAAACGGATTTAACCCTATTTGCACGCTGCGCGCATTAGGGCCGCTATCAATCATTATGTCAATCTTATAATCCTCCATAGCACTGTACAGGTATTCTTCCACTACAGGCGATAGGCGGTGTATTTCGTCAATAAAAAGTACGTCGTTAGCTTCCAAATTTGTAAGCAGGCCTGCCAGGTCGCCGGGCTTTTCAAGCACGGGACCGCTGGTAACCTTCATATTCACCTTCATTTCGTTAGCTATAATATGGCTAAGGGTTGTTTTACCTAATCCCGGGGGTCCATGCAGTAGCACGTGGTCCAGCGCCTCGCTGCGCTTGCGAGCAGCCTCAATAAAAACAAACAGGTTATCAATAGTTTTGGGTTGCCCCATAAAGTCGTCTAACGCCTTGGGGCGCAGGGCTTTTTCAACTTCCAGTTCGTCGGTACTTAGGTGCTCCTTATCAGGATCAATGTTGCGGTTCATACTGCAACAAAGTTAATTGTATTTGTGTGTTTGTGTATGCCTACTATTAGGGATTGAAATTTAAATTGCCGGCACCACCCGTAAGCGTTTGTGAACCAGTTGCAAACTTAGCATTGCAAAATAATACTTGGCATACAGTACCGTCATTAATAGTGTACAATCCACCTTGCGTAGATAGATAATACGAAGATCCGCTATTATCGAAATAAACTTTGGCTTGTGTAGAGGTTAAATACTGGCTACTTGTACTGGTTAAATCATAGTAATGGGTTCCCAAAGGGGGTTCATTCGCAAAATATACAGACAAGGTTGCAAAACCAATGCTCCAGTGGGCATTATAATAATCAACATATTGAATCCCACTACCATTATATGTAGATTGTAATGGGACATATGAACTACCCGGCTTAAAAGTGTTTGTTGACATACCGCATGAGGGTAAAATTACATCAATATACATGTTGACCGATGCAGGCGGGCTGGCGCATTTTGAACCATAACCCTTTTCAACAACGGTAACACTATACTCTCCTTGCATTTGGATATTGTCAGCTATGAAACTAATACTATACCCGGTATCGCTAAAATTATTAGGACCTTTCCATATATACAAATAACTGGTAGGCAAAGGGTTTTGAACACTGAACTGCACTGTGCTACCCAATGTTGTATAAAATGAAGAAGAACTACTACCAGTAACAATTACCGGCTTTTCAGGCAGGGTCTCACACTCCGAGGCATCATCTTCAATTTTAAGGCAGCCCTGTAAACTAATAGCTACTAAAAGAATTATAAAAATACGTTTCATACATTATTAATTTAAAATGCCAAAACACCAATCCCCAAATGCAATTGCAACAAATTTCGGCATAAATATTCCCGGTAGTTATATTTTCTTTCTATGTCTACCGTTTCATTCAATTGCTCAATAAAACCAAATGGCGGAAAGCTAATATTAACATCCATACCAAAGTCTATCAATATTCTATTTGCTACTACAAAATTACGGCCAACCCCCAAAGCCAAACCTATTGTATGTACAGTAGCCTTGCGTGCTTCAACCTTATAAGTTTCATCATAATAATAAGAACCTTCAATAGTTATCGGATACTCGTAATTGTTACGCGCATACTGATAAAAAAGTCCGTATTTATAATACAAGCCAACTGGGGCAATAAAACCACGCTTGCGTACAAAATCTTTTAAATAAATAGAAACCGTGTGCTGTAAATATTTAGCTGAAAAATCGCTTGATGAACCGTAGAAATCATATATATATTGGTTTGCAAGTTTTGTATCTATATGTGAGTTATAATGCATAAAACCGTAACTGATACCAACTGAAAATTTGCGGCTTATGGCATAATCAATAGCTCCGTTATGGTAAAGCATTGGCAACTTGCCCGGCCGGCCAACAATAATTGGGTGCATAATACCACAATCGTATTTTACCGAAAAGTGTAAGCCCTGATAACCGGGATTATCAGCTTTAGCTATTATAGCTATTAATACCAGTAGTGAGAATATGAATTTTTTCATTTTGCTTTAGCGGTGGTTTTTACCTGATGTAAAACATCATACATGTGGCTGTTTAGTAATACAGGATTAGTGCTATTATTTAATTCGCGCGAGCTAACCATTTTTAGCTCATCGGTTTTAACATCATATACCAGTGTAAAATATAAAGTATATTGGCCTGCACTTACCAAATTGGGAATATTGAATACTATGGTTGGGGGCACTAATATGCTCATTACTATTAAGCCCGCCTTAGCACGGCTTTTTTCAGTAAGCGAAATGGCACCCGTATAAATAAAATAGTCGCTACCGTATTTAGCTGCTATGGCTTTAACCCTGTCGTGCTCGCAGTATGGTAAATCAACATCGCTTGGGGTTGCCAGCCTATCGCTAATATACTCCTGCATTACAGCTATGTCGTTTATTTTATCAGTTTCGCTGGCATCTAAATCTTTAGTACTAAGTACATTCAAATCAAGTTTAGCTTTCTTCGCATTTAATTTCAGCCGTTCAGCAAAGTCCACTTGCCCGCTTTCGCTTTCCAAAAACTTGTATTGGTCTTTTTTACGGGCATCAACGCGGGCGTAATAGGGGTCAATTACTATTGCTTTATCAATGCCTAAGGCAAATTGTTTCTTCTTGGTCCAATAATAACGGCCATTGTTTAGCAAATTCTCGGCATTCAACCTATCAGCTTCCACATCGTCTTTATGCTTCTCTGCCTCTAAAAAATCTTGTTTAAACCAAGGCTCATTCATAAACTCAACAAAAGCGTAAGTAGTATAACGGGTGCTGGCAGTGGGTAATATACCGCCTTCCTTTTTTACTTTGTTTGCTTGTTCACGCAGTTTATCATACTTCGATTTTCCCTGCCCGTCATCCGTATCTTCTTGCAGGGTAGCGACAACTGTATCCACAGCAGCAGTATCTATAACTTCAGGCTTTGCCGAAGGCGGTAAATTACTAAAATCAACATAGTGCATATTATGGGTAACCAACGACTTTATTAAGCCTTTATACATTCCATCTATCTCATCATCATTAGGATATTCCTTTTTCAGCTTCGTTACATAGGCTAAAGCCGTTATAGGTAAATCGCTGCGGGCCGAATCAAGTTTAAACATTAAATAAAATACAGCTTGCGATTTCCCCTCAATACTATCTGAATTATAGTGCACGTCTTTAAAATCATACTTATCGCTGTATTGTGCCATAGCTGTTAAAGAATATGCAACTGTTTTTTTCAGGAATAAATTATTGGGGTATTTCTTTAATAGCAAATATGAACTGTATATAGCCGATTCATACCTATGCTTTACTTTATATAGCCTGCACATTTCAAAACGGGCCGTTTCGCGGATTGTATTAAAATCGGTTTCGCTTACTAAGTAATCTTGTTTACCAGTGTTATTGGCGTTTGCTATACCACTTTGTGTTTTTTCGCGGCGGTAGGTAATGCTTGGGTGGGTACTACGCTTATCATCATCCTCTATTTCCCTAACATCAATAGGTAGCGTTGCCTTTTTGTAATAATCATCAGGCAGTTTAAAAGTGCTGTTTTCTAAAAAGCTTTTATCGAAAGTAATATCATCAAATGGCAGGTATGAATATTTAAGAACATCATATACACCCATTAAATGTGCAGTGCTGTATTTTGATGTAAGAAAAATTTGAAGGCCTTTTTCATCGGCTTCTTTTTCCTGTTGTTGCGAAAATGCGCTTTTACTAAGGTATTTCTCGTCCTGCGATAAACTTTTATAAACCCCTTTGCGGCTTTCAATTTTATCGCCTTCCAAAAATTTTTGCATGGCGTGCTTTTCTTTATAGTGCACAGCCTCGTGCGCTAAAATAAAAGCCAATTGGGCTTCATTTTCAAGCTGTGCCAGCATACCAACTGTAACAAACACAATACCTTGATTGGTAGCAAAAGCGTTAACAGACGTTGACTTTAAAATGTATATACGCAACTTGCCCCGTGTTTCAGGGTCGTTTGCCAACACTTTATCGGCTACTTTATTAACATACTCGGCTAAGGGATCGTTAAATAATATACGCCCGCTTAGCAATACTTCATCAATACCAAAATTACTTTCAAGTAAAAATTTTTCCTTCTTCTTTTTTTCTTTTCCTTTTTCCGACTTAAGGCTTTCTTTTTCAGCCTCATACTTTTGTGAAGATAGCGTTACAAAATCTGACGGCAACTCACCTCGCGACACTACAGGCTTGTAATCAGTTTCAAACTGAGCAGAAATAGTTAGGGAATACAATAAACAAGCTAAAAAAAGTGTAAAAATCCGCATGTTAAAATAGTTATTAATAAGAGCGGCGAATAAAATACAAATAATAAAAATTTTAAAATAGTAAGTGAATTATTTTCCATGCATCATATCAACTTATTTTCAATTTCTATAAAGTAATACCGATATTGCGGCAAAACGCTGTTAATATGCGCCGTAGTATACCTATTGTAATATTATTTTTTATTGCCTTAATTGTTAAAAGCCAAGGCGATATTATGCTGCTTCCGTTTGTTGGTAAAGATAAAAGCGAGGTAGTTTTGGCTTACCACAGCAAAACCGGAAAATCGGTGGAGTGGTATTACAATGAAGCCGATAAAAAAATGCAGAAAGCCGCACAGGGTTTTCAGTTACCCGCTAATACTGGCTTAAGCGGCGATATACAAATGAAGGCATACATTGGTGCCGATAGCAGCGAAGTAATACTTTGCTGGGAGTCCGCCACTGGTAAATCGGTATCGTTTTATTTTGATGAGGCAGCAAAAAAAATGGCGAAAAGCGAAGCTGGCTACCAACTGCCACAATCAATTGGTTTATCAGGCAGTGTGATGATGTTTCCGTATGTTGGTGTTGATGGCAGTGAAGTAGTGCTTTGTTGGGAAACTGGTACGGGTAAATCGGTTTCTTACTATTATAACAATGCCAATAAGAAGTTTGAGAAAGCTGAGGCGGCATATTTATTACCAGCAGGCACCGGGGTAACGGGTAAAGTAATGATGCAGCCCTACATTGGCAAAGATGGTAGCGAAGTTATTTTGATTTGGGATGCTAATACGGGCAAATCGGTTAGCTGGTATTTTGATGAAGCAGAAAAGCACTATAAAAAGGCAGACACAAATTACCAATTACCTAATAATTCGGGGGTTACAGGTAATGTAATGATGTACCCTTATATTGGCAAAGGCAATATAGAATCGGTGTTGGTATGGAGCACTATTAACGGAGCTTCGATAATGTGGTATTACGATAATTTGGAGAATCGTTTTATAAAAGCCAAGTCCGATTTTCAATTACCCACTAATACAGGTATTAGCCAAAATGTAATGATGGTACCCTTTGTAGTTAAAAACGGCGATGAGGTTATTTACATCTGGAATTCGGGCACGGGTACATCGGTGAATTATTACTACGATGATAATGACCGTAAATACATATTAAGCCACCCTGAATATCAGTTGCCCGCAAACCTGTTTTAGTCCTGTCTGCTTTTTTTACGGCGTTTAATTTCGCGGTTTACCAGCGTAAGTTCGCGGCCGGTTTGGCCCGATACGGAAGTGTTTTCCTGCGCACGTCGTATTAGGTATGGTATTACATCTTTAACGGGGCCGTAGGGTAAGTACTTAGCCGTAGTAAATCCAAGTTTCGATAGGTTGAAGGTGATGTTATCGCCCATGCCATATAGCTGCGAAAAAATAACACGCTCCGAGTTTCGCTCAATTCCCAATTTATCAATCAATTTGGCTGCCAATATGCAACTGTGTTCGTTTTGGGTGGCCACACAGGTATATACATTTTCAATATTTTGTAAGCATAGTTTTACCGCTGCATCAAAATCTTTATCAACCCCGTGTTTATCCTTATGTATCGGCGATTTGTAGCCGTTATCCTTAGCATGTTCGCGCTCCTTTTCCATGTAGGCGCCACGTACCAATTTGGCACCATATAGGTAACCTGCTGCTTTTGCCTTTTCAATTTGCTGTGTTAAGTATTCAAGCCTGTCCCAACGGTAAAGTTGTATGGTGTTATATACTATGCAACGGGTGCGGTTGTGCTGCTCCATCATCTCCTCAACCATCCCATCTAAAGTATCCTGTATCCAGCTTTCTTCGGCATCCATGTATAGTATTACATTGCTTTGCTCGGCAGTTTTACACAACTTCTCAAAGCGCTTATGCACTTTTTCGTACTCGTGTGTTTCAGCATTGGTAAGGGTTTCGCCTTTCTGTATTTTTTCAAACAAGGCAAACCTGCCATAGCTTGTGGGCTTAATGCATATTGCTTTTACAGCGTGGTTATGCTTGGCAAATTGTATAGCCTCTAAGTTAGCTTGCAGGGCCTTATCAAAGTCAGCGTCTGTTTCTTTCAACTCAACACCGTAGTTCAATAACACGCCTGCGTTACGTTTCTGCAACTTAGCAATGGTTTTTTTGCACTCCTCAAAAGTTTCACCGCCACTAAAGTGGCTGTATATGGTCCATTTAAATAAAGGAGAAACAGGCAGATGGAGTTTTAAAGAAAATGTGGCCAATGTGCTGCCCAATTTAACCAAGCCATCGCTGGCAAAAATAGTAAACAGGGCTTTAACCTTTTGCAGGTCTCCGTCGGTTTTGCCTTCAAATGCAGTTTCAGTATTCTCAAATATATCGGGCGAAATCTCCATACTATCAATTCGGCGGCTAAATTGGCAAAATCTATCTACTTACCAACCTGCTTCCTATCACATTAAACAATAGGCTTCGGCAATTGGCTGTAATTCTTAACTTTATTTTTTAACACGCTTATATAAAATGGAAATTGGGTTATTAATTGTTGGGTTAATTGTAGGCTTTGCGTTTGCTTTTTTTTACTTAAAAGCTAAAGGTGAAAGCGGCTTAGGGGCTGCCGCCGAAAAAGCTAAACTGCTGGAAGCTACTGTAGTGGAACTAAAGAATGAGTTGCGCCTGCTGGGCGATAACTACGAAGGTAAGCTGCGCGAAGAGCGCGGCCGCGTTGAAAAACTGAAAGAAGACCTATCGGCCACAAAAGCCGATAACAGCAACCTGCACCAAAAGCTTTTGGAACAAAAAGCCGAGGTTGATGAGCTAAACCAAAGGTTTGCCAAGGAGTTTGAAAACTTAGCCAACCGCATAATGGATGATAAAGGCAAAAAGTTTACTGAGCTGAATGAAACACAGATAAAAGGTATACTGGACCCATTGCGCGACCGCATTAAAGATTTTGAAAATAAAATGCACCTTACCCATGTTGAGCAGGAAAAGGAACGCAGTGCCCTTAAGGAGCAACTGCGCACCCTTAGCGACATGAACAAAAAAATGAGCGAAGATGCCATTAACCTAACTAAAGCTTTAAAAGGCGAGGTTAAAACGCAGGGCAACTGGGGCGAAATGATTTTGGAAAAAATACTGGAGAAAAGCGGCCTGCGCAAAGGCACTGAGTATGATGTGCAACAAAACTTTACCCTGGAAGATGGCAGCCGCTTACAACCCGATGTGGTAATACATTTGCCCGATAATAAGAATTTGATTGTTGACTCGAAGGTATCGTTAACGGCTTATGAAAAATATAATTCGGCCGATGACCCCGCCATGCAGGAAAGATATTTGAAAGAACATATTGCCAGCCTGCGCAACCACGTAAAAGGGCTAAGCGGCAAAAGCTACCAAAGCCTGTACAATATAGGCAGCCCCGATTTCGTTTTAATGTTTATACCTATTGAGCCTGCTTTTTCGTTGGCTATTGGTAATGATGATGGCTTATATAATGAGGCTTTTGAAAGAAATATAATATTAGTTAGTACATCAACCCTATTAGCTACGCTGCGCACCATTGATAATATTTGGAAACAGGAAAGGCAAAGCAAAAACGTAATGGAAATAGCCCGCCAAAGCGGCGAGTTGTATGATAAGTTTGCGGGTGTAATTGATGATTTTATAAAAGTAGGTGTAACTATGAAAGCCGGGCAAACCGCCTATGAAGATGCTATGAACAAACTGCACAAAGGCAGGGGTAACGTAATATCGCGTTTTGAGAATTTGAAGGTGTTGGGCGCAAAAGTTTCGAAAAGTATTAACCCAAAAATTATTGACCGGACGGAGGATATACAGGAGGATGAGTTAAACCCATAAACCCATGTTTACACTTATTATATACATAATAATAGCAGCCTTTGGTTTTATGATGGGCTTTTTGTACAAAAGGGCTAACTCAACTGCTAAGCTATTTAACCCCGATGCCAAGCAGGCACTCCGCATTTTTATTGCCGCTTTTATATTGGCCATAGGTATAACATTTACCCTGTCGTGGTTTACTACCCGGGCGCTTTATGTTACCGCCATACCCGAAGAGGCTAATATTAAATACACGAACCTGAAATCGGTAATGGTATTTAGTGTTAACTTCTGGTTTTTTGTATTGGTTATACTGGCCAATGTTTACTCGCAGGCACTTAAAAAATTAGAGATTTTCCCCTACATTTTTGCCATAGCATTTTATATACTGTTTATACTTAAAGATGCATACTTCATTTCCGACTATTATATTTTTTGGCAAAAATCAATGCAACTAATACGCGGCGATATCCCCGATTTTACACAAACCGCATTGACCAAATGTTTCCTCGGCTTTGTGGTTACAGGCTTTAACGCTTTTATGGTGTGGTGGGGTTTGCGTAAATAGCTGGGGCACACCTTTTGCAATATTCACTAACTTAACATATTTATTATCTGTTAGGTGCCACAAACACCGGCCATATAAATGCGATGGTTATTATGTAGTCGGTTTTATATAATAACCACTGTATTTTAGTAGTTTAGTTGGTATATTATAAATAGTATTAAAGAGGAATTATTAAAGTTGTTTAACCCGTGTTTGTATGCAAATTGCTATTGTACTTGGCCTATTGGTAGTTGCCGTAATACTGTTTATGACCGAAAAACTTTCGGTTGATGTAGTAACCCTGTTACTATTAATTGTGCTTACCACCACTGGTATATTAACTACCGAAGAAGCCTTTGCCGCTTT
>Ga0164241_10005666_pt1 | contig 11608 bp, 6 predicted proteins | sample OricomyardsoilBY_FD_108780 | JGI IMG/M metagenome (GOLD analysis project Ga0164241, IMG submission 108780) | Backyard soil microbial communities from Emeryville, California, USA - Original compost - Back yard soil (BY) | ecosystem: Environmental > Terrestrial > Soil > Unclassified | place: USA... | reverse complement strand
TGTTCATGCTCCAGACGCGCAACGGCAAGCGCACCGCCGCCGCCGCGCTCAAGTTCGCCGCCGACATGGTGAAGGAAAAATTGATTGATTGGGAAACGGCAATTCTCCGCAACCCGGCCGATCAGCTCGAACAATTGCTCGCGCCGATTTTTGACCTCAGCGAAGTCAAGAAAGCCAGGGTCATCGCCACCGGTCTCCCGGCCGGCCCCGGCGCGGCGACTGGTAAAATTTATTTCAATGCCGATCGCGCCGTGCTGGCCGAGCAGGCGGGCGAAAAAGTTCTCCTTGTCCGCGTGGAAACTTCCCCGGAGGATTTGCGCGGCATGATCGCGGCGGAAGGCATTCTCACCGCGCGTGGTGGTGTCTCCTCGCACGCAGCGCTCGTGGCCCGTCAGATGGGCAAGGTTTGTGTCTGCGGTGCCGCCGGTGTGGCGATTGATTACGACAAGAAGACGACCACGATTGACGGCCAGACTTTCAACGAAGGCGATTTTCTCTCGATTGACGGCACGTCCGGCCTCGTCTATGCGGGCCAGATCAAAACCGCGCCGTCCGAAATCATCACCGGCCTTTTGAACGACGACAAGGTCGCGCAGAAAACCGAGAAGTATAAAAATTACGTCCAGTTGATGAACTGGTGCAAAAAGGCCACGCGCCTCTCCGTCCGCACCAACGCCGACACGCCGGAGCAGACCGCGCAAGCCATCGCGTTCGGCGCGGTGGGCATCGGCCTCACCCGCACGGAACACATGTTCTTCGAGGGCGACCGCATTGACGCGATGCGTGAAATGATTCTCGCCGACAATCTCGCGGCGCGCGAAGCGGCGCTGGCGAAGTTGCTGCCGTATCAGCGCGAAGACTTCTTCGGCATCTTCAAGGCGCTGAAAGGCTATCCGGCCACGATCCGTTTTCTTGATCCGCCGCTGCACGAATTCCTGCCGAACACGAAGGAAGCGCAGATGGATCTCGCCCGGAAACTCAATGTGCCGGTCGAAAAAATCATTCATCGCGTCCACGAACTGCACGAGTTCAACCCGATGCTCGGTTTCCGTGGTTGCCGTCTGGGCATCAAGCATCCCGAAATCACGCGGATGCAGGCGCGCGCCGTGCTTGAAGCCGCCGCCGATGCGACCAAAAAAGGTTTCAAGGCCAAGCCCGAAATCATGATTCCGCTCGTTGGTTTCAAGCGTGAATTGGACTTGCAAGTCGGCATCGTCCACGAAGTCGCCGCGCAAGTGCAGAAGGAAAAGAAAGTGAAGATCGCTTACAGCGTCGGCACGATGATCGAAATTCCGCGCGGCGCATTGACCGCTGACGAGATCGCGCAGACGGCGGAGTTCTTCAGCTTCGGCACGAACGACCTCACGCAAACCTGCCTCGGCATGAGCCGCGACGATTCCGGTTCGTTCCTCGGCGCTTACACCGAAAACGAGATCATGAAAAAGAATCCGTTTGCCTCGATTGATCAGACCGGCGTCGGACAACTCGTAAAAATCGCAGCGGAGAAGGGGAACAAAACCCGTCCCGGCATCAAGCTCGGCATCTGCGGCGAACACGGCGGTGATCCTGACTCCGTGAAGTTCTGCCACCGCGTCGGCCTCACCTATGTGAGTTGCTCGCCGTATCGCGTGCCGGTGGCGCGCCTCGCGGCGGCGCAGGCGGCGATTGAAGAAAAGCGTCAGGCAAAACCGGCGAAGAAGAAGTAATTTCACTTCTGAAAATTACAAGGCCGCTCCGGGCAAACCGGGGCGGCCTTTTTCGTTAATGACATCTCTAAAGACCTTTGCGACCAAGATTTGACAAGCGGGCAAGGTTGTTTGCCGGCGAGTATTATGTTTGCCGAGGGCATGAAACATGCTATTTGAATAACAGGCATTTTTTTGAAAATGGCGTTTAATTGAACAGGATATTCTCTTTCTTGAAAACCAGGGTGTTAAATCAGAAAAGTGGACGACTCCGGCTCCAGAGGCGGGCGGGGATGACGCTGGTTGAAGTGGTGCTGGCCCTGGCCATCGCCACGATGACGATGGCGGGCATTGTCTCGGGCTACATTTATTGCACGACCGCGACGGTGAAGGACACGCTTTACATGGCGGCGAACGCCCGGGCGATGGCGCGCATCGAGGAAACACGCAGCGCGCGCTGGGACACGTCCAGTTGGCCGGCGGTGGATCAGTTGGTGGCCAGCAATTTCCCGGACAAGGCCGTCACTTTGGACATGTCAGGCACGGGAACCGGTGTCATTACCGGTGTGGTGCGGACGGCGATTTCCCCGATCACGGTCGCGCCCGCGCCGCCTGTCCGGCAGATTCGCGTGGACTGCATCTGGCGGTTCAGAGGCGCTGAACTGATCACCAACACGATTGTCACCTGCCGGGCGCCGGATCAATGAAACTTCATCTTTCAACCACGGATGCCGGGCGGCGCGGCGGGTTCACCCTCATGGAAATTGTCGTGGCCATGGGGATATTCGTGCTGGTCATCAGCGGAATTCTGGCCGCGCACCTGGTTGGCCTGCGGATGTATCAGACGAATGAAACCAAGCTGGCGGCGACCGAGTGGGCGCGCCGGATTTTCGGCAAGATCACCGATGAAGTCCGCACCTGCGACGCGGTGCAGATTTGGAATGTGACCGGCAGCAATTTCAGCTCGCTGCTGCCCGGGGAAACGCAGCAGGGCAACGGCCTGATGATTTATCCGACGACCGACACGAACCACTTCATCGTCTATTATGTCAATACTGCGGATCAAACTTTCCGGCGGGCCACGGAAGCGGCCGGCAGCGCGGTCATTCTGGCGGACGCGGTCACCAACACGCTGGTCTTCACTGCCAAATCACTTAATGGCGGCAGTTTTCAAGTGTTGAGCAACAGCCAGAACAATGAGGTGATCCATGTGAAACTGGAATTTTACCGGCCCGAACGGTTCCAGCAGGATGCGGATTATTACAAACTGGAAACGTCCGTGACCCGTCGCGCCCTGCAATGAACATGAACGCCCGCTTGAAAATTTCCCGGCCCGGTCTGGACGGCAGCGCCTTGATCCTGACGCTGATCCTGAGCGCCATCGCCCTGAGCATCTTGGCCAGCGTGATGGCCTGGTCGTCCACGAGCGTCCGGCTCACCCATCGTTCCATCCAATACAACCGCTCGGTGGCCGCCGCCGAAGGCGCCACGGAAAAGGTGGTGGGACGGATCACCCGGGATTTTTTGTATGGCGGCGAAAAGCAGGTCATTGACAACCTGGATTCTTACCGGCAGAGCACGGCGCCGACGGCGGCGGATTCCGCCTACTGGAGCACCTGGAAATTTGACGACGGGAACGGCAACGTCGGCCAGACTTATGTGCAGAATACATCGGTCAGCAACTATGTCGTGCTGGATTCGGTTTATGCCGGCTTGAAGGGTTATGTCTCGACATACACGGTGGTCGCTCACGCCAGCGACACTGCCAGTCCGCAGGCTGTTACGGCCGGTGTGCTGCAGGAAGTCCAGCTTGCGAGCATCCCGATTTTTCAGTTTGCCATGTATTCCTCCGGCAACATGGAGATCAGTTGCGGCCAGGCTTTTGATGTCACTGGTCGCGTGCATTCCAACGGCGAGCTTTACATCGAGCCGGACGATAAGTTGACGTTTGAATCCAGCGTCACCGCCGTCAAGGACATCTTGTTCCAGCGTGATCCGCTTGACCCGCGCGGCATCAGGCCCAACGGCGGCGTGGTTTATGTGCATCCAGACGAAAAGCTTTCTCCCGTGGCGGCGATGACTTTGCCCATTGGCGACACGAACAACACGCCGGAAGGCATCCGGGAAATCATCGAGCCGCCGCCGGCTGGTGAAGACGCCAACTCACCGCTCGGCCGGCTGCGTTATTACAACCAGTGCGACATGATAATCATCGCTACGGACAGCGGGGTGGAGGCAAAGAGTGGCAATTTCGACGGCGGGGCTATCATCCTTTCGAGCAATGATGTGGCCATGCTGGTTTCGACCAACAGCAGTTTTTGGGATGCGCGCGAAGGGAAGACCGTTCTTCCGATTGACATCAACATCGGAAACCTGACGGCTTGGAACGCGTCAACCAACAATATTTTGAAGCCTTTTCTTTCGAGCGCCAACGTGAACTCCGTTTATGTCTTGGATCAGCGTTCGTTGCCGGCCAATTATCTGGGCGCTGGGCGGGTCGTCAACGGACTGGTTTTGCCGCCGAACGGATTGACCGTGGCCACGGCCCGTCCGCTTTATGTGCTGGGTGATTACAACCAGTATGATTCCACGTATTTGGGGGCGAACAATACGGTCACCACGCGGCCCGCGTCGCTGGTGGCCGATGCGATTACGATTTTGTCCGATAGTTGGAAGGATGAGGACAGCGCCAATTCAGTCGCCTCCCGAATTGCTTCCCCGACCACGGTCAACGCCGCCTTCCTGACCGGAGTGGTGGAGACGACGACGGCGCATTACAGCGGCGGCATGGAAAATTTCCCGCGCTTTCTTGAAACCTGGGGTTCGGGCAATATTTTCACTTACAACGGCTCGATGATAAAAATGTTTCCGAGCCTTTATGCGACCAATGCCTGGAACAACAACAACAACATCTACGATCCGCCCGCCCGCAACTGGGCTTATGACATCAATTTTGACGACCCGGCCAAGCTTCCGCCCAAGACGCCGCGCCTGCTGAAAGTGATCCGTTCCCGCTGGGCGACCGCAGTTCCGGGGCAAAATGTGGCGGCGGCAACTCATTGACCGGCTGAAATTGCTGTTTCCGATTGAACCTTGCATGATCAGGAAAACGGAACCGAGCCGGTCACTCAACAAATTGGCGGCTGCTTTCCAAGCGTTGTCAGCGGCGGGCGCAAAGTTCGCTGTGATTTTTCTCAGTTGCGGGCTTTTGTGCCGGACTGTTCATGGGGCCACGAACAATGCCACCGAAACCAATCGTCCAGTCATCCTCCTGCCGCCGCCGCCCGAACGCGGTTCCATTCAGTGGGAAATCAACCAGGAATTGGTCAAGGAACGCCAGGAATCTTACCGTAAACATCTCGTCATTCCAGGCGCGATGGGCAAGGATGTTCCCCGGCTCAATTCGCTCAATGCTCCCCCCGCCAGCCTCCAGATGGCGGCCAAAAAAACGGCGCCGCTTATTTCTCCGGCGGCTTTCCGGGCGCTGCTGTTTTTTGCCAGCGTGCTCGCGCTGGCCGCGTTTTTAATCATCCGAAAACTGCCGCTGCATGTGCGGGTGAAACTGAACCGGCGGTTTAATCCGTGGCGAAACGAGCCGGAGCCGGAACGGATTTTTCAAGGCAATGTCCGCGCTGAAGAAGAATCGGTCGCCAAATTTCTCGCCACGTTTCACACCGGTCCGTCTGCGGCCGCGCCGGCCGGCCCGTTGGACAAAGAAGTTCAGCTCAGGGAATTTTCCGCGCTGGCCCTGGGACTGCTGGGCCGCCAGCAAAAATTGCTGCATGACATCGCCGGAGAGCCGAGCGGCCAGACCCGGCAGAAAATGTTGTCGAATCTGCGCGCCGAGGTGGGCGCGCTGAAAGACGCTGCTGATTTTCCTGAAGTGCTGCCCGTGTGGCAGGCGGCCTCCGCGCTGGAGGGATTGTTGAAACAACTGGTCGAAAAATTGGGAAACGTGACGCCTTCCGCGCTGCGAACGGTGGTGGGCGGCGTGGATTTGCTGGCGGACTTGTGCGGCGCGGAATTAAAACCGCAGCTTCTGGCGGATCATCCGCTGAAATTTTTGGTGGTGGATGACGACTTGATCAGCCGCATGGCCATTTCGCTCGCCTTGAAAAAAGCCTTCAGCCCGCCGGATCTGGCGGCGAACGGCGAAGAAGCCTTGGCCTTCGTCGGCCGGCAGGCTTACGACGCGATTTTCCTCGACGTGCAAATGCCGGGCATGGACGGTTTTGAGTTGTGCTTGAAAATTCGCGAGACCGTGCTCAACCGGAATACACCGGTGATTTTTGTCACCGTCGAAAGTGACTTCGATGCCCGCGCCCGTTCGACCTGGAGCGGCGGCAACGACCTCATGGGCAAACCGTTTTTGACTTTTGAAATCACAGTCAAGGCGCTCACGCTCGCCCTGCAAGGCCGGTTGCACGGACGCATCGCAAAGCCGCTGCCAAGTCTTGAGCCGGGCAGGGCAGGGGCGGATTTACTGCCGGTCATCGCGGAAGTGACGCGCCCCTTGGCCGGTTCGATGGCAGCCGTTCATCCATCGGTTTCTCCAAAGCTCGCGGGCGAAAATAAAAAACTTACCCAGGCGTTTTTGAAACGCGCTTCCGAGCACATCGGCCCGCTGCGGGAACTTTGTCAAAAACTGGCGGCGGCGGATGACGAATTGCGGCAGACGCTGCTGGTGGACGGATTTCTCCGCATCAATTCGCTGGTTTCACAGACCGCCGATGAACTGGTGCATCCGGCTGGTCAGATGAGCATCGCCTTGGACGGATTGTTCCGAAAACTGCTGGAGCATTCCCGGCATTCCTCCCCCTCCACGCTGGCCACGATCACGGCGGCGGTCGAACTGTTTCAAGATTTGTGCGCGCCGGGATTGAAGGCGGAACTTGCGAGTCATCCGCCGATTGAACTGCTGGTGGTGGACGATGATCTTGTGGCCCGTCGCGCGGTCACGGGCGCGTTGCAGACGGCGTTCCACCGGCCGGCGAGCGCGGAAAATGGAGCCGCCGCGCTCGACCTCGCGGTGGAGAAAACTTTCGACGTGATTTTTCTCGACGTGGTCATGCCCGGCATGGACGGTTTCGAGACGTGTGCAAAAATTCGCGGCACCATCGCCAACCGGTCCACGCCGGTGATTTTTGTGACCGGTAAAAATGACGATGAAACCCGGGCCGCGATGAACCGCAGCGGCGGCAACGATCTCCTGGGAAAACCATTTCTCACTTCGGAGATCACCGTCAAGGCGCTGACGTTCGCTTTGCGCCGCCGGCTTCACAGTCAATAAACCCGCCGCCGCGACCTGGAGCGGAAGCAAAATGAATTACCCGGTTTTAGCCTGATGCCGGGCGGACTTTGGCTGACAACGTGAAATTTTTCACAAACTTTTCTTGCGAAAATGCCGCGCTGTTGTTAAACCATCCCCTCGATTTTTTAAGGTTAGTTGGACGACTTGATGGTTTGGCCGTTTTAATCTTTTTAAGTGTGATTTTTCCGAAGTGGACAAACAGTTTACCGCTGGTTCTAGGCGCTGTCGCCGTGCTGGCCGGCGGCGCCGTGACGGCGGGCGTGACCCTTTATTTCACGCCCAAATACGCGCGCGCCGGTTACGAACCCGTCCAGCCGGTGCCGTTCTCCCACAAAATTCACGCCGGGCAGCTCGGCTTGGACTGCCGCTATTGCCACAACGGCGTGGAGAAATCCTGGTTCGCCAACCTGCCCGGCGCATCCACCTGCATGAACTGTCATAATCAGGTGTTGAAAGACGATCCGCGACTGCAAATCATCCGCGACAGCGCGACGAACAACACGCCGGTTCCGTGGGTGCAGATCCACAAGGTTCCCGATTACGTTTATTTCAACCACTCGGTTCACGTCCGGCGCGGCATCAGTTGCGTGGAATGCCACGGGCGCATTGACCAGATGGACGAGGTGCGCGAGGTCAAATCCTTGAGCATGAGTTTCTGTCTGAATTGCCATCGCGACCCGGCGGCGCATATCCGCCCGGTGGATAAAGTTACTGATCTGGGCTGGCAATGGAGCACGAATTCGCTGGAAGCCGCGCATTTGCAAAACGTGAACGGCAAAAAATTCGTGCATGATTGGAAAGTGGAATCGTTGCAAAGCTGCTCGGCCTGTCACCGATGAAAAATTTGAATAACAATTCATCTCTGCCCGTCACCGGCCGCCGTTACTGGCGCAGCCTGGATGACTTGGCCGACACGCCGGAGTTCAAGGACTGGCTGCACCGTGAATTTCCTCAGGGCGCAAGCGAACTGGTCGAGGACGGCCAGAGCCGCCGGCAATTTCTCAAGATCATGTCCGCGTCGTTCGCCTTCGCGGGCATCGCCACGCTGGGCGCGGGCTGCCGGCGGCCGGTGGAGCATCTGGAGCCATTCGGCCAGCAGCCGGAGAATTTTACCTTTGGCGACGCCCAGTATTTCGCGACCGCCATGCCCACGCGCACGGGCACGATTCCGCTCGTCGTCAAATCCTACGAAGGCCGGCCCGTCAAGATCGAAGGCAATTCACTTTTTCCCGGCGGCAACGGCGGCACCGACCGCTACGCGCAGGCTTCGATACTTGATCTCTACGACGTTGACCGCGCGCGGCATTTCAAGCATGACGGCAAGGAAGTTTCGCGCGAAGAAGCGTTGAAATTCCTCGGCGATTTATCGCAAAAATTCGCGGCGAATCAGGGTGAAGGCTTGGCATTCCTGGCTGAAAGCAGCACTTCGCCGTCGCGCACGCGGTTGCAAAAAATCATCGCGGACAAATTCCCGAAATCGAAATGGTTCACTTACGACGCGATTGATTCCGGCATTCACCAACGCGCGGCGACGCAGGCGTTCGGCCAATCCGTCAAACCGGTTTTTCATTTCGACAAGGCAAAAGTCATTTTGTCGCTCGACTGCGATTTTCTCGGCACGGAAGACGATTGCCATAATCACATCCGCAAATTTGCCGCAAGCCGCAAAGCGGGCGACGGCATGAGCCGGCTATATTCGGTGGAATCGCTTTTTACTTTGACCGGCGCGAATGCGGATCACCGGCTGCGCGTGGCGGCAAGTTTGATTGGTGGAATTGCCACCGCGATTTCCGCGACAGTTTCCCATTCCAAAATTATTTTGCCGGATGGCGTGGATGCAAACTGGATTGCTGAATGCGCGAAAGATTTGATGAGCAACCGCCGTAAGGCGATGGTTGTCGTCGGCCAGCGTCAGCCGCTTGAAGTGCATTTGCTCGCGCAGCAAATCAATGCTTCGCTTGGCGCGTTCACTGGCCCGATTTCTTTGCAACCCGCCGTCGAGTCGGGAAATTCCGATTTCAAAAATTTTTCGGCGGACACGCTGGTGATTCTTGGTGGAAATCCAGCTTACAATTTGGATTCATTGCCAAAGGCTGCGTCTGTTGTCCGGCTCGGCTATCACGAAGATGAAACTTCGGAAAAATCGAATTGGAATTTTCCGGCGACGCATTATTTGGAATCTTGGGGTGACGCAGTTGCCGGCGATGGAGCTACGGTCTTAATCCAGCCTTTGATTCAACCGCTGTTTGGCGGAATTTCTGAATTGGAATTTTTGGCTCGCATTGCTGGTGAATTGCAGGCAAGCCCGCACGACATCGTGCGCGCCACTTTTGGCGGCCCGGATGAGACGTGGAAAAAATCTTTGTTCAATGGATTTATCGAAGGTTCAGCGGCGGCGGCATTTCGTTTGCCTTCGCAATTTTCGCTTTCAATTCCGAAAATAAAAAATGTTGCCGCGCCGTCCGCCCAAAATCTCGAAGTCATTTTCTTCCGCGATTCCAAAGTGGACGATGGCCGTTATGCGAACAACGGCTGGATGCAGGAGTTGCCCGATCCGGTCACGAAGATGACGTGGGACAACGCGGTGTTGATCAGCCGCAAGACGGCGCGTGAATTGGGCGTGCAGAACGGCGACATCGTTGAGATTGGATTGAACGGTCGCAGCGTCAAAGGCCCGATCTGGACGCAGCCGGGCATGGCGGATTATTCGCTCGGCCTCGCGCTCGGTTACGGCCGCGAAAAAGCCGGTCGTGTCGGCACGGGCGTCGGTTTCAACGCCTACAAAATTTTCAGCGGAAAATATATCGAGACGGGCGCGACGATCCGCAAGACGCCGGACACCTACACGCTGGCCTGCACGCAGCATCATTGGAGCATGGAAGGCCGGCCGGCGGTGCGTGAAGCGAACTTGGCGGAATTTCTCAAGGAGCCGGAATTTGCCCGGGAAAATTTCCACGGCACCGAGCCGCCGGTGATCAAGTCGCTTTATCCGAATCCGCTCGACGAAGCCAAAAAAACGGCGCTCCATCAATGGGGCATGTCCGTTGACCTGAACGCGTGCGTCGGCTGCGGCACCTGCATCGTCGCCTGCCAGAGCGAAAACAACATTCCGATTGTCGGGAAGGATCAGGTGAAACGCGGGCGCGAAATGCACTGGATGCGCGTGGACCGGTATTTCACCAGCAATCCCAAGCGGAAAAATAATCCGAGCATTTTTGATTTCAAGGCCGACGAAAACCAGACGGACGAGAACCAGCAGTTCGCGGAGTGGATTGACGACGTGCAGGCGGTGAACCAGCCGATGATGTGCCAGATGTGCGAGGCCGCGCCATGCGAAAACGTCTGCCCCGTGGCCGCGACCGTCCACGATAACGAGGGGCTGAACGTGATGGCGTATAACCGCTGCATCGGCACGCGTTATTGCTCGAACAACTGCCCTTACAAAGTCCGCCGTTTCAATTTCCTTGATTACAACAAGCGTCCGCTGACGGAGCTGAAGGGAACGCTTTATGCCACCTCGCTCACGCACAAGACGGATGGCGAATGGGACATGCTGCGCTGGTGGAAGGATCCCAACAGCGGGATGCGCACGGAAGACGAATGGGATTTGATCAAGCTCTCGAAAAATCCCGACGTGACGGTGCGGATGCGCGGCGTGATGGAGAAATGCACTTATTGCACGCAGCGCATCGAGCATGCGAAGATTTCACAAAAGGCGAAGGCCGGCGGAACGGATGACGTGCGGCTTACGGAGGCGGCGGGCACCGTGCCGAAGACGGCGTGCCAGCAGGCATGTCCGGCGGGCGCGATCGTATTCGGCGACGTGAGCGATCCGAACAGCACCGTTTCCAAATTGAAACGCCTGCCGCTGGACTACACCGTGCTGGAAGATTTGCTGACGAAGCCGCGCACGACCTATCTGGCGCGCATCCGCAACCCGAACCCGCTGATGCCGGATTATCAGGAGCCGTTCAGCACGGAAGAATATGAGAACCGCAGCCTGACGAAAGGGCAGAGCTAATGGCTGACTCCGCGATCCAACTGGAAGAATTGAAAAAACTGGCGCCGCCGGCGGAACTGCGCCGCGCGCCCGTGGTCGAGGGCAATCCCGGCTTGGGCGTCCTGACGGACAAATTGTCCGCCTTTGCCGAGGGCAAGACGCCGTTGTGGTGGTGGATTTTCTTTTTGCCCACCGCGTTCCTGGCCACGGTCGTTTTTCCGGTCTGCCTGTTTTACCAGGTGTTCACCGGCGTCGGCGTCTGGGGCAACAACCATCCGGTGATGTGGGGGTTGGACATCGTGAATTTCATCTGGTGGGTCGGCGTCGCGCACGCGGGCACGCTGATCTCCGCGCTGCTGTTTTTGACGAAACAATACTGGCGCACCACCATCGGCCGCATGGCCGAGGCGATGACGGTTTTCTCGGTGATGATGGCTGGCCTTTACCCGGCCATTCACGTCGGCCGCGCGTGGTTCGATTGGTTCATGTTTCCGGTGCCGAACTCGAACGATCTCTGGCCGCAGTTCCGTTCGCCGCTGATGTGGGACGTGTTCGCCGTGAACACCTATCTCGTCGTCTCGATGCTGTTTTGGTTCATGGGCATGATTCCTG
>Ga0164241_10005665_pt1 | contig 11610 bp, 6 predicted proteins | sample OricomyardsoilBY_FD_108780 | JGI IMG/M metagenome (GOLD analysis project Ga0164241, IMG submission 108780) | Backyard soil microbial communities from Emeryville, California, USA - Original compost - Back yard soil (BY) | ecosystem: Environmental > Terrestrial > Soil > Unclassified | place: USA... | reverse complement strand
GGGCCAAAGGCGTCGCCCTCGTAAAACGCGATCCCCGTCGGCGCACCCGCGCCATAGACATCGCCGGATGGCATCACGCCGGGATCATCCTGCCGCCACTCCGCGGTCGCGATGCTTTGTCCGGGACGACGGTCGGCCTGCCAGTAACGCTTGCCGTCACGGGAGAAAAAACCCGCGTTGCCGTACTCGAGCATGAAGGCCGTGCGGCAGGCGGGCGGATCGTCGTTGTCGTTCTGGAAAACATCGCCGAACGACGTGACCGTCTGCTCGTAGCTGTTGCGGAAATTATAGCCGATGATCTCCACCTCCGTGGCGTCGGATTTCATCCGCATGGTGAATCCCCCGACATAAACGTGCCCATCATCGCTCTTCGCACCGGAGATATCCTCGGGCTTCCAGCCATACATCGGCGTCGAACCGCTTCGCGTCGGATCATAGACGCTACCCACGCGGAAAGTGCGGCCCGAACGGTCGGTGAAAAAGGCCCCGCTGTTGCCCTGGCTGAAGTACCAGCGGCCGTCCGGGCCGAATGTCACGGAATGCAGCGAGTGGTCGTGATTGGCGCCGTTGAAACCCGAAAGCAGCACGTCGCGCTTGTCCACGGTGGGATCGAAACGGCCGTTGCGATCGATATCCGTGTACATGATCAGGTTCGGCGCGCAGGAAACGATGATCTGGTTGTCGATGACCGCGATGCCCAGTGGCGCGACCAGGTCCGGCTCCTGCACGAAGACGTGGCTCGAGTCGGCCTTGCCGTCACCGTCGGTGTCTTCCAACACCACGACGCGATCGCCGCCTTTGTCCCGGCCCGCGTGCCGGCGATAGTTGACCCCCTCGGTCACCCAGATGCGGCCCTGGGCATCGACGTCCATGTTCGTGGGATTGGCCAGTTGCGGTGACTGGGCCCAGACGGTGAGCTCAAAACCCTCCGGCACCGCGAAACGATCGGCGGGTACCAATGTCGGGGCGGACGACGGAGCGACGGGGGCCGCCGGCGTCTCGGCTCCAAGGGTCGAAAGCAGAGCGAAAAACACGAGTGCGGCGGTCACGGAACGAACAGTTGGAATAGGCATGGAAATATGCGGGGTTGCCAAGGAGCACCCACTAAAAGTCCCGCAACCGCCAGTGCAAGGCTGACCGTCGGAAAATGTCCGCGCGATTCCGCTGCTTGCCAGATTCCGCAATCTTTGCGTGCCTGATAAGCGGCATGAATCTTTCCAAACACTGGGCGGCGACACTCGACGACTATGCGATCGACCTGGCGTGGTCGCCGGACGGCAGCGTCCTCGCCACCGCCTCCGCTGCGGGCGTGATCACGCTCCATGAGGCTGCGACCGGCACCGCACGTCACACGCTGCCGGGGCACGGAGAGGGAACCAATTGCCTCGCCTGGCTCCCGCGTGTAGCCGGGGACGGTAACCCCGATCCCGCCATGCTTCTTGCCAGCGGCGGCCAGGACGGATGCGTCCGTTTATGGGATCCGACATCAGGCCGCCAAACTGCGGAAGCAAAACCCGGCAACGCCTGGGTCGAGCATCTCGCCTGGCAACCCGGCGGCGATCCGCGCTCCCCACCCGACACCCGGCGTTTGTTCGCCTCCGCCGGCCGGAAGCTTTTCGTGATCAAACCGGATGGCACCCTCGTCCATACTTTTCCCGACGCACCCAAGACCATCACCGCGCTGGCCTGCCGGCCCGACGGCGGAGTGTGCTCCGCCGCCTATTTCGGCGGGGTGTGCAATTGGAAGACCACCGACTTCACCGCGGAAAAGGAATTCCCGTATGGCAATAGCGTCCTCGCCCTGACGTGGTCGCCGGACGGACGCTGGTTGGTCGCCGGTTGCCACGACAACGCGGTGCATCTCTGGATCCCGGCCGAGGACAACGAATTTCACATGAGCGGCTATGAAACGAAGTTGAAGGAACTTTCCTTCAGCCATGACTCCAAGTGGCTGGCCACCGGCGGCGGACGCGATGCGTGCGTCTGGGATTGTTCCGGGGCCGGCCCGGAAGGACGAGAACCGCTGCTGCTGCCGCATACGGCCCGGGTTTGCGCCGTGGCTTTTCAAAACGGCCACAGCCTGCTCGCCACCGCCTCCGCCAACGGGGAATTCATCCTGTGGTCCCCCACGCGCAAGAACCCGCTGGTCGCCGAAGTAAAGATGCCCGCCGCCGCGACGAAGTTCGCCTGGCGTCCCGATGACACCGTGCTCGCCGTCGGCACGGAAAAGGGCGCCGTGTTCGTATTCAAAGTCGAAAACTAGACGTCGCTGGGATAGGCCGAGATCAAGTTGTTTGGGCTCTGATTCAGAAGAACCAATTCCAGAAAAATGCGTCAAACATTACTGCTATATATTTGTAATTATATAGTTATGTATACATCATAATATACGTATTCATTGATATATAGTCTGGACAGGACCGAATCCCACGGATTCCATGCCTTGTTCTTTTCCAATCGTGGCCTTCTCGGGTCGCGTGTAGTCGCTGCGGACGGATAAGGCCGTGAGAATCGGCCACAGTCGCGCTACGGTATCAAGTTACAGGTCGTCATCCCAACCGGTCCGAACATCCGGAAGGAGCAAAGCACAGCCGCATTTCGATGCGGCCAAGACGAGAAGACCAGACGCAGAACCGGCCCACCCGCCGCTGCACAAACTTGGAGTCCGAATACCCGGCAGCGGTTTCCTTAAACCAAAACGCTCCTCATCGCATGAATGACCGGACTCCTATGAATACGAAAATACCCGTCACCCACACCCTCGGCTATCCCCGCATCGGCGAGAAGCGCGAGTTGAAGAAAGCCACCGAAGCCTATTGGCAGGGCAGGATCACCCGCGCCGAACTCGAAGAAACCGGCCGCGCCCTGCGCCGCAAAAACTGGCTGACCCAACAGGCGGCCGGAATCGACCTGATTCCCTCCAACGATTTCAGCTTCTACGATCAGATGTTGGATCTCAGCTGCCTTGTCGGAAACGTTCCGCCGCGTTTCGGCTGGTCCGGCGGCCAGGTCGATCTGGACACCCGCTTTGCCATCGCCCGCGGCGTTCGCCCAAAAAACGAGGCCGTTTCCGCCGCCGCGTCCGCCTGCGGTTGCGGCGCCTGCCAGCCGGCCGCGCCTACGTTCGCAAGCGAAATGACCAAGTGGTTTGACACGAATTATCACTACATTGTGCCGGAGTTTCAAACTGCGGCGGAATTCAAACTTTCCGCCACGAAGATTTTCGACGAATTCTCCGAAGCCCTCGCGCTCGGAATCAAAACAAAGCCCGTGCTCATCGGACCTGTCACCTACCTCAAACTCGGCAAGGTTCAGGATACGAAAAACCCGGAGTTCAACCGGTTCGAACTGCTGGAGAGTTTGCTGCCGGTCTATATCGAGGTGCTGCAAAAGCTCGCCGCGCTCGGCGCAGAATGGGTTCAACTCGATGAACCCGTTTTCACCCTTGATCTGACCGCTGGGGAACGGGCCGCGCTGACCACGACCTACGCCGCGCTGGCCCGGGCCGTGCCGCAACTGAAGATCATCGTCGCATCATATTTCGGCGGCTTGCGCGACAATCTCCAGGCGTTCCTCGCCCTGCCGGTCGCCGCGATTCACGTGGACGTCGTCAGGGAACCGCGCGAGCTCGACACGATTCTCCGCGGGTTCGATGGCAAAAGACTGCTTTCGCTCGGCGTCGTGGATGGACGCAACATCTGGCGCAGTGACTTCGCCTCGGTTCTCCCGCTCCTCCGGAAGGCGATTTCACTCTTCGGCAGCGAACGTCTCCTCATCGCGCCTTCGTGCTCCCTGCAACACGTGCCGGTCACCTTGCGGAACGAAACCAAGCTGGATGCCGAATTCAAAAGCTGGCTCGCCTGCGCCGAGGAAAAACTCGCGGAAGTCGTGACCTTGCGCGATCTCGCCATCGGTCTCGCCCGCCCCGAAACCGTCGCTTCGAACGAGGCCGCCGCCGCTTCGCGTCGCGTCAGCCCCCGCATCCATCGGCCGGCCGTCAAGGAGCGGGCCGCACGGATCGCAGCGGCGGACTTCGATCGAAAATCGCCGTTTGTCCGGCGACAAGCCGGCCAGCGGAAGCGCCTCGGCCTGCCGCTTTTTCCCACCACGACCATCGGTTCGTTCCCACAGACGGATGCCGTGCGGGCCGCGCGCGCCAAATGGAAAAAGAGAGAGCTCTCCGACGCGGACTACGACAGATTCCTCGAGGCGGAGATCCTGGCCTGCGTGCGCTATCAGGAGGAAATCGGCCTCGATATGCTCGTCCACGGGGAATACGAGCGCAACGACATGGTCGAATACTTCGGCGAACAGCTCGACGGCTTTGCCTTCACCGAAAACGGCTGGGTGCAGAGCTACGGCTCCCGCTACGTCAAACCGCCGGTCATCTATGGCGACGTGGCCCGTCCCAGACCGATGACCGTTCGTTGGTCGGCGTATGCGCAGTCCCTCACCAAGTTGCCCGTGAAAGGCATGCTCACCGGTCCGGTGACCGTCCTGCAGTGGAGCTTTGTGCGCAACGACCAGCCGCGCAGCGATACGACCTTTCAAATTGCGCTCGCCTTGCGGGATGAGGTCATCGACCTCGAAAAAACGGGTATTGCCGCCATCCAGATCGACGAACCCGCCATCCGCGAGGGTCTGCCGTTGAGACGCGAAGACTGGAAACACTACCTCGACTGGGCGGTGAAGGCGTTCCGTCTCAGCGCCGCCGGCGTCCGTGACGACACGCAGATCCACACGCACATGTGCTATTCGGAATTCAATGACATCATCGATTCGATCGCCGCCCTCGACGCGGATGTGATCACGATCGAAACCTCGCGCTCCAACATGGAGTTGCTCGGTGCGTTCGTAAACTTCAAGTACCCGAATGAAATCGGTCCGGGGGTTTACGACATCCATTCGCCGCGCGTGCCCGACACCGGTGAAATGACCGACCTGCTCCGCAAGGCCGGGGCGGTGCTGCCGGTGGAAAATCTCTGGGTCAATCCCGACTGCGGGTTGAAAACCCGCGGCTGGGCCGAGGTAAAGCCGTCGCTGACCAACATGGTCGCCGCAGCCCGCGAGCTCCGCAGGCAGGTCGCGGCGGCCGGCCGGCCCCAGATTGTTTCCGACAAGGCTTAAACGGTGCCGAGACTGCGACCTCCGTCCGGCAGCGTCGCAGTCCTCTCATTTCCCTTCACCCACGGATTACGGATAGCACGGCAAATGCAGGATGGAATATTCCGAGCCTCCGCCTCCGCTGCCTTTTATCCGGTTCGTATCTGCGAAATCCGTGGTCAAGACTCCGGTTCCGTGGTCTGAACCCACCGATCCAAGCCGGACCGAGCCGTTCGACCGAAAGCATCCACCGTCGCGCGACGGTGGACGCGAGGTGAGCCGCGCCGCTCATTCGCCTCGCGATGGCGGGAAAAGCATGGTTCATGCGGACTAATTTCCCCTCGATGGCCCGCCTAATACGAGCCGTCGCGTCGCATTCGCGCTTGCGACCGCGGCGCAAAATTTGAAAGTACCCGTTGTGCGTCGCACTTTTTCCATCGGCTGCCTGATCTTTGCGTGGCTCTGCGCCAACGGCGCGCTGTGGAATGTCGTGCAGGTCGTCGGCTGGATAAAAATGGTTAACGATTATTCGGCAACGATGACGACGGCGAAGGCGCTGGAGATCACGTTCGACGGCAGCGCACCCTGCAGCCTCTGCCATATTTCCCAGGAAGCCGAGGATACCGCGCGCAAACAACTGCCGCAGGACGCCGCCCTTGGCGCGGGCATGGAAAAAATCGTGCTCGCCTCGGAATCCGCGCCGGTCCTGGTGGTGGCCGGACCGAAGGACAGCTGGCCGGGCGTCGTACACGACGCCGGTCTCGTCCGCACCGAAGCGGTGCCCGTGCAGCCGCCGCGCGTCTGACGCGCCACTCCGCTCCCGCAGCCGCAGGTTCCGCCACGAACGGAACGCGGCTCCCGCTCCTGCATGCCGCCCGTCCGGGCCGCGTCCGCGCGCACGTGTTTCCACGTGCATCCTTCCCGTCGATCCATGAAATTTCCGCTCATCACCCTGTTCACCACCGCAACGTTCGCGGCCACTGCGTTGGCCGCGACTCCCGACCCCGTCGATCCCGGCGAGGTTCTCCGGCTCGACGACTACATCGTCGAAACTAACCCGGCCACCTTCGACCGGAAGGCACCGGCCGTCACCCAGCAGGTGCTCGCCTCCGATCTCACGGAGCTGAACCTGGCCACCACCGCCGGGGCGCTCCGCAACCTCCCGAACCTTTTCATTCGCGAGCGCTTCATCGGCGACAAAAACTCGCCCGTTGGCATCCGCGGGACGTCGAACCGCCAGACGGGCCGCACGGTCGTGCTGGCCGACGGCGTGCTGCTTTCGAATTTCCTCGGCACCGGCTTCGGCAACTCGCCCCGCTGGTTTCTCCTCGCGCCGGAGGAAATCGAAAAGGTGGCCGTCATCTACGGTCCCTTTTCGGCCCTCTATCCGGGCAACTCCATCGGCGGCACGGTGCTGTTCACGACCAGGATGCCCGCGCGGACCGAGGCGGTCGCGAAGGTCCAATATTTCACGCATCACTTCCGCGAATTCGGCACCGAAGACGACCTGCATGGCTCGACCACCTTCGTCTCCGCCGGCGGCAGCTCGGGTAAATTCAGCTACTATGGCTTCTACCACCATCTGGACAACCTCAGCGCACCGACGCAATTCTGGACGATCAACCATTCCGCGACCTCCGCGCCCGGCGGCGGCGGCCTGGCCGCGATCGGCGCGCCCACCGATACCGATTTTTCCGGCAACAACCGCATCATCTATGGTTCCGAAGGCCCGACCAAGGCGGTGCACGATCTCTTCAAAGTGAAGCTCGGCTACGAGTTCACGCGCGATCTCCATCTCCGCTACACCCTCGCCTACTGGGCCAACCGGGAAAATCTCGATGCGCCCGAAACCTATCTTCGCGACGCGGGCGGCGCGGCGGTCTGGTCCGGCAAGGTCGAATCCGCCGGACGCACCTTCACCATCGCACCCTCCCAGTTCGGACTCAGCGAACGCGGTCAAGCCGACCTGGTCAACGCCTTCTCCCTCGCCTATACGCACGAGTCCGGCTTCGACGCGCTCGTTGTCGGCAATCTCTACGATGTGCTGAAGGACAAGACCCGCGCCTCCACCGCCGCACTTCCGGCCGCCCGCGCCGGCGGAACGGGCCTGGCGACCATCGCCGGTCGCACGGGCTGGAAAGCGCTTGACGCCAAACTCGGCTACCGCGCCGACACCGGCTGGCTGGCCCGCCACGCGCCATCCCTCGGGTATCACTACGACAATTACTTCACGCTCTCGAACCAGTATGCCCTCGGCAACTGGCGCGATCCCGCCTCGCGCACCGCGCTGAACAACGGCAACGGCGGCGAAACCCGCACGAACGCGTTCTATGCGCAGGATGTCTGGGCCTTCGCCTCCCGCTGGAGCTTCACGCCCGGCGTCCGCTGGGAAAGCTGGCGCGCCTTTTCCGGCTACAAGGAAAAGGACTTCGCCGGAACGCGTGTCCGCACGGCCTTTGCGGACCGCAGCCAAAGCGCCCTTTCGCCGAAGCTGGCGCTCGCGTGGAAACCCGCCCCGTCATGGAACGCCCGTCTTTCCCTCGCGGAGGCCTACCGCTTCCCGACCGTCGGCGAACTCTTCCAGGGTTCGATCAGCGCGAACGGTTCCGTCACCGACAACGATCCAAACCTCCGCGCCGAGCGGGCGCTCGACAAGGATCTCACCGTCGAGCGCACCCTGGGCAAGGACGGCCTCGCCCGCGTCAGTCTCTTCGAGGAGGACGTGCGGCGCGCCCTCATCAGCCAATCCACGCTCCTGCCCGGCGGCTCGTCTTTCAGCGGCACGCAAAACGTCGGCCGCATCCGCACGCGCGGCGGCGAGGTCGCCTACGACCGGAAGCGGTTCCCCGCCGACTCGGTCGACGTGAACCTCGCGGTCAGTTATACCGAAGCCAGGATCCTGGAAAACCCCGACCTGCCCGCGAGCGCCGGGAAACAGGTGCCGCGCATCCCGTATTGGCAGACCCGCGTGGGTGTCACCTGGCGCGCGCTGGCCTGGCTGACGCTCAACGGCCAGCTCCGCACCTCGAGCCACCAGTTCAACACGCTCGACAATTCCGATCCCTACGGCGGCTACGGCGGCGCGGACAAGTACGTCGTGGTCGATTTCAAGGCGACGGCACGGCTGGGGAAAAAACTGTCCGCCTCCCTCGGCTGTGATAATCTGGGCGACGACCGCTATCACGTCTATCACCCGATGCCCGAGCGCACCTTCTTCGCCGAAATCAACTGGAGCCTTTGATCATGCCTCCTCCTGCCAACCCTCAAAAGCCCGGATCGCGCCTGTCCGCCGGAGCACTCTACCTCACGGTGTGGCGCTGGCATTTTTACGCCGGCATCATCGTCGCCCCATTCGTGATCTTCCTCGCCATCACCGGCTCGATCTATCTCTGGAAACCGCAATACGAAAACTGGCGCTACCGCGAATTGTTCAATGTTCCCGCGGGTTCCGCCTCCGTTTCGGCCGACGCCCAGTTGAAGGCGGCCCAGGCCGCGATGCCGCCGGGCTGGCGGCCACAGACGTTTCAACCCGCGTTTGCCCCCGGAACGACGAGCCAGATCGCCTTCGCCCCCACCCGGAAGATGGTCGCGTCGGAATTTATTCGGACGGTGTTCGTCGATCCCTCAACCGGCCGGGTGGTCGGCCAGTTGGACGATCGGACAAGGTTCATGCGGATCATGCACGATCTGCACGGCATGCTGCTCATCGGAACGACCGGCGGTTATATCGTCGAGTTCGCCGCCGGTTGGGCGCTGGTGCTGGTGTTGACCGGACTGTATTTGTGGTGGCCCCGGCCGAAATTCATGGTGTGGGGGTTTCTGCTGCCACGCCTGCGCGCGAAGGGCCGGACCTTTTGGCGGGACGTGCACGCGGTGCCGGCGGTGTGGCTGGCGCTGGGCACGGTCTTTCTGCTTTCGACCGGCATGCTCTGGACGAATGCCGGCGGAGCCTGGTACCGCACGATCTCCGCGGCACTCGGCCAGGGCACGCCGCGCGAATCGGACACCGGCGCACATCGCTCCGAACTGACCGGGTGGTCCCCGCCGCTCAAGGCCGGGCTGGCCGAAAAGATCGACACGATGGCTTCGTCGATGCCCGGACACGAGGGTCATCACATGGGCGGCATGGCCATGGATGCGGGACCGGGCGAGAACGCGCTGTCGCTCGCCCAGGTGATCGGCATCGCCAATGAAAAGCAGGTTCCCCAACCCTACGCCGTTGCGCTTCCCATCGGGCCGCTCGGCGTTTACAGCGTGCTGTCGGATCGCAACCAGGCGTTCAACCGCACCTACCTGCATCTCGATCAGTACTCGGGCCGCGTGCTGGCCGACGTTCGCTTCAAGGATTTCGGCTACCTCGCGCAGTTCATGCTCTGGGCCATCATCGCGCATGAGGGACAGTTGTTCGGCCTGGCCAACCAGATTCTCGGCACGATCGCGGCGGGCGGGGTGCTTCTGCTCGGGATCAGCGGACTGATGATGTGGTGGCAGCGGCGGCCCGAAGACCGGTTCGCCGCGCCGGTCGGCGAGGCCCCGCTGCCGCGCGTGGTTTTTATCGGCACCCTGATTCTCGGATGCCTGCTGCCCCTGCTCGGCGCGTCGCTCGCCCTCGGGTGGCTGGTTGACCGGCTGATTTCAAGCAGAAGCGCCGCCGGCTCCTGAAACGGTCGGGAATTGCGCTGGCGTTGCAGCGCCTTGGCGTTGCCGTCCACCTCGGTCGTGACCACGAAGGTGTCCAGCTTGAGCGTGCTCCCTTCGCCGGCGTTCAATTCGATCTCGGCCGAGGTGGCGGCGAAACCCGTGTAGGTGACGGTGACCGTGACTTTTCCCGCGGGCACGCGGGCGAGGCTGAAGTAGCCGCCGCCTTCCGAGGGTACCATGATATTGGTGCCCTCGACGCGCACTTCCGCATCACGGACATATTCCTTGCTCACGGGATTATAGACGTGACCGGTGATGGTGCCGGTGCCGGTCGTCCTGGTTTGCGCCTCGGCGAAGAGGAAAAAGCTGAGCGCGAGGCTCACGATGACGAAGAAACGCGGGGCCTTTGGATTCATGGCGGGGTTTGGTCTGGAACGGACGGTCACCGGCGCGGAAGGGGCGGGATTTCCAGGCGATCGTCCGAAGGGGTTGGATTGTGCGGGCCCAGAATACCCGAAACGGCCCGTCGCAATCATCCCTCATTAGAGGGATGCCGCTCCGTTTTTTTGAACATAGCGCTTAACCAAACCGTCAACCTGTGGAATAAAGCACCCGTCCCACTCCAAGTAGGGATGCAGTTCGCCTGACTTTTGGTAAAGTATCCCCGTCCCTTTATATCAAACATTTCGTCCGGGATTTTCCCCCGGAGTGCGTTTAAATCCATTCCGCCGCCAACCGCCGACAGCATCCTCCGCACCGTTACTTCGCCCCGATTGCATTCCCATCGATCCATGCGCCTCCCTTCCCTCTCCTCCGGCCTGAAACTTCATCTGTTCGCCGCCATCGCCGGCGTCTCGTTCGCAACCGCGACGGTCCGCGCCGCCCCCGCGCCCTCGCAGGACCGGCCGCGCGACTGGAAGGAAAGCACGACGCTCGTTTCCGGATGGCAGTTCGTCAGGGGAGATCTCGGCGGCGTTTGGGAAACGCTCCGCAGCAGTGACCGCGCCCTGGATTTGCCGGTGTGGCAGGCGGTGGATCTGCCCCACTGTTACAATGCGACCGACGCCGTCGATCCGGATGTTCCCTATTATCAGGGTCCCGCCTGGTATCGCTCCGAACTCGAGATCGACAATCCCCACCGCGGCGGTCGCACCTTGCTGCAATTCGAGGGTGCCGGCCAGAAAACCCAGGTGTGGATCGGGGACCGCAAAGTCGCCGAACATGCCGGCGGCTATGACGAATTCACCGTCGATATCACCGACGCGGTCGCCGCTTACCGCGCTTCCGCCCTCGTCAAACTTCCCGCTGCGGAATTCCGCGTGACGCCCGGCCGGATTCCGCTCGCCGTGCGTTGCGACAACTCGCGCGACCTCGAGTCGATTCCGTCGGACCTGAGCGACTTCAACCTGTACGGCGGACTCTATCGTCCGGTGCATCTCGTTTATCTGCCCGCCGGCGGCCTGACGCGGATATACGCGCTTCCCGCGCGGCAGGGCGACGGGTCGTGGGAGGTCGTCGTGAGCGGCCGCTTCGACCCCGCGGCCTCCGCCTCCGACACCCAAAAGGTCACCGTGCGATTGGTCGGTCCCAACGGACAAACGATCGCACAGGCGGACGCATCGGTGATCGGCACATCGGAGATGAAATCCCTGGCCTCCCTGAAAATCACCCGGCCTGCGCTGTGGTCACCCGAATCGCCGGCACTTTACGGAGTGGAAGTCACCGCCCGCGGTTCCGGCGGCGAGAGCCGCGTCCGGGAACGATTCGGCCTGCGGACGTTCGAATTTGTCGATCATGGTCCCTTCAAACTCAACGGCACGCGCCTCCTTCTGCGCGGCACCCACCGGCACGAGGATCACGCCGGGG